>Ga0111538_10010744_pt1 | contig 12159 bp, 14 predicted proteins | sample SoiMethybrSBSTD1_FD_79669 | JGI IMG/M metagenome (GOLD analysis project Ga0111538, IMG submission 79669) | Bulk soil microbial communities from a Populus tree surrounding site in Tennessee, USA - Soil MetaG P. TD hybrid SBSTD1 (version 2)... | ecosystem: Environmental > Terrestrial > Soil >...
AAGTCCGCGTCAGCGGTCAGCGACCCGGTGATCGAGACCTGGAAACCGTCCTTGCCGTCCACCGACTGCACGAGCTCCACCAGCGGAATCACATCGTCGCCGCGCGTGATGACGGGCACCATCGTCGCGTGCCGATCCTTGGAGACGAGCGACTCCTCGTCCGAGCCGAAGTAGCTCTGTGTGTCGGCAACGGCGGGGAGCGCATCCGCGCGCTTGCTGAGCGCGAGCACTTTCGCCTCGAAGGCCGCGTCGGCGACCGTGTGCCGCTCGGAGCGCACCACGATGATCTCGCTCGCGGTCGGCTTCGGCGGGAAGCTCTCGTGGATCAGCGCCTCCGCCTGTTTCGACTCCGGGTTGCTCGTGACATCGCCGTCGCTTGTCAGCGCGTCCCCGAGCAGGAGCGCGATCACGACGAACGAGACAAGGACAGCGACGAGCCACGCAGCGACCGTCCGCTTCGGACGACTCGCGCAAGCACGTGCAAGCGCCTCAGTGGACACGAGGCCCCCTAACGTCGGTGGTACAAGCGTCCCGTCCCTGCATGGACCCCTTCTTCATCGAGCCGACGCGGAGTGCGCTACGCGATCAGTGCTCCTCAGCGTCGCGGGGCCGCGCGGGCCAGCGTGTCGAGACATCCTACGACACGTGAGTCACGTTTTGCAAATCGCGCTAATGAAATCGCGATTGTCAGAACGTACAATCATGCTTGTGCAAGACCCGTCCACCACGCCGAAGTGGGTGTTTCTCACGAATCACGCGCACGTTCTCCTCTCCGTGGCGCACGACCCGGAAGCCCGCGCGCGCGACATCGCCGACCGAGTCGGGATCACAGAACGCGCCGCACAACGCATCCTCAGCGACCTACTCGCCGAGAACTACATCTCGAAGACGAAGATCGGTCGTCGGAACCGGTACACCGTCAACCGGCAAGGACACCTCCGCCACCCGGCGGTCCGGGAGCTCGAGATCGGACCTCTGATCGACATCCTCGGTCAGAGATAACGGACTGCGGGCCTGCACCCGTTACCGGTTGCCGCCACATCAATCACGGAAGGGCGCGAGCAGAATGCTGAGGTCGCTCAAGGCGAAGCGGTGCAGGTACCAGGCGCGGCCGCGAGGGACTTGCTTGGCCTCGGCTCGGAAACGCGAGCACGAATCGACGCCGTACCTGAGAAAGACCAGGACCATCGTTCGCGCGTCCTGGACGAGGTTCGGGCTCTCCGGCAGCGGCGCCGAAGGCGGCTAGCTCTGGGGCATCTCGAAGAATGGCCGAACCTCAATCGGCTTTTGGACACAGGCCGATGTCTTCGCCGCCCACGAAAGCGCCTCATCGATGTCCGCTGCGTCGACGATGTAGAAGCCGCCGAGCTGCTCCTTCGTCTCCGCGAATGGTCCGTCCGTGGTCAGCGTCTTCCCACCAGCGACCGTTACGACCCTGGCAACCTCGGAGCCTTGAAGCCGCCCCGAGTAAACGAGCGCGTCAGCTGTTCTCATCTCCTGTTCGAGCTCACCAACCCTCCGCATGAACTCCTGCACCTGCTCAGAGGTCATCGGCCTACTCGCCTCGCCCTCGACGCTGTGGACAGACAACAGATACCGAGCCATGAAACCCCTTCCGTGTCGGCGCGGGTGAGTCCCGCTTCGTCCGTAAGACGTATGGTGGCCCCAAGACTCGACACGAATGGCCTCGTTGGTCGCGCCCTAGAAGCTGCTGCTCAGGACTGCCGGAAGCGAACAAGGGACGGCCGGGAGCTAGAGTCGGCCCATGGCGGAGCTCACGGCCGCCGGTGAGCAGGGGCTCGTCGAGGCGCTGCGGCGGGGCGATGAGGCGGCTTTCGCCTCGCTCGTGGAAGAGCTGACCCCGTCGATGCTTCGCGTCGCTCGACTGTATGTCGCGAGCCGCGCTGTGGCTGAGGAGGTCGTGCAGGAGGCCTGGGTCGGCGTGCTCCGCGGGATCGATCGGTTCGAGGCGCGCTCTTCGCTGAAGACCTGGATCTTCCGCATCCTGACGAACACGGCGAAGACACGCGGAGCGCGTGAGGGTCGAAGTGTTCCGTTTTCGTCGCTCGGCGGCGATGAACCCGATGGCCCGGCGGTTGACCCTGACCGCTTCCTGGGTGCGGACTCGAGGTTTCCCGGTCACTGGGCGGCGCCGCCGCGGCCGTGGGAGGGTGGAGAGCGGCTGGTCGCGCAGGAGACGCTCGAGTTGATCGAGCTCGAGATCGCCAAGCTCCCGCCAATGCAGGCGGTGGTGATCACGATGCGCGATGTCGAAGGCTTCGACTCGGACGAGGTCTGTAACGCTCTGGACATCTCGGAGACCAATCAACGCGTGCTGTTGCACCGGGCGAGGTCGAAGGTGCGGCGCGCCCTCGAGGAGTACATGGGATGAGGCTCGATCGTGAACTGACGTGTGCTGAGGTGGTGGAGCTCATCACGAGCTACCTCGACCGACGCCTCCGAGCTGCCGACGCCGAGCGGTTCGAGGAGCACGTGGCATTCTGCGATGGCTGTTCCACCTACTTCGAGCAGATGCGCGCGACGATCGCCGCGACGGGGCACGTTCGCAACGACGATGTTCCTGCCGAGCTCCGCGACCGACTTCTCGCGACCTTTCGGGAGCTGAACTCGACGTGAGGGCGCTCAAATTCCTCGGCGAAGGCCGCGTCGCGCCGTTCACCGGGCTGCGCTGGCCCGTCGGAGAGTGGGTCGAGGCGACGGCCGTCGATCCGTGCCGCGAGGGCGTTCATGCGTTGCGCCCGAAGGATCTTCCGTACTGGCTCGGCCGAGAGCTTTGGGAGATCGAGCTCGACGGCGAGATCGTCGAGCAGGACCGCAAGGTGGTCGCGTCGCGCGGCCGGCTCGTCCGTCGGATCGACGCTTGGACGCCGGCGCTCCTCGACGCGTTCGCGGACGACCTGCTCCGACGCACGAAGCTCCGCGTCGGGCACATCGCAAACGTCGGCGGGTATGTGGGCGACATCGCGCGTTTTCGCTCGCAGAGACGGTATGGCCTCGCTGCGTTCGCCGCTGCGCGTGCGGCCGAGCTGAGTGGCGGCGCCGCCGACTATGACCGGGAGCGCCGCCGACAGGCGGAATGGCTTGCAGCGCGAGTCGCGTTCGAGCCAACCGACGAAAGGAGGAGTTGATGGCACTTGCACGAGTCGTGAGTTTCGAGGGAGTCAGTTCTGATCGGATGTCGGAGCTGGAGCGTCAGATGCGTGAGCAGGATCGTCCCGACGAGATCCCTGCGAAGGAGATCATCGTTCTCCACGACCCGGAGTCGGAGAAGTCGCTCGCGATCGTCTTCTTCGAGAACGAGGAGGACTACCGGCGCGGTGACGAGGCACTGAATGCGATGCCTGCCGGCGACACGCCGGGGCAGCGTTCGTCGGTCGAGAAGTACAACGTCGCAATCCGTATGAGCGACTGAGCCCTATCTGACGAGCTTGCCGCTGCCGCGGAGGACGAGCCAGAGGCCGCCGAACTCGTCGACGTTTTGACACTTCACCTGTAGGCGCCCGTCGCCCACGTAGTAGTAGAGCGGCCGTCCGGCGTAGGTCACCTGACGCGCCCCGTTCGGCCTGCGCACGGTTCCGAGAAGGGAGCGGCGCGCGCCGGAGCCGCTCGACAGTGACCCGCGGACGACGTAGGGCGGCCACGCTTTCGCGCAGGCGCCGTAGCAGGTGCTGGGTTCGCCGCGAGCGTCGCGCGTGAACGTGTACAGCGCATGTCCCCGTCCGTCGAAAGGATCGGCCCGAAGGCCGAGGGTCGGACGGTCAGCGTCGGTGAAGGGTCTTTCGTCGCTGTGCCGGCGATGAAGGCGACGAGTGTCGTGAGTGCGAGCGCGATGTGCGTCATGTCACTGAAGTCTCGTCGACGACCTTTGCGTTACACGTGTAACGCCCGTCGAGCTCGCGCGACTGAGCTGGCGACGTCCTCGTTCACATCCAGGAGGGACTTCTCATGAATCGCAGGATCACCCGCGCGATCGCGGTTGTGCTCGGCGTTGCCTCGGTCGCCGCGCTCACGCTCGTGGGCGGCGCGTCCGCGTCTTCTGACGCGCCCGGAGCCGTCTACGCGCTCACCAACGCTGTCACAGGGAATGCCGTCGTGGTGTACGACCGCGGCGCCGGCGGCGAGCTTACGCCGGCCGACCTGTACCCGACCGGCGGCATCGGCAGCGGCGCCGCCCTCGGCTCGCAGGGCTCCGTGATCGTCAGCGACGACCACCACCTTCTGTTCGCGGTCAACGCCGGCAGCAACTCCGTCTCGTCGTTCATCGTCCGGCCGAGTGGGCTCGAGCTCGCCGACGTCGTCCCGTCCGGCGGATCGATGCCTACGAGCGTCGCCTTCTCGCGCGGCCTCCTGTACGTCCTGAACGCCGGCACTCCGAACAACGTCAGCGGCTTCGCCGTGGCCCGCGACGGCGATCTCAGCCCGATCGCAGGCTCCGATCGGCCGCTGAGCGCGGCTTCGACCAGCCCGGCGCAGGTCGGGTTCAGCGACGACGGCGAGACCGTAATCGTCAGCGAGCGGGCGACGAATCGGATCGACACGTACGTCGTCGGCTCCGGCGGACTGCTCAGTGGGCCGTTCGTCCACGCGTCGGCGGGGCCCACGCCGTTCGGATTCGCCGTCGACAAACGAAACACCCTGCTCGTCTCCGAGGCCGGTACAGGCGGCGGCGCCTCGTCGTACCGCATCGGCGACGAGGGCTCGCTCGACGCGATCAGCGGCATGGTCATGACCGGCCAGCGGGCTGCATGCTGGACCGTCGTCACGAAGAACGGCCGCTTCGGCTACGTCACGAACGCTGGCACCGGGAACATCTCCGGCTTCGCGATCGGTGCGGATGGCTCGGCCTCGCTGCTCGACGCGGACGGCGTGACTGCCGTGACGGGGGGAAATCCGACTGACGCTGCGATCTCGCACGACGCCAAGTACCTCTACGCGCGCGTCGCGGCGACGAACCGCATTGCGATCTTCCGGGTCGGTTCGGACGGCTCGCTGTCCGCCCTCCCCGCACTCGACGGAACTCCCGTTGGACTCGCAGGTCTCGCCGGCTTCTAGGCGTGCCTACGGGCGACCGCATTCGGGCTCCGGCTCGAATGCGGTCCTCGTGTAACGAACGCCTCTGTGCCGAGTCAAATCGAAGCAAGTCACCGAAGAATGGAGGGACGATGCAGGAGCAGAACCATGCGGCCGTGTATGTGCAGACGAACGAAGCCGAGTCGAACCGAGTGCTCGCTCTGAGGCGTGAGGCGGACGGATCCCTGTCCGAGCTCGGCGTCTATCCGACCGGAGGAGCCGGCGACGGGAAACCGCACTTGACCTCACAGGGCTCTGTCGTGCTGACCCGCGACGGATCGCATCTGCTCGTCACGAATGCAGGCAGCGGTGACGTGACCCTGTTCGCGGTTGCCGCCGAAGGCCTCGCACTCATCGAAACCGTCCCGACCGGCCCCGCGCCGAAGAGCATCGCCGAGCATCAGGGTCTCGTCTATGTGCTCAATACCGGCGCGCCCTCGTTGAGCGGCTTTCGCCTCGACCGCCGGCTCCAGCGGATCGCCAACCGTGAACTCGACGCCGGCGCCGACCCAGCGCAAGTCGGATTCACCCCCGACGGCTCGATGCTCCTCGTAACCGACCGCGCTGCGAACGCGCTCGTGCAGTTTCCCGTCGACCGCTCCGGCCAACTCGGCGAGGCGCGTGTCTCGTCCTCCGCCGGTCCGACCCCGTACGGGTTCGCGTTCGCCGGAGACACACTCGTCGTGACGGAGGCGTACGGCGCCGCGAAAGGCAAGGCCGCGGCTTCCTCGTACCGCATCGAAGGCGCCGGCGCGATTCCGGTCTCCAAATCGATCGCAAACGGACGGAGCGAAATCTGCTGGGCCGTCGTGACCAAGGACGGACGTTACGTGTTCACGACCAACTTCGCCGACGGCGCCGTATCCCGTTACGCGGTCGGCGACGACGGCAGCATCGCACTCGAAGACGCAACCGCAGGAGTGACCGATGACGGACGCCCCGGACTCCGCGACGAAGACCTCAGCGACGACGGCAAGTTCCTCTACGCCGTCGACACGGGCGCACACCAGATCTTCGGTTGGGCCGTCGGCGCAAACGGGGAGCTGAAGCCGATCGGATCATGGGCGAACCTCCCGGCAACCGCAGCCGGTCTCGCCGCGAACTGAGCGTCACGACGCCCGATCCCTGTCGGGCGCCTGGATCCGGAGCAAACGCGGCGCGGAACCTGCGGCGACCCGGCCTAGCGGTCGCCGCACCGGATCCGACTTCCGAACCCCGAGAAAGCGGGCGATGGGGCTCGAACCCACGACCCTCAGCTTGGGAAGCTGATGCTCTACCAACTGAGCTACGCCCGCCCGGTTCGGACGGCATTGTAGCCCCGACGCAAAGAGGGGCCGCCGCCGCAGCGAGGCCCCTCGGAGTCTGGATCCTAAACGGCGCGGGGCCGGAGTGGAAGCGGCGATACTTCCGCCGACGACGACTCTTCTGGAGGGGACATGAAGACCGCACCGGAGCTCGAGCTCACAGCCCGCGCGCTCGTCGCGCCGGGCAAGGGGATCCTCGCCGCCGACGAGAGCGACGGGACGATCAAGAAGCGCTTCGACTCGATCGGCGTCGAGTCGACCGAGGAGATGCGCCGCGCGTACCGCGACCTCCTCTTCACGACCGAGGGCGCGGAGGAGTACATCTCCGGCGTCATCCTCTACGACGAGACGCTCCGTCAGAGCACCGCGGACGGCACGCCGTTCCCGAAGCTGCTCGAGTCGAAGGGGATCGTCCCGGGGATCAAGGTGGACACGGGCGCGAAGCCGCTCGCGCTCGCGAACGAGGAGACGATCACCGAAGGCCTGGACGGCCTGCGCGAGCGCCTCGCCGAGTACCGGGAGCTCGGCGCCCGCTTTGCGAAGTGGCGTGCAACGTACTCGATCGGCGCGAACATCCCGAGCGAGTACTGCGTCTGGGTGAACGCGCACGCGCTGGCCCGCTACGCCGCGCTCTGCCAGGAGGCCGGCATCGTGCCGATCGTCGAGCCCGAGGTGCTCCAGGACGGGACGCACACGATCGCCGAGTCTGCGAAGGCGACGGGCCGCGTGCTCCAGGCGGTCTACACCGAGCTGCACGACCAGCGGGTCGACTACCGCGGGACGCTGCTCAAGCCGAACATGGTTCTGTCCGGCTACGACGCGTCGGACCGCGCGGGCGTCGAGGAGGTCGCGGAGCGGACGCTCGACGTCTTCTACCGGCACGTGCCGGCGGCCGTGCCGGGGATCGTCTTCCTCTCGGGCGGACAGACGGACGAGGACGCGACCGCGCACCTGAACGCGATGAACGCGATGGGGCCGCACCCGTGGCAGCTCTCGTTCTCATACGGGCGCGCCCTCCAGGCGCCGGCGCTGAAGGCCTGGGGCGGAAAGGAGGAGAACGTCCAGGCCGGCCAGCGCGCCTACTACCACCGCGCGAAGATGAACGGCGCGGCGCGGACGGGCACCTACGCGCCCGAGATGGAGACCGCAGACGTCTAGCGGTACTCGAGGCCCGACAACCGACTGAGCTTCTCGAGCGCGTGCTCGGCCTCGATGCGGCGGACCGTCCCCGAGAGCGAGCGCATCACCATCGACTCGGTGACCACGCCGTCGCGCGTGTAGCGCACGCCGTTCAGCAGCGCACCCGACGTGACGCCCGTCGCCGCCACGAAGACATTCTCTCCCGCGACGAGGTCGTCGGTGCGGAGGATGCGGCCCACGTCGAAGCCGGCCTGCTCGAGCTTCGCGCGCTCCTCGTCGTCGCGCGGCCAGAGCCGGCCCTGGAGCGCGCCGCCGAGGCACTTGATCGCGGCCGCCGCGATCACGCCCTCGGGCGTGCCGCCGACGCCCATCAGGAGGTCGACCGTCGCGATGCCGCCGTGCGCGGCCGCGATCGCGGGGGCGACGTCGCCGTCGCGGATCAGCGTCACACGCGCACCTGCCGTGCGGAGCTCGTCGATCAGCTGCTCGTGCCGCGGGCGCTCGAGGACGATCACCGTCACGTCGCGCGGGCTCTTCCCCTTCGCCTCGGCGACGCGGTTGACGTTCTCCGCGGGCGTCGCGTCGAGGTCGATCGCGTCGGCAGCCTCGGGGCCGGTGGCGATCTTCTCCATGTAGACCGCCGCGCCCGGGAAGAACATCGTGCCGCGCTCCGCGACCGCGATGACCGCGATCGCGTTCTGCTGCCCGAACGCGGCGAGCCGCGTTCCCTCGAGCGGGTCGACGGCGACGTCGACGGCCGGCCCGAAGCCGCTGCCGACCGACTCGCCGTTGAAGAGCATCGGCGCCTCGTCCTTCTCCCCCTCGCCGATCACGACGACGCCGTCCATCTGCACGGTGTCGAGCATCAGGCGCATGCCGTCGACGGCGGCCTGGTCAGCGGCGTTCTTGTCGCCGCGGCCGACCCAGCGGCCGGCACCCATCGCCGCCGCCTCGGTCACGCGGACGAGCTCGAGCGCGAGGTTGCGGTCGGGCGGGGTGCCCGCTCCGCCCGCTCGCTCCGACGTTTCGAAGGCCTGCGCCACGGCGGGGATCCTAACCGGCGCTACATCCGGTCGGGCGCCGCGACTCCGACCAGGTCGAGGCTGCGGGCGATGACGTTCCTCGTTGCGATCACGAGCCCGAGCCGGAACGCCTCCGCGTCGCCGCCGCCGACCACGCGGTGATGGTGGTAGAAGCGGTGGAAGTCGTCCGCGACACGGATCGCGTACGTCGGAAGCGCGTGCGGCGCGCGGCGCTCGGTCGCCTCGGCGACGACGCGCGGGAACTCCGCGAGCCGCTTGACGAGCTCGCGCTCCTCGCGGGCGAGGTCGCCGTACGGGTCGGCCGAGGGCTTCGCGTCGCCCGCGTTCCGCAGGATCCCGGCGATCCTGGCGTGCGCGTACTGCACATAGTACACCGGGTTCTTCTCGGACTTCTCGCGCGCGAGGTCGACGTCGATCTCGATCGTCTGGTCGTGCCCGCGCGAGACGAGGTACCAGCGCGCCGCGTCGATCCCGACCTCCTCGACGAAGTCGTCGAGGAACACGACGTCGCCGCGCCGCTTCGACATCTTCGTCTGCTCACCCCCGCGGCTCAGGTGGACGAGCTGGTACAGCAGCACCTCGACGCGTTCGGGGTCGTAGCCGAGCATGCGCGCGACGGCGCCGTACCAGTTGCGCGTGCCGTGGTGGTCGGCGCCGAGCACGTACAGCGCGTGGTCGAAGCCGCGGTCGAGCTTGTCGACGAGGTAGACGACGTCGGCGGCGCGGTAGGTCGGCGCGCCGCCGTCGGAGCGGAGCAGCACGCGGTCGTCGTCATCGCCGTAGGCGGAGCTCCGCGCCCAGATCGCTCCGTCCTTCTCGTACGTATCGAGGCGTGGCAGCAGCTCGGGCAGGCGCTGCTCGAGCGCGCTCTGCAGGGCCCACGAGTCGAAGTGCACACGGAAGCGCTCGAGCGACGCCTCGATCCGGTCGCGCATCGGCGGCACGGGGTCGCCCTCGATCGCCGCGAGCTCGGCGATGTACTCGCCCTGGTAGCCGTCCTCCGGAGGCTGCTCCCCGCGCCGCACCGCGTCGACCGAGGCGCGGAAGCGGTCCATCTGCGCGCCCGAGTCGTTGTAGTAGTACTCGCGCTCGACGTCGTGGCCTGCGAACGCGAGCAGACGCGCGACGCTGTCCCCGTACGCGGCGTTGCGCCCGGACGCGACGGTGATCGGGCCGGTCGGGTTCGCGGAGACCATCTCGACCTGGAATCGCTGCCGCGGTTCGGCCCAGCCCGAGCCGTAGTCCTGTCCTTGCTCGAGCAACTCCGCGAGCGCGTCGTGGTACCAGGCCGGCGCGACCCAGACGTTCACGAAGCCGGCCCCTGCGACCTCGGCGCGCTCGACGCTCGAGCTCGAGCCGACCGCCTGCGCGATCTCCTCGGCCAGCTCGCGCGGCGCCCGGCCGCGCTGGGGGGCCATCCGGAGCGCGACGTTCGTCGCGTAGTCCCCGTGGGACGCGTCCGCGGGGCGCTCGAGCTCGACCGGCGTTCCGGCCGCCTGCTCGAGCTCCGCGGCAAGCTTCGTGACGGCATTGGCTGCGGACATCGGGCTGTATCGTAGGGGCGTGGACGACGAGGCCTCGGAGCGAAACCTCAACATCCACCTCGACCCCGAGCACCTGGCCGGCGTCTACTCGAACTTCGCGAACGTCAGCTTCTCGAACTACGAGTTCACCCTGACCTTCGCCCGGATCGACCACGAGGTCGAGGAGGGCGACGTGCCGGGCGTCGTCGTCGCGCGGATCAACATGGCGCCGCAGTTCATGCGGGAGCTGCTCGAAGCGATGACCGACTCGTGGTCGCGCTACGCGACGGCGCAGGGAATCAAGAGCCTCCCGGAGACCGAACGGCCCGACTGAACGCGTCGGCCATCCCGGCGCGCTCGGCCAGGCTGGGATGGGTTCCGAAGACGAGGGTCCACCAGCCCGGCGGGTCGGGGTCGCGCACGCCGGCGCCGGCGACGTCGGCGAAGAACCGCTGCGCGGCGCGCGGGTTGCGCGCGGTCTCGAGGCCGATCCAGTCGGCCTCCGCCTCGTAGCGGCGGGAGAGCGCGTTCACGACCGGGGTCGCGAGCGTGAGCAGGACGAAGGCGGTGAGCAGGACACGCGGTACGTCCTCTGGTGTCCGGAGCGGCGCGAGCCGCGCGAGCAGTGCGAGCCCCGGCGTGAGGAGGAGCACGAACCACGCGAGGCCCTTCCACAGGTGGCGCTGTCGCACGTGCCCGAGCTCGTGCGCGACGAGGAACGCGCGCTCGGCAGCCGGCAGCGCAAGCGTGGTCTGCCAGAGGATCACGCGTGTCGTAGGGCCGATGCCGAGCGCGACGGCGTTCAGCTGGCGCGTCCGGCCGCTCGTGCGCTGGATCTCGACCTGTGGCCTCGGCAGCCCCTCGCGCGCGGCGAGCCGCTCGATCTGGCTGACGATGTCGCGACGTTTTGCCGGCTCGGTGCGGGGCGTGAGCAGCGGCTGCGCCAGGATCACCGCCGCGCCCGCGACCACGAGCACCGGCAGCGCCACGAGCCACCAGCGGCGGCCGAAGCGCGTGGCGAGCCAGAAGCAGAGCGCGGCGGCGAAGCCGAGCAGGCCGATTCGTAGGAGCAGCGGGCCGACCTGGTCGACGAGCCACCGCCCGTAGTCGAGCTGCGCGATCCCGTAGCGACGCTGCCACCAGAGCGCGACCGCGCCGACGGGCAGGCGCGCGAGGACGAGCACCACCGCGGCGAGCGCGCCGAGCTGCGCGGCGCGGAGGACTGGGCGTCCGCGCACCCGCGGTCGGTAGCGCACGAAGAGCACGAGGGCGACGAGCTGAAGCGCGATCGACGCAAGCGTCAGCAGCCGCAGCACCTGGTCGTGCCGCTCGGCCCGCGCGAGATCGAGGTTCGCGAACGGCGCCAGCGTCGCGTGCACCTCGAGGCCGCTCGGCACCTGGGTCTGCCAGAGCGCGTAGGCCGCCACCAGCCAGACCGCCGTTAGGGTTGCGACCCCGATGCGCGTCGCCGTCATCTCGGACATTCACGCAAATCTTCACGCCCTCCACTCGGTGCTGGCGGAGATCGACGCCGAGGCGCCGGATGCGGTGTGGTGTCTCGGCGACCTCGTGGGCTACGGCCCGCGACCGAACGAGTGCTGCGCGATCGTTCGCGAGCGCGCCGATGTGTGCCTCGTCGGCAACCACGACCTCGTCGCGCTGGGCGGGATCAGCATCGAGGACTTCAACCCGGAGGCGGCGGCCGCGGCCCGCTGGACGCAGCAAGCCCTCGACGCCGATTCGCGCGCGTTCCTCGAGCCGCTCTCACCGAGCGCCGCGCTCGACCAGGCCCAGCTCTTCCACGCGAGCGCACGCGATCCGGTCTGGGAATACGTGCTGACGGACGAAGCTGCACTCGCGACGCTCGAGCTCACCACGGCGCCCGTCGTGCTCGTGGGCCACAGCCACGTCGCCCTGTCGATCTTCCGCGGGGAGCGAGACCTCGTCTCGGGCGGGCTCGCGCCGGCGGGGACCGAGCATCCGATCGAGGACACCCGGCGTCTGCTCAACCCCGGCTCCGTCGGACAGCCCCGGGACGGCGACCCCCGCGCCGCATGG
>Ga0111538_10010745_pt1 | contig 12159 bp, 6 predicted proteins | sample SoiMethybrSBSTD1_FD_79669 | JGI IMG/M metagenome (GOLD analysis project Ga0111538, IMG submission 79669) | Bulk soil microbial communities from a Populus tree surrounding site in Tennessee, USA - Soil MetaG P. TD hybrid SBSTD1 (version 2)... | ecosystem: Environmental > Terrestrial > Soil > Tree...
AAGCGGTCGGCGCCCAGCAGGGAGGCGCCCCGCCCGTCGGCCTTGAGGAAGGCCGACATGGTGGGGTTGGGCGCGGGCGTGGGATCGTGGTGTCCGAAGCCCTGGGTGTGACCCAGCTCGTGGGTCATCATCTCCTTGAAGCTCACCTCGCCGATGCAGGACACGCCGTTGTTCACCACCACGAAGGTGGCCCCGGCCGGGCGCCAGGGCGACCCGTCGTAGACGGTGGGGGCGCCGAAGTAGACGCCGCCCTGGGCCAGCGTGCCCGCGCACCCGCTCAGGTCGGGGATGCTGCTGCACGGGTCGTTGAACCACACCGCGTTCTGCTGCTGGCCGGTGGGGCAGTCGAGCGTGCGGGCGGCGGGGGCCGCCAGCACGTAGCGGATGTACGAGTCGGGGTGGCCGGTCCAGGCGATCACACTTTCGGCCACGGCCGACAGGCCGCCGTCCCCGATGCCGCTCTGGAGGGGCGTCGTGGGCATGATCTGCGAGAAGTTGGCGTTGGTTTCGTAGTTGAACCAGCGCACGGGGATCTGGTCGGAGCCGGCCAGGAAATGGCACTGGGCGGGCGGGGTGGCGCCCTGCGGGGCCGGCACGTCGGTGGCGCCCGCGCGCTCGCGGCTCCAGGGCGCGCCCCGCATCACCTCGGCCAGGTGGTCGAGCAGCAGGTCGGTGCGGTAGGCCACCACGGGCTCGAAGCGGCCGCCGGCCACGAGGTCCACCGCGCCCACCTCGGGCAGCGGCACCAGCAGGCCGCGGGCCGCGTCCTCCACCAGCAGGCCGTAGGCCATCATGCGCGCGCGCCACTGGCCCTGCGGCCCGCGGTCCAGGAAGAGCAGGTAGGTGCTGCCGTCGTGGTAGACGGGCGCGCCGCCCACGGCCAGGCCGCGGTCGCCCAGCGTGCCGCCGGCCTCGCGCACGGTGAAGGTCTCGGGCAGGCCCACGCCGCCGATGGTCCGCACGCGCTGGAAGGGGGTCACGGTGTACAGGCCGTCGCGGCCCGCCTCTTCCACCCACGACCGGCCGGCCCGGGCCTGGACCACGGCCGTGCTCATCCGGGCCAGGACGCCCAGGTCGGCGGGGGGGGCCACCGTCGAGGCCGAAGTGGTGGTGGCGGAGAGGGCGGCGGCGAGGGCGGCAACCACGATCGAGCGCGTGCGCATCGGCGTCTCCTGCAAGAAAAAGGGAGCCGATTATAGCAAGGCGAGCCACACGCCGACCGAAACGTTTTCGCTCCCGCGCCATATAGCAGCGAGGACTTCACAACTTGGCAGGAGGGAAGATGGCTGCTCGATCGAAGACCACCGGCGCGCGTGGCGTGTGCACTGCGCTGTTGCTGCTGCTCGCCACCGCACTCGCCGGTCCGCGGCCGGCCCTGGCCGTGGAGAAGGCGAGCGAGCAGGTGAGCACATTCTACGGAAGCTTCTCCCGGGCCATCCCCATCGAGGTGCCCGGCTTCCGCGGCCTCGAACCCATGATGGCGCTCTCGTATTCGTCCGAGGGGCGCAACGGGTTCGTGGGCGTGGGCTGGAGCGTCTCCGGGTTCACCACCCTGCAGCGCGTGAACGCGGGCCTGGGCTCGCCGAAGTTCGACTCCGCGGACGTCTTCCTGCTCGACGGCCAGGAGCTCGTGCCCTGTCAGGCCGGCAGCGCCAGCCCAAGTTGCACGAGCGGCGGCACCCATGCGGCCAAGATCGAGGGCTACCTCAAGATCAAGTTCGAGCCCGGCCCCAACACCTGGAGCATCTGGAGCAAAGACGGCACCAAGACGGTCCTCTCGCCGATCATCACCGTGCCCGGCAACGCACTGGTTCCGGGAGGGACGCTGCGCTGGGGCGTCAGCAGCCGCGTGGACACCGACGGCAACACGGTGACCTACGCGTGGACCTGCCTGGACAACGAGTGCTACCCGCTGGCCGCCGGCTACAACGGATACCAGGTGGCCTTCTTCAAGGAGGCCCGGCCCGACTGGCTCAGCTTCGCCGCGGCCACGGTGCTGGGCGAGACGCGGTACCGCCTGCGCAGCATCATCGTCTGGGCGCCCAGCGCCCCCGCCCACATCCGCGGCTACAAGCTGACCTACCAGGCCAGCCCGCTGACCGGGCGGTCGCTGCTGGCCTCGGTGCAGCAGTACGGCAAAGACCTCGTCCACGACGGCGCGGGGCTGATGACGGGCGGCACCACCCTCCCCGCCCAGACCTTCACCTACCAGGACGACACTCTCGGCCGGACCTTCGTCGATTGGGGCGCTCCGCCCATCGGGTGCCAGGCGCGCCTCTACACGGGCGACTTCAACGGCGACGGCCGCACCGACCAGCTCTGCTACCAGACGGCGGGAACCGTGACGGCCAGCGTCTCGCTTTCGTCCGCCAACGGGCTGACCGCGCCCACGGTGTGGTCCAGCGGGACGCCGTTTTCGGACCCGGCGTTCGCCGACTTCAACAACGACGGCAAGACCGACGTGGCCACACACGATCCCTGGACAGGCGAGTTCTTCGTGGCCCTCTCGACCGGGTCCAGCTTCGGCGCCTTCACCTCCTGGGGCACGGCCGGCGGCACGCTGCCCGGCGGTGCCGCGGCCGCGTGCCGCGTGAATCCGGCCACCGTGGGCAGCGGCGACTTCAACGGCGACGGCCTGACCGACGTGTTCTGCAATCTGGCCGGCTCCAACGTGCAGTTCATCGGGCTGTCGACCGGCACCGCCTTCGCCTTCAGCGTGTTCAGCCAGTACGCCTGCGACTCGGTGGCCGACGCCCGCGTGGGCGCCCTCGACTTCGACGGCGACGGCAAGGACGACTGGTACTGCATCGGCGCCGAGAACAACAACATGTACGTGTTCCCGTCCACCGGCAGCATGTTCCTGTGGCCGGCCTATGGGTCGCTTTCGGCCGGCTTCTGCACCGCCGACCGGTACGTGCTGGGCGACTTCAACGCCGACGGGCGCACGGACGCGGCCTGCGTGGGCAACGGCAAGGTCGCGCTGTCCGTCGGCCGCTCGTTCCTGGAGGTGGGCACCTTCGGTGGCTGGTGCGGCGGCGGCCTGGCCATGGCCCTCGACGTGGACGGCGACGGCGCCAGCGAGATCGTGTGCGACAACCCCGGCGCCGGCGCCACCGACATCCAGGTGCGCCGCTGGCGGGGCGCCGGGCAGACCCCGGCCCTGGGCGCGGCCGAGACCTGGAAGGCGAACTGGTGCTCGGGAACCGTCGACGCCGGCGACTGGAACGGCGACGGCAAGGTCGACCTCTACTGCCGCCCCACCGCCAGGCCGGCGGTGGCGGGGACGGGCGGCTTGACGGCCGACCTGCTGGGCGGCGCCGGCAACGGCATGGGCGGCACCCTCCAGCTCACCTATGTGCCCTCGACGTCGTTCCCGCAGACGAACAACCCGCCCGTGAAGCAGGTGATCAGCACGCTCACCGAGGGCGCCGGGCTGGGCGGGGTGCACACCACCACGTTTTCGTACGCCGGCGGCCTCATGGACCGGAAGGAGCGCCGCTTCCTGGGCTTCCGCTACGCACGGACGAACCTGCCCTGCATCGCGGGTGAAAGCACGTGCCCGTACACGGAGACGTGGTTCTCGCAGGCGCTGGCCGCGGCCGGCTCGCCGGAGAAGGTCATCCGCCGCGGCGGGGCCGGCAACATCCTCGACCAGAAGGTCTTCACCTACCAGACGAACGGCGCCACGATCCCGCGCACCGCGCTCCTGTCTGGCGAGACCACGTACGCCTACGACGGCGACGGCTGCCCGATCTCGCCCTGCGCGCAGGAAAAAATCACGCAGGTGACTCACCAGTACGACGCCTACGGCAACCGCACGCTGTCTTCATGGGGCGGCGATGCGGACCTGGCCACCGACAACCGCTCGACGGCCTGGGATTTCGTGGCCAACACGTCGGCCTACATCGTGGGGCTAGTGGGCCGGGAGCGGCACTTCGACCACGCGGGCGCGCAGACGGCGGCTACCCAGTTCACGTACGACCGGCAGGGGCAGTCCGCCGCCTGGACCCAGGCGCCCACCAAGGGCCACCTCACGCACAGCGAGAGCTGGCTCGACGTGGGGAATCGGTGGTTGGCGACCACGTACGGTTACGACCCCTACGGCAACCAGACACGGATCACCGATCCCACCGGTGTCTCGATAACGACCACCTTCGACTCGGCCCGCCACGTCTTTCCGGAGACGGTCACCAACGTGGCCCTTCCCGCGGAGCCGGAGACGACGCTCTGGGACCCGGTCTGCGGCGTGCCCACGCAACGGACCGACGCCAACGCCCAGGTGACGACCTTCCAATCCGACGCGCTCTGCCGCAAGACCCGCACCGACATGCCCCTGGGCGGGTTCGAGATCGTGAGCTACCGCGACTTCGGGACTCCGAACATGCAGCGCGTAGTGGTGGAGACGCCGCCCGCTACGCCGGGCGCCAACCAGTTCCTGGCCACCCACACCGACGGCCTCGGCCGGCCCTGGCGGACGGTGGCCTCCGGCCCCACCGCCGGCGTGGCCATCGTCACCGACACGGGCTACAACGAGCGCGGCCAGGTGGCGTCGAGGACCGCGCCCTTCTACTCGAACGAGACGCCCTTCACGACCCTGTACTCCTACGATGCGCTCGACCGCCCGACGCGGACGCAGCATCCGGACGGCAACGCGGTCGGGAAGGAGTACGGGCTGCGCAGCGAGACCACCACCGACGAAAACGGGCGGCCGACCACGCTGCGCTTCGACGCCTACGGGCGGACCGTGGTCGAGGAGCGCGTGCTCTCGGGCACCGTCGTCGCCACCCAGCTCGGCTACGACTCGCTCGGGCAGAGGACGTCCGCGGTCGACCACCTCGGCAACACCTGGACCTGGCAGTTCGACTCGCTGGGCCGCAACACGCTGCGCGCCGATCCCGACGCCGGCACGATCACCTACACCTTCGACGACAACGACCGCGTGAAGCAGCAGACCGACGCCCTGGGCCAGCGCCTCCAGTTCGACTACGACGCCGCCGGCCGCAAGTCCCAGAAGCGCACGTACAACGCCTCCAACACCCTGACGGGCACGGTCACCCTGCTGTACGGCGAGCCGCGCCCGCCCTATCTCAACACGGGTCGGCTCACGAGCGTCAACGGGCCCGGCGCCGTCGGCCTCACCATGGACTACGACGCGCGGGGCCGGATGGCGCGGCAGCGCCGCGGCATCGACGGCGTCGAGTACACGGCCTCGAAGTCCTATGACGCCCAGGGCCGCACGCTGAACGTCGGCTACCCCGACGAGACCATCGGCCCCCTGGGCTACGACGCCGCCGGCCGCGTGCGCAGCGTGCCCGGCATCGTGAACGACGCCGCTTACGACGCGGCCGGCCGGCCCACGCTGCAGGTCAACGCCAACGGCACCACCACGCAGCGCACGTACACGCCGGGCCGCGGCTTCCTGGCGGCCATCACCACCAGCGGGGCCACGACCCTCCAGAACATGACCTACGCGCCGGACGCCACCGGTCGCGCGTCCGGCGTGAGCAGTCCCAACTACGGCGAGAGTTGGACGTACACCTACGACGACCTGTACCGCCTCACGTCGGCCACGTCGCCCGACCCGCGCCTCACCCAGACATGGACCTACGATGAGATCGGCCGCATCACTTCCAACTCGCGTCTCGGCGCCTACGGCTATCCCGCCCCGGGCCAGCCGCGTCCCCACGCTCCCCTCACGGCCGGCACCAGGAGCTATAGCTACGACGCGGCGGGCAACATGTCGGTGGGCGGCGGCCGCACGTTCACCTGGAGCGTGGAGGGCCAGCCCACGGCGGTCAACACCACGCAGTACGCCTACGACGGCGGAGGCGTGCGCGTGAAGAAGACGGTGGCCGGCGTCACGACCGTCTACCCGTTCGGGGACGACTACGAGGTCACGGGCGGCGTGTCGACGAAGTACATCTCCGTGGCCGGACTGGGCCTCGTCGCCAAGCGGAGCGGCGGGCAGACGAGCTGGCTGCACACCGACCGCCTGGGCTCGATCCAGGTCGTCAGCGACGCCGCGGGCGCGGAGCGGCTGCGCAGGAGCTATCGCCCCTACGGCGAGAAGATCCAGGACTCGACGTCGTTCGCGGAGTAGCGCGGCTGGATCGACCAGCGGACCGACGAGGTCGGCCTCACGTACCTGCACGCGCGCTACTACGACGCGTCGCTCGGCACCTTCGTGTCCGCCGATCCCATCGGGCCGGCGGGCGGCCTCAACGAGTACGGCTACGCGTTCGGTGACCCCATCAACCTCTCCGACCGCAGCGGCCTGGCTCCGCCGCCCATCGTGTTCCCTGGCACGTGCGCCTGCCTGACCCTCGCGGACCAGATCGCCTGGATCGAGCAGCAAGCGCACAAGTACCAGGTGGGCACCGGCGGTCCGCCTCCCGGGATGATCGCCTCCATGCTGGCCTACGCGGCCTACATGAACGCGCTCTACGCCGGCAGCAACGGACAGACCGGCGCCAATCAGCCCGCGTCGGGCACGCCCGCGCCCGCTCCCGTGCCCCCCGTGACGACACCGGGCGGCGGCGGCGACGACCCGAACAACCCGGGCGGCCCGCAGCCCCCCCGTCCCCATCCCGTCCGCCAGGTGGTGGTGGAGACCGCTCGGGAGCTCCTCCGGGCCGCCCAGGATCACGTGTTCCTGAGCCTGAACCTCAGCTACTCCAAAGGCGATCCCCGGCTACCCGGCCTGAAGGGAGGCGGTTCCATCACGGGCACGATCGACGGCCATGGGCGCGTGTACGTGGGTATCGGTCCTCACATCGGGGTCGGCGTCGAAGGGCCCGGCGGCAGCCTGACCGCGGGCTGGGCCTTCCCCGCCCACGGATCGACGACATCCGACTTCCTGAGCGGGTTCGGAATGTCGCTCCAGACAACCGCGGGCCCATACCTGGCCGGCCATGCCGCGAACATGAGCGGCCAGGCCGTCCAGTTCGGTGTGACCACGCCCGGCCCGCCCAGCCTCGCCCTCGGAGTGAGCGGGACACGCCAGTTGAACTAGCGCGGGACGGGCCGGTCAGGTGGCGGTGGTGGGGGGCCTCTCGTGAGGCCCTCCACCGCTCGTCCCGTCCCGCACATCGTACGAGAGGAAGCGGGGCAGGAGCGCGCCGCACAGCAGCACGCCCACCACGCACAAGACGCCGCCGGAGATGACCGAGGCCCGCACCCCGAAGAGCGCCGCCACCGCCCCCGCCTCCACGTGGCCGAGCAGGGGCCCGCTCATGTAGCTCACCATCTCGATGCCGGCCAGGCGGCCGCGCAGGGCGTCGGGGACGGTCTGGTTCCAGAGCGTCATGCGGAACATGCCGCTCACCGCGTCGGCGCCGCCGGCCAGGGCCAGGAAGAACACGGCCACGCCCAGGCCGTTCACGAGCCCGAAGGCCACGATGGCCAGGCCCCACACCGCGGCCGCCACCATCACCGCCCGCCCGTGGCGCTTCACGCGCGGCGTCCAGAAGCTGGTGAGACTGGCCGCCAGCGCACCCACGGCCGGGGCCGCGTAGAGCGCGCCCAGCGCGCGCGGCCCGCCCAGGTGTTCGGAGAGGGCGGGGAAGAGGGCCAGCGGCATGCCGAACACCATGGCCACGAAGTCCACCACGTAGGTGCCCATCAGCTCCTGCCGGCTCCTCGCGTAGCGGAAGCCCTCGGCGATGCTGCGCAGGGTGGGCTTCTCGGCCGACTCCGGCGGCGGCACATGCCGGATGAAATAGATGGCGGCGATGGCCAGCACGTAGGAGACGAGATCGAGTGCGTAGGCCGACCACAGGCCCACGGCGGCGATCAGGGCCCCGCCCAGGGCCGGACCGGCCACCATGACCGAGCTGCCGCGCAGCACGCTCAGCGCGGCCGCGGCCGGGATCTCGTCGCGATCCACGAGGCGCGGCGTGAGCGCCTCGATGGAGGGCCGCTGCAGGCCGTTGAGGCCCGACATCAGGCCGGCGATCACGTAGAGCAGCCACGGGCGCGCACCGAAGAGCGCCGTGGCCAGCAGGAGCCCGCTGCCCAGTCCCAGCGCCGCCTCGGCCCACAGCACCAGGCGCCGCCGGTCCACCGCATCGGCCAGGGCGCCGCCCACGAAGGCGGTGAGGAGGAGCGGCCCCAGCTCGGCCAGCCCCAGCAGGCCCACCGCCAGCGAGGAGTGGGTGAGCTGGTACATCTGGTAGGGCAGGGCCACGTAGGTGACCATGGTGCCCAGGAAGGTGATGAACTGGGCCGAGTAGAGGAGCCGGTAGTCGCGGTGGCGCCGGAGCGGGGTGAAGTCCAAGGGAGGCGCAGTGTAGCGCGGCGCCGTCACTCCCTTGCCATCGGTCCATGTCAGGATGAAGACGGGAAAGGAGAACACCATGGACCAACGCACGCTCGGGCGGCAGGGCCTCACCGTCTCGGCCATCGGCCTCGGCTGCATGGGCATGAGCGAGTTCTACGCCGGCCGCGACGAGACGGAGTCGATCGCCACCCTGCACCGCTCGCTGGACCTGGGCGCGACGTTCCTGGACACGGCCGACATGTACGGCCCCTTCACCAACGAGGAGCTGGTGGGCCGGGCCATCAAGGGCCGGCGGCGCGAGGTGGTGCTGGCCACCAAGTTCGGCGCCATGCGCGGCGGCGACGGCGCCTTCCTGGGCATCAGCGGCAAGCCCGAATACGTGCGCCAGTGCTGCGAGGCCTCGCTGCGGCGCCTGGGCGTGGAGCGCATCGACCTCTACTACCAGCACCGCGTGGACAAGACGGTGCCCATCGAGGAGACGGTGGGGGCCATGGCCGAGCTGGTGCAGGCGGGCAAGGTGCAGTACCTGGGGCTCTCGGAGGCGGCGCCGGCCACCATCCGCCGCGCACACGCCGTGCACCCCATCTCCGCCCTGCAGACCGAATATTCGCTCTGGTCGCGGGAGCCGGAGGACGGCCTGCTGGCCACCGTGCGCGAGCTGGGCATCGGCTTCGTGGCCTACAGCCCGCTGGGGCGCGGCTTCCTCACCGGCCGCTTCCGGACGCCGGACGACCTGCCGGCCGACGACTACCGGCGCCAGGCGCCCCGCTTCCAGGGTGAGAACTTCGCCCGCAACCTGGAGGTGGTGAAGCGGGTGGAGGAGATCGCGCGCGAGAAGAAGGCCACCCCGGCCCAGCTCGCGCTGGCCTGGGTGCTCGCCCAGGGCCAGGACATCGTCCCCATCCCCGGCACCAAGCGCCGCCAGTACCTGGAGGAGAACCTGGGCGCGGCGGCCATCGCGCTCGAGGCGGCCGACCTGGCCCGCATCGACGCGGTGGCCCCCAAGGGCGTGGCCGCCGGCCTGCGCTACCCGGAGCGCTCCATGGCGACGCTGGATCTCTAAAGATGCGCGGCCGGGAGTAGATCCCGGCCGCGCCGCTTGGGGCGTGCTGCTACCCGCCTTCTACTGCCGGCGGACGTCGGTCAGGCGCACCGGCTCGCGGTCCCAGTTCTCGAATTCGATGGTGCCCTCGTCCGCCCAGTTCACGCGGGCGAAGTTCAGCAGCTTGCCCTCACCCTTGCCGTTCGCGTCCACGTGGATGTCGATCAGGAGGAACGGGTAGTCGCTGCGGCGCGCGCCGCTGGTGGCCTCGAAGAAGCCGATGGGGCGGTCGGTGGCCAGGAGGATGCGCTTGCCGCCGCCGGGCAGGTCCTGCTCGCTGGCGAAGCGGAGCGGGTAGCCGATGCTGGTGGCGCTGCGGATGTAGCCCACGCGGTCGGCCTTCCTCAGCCGCCGCAGCAGCAGGTCGTTGCCGCCCTCCTTGAGGTCGCCCACCAGCGCGCGCTGCTCCTCGCTGGTGCTCCAGCGCTCCACCGAGATGTCGACCGTCCCCGAGCGGGTGCGGGCCCCGTTGAGGTTGACGGCGAACGCGGTGAAGCGCTCCACGGACTCGGCGGCGGGCGCGGGCACCGAGCCCAGCAGCAGGGCGCCGGCCAGCGCCGTCACGATCTTTGACGTCATCTTCATCTACGTCCTCCTTCTCGCTGTCTACGGGTGCAAATCGCGCGCCGGATGGCGCGCGCGGCCGAAGCGGTGGGTCTTTCGCCGTTTCGCGCGCGCACACGTGAAACCTCGTGACGGCGGCGCCCCGCCGCGCCCGCATTCGAGGACGGCTCCGTCTACTGGCGGGGGCAGGGGCGGCCCCGACGAAAGTCAGGCCCTGCGCCGGCCTTTCGTCGGTGCTTCCCCTTGACAGGCGCGAAGGAGGCGGGAAATCATGGTGTCCATCCCAGGTAATCGTTTACATAAGGGGACACCATGGCCAAGGCCGTGAGCGTCACCGTGAAGCAGGTCGCCCGCCGGGCCCGGGTGTCGGTGGCCACGGTCTCGCGCGTGCTGAACGGCAAGGGCTCGGCGCTGGAGAGCACGCGCCAGCGCGTGCTCAAGGCGGCCCAGGCCCTGGGCTACGTGCCCCACTACGGCGCGCGCAGCCTGATCACCCGCCGCACCGAGACCCTGGGCGTGCTGCTGCCCGACCTCTACGGGGAGTTCTACTCGGAGGTCATCCGCGGCATCGACCACGCGGCCGGCCGCCGCGGCTTCCACGTCCTGGTGTCCAGCTCCCACAGCGACCGGGCCGAGCTCTCGGCCGTGCTGGGCGCCATGCGCGGCCGGGTGGACGGGCTGCTGCTCATGTCGCCGGCCCTGGACGCGGTCGACCTGCGCACCGACCTGCCGGCGGCGGTGCCGGTGGTGCTGCTCAACTGCCGCGCCGTGGGCACCGCCTACGACTCGGTCAACCTCGACAACTACCGGGGCGCGGCGGCCATGGTCGCGCACCTGCACGCGGTGGGGCACCGCCGCATCGCGCTCATGCGCGGGCCCACCGACAACTTCGACGCCCGCGAGCGGCTGCGCGGCTACCGCACCGCCCTGCGCCGCCTGGGCGCCTACGACGGCCCGGGGCTGGAGCTGCCGGGCGACTTCCGCGAGTCCTCCGGCTACGAGGCCGCGCGCCGCCTGCTGGGCATGGCCGAGCGGCCCACGGCCGTGTTCGCGGCCAACGACTCCATGGCCATCGGCCTGCTCTCGGCCCTGGCCGACTCCGGCGTGCGCGTGCCCCAGGACGTGGCCGTGACCGGCTTCGACGACATCCCGGTCAGCCGCTTCCTGCGCCCGCCCCTGACCACGGTGCACGTGCCCATCGCCGAGATGGGGACGCGCGCGGTGGAGCTGCTGCTGCACCAGGTGCAGGAGGGCGCGGTCCGCAAGGGACGGCGGGAGGTCATGGAGGCGCGCCTGGTGGTGCGCGAGTCGTGCGGGTTCGTGCCCGGGGCCACGGGCGAAGACAGCGTCGAGCGGCGGCCGCGCCGGCGGCCGCAGAAAGGGTGATCACGATGATGAGGTCGACACGGGCCTTGGCCCTCCTCCTGTTCCTGCTGGCCGCGGCCCTCCCGCTGGCCGCGCAGACCGCCAGCAGCTCCCTGGTGGGCACGGTGAGCGACGACACCGGCGGCGTGCTGCCCGGCGTGCAGGTGGTGGCGACCGCGGTGGACGCCGGCTTCCACTTCGAGGCCACCAGCCGCCAGGACGGCAGCTACACCATCACCGGCCTGCGCCCCGGCTCCTACCGGGTGGAGGCCAGGCTCTCCGGCTTCACGGACAAGGCGGTGATGGCGCGAGTGCCCGTGGCCCAGGCCATCACGGTCGACTTCAAGATGGCCGTGGCCAGCTTCGCGGAGGTGGAGACGGTCCTGGCGGAGGTGGCCCACGTGCAGGTGAAGACGTCGGAGGTGGGCTTCAACGTGAGCCCGGAGGCGATCAAGTTCCTGCCCCAGAACAACCGCAACTTCCTGAACTTCGCGGCCCTGGCCCCCGGCATCCGCCTCTCCGACGACGAGACGCGCAAGGAGATCAGCGCCGGCGCCGGCGCGGCCCGCAACGTGAACGTCTTCATCGACGGGGCCAGCTACAAGAACGACGTGCTGGAGGGCGGCGTGGTGGGCCAGGACAGCAGCCGCGGCAACCCCTTCCCCCAGAACGCGGTGCAGGAGTTCCGCGTGGTCACGCAGAACTTCAAGGCCGAATACCAGAAGGCCTCCACCGCCATCATCACCGCCGTCACCCGCTCCGGCGGCAACAACATCCACGGCGACTTCTTCACCGAATACGAGGACAAGGCCCTGGTGGCCAACGACCCCTTCGCGAAGGAGCGGGGCCA
>Ga0111538_10010749_pt1 | contig 12156 bp, 11 predicted proteins | sample SoiMethybrSBSTD1_FD_79669 | JGI IMG/M metagenome (GOLD analysis project Ga0111538, IMG submission 79669) | Bulk soil microbial communities from a Populus tree surrounding site in Tennessee, USA - Soil MetaG P. TD hybrid SBSTD1 (version 2)... | ecosystem: Environmental > Terrestrial > Soil >...
ACGGCAGTCCGACGGACACACCAGCGCCCCTGAGCACGGTCCTGCGAGAGAGATGCTTCTTGGTCAGAATCATGGACTTCACTCCTCCAGTGGCTGCATGCGGAATGCATCACTCGATACAATCCCTGATACGATCGACGAGAACCGGTAGTCATTCTTGGCCACATCGCGCACGATCGCCCGCACCTGCGGCATGTCGTGAGGCGCGATCTCTCGGCCCAGCGCGTACATCATGAGCTTCACTGTCAGGGCCTGGACGAACTGGCCGGGGCGGCTCAACAGGACGCGGCGCAGGTCTGCCGGACCGTCGATTTCCTTGCCGTCTGGCATTGCCACCTTCGAATCGATGGGCTCATTGGCCTGCCAATCGACGTCGCGCCACTGCCCGGTGACGGTGAAGCGCTCCAGCGGCAGTCCGTGGGGCTCGATCACACCGTGGCACATGTTGCAGGTCGGATTGGCGCGATGCTCCTCGAGCATCGCGCGCATGGTCTTCGGCTTCGCGCCCGGCGGCGTGCTCAGATCCGTCTCCACATTCGGCGGCGGCGGCGCTGGCGGCGTGCCGCGGAGCTTGTCGAGAACCCAGGCGCCGCGCACGATCGGCGAAGTCCTGTTGCCATAGGACGTGTGCAACAGCACGGCGCCCTTACCGAGCAGGCCATAGCGATTTTCGTCAGCAAGACGGATGCGGCGGAACTGCGCACCGCTTACCGTTGTGATGCCGTAATGTCGCGCCAGCCTTTCATTGAGGAACGTATAGTCGGCCGTCAGCAACTCCTCGACGTTCTTGTCCTCAAGCAGGACGCTCCGCAGGAAGAGGTCGATTTCGGTCGCAAAATCCTGGCGCAGCTCGGCGTTGAATTCGGGGAAGAGTTGCTTATCCCACTCGAATTTATCGACCTCGAGGAGGTCGAGCCAGCGGAGCGCGAAATCCGTCACCAGGCTCTCGGCTTGCGGAGCGGCCAGCATCCGACGCACCTGGGCGTCCAGCACGCCGGGACGTCGCAGCTCGCTTGCGTTCGCGAGCTTGAGCAACTCATCGTCCGGGCCCCGTCTCCACAAGAAGAAAGACAGCCGCGAGGCCAGCTCCCGATCGCTCAGCGCATGGAATTTCGCTTCTTTCTTGTCCTTCGGGCGGGCGACTGCGCGATAGAGAAACTCCGGGTTCACCAGAACCGCCGTCACCACTTGTTCGATCCCGGCATTGAAACCGTCGAATTTATGGCCGGCGTCATAGAAGGCCATCAAGCCATCCATGTCTTTCTTGGTGATGGCCCGGCGGAAGGCACGCTCGGCGAGATCTCGCGTGATGCGTTCGGCGCAGGCGAGTTCTTGCGCGGGCACTTCGGGCTTGCAGATGAGCAGCTTCTCCCGGCTGGGTGTGCGCGTGGGGCCCGCCCCGTGCGGCCCCGCGATCTCGACGGGCCCAATCAGGCGCGGCAGACGCAGATAGCCCTTGAAGCCAAACCCATTGTACTGGGTGCCGCCTGCGATCAGGTCGTCGGTTGCCACGCGGGAACGCTCGATGAACGTCACGACGACCTCGTGCACACCGGCTGTCACCTGCAGGGGGAAATCGGTGAACCGCTGCTGCATGAGCTTGGCCCCAGCCGGTGCACCACCGCCATGATCCACGAACGCGCGATCCGCTTCGCCGCCGATATTTCTCCGGAAGACTTCCTTACGGTCGATCAGCACGACTACCGTTGTCTCGTTCTCGATCCCACGCGGATAGAGTCCGAAGTCGAGGTCCTTGATCGTGAAGCGGTATTCCCCGTCCGCTGGGAATGTGTACTCGAACCTCGTGCCGCCGCGCGTACCGAGCGGCATGCCGTCCACATAGCCATCCTGGTCGCCGGTGGCGGGGGGCGGGAAGGAGGCTTTGAAGACCTCCGGCATAGGCCTGCCTAGTGCAATACGCGAGATGCCCCGCGCGGCATTGATGTACTGCTCCAGGAAGGCGGGTGACACGGTCAACGCCGCAGCGATGTTGCTGAAGCCTTCGACGGCGATATCGGCCGGCAGGTACTGGTTGGGATCGATCTCCACAGCCAGGAGGTCCTTCACGGCATTGGCATATTCGGTACGGTTCAAGCGCTGGACGGGAACGTGGCCCGCAAGGTGCGCCTTGCCGGTTTCGTCGAGCGTGCTCTCGAGCCAGCCAACCAGCGCGTCGACTTCCTTCTGCGACGGCTGCGGAGTGCCAGGCGGCGGCATCTGGCGCCCCTGCAATTTGCGCACGACTTTCTCGAAGATCTCGGGGTGTTTGGACACGGACTCGGCGCCGAGCTCGTCCAAAAAGAGGTTACCGGCACGTACATACTTGTTGTGGCAACCGAAGCAGTAGGTCTGAACGGTGGACCACTGCGATTCGGGATGCTGCGCGACCTTGTTCGCGGTTTGGGAGAAGACCTTGGAGTCGGCCGAAACGAGACCGACAGCACAAGAAATGCCGATAAGCCATTGAGCGAGTTTCATATGAGTCCCTTCCACGCGGACCATACCGAATGGTGGTCAAAAGCAGGTGCGACGACACCCGCATGGTTCGAATCGTTATCTTTCGCGGGGGCAGCCATGGTGTGCACAAAAACAGCGGCAGCACATATTGCGCAGGCCGCAGCGCCAAGAAGGGTTACTGATCGAAATCGATCCAATTCTCCCTCCCATGTATACGCACTTATTTGGCGTACTTATTGCTTATTGAGCGCACTTATTGAGTGCGTTGTTTTGTGAGGGTAGCGCGATCCTTGCCTCGTGGCAACGCGAGTTGTGAATATTTTCGCGGCGGAGAGGCCGAGGAAGATTTCGTCCCTCCACCGTTATCGACCAGCCAATCGCTGCCGCGCGCGGCACTCCATAGCATGTCAGGGGACTGGGGGTCGCGAACTGCTCCGACGAGTAGCCGAGAACCCACCCGTCGGGCGAGCGCGCACGAGAAGCTCGTCTCCGCGCGCTCGCCCTCGCCTCACCCGCTCTCCCCCCGAGCGGGCAAAGCTCGGCAGGGCGATCTGCACAGAGCGTGGCGCATGATCAACATTGGGACGATTGCGACGACCGATTGGGACGATGCTGCACCCAGCTCTCATGCCGCGGTCGAGTTCGGCGGCGTAACTCGTCATCGCTCAAAATAAAAGCCATCGGTCACTTCCACCGCATGTCCGATGCGGATCAAAAAAATATGGCGCGCGCCCGCACCACTCGCTTTCGATCGGACGGAACCGTTATGAAAGATTACGGGCAGTGGTCTTGCTATCGAACGCCAACAAGTTGCTCTTGTGTGACAGAAAGTGAACCGCTGCGTCGGCGACTACTCCAGGTTTGGTTGTAAGCACTGCATCCACACGGTTGCTGATGGAACAAAACCGCTGGCTTTGGAGGCGCCCTGCGCCAAGCCTTTCCCGCGAAAATGAATTGCATTCGGTGGATGATCGGAATACCACTGCGTCAAATTTACTAGTAAACTCAAAGTTACTTACTCGCCGTCCGTTTAAAGTGCTTGTATACAACCTAAAGAACCATTTGAGGTCGATCGGATGCCTTTTCAAAACACCCCTGGAAATCTCACGTTCGAACCCGCCGCACTTGAAGCCATGGACCGGGCTCTTGAAGCCGCATGTGTTGTCCTTCGGTTGTCCAAGCGAGAAGAGTCCTTGCGACAAATCGTGGCCCGCAAAGTTATTGAATGCGCCGTCGCAGGCGAGCGCGATCCCGAGATGCTCTGCAAGATGGCTGTAGCGGAGCTCCAGCGCGAAGCACTCGAGGAGTTTGATGAATCCGACGACGCTGGCGTTGTACGGCAATAGTCGACCATTTTGATCCAACCCGGCATCGTCCATATCAGCCGTCAAAGCATTGCAGTATAGCGCACAGGCGCGTCCGGAGACGGTACGTTGCACGAGACGCACCCCCCATGTCTCTCGTATTTGACGCACCGTGATAACAGCGTTTACTGAGAATGCGCTGCGCTTGAGGCCGCGCGATGCAATCGCGCGCTAGCCTGGCAGCAGTCGAGTGTTTGGCGACCATATTTTTCAGATGAAGAAATCTCACCTTCTTACCGCTCACTTCGCTGGTCGCCCTTTGCCATGGCAACGAACGGCTCTTGTTGAAGTTGATGTTGAAGTTGAAGTTGGACTCACGGATTCAAGAGCATGACGGCAGACCAAGCAGGCTCCGGCTCACTTTCATAACGTGCCGGCCGCTTATTCACCTGCAATCTTCGCCCGCAGCGACGCCTCTATCCGCGTTGATGTTCAATGCGGAGTCCGTCAAATATGCAAAAGGGCACCACAATGCACCTTTGGTTTAGATGCAAACGTCTCGAACTTGCAATAGTAATACTCTTTGAGAGGATAGCCTCCTCTTAAAACTCTGCGACTGGCGCTGCCAGCGATCGTTGACATCTCTGATCATCAGGACGGAGAATATTATGAGAAGATTTGCTCAGGTCGCCGCCGCAGGATCGTTGCTCGCTCTTGGATTTGCATCTGAAGTCCACGCGCAGGTTACGCTTGACGTTTCAAAGATCACCTGTGACCAATATGTGGGTTACAAGATCACCGATCCACAGAACATCGCGATGTGGCTCAGCGGCTATTACAACGGAAAGCGCGGCAACACGGTCATGGACACGCAAGGTTTCAGCGAAAACACCAAAAAGCTGCGAGATTTCTGCTTGAGGAATCCAGCGACACCGGTGATGCAGGCCACAGAGACGCTGTTCGATATCAAGCGCGATTAATCCGGCCCGGCCCTTACAGTCCTTTTTTAAATCGGCGTGCAAACGACCGGAGCGCGAGGCACGCGGGCGACGCTTGGCATGAGATTGCAAAACACGACCAAGAGGAGTTGAACATGCGGTGGTTGCACCTGGCCGTCATCGTGCTCTTCGCCGCCGTGACAGCAGTCTTTGCCATGCAGAATCTTCAAACCGTCACAGTGTCATTCTTTCGTATCGGCACTCAAATGCCGCTCGCCTTCCTGGTTGCCATTATCTATCTGCTGGGTGCGCTGACCGGCGGCAGCCTGTTCGCGCTCCTGCGTCGAGCTTTTGAAGGAGCACGGCGAAGGAAATTTGCTGCGTCCTAGACTTTGATCCGATTAGATTGAATCGGATCAAAGTCCGGTTCCTTTCTCAGCAAGCAATAGTCAGAGGATTGCTCAATCCCGCCTCGTGCCGGTCCGTTCCGGAGAAGCGGCGGGCATCCGGGCGCCCGACGCGATCCACTGGTCGTATGTCTGAAAGCGCAGGCCAAGCTTGTCATACAACACGATCAGGTAGCCATCCCGATCACGCAGGACCGCCTCGGGCATCAGTGTTTGCACTTCCTGCGCCATCACGCCAACGTAAGCCCTGTCGCTGCCATTGTAGCTGAACCGGTAGAAGCCAAGGCCGTTGTCGAGATGGCCGAGCAGCGTGATGTCATGTTTGAGCGTGATATCGGATCGCCGACCACCACCCCGTCCTCCGCCGCCGCCACGCCCGCCACCGCCGGCTCGCATCCCACCGCCGCCGCCGCGATGGCTCATGGCCGGTGACCTTGGAACACTTGCGCGAGCTTGTCTTGCGCTCGCTCCGCCCCGTGCCCCCTGTCCAGCACCTGTCGCCTGTCTGGAGCGCGAACCCTGCTTTGAACCTGCTCTGTTTGTGCTGGTGGCGGCTTTCTTACTACCCGCCCCCTTCCCTGCGGCCTGCTTGGAGCCCTTGCCCTTTCCTGCGGCCTGCTTTGAGCCCTTGCCTTTTCCTGCGGCCTCCCTTGAGGCCTTACCCTTTCCTGCGGCCTCCTTTGAGCCCTTCGCCGATGATCCATCTGCCTTTCGATCGGCAACCTTGCTCGCCCCGCCCTGCTTGGCCAAATCTCGCCGACCGGCATCCGCTTTGCCTCGAAACGCTTCACGTGCCCCAGCCTTGCTCTGATCTCCGAAACGCTGAGCCACGCCTTGGTCTCGATAAGGCACCGAGCCGCGGTGGGCGGGATTGTGGTTCCAGGTGTTGCTCGCAATATTGGTCCGGTTGAATTGGTTGTACCGAAGCGGGTTGATAGTCACATTGCGGCGCCACCAGTCTACGTTTCCCCAGATCGCTGCACCCACAAACGCACCAGCCGCAAACGTGAGCACATTGCCGCCGAAATATCCGGGCGGATACCAATAGAAGGGCTCATAGCCAGCATATGGCCATGCGCCATATGCTTCCATCGGATCATAAATCGGCAGGTAATAAGTGTCTGGGCTGGTGCTCTCGATCGTGTACACGTACGCTGGGGCATCGGCTGATCGCGACGTTCCCTCCGGCGCCTGCGCCACCGACGTTTTCGTCACCTTCTGCTGCTCCGTCGTTTTCAGAGTGCCCGTGCTGTCGGCCCGCTCGCGCAAACGCTGCACGGCATCCAGCACATCGGCTTGTTGAGCAAGAAATGCATCGCCGATCTGCTGTGTCCAGGCGAGCTTGTCATTCATCATTTGCAATGTCTGTGGAATCGCGGTGAGCGATTTGACGCTGGGATCCCATTGCTGCTTCTGCATCGCATCTTCCAGCGCCTGGCCCGTAACGCCGGGATTGCCTTGGACCCAGCGCGCTGCCTCGATCACCTCCAACGGATAGGTTGAGGCCATCAAAATCTGCGAGATGAGCGAGTCCGGATAGAGCGCGATCGGCGCCACGAGCTGCTCGAGTTGCGCGGCCGTGCGAGGCGGTGACGCAGCGCTTTCCGCCCTTGCCGTGTCCAAAGCCGGGCTCACGACGAGGAAGCACAGCAAGCTGATAAAATAACAGACGTTCCCGAACGCCCGTACCTTGTTCATCATAGCGCTCCCTCCTTGCTGTTTTTCCTACTCCGCTCCCTTGCTGGAGCGCTCAGTAGCTATTGGTTTACGAGCGCCCTCGGGCCGCTCGCCGCCACCTCGGAGACAACGAACTGCTCGCGCTCATGTGACTGCTTCGCGAACAGGGCGCTTCACCGGTCTCTTGGCGCCTGAGTGTCGGCATGGTTTCACGGGCGCTCGCGCCGGAACCATTGTCTTTAGGTCTAAGCCATTTGTCCCTTTGGTGGAGCCACGCGGCACACCGCTGCGAGACCGCGCAATGCTCAGAGACCACTGGACGTGTGCGATAAACCAAACATCCACTCAACAATATGATTCAAACAAACCGTCAGCTCGCCTCACGAGCAACTCGCTCGCCCTAACAGGCGCAAACGAGCCGTTGCTCTAGACCGCGCCTGCGCCCATACCGAAGCCACCTACTCGGCGATTCCCAAGTCATCTAAACCAAGAGACATCCGCCTAACACATTTCGACATACGCAACTTCCGTCCGCATAATGGAATGTCGCCAATCGGTGACGATAGGGTCGCCTGGCTGATGATTCGTGCCACTACTGGGAGGACTGCCATGCGACTCATTCTTGCCATCGCCGCAACTGCGTTTGCGGTCAGTGGTTTCGTTCCAACAACGGTGTATGCGCAAACAAAGAAAACTCCTACAGCTGCGCAAACAGCAGACAACCCTGCAGCCGCGAGAGCATCACTGAATGACAGCTACAACAAGTGCGTTTCACTCGCGAGATCGCGCGGCTATACAGATAGCGACCTCGACGGCAACCGGGCGGCTGCGCGGAACTTCGTCGTACGGTGCATGCAAGGTAAACAGCGCTGATCGCGCGCTTCCGATGAACAGGGACGGACGCTGCTCGACGATGGATATCTTCGTCCGTGCGCGTCCGAGCCTGCCTGTGATCTAGATCGCCCGCGGACACACGTAGGCGCCATGATACAATTGACTGGCTTGCGAAATGAGACCTGCTGTACCAGCCGCTGTTTCTTCAAAATCGTGCCCACCGCAGCTGTCGATTGTAACCGCGCTCCTGTGATCAAAGAGCTCCACCCAAAACGGAATCGTGTCCAGCTGCGGGTCGAGCATCGGTTCAACGAGACGCACTTCATAGACACCATAACGCGCGATCGTCGCAGTCCGAAAACCGTCCTCGTCCTTGTTGCGACTGAGAGCCCAGATATACAGCTGAAGTATTCTCAACTCGAGAGCCTTGCCTGGGAACATATGATTCCACATCCTTTTACTAGGCTGCATTTCCTCTCCGGCGCCTTGCCGATGCTCTCACCGCCCGGCAGCCGATACGCGTGCCGACCTTCCAGTGATCGGCCATGGTGCTTATGTACGCGACAGCAGGCTTATTGTCCTGACATTTGGCGCCAAGGTTTTGATCGTGACCGTCAGCCATACCAGCCGACCCCAGATCAGGCGTCCTAAAAATGCACGAGCACAACGACACTCCGCTCAATAGCATCCCCACTGCCACCGGTGGAATTGCCAGGGCAGCATTTGCGCAGGCCTTGGAACGGCTCGACATCGCCACTCTAATCAAACGAGCAGGATTGACCGTCGAGCAACTTAAGGATCCAGACGCTCGTATCGGAGTCAGAAATCAAATTCGCTTTCTCGACATTGTAGCGCACGAGCTATCAGACGAATTTCTGGGCTTTCGGCTTGCTCAAAACTTCGAGCTTCGGACACTTGGCCTCCTGTACTATGTCCAGGCTTCGTCCAGCACACTCGGCGAGGCCCTACAACGGGCTGCGCGGTACTGCACGATACACAATGAAGGAGTGAAGATTACATATCGACAGGCCAGGGACATTTCGATGACGTGCAAGTATGTCGGGGTTGCACGCTCGGCCGATCGGCATCAGATCGAATTCTTCATCACCGCGCTCGTGCGCCTCTGCCGGCAACTGGCCGGCCGTCACCTGACGCCGAGCTGGATCAAGCTCATGCATCGTCGGTCGGAGGTGCCTCCTGAGTTTCGAACATTCTTCGGCTGCCCAATTGAATTCGGCAGCGACGTCGATGAGGTCGCGTATCCCGCGGCCTCCGCACGCCTCGCTATCGTGAGCGCAGATCCGTATTTGAACTCCCTCTTGGTCCAATATTGCGATGAAGCACCTGGGAGCCGCAAAGTGAAGTCGAGTGCTTGGCGGCTGAGCGTTGAAAATGCCATCGCTCCATTACTGCCGCATGGGCGCGCCCGAATCGCCGAAATCTCTCAACGGCTTGGAATTAGCCCACGAACGCTCGAGCGCCGCCTCGCGACTGAAGGGATGACATTCAGCAGAGTGCTGGACGAGCTGCGACTTGACCTTGCCAAGCGCTACCTCCGAGAGCGGGGCCTGCCAATCGCTGAAATCGCATGGCTTCTGGGCTACCGGGAAGCGAGCGCATTCAACCACGCGTTCAAGCGCTGGACCGGCAGGACCCCGAAGCAAGCTGATTCTGCCGGTGCTGTTGTCACACTTCCATTCATCACTGTGGGGTAGACATACCGGCCCTACCACTCGCCCACCTGGCATCCACATTCTCCACTTGCTTGAGCATTGCGAGCGGCGGGCCGATCGGGCTGCAATCGCACAACATGCTTATGGCGTGGTGTTGCGGACGTGAGAACTCCCACGGAGATCGTGGGCAAGAATGTGAGCGCTGAGCAGAAGCACCCAAAGCGGGAACACAAAAAAGCTCCACTCGAAATAGTGGCTTCCAAACACAAGAAATAGCGCAAGCCCGTATCCGAGATAGCCGGCATAGCGGGGCGCGACTCCCGTGTAGATGACAATCGTCGAGGTCGAGAACATGAACACACCCGCCATTTTGGTCGCGTAGACATTCATGAGCTCGGAGACCAACGTCCGGGCGAACGCGAGCATGCGGGGGTCGAACGCTTGATCTGGCATAGCGTTGAATACAATGACAGCCGCCGACGCCACTGCCGCCGCCGCGAAGAGCGTCGCGAGGAACAAGAGGCCGCTTCCCAGAAATACGGTGGCAAGGAGGCGATCTTCGCTTTGCCCCAAACGATCGCGCACCACGCCGATCATCCACAAGAACGCAATTCCACTCAGTGGAATGAGACTCAGCGCAATCGTGACTGTCCTGGCATGATCGCCAAGCCACTCTTTCGAAATCAACGCCTCCGTGGGAATGGAGACCCGCAGCAACCAAAATGCTTGAATTAACACAGTCGAGAAAACGATTCCCGCTAGTGCGGCTGCCCTTGGCGTTCTCAGATTGGTCTTCGTCAACTTGTCTTCGTGCGACATCAGCCGATCCTTACGGGGCCATACCAGCGACGACACTTGCGCCGGATGTACAAACCATCAATCCTGCAGAACGCGGCATCGATATCGTGTTTGTTATCGACCGGCCTGTATTTCCGCCAAGGCTTGTGTGGTGAACGCCTCCATCAAGTGGCGGATCTCGTTAGCGGATTCTGCTATACCCTCGCTTTTGAGATCAGCGTTGACCTTTTCAAACACGCTGTCACGACCTGGATTGTCGACCTCCGTCATCACAAGAGTTCGCGCATAAGACTCAGCCTCAGGCCCAACGAGCCCGAGTTTCTTCGCCGCCCAAAGACCTAAGAAGCGATTCCGCCGCGCATTGGCCCTGAATCTCAGCGCCTCATCCTGAGCAAATTTCGTTTCGAATGCTCGCTCGCGCTCGTCAAAGGTGGTCATCGTGACCTCCTCTTGTCCTACCATGGACGATTGGCAGGTAAAGGAGCAGAACTCAATCGGTCCGCCGCGTCCCGCGTCGCATCCTTCTAAGCGCTGATCTTGTCCTCGAAGATTGGACGGCGCGCCGACAACACCGCAAGGGTATGTCTCGCGATCATGAGTTCCTCATCGGTGGCAATCACATAAAGGGCAACTCGGCTTCCGCTCTCTGAGATCAGAGTCTCTCCCGCGGCGTTGGCCGCGGCATCAAGCTGCGCTCCCAGCCAGGTCAGCTTCTCCGAGATTCGCGCACGCATGACGGCCGAATTTTCCCCCACACCAGCGGTGAAAACAAAGGCGTCAAGCCCTCCGAGGGCAGCCGCCAGCATGCCAACGTTCAGCGAACACCGATACACAAAGTAATCGAGCGCAAACCTGGCGCGCTGATCCTTGCTATCAATGAGCTCACGCACATCATTGCTGATGCCCGATAGCCCTTTCAGGCCGCTATGCCGATACAACAGATCCTCAACCTCGGTAGGCGTCATGCCCTTCTCCGAGACCAGATGGAGCACAACTCCAGGATCGATCTGCCCGGGTCTGGTACCCATGGGCAGCCCGTCGAGCGCGGTAAAACTCATGGTGCTGTCGACACTTCGGCCATTCGACAGGGCACACATCGAAGCACCGCTTCCAAGGTGAGCGATGATGACGCGCTTGGCTGCGACATCAGGCGCAATCTGCCGTAGCCGATCGGCAACATATTCATAGGAGATGCCGTGAAATCCATAGCGACGGACCCCTTCAACATAGAACTGCTCGGGAATCGCAAAGTGGTCCGCGACCGCACTGTGGCTACGATGAAATGCCGTATCAAAGCACGCAACCTGGGGAAGGTCTGGAAACCTATCCAATAACGAACGAATGGGCGCAAGATTGTTGGGCTGATGCAGCGGCGCGAGCGGCGTATACTTTTCCAGACTTGCAAGCACGCCTTTGTCAATGAGAACGGGCCGGTCATGTTCCGGTCCGCCATGAACCACGCGGTGGCCAACTGCAACAAGCTCGAAGTTCTGGTGTTGATGCAGCCACCTCCCAGTCACCGCGATTGCCGCCCCGACGTTCGGCACTTCACTCCTACTGTATTCCCTGTTGACCAGAACGGTCTTGTCATTGGCCTGAGCACGCAACCGCGGCTTAACGCCAATGCCCTCCATCTGGCCTCTCACAAGCCGAACCAGAGTTGCGGCGCGATCGATTCCGAATACTTGAAACTTCACACTGGACGAGCCGCCGTTTACGACAAGTATTGCATCCATGACACGACGTCACGCGGTTGATAATGCTGTGGTGCGCCTGCGCGCATCGGCGTAAAGCACTGCAGCGGCACACGACGCCATGCGGCTCCGAATCGAATCCGCACGCGATGTCAAGATGATTGGAACGCGCGCGCCAAGAACGAGTCCAGCCGAATCTGCCTTGGCAAGAAAGATGAGATTTTTTGCAAGCATATTGCCGGCTTCCAGATCCGGAACGACAAGGATTTGCGCCCGCCCCGCGACTTCCGAGTTGATTCCCTTGATCCTGGCCGCCTCGGCGTCGATCGCGTTGTCAAAAGCGAGCGGCCCATCAAGAATGCCGCCGGTAATCT
>Ga0111538_10010752_pt1 | contig 12155 bp, 10 predicted proteins | sample SoiMethybrSBSTD1_FD_79669 | JGI IMG/M metagenome (GOLD analysis project Ga0111538, IMG submission 79669) | Bulk soil microbial communities from a Populus tree surrounding site in Tennessee, USA - Soil MetaG P. TD hybrid SBSTD1 (version 2)... | ecosystem: Environmental > Terrestrial > Soil >...
CTGCGGCAACGGCTCTTGCTTCAATGACTTCGATTTCACTGGGCAGGCGTCTACGGATAAAGTCTATAACGCAGATTTCCGCTTGCTTCGCATGGTTCAGCGACCATCGGTCTTCCGCCAGGTTTGCGTGAATTTGCGCCGGAGGCCAGCGCCGCTCCGCGTGCCGACGCACCGGAGCGGCGTAGCACGTGATTCACAACTGGCGCTGGAACGTGTGCACGCACTACGCCAACCTCGAGGTCGCGCGCACTCGGGATACCTGCTGGTCAGTCGCGCAGCCGCAAGGCCTCGTGTCCGGAGTGGGAGTGGCGGCGGCGCGAGTGCGCCGCATGAATTTCCGGTCAGTCCGGAAGCGGCAGCGACCGCGTCAACGTTCCGGCTCAGTGGCATTCGGCTCCTGCTTTTCGCAGGTGCCGGAGCCCATTACCTGCCCGCATCCCGTGGCGCAGGTCTGGAGGGCAGAATTGGTGCCGTCAGTGCATAGGCCGCCCGTGACTCCGCCGTTCTCAACGTAAACCTTGCAGACGCCCGTGTCGCTTCCGGTCGCCAGCTTGTAGCTGTTGCCGTTTCCGCACTTCACTGCAACCGTAGAACCGATCGTCTCGGGAACGACCCGTGTAGCAGGTTGCCTGGGTGACATTCGTGGCGAGATGGTCGAAGGCGTTCGGATCGTAGAAGAGGGCGGTGCGGGCCGCGGTGCCTCCTGCGCGACCGTCGTGGGCAATACAGCGCTGCAGGCGATTCCAGCGAGGAGAAAGATCGAACTTCGGTGGCCCCGCAACATGTCTGGCTACTTGTACGCCGACGGGTTCTAACACTGCAACTGGCCGATCGCTGACAGATCCCTCTGACATCAGGACTCGTTTGATCGGATGGGCCCGCTGCCGCCGCGCCGAAATGAAAAGCCCCGGCGTTATACGTCGGGGCTTCGGATTCCGAGGATGCAGCTCCTCAACCGGGCTTGCGGCGCCTCCCGAGGAGCACAGCGCCCAGGGCGAGGAACAGAATATCGAGCGCACCCGACGCGCCACCACCGCCGCCGCCGCCACCGCCACCGCCACCCTCGGCGCGCGTCGTGGTGGTGAACGTTTCGGCGACAGCGCCGACGGTCAGCGTGGTGGTCTTGGACGTGGACGGCGACTGCGACGCGTTCTGTTGCACGCACACGGTATCGCCGTTGTCGATCGTGCCCGGGTCGCGCGTAAACCCGTTGTTGGAGCAGCCGATCGAGTATTCGCCTGAAATGATGCTGATGTGAGCCGGGACTTCGATACCTGTGATCGTGACGGTGTTTGAGCGGACGGTCGCACCGCGGGCAACGCCGGTCTCCGAGTTGAACGTGAACGGATCAGGTTCGGTGTCGCAAATCTCCCTCGTGAACTGGACGTTCTTCGTCTGACCAGCGACGACTACCGTAAGCGTGTGCTCCAAGCAGTTGGAAATGCCTGACGGAATCGTGATCAGGTATTCGTTATTGAGGCGGACGGAGATCGTCGCATACGCATCCGCAATTTCCTGATCCGTGGCCGCGGGAAAGAACTCGCCGCCGGTTTCGCCGCCGAGATTTCCCATGAGCTCGTCGCGGCCTGGCAGTGCCAGATCCCCGACGCCGATGGTGAAAAGCGGAATGCTGTTCGCATTCGCAAGTTCGATCACCTCGGTCTGCGTGGCGCTCGACTCGTTCTCTCCGCCGTCCGAAATGACGACGATGGCGTCCGGTCCCGGAGGCAATACCGCCGGCGGAACGAACTGGTTGACAGCAAGCTGGATCGCATCGAGCAGGTTGGTTCCGTCGCCGGGATAATCCGATCGCGCGGCGGTTTCGAGCGTGGCGCTGTTCCCGGCATGATCGATGATCGTGAACGGCGCGACGATGGACGCACCCTCCGGATTCGTGTCATTGAACTTTATGATTGCTGCCAGGTCGCCATCGCGCATGTTTTCCATGAAAACGACGACGGAGTCCTCCATCGTTTGGCGCGCGACGGACTGCACGCTCTGGCTGTAGTCCATCACAAAGACAACTTTGACCTTCTGAGTGCTGTCGTCGGAAGGCGGAAGGGTGAAGGTGCCAATGGTCACCGGGTTGCCGTCAATTGACAGCGCAAAATCATTCGCATCCAGGCCGGACACCGGATTACCGTTGTTATCTGTGACGGTGATGAACGCCTGGATGGGGTCGCTGATCGGTCGCGCTTCAACGCGAACGCCGACGTCCGCCCAGGCGGGCTGAGACAAGGCCGCGACCAGAATACCCATGCACGACGTCAGGCGTGCCGCCTTGAAATTCCGGAAAAACCGGGAGACGGTCATATTGGGAGCCCCCTGTAGAAATACCCCTAGGTTTCTATTCTAACGCATGAGAACACCACCAAATTTGGACGGTCGAATTCGTGAACAGGATCACGTTTTACAGGATGCGATCGCCTCGATGCGGATAGGGACCGATGCGTCACAGCGCCCGCTTCGAACATTAGGCGTTGCAGCCAATCGCTTGATCGGCCAGCATCTTTCGCGAATCGCACGGCAGATCGCATGCTTCCGACGCTCGCGCACATCGAGCAGGCGCGGAAATCTAGCTCAAGGTCGAAAATTTCCAGCCGATAAGTTCGTTCAAGTTCCCCGGTGCCGCCAACGCGCTCGCGACCAATCCCGCGGAATAGCTTGCGCGCGGTGTGCTGATCGTACGGGGCGCTGGCTGGTGCGCGCGCGGATACCGCATATCCTGCATGGTGATCGCACCTGACACGGCGCCCGAAACCAAGCGTCAAGCGGTCGAGCGTCCCAGCGCGCCGTTTTTCCGCGTCCCTTGCTGCTGCAAGTAGGCTCACACCGACAGACTCACCCTGGCGGCAGTCGCAGCATCGAGTCAACACGGAGACCGAGGCATCTGCAAATGAAAGCTAAATCGGCGGCTGATCCCGAATCGACCAGCGAAGGCCGGCGGCTTACGGGGCTCTTCTCCAGCGGCGACGCGGCAGAACGCGCTTATCAGATTTGCATCGACCGCGGTCATGCGGTTGGCGACGTCAATGTCGTCGTCTCGGAAGGTACACGCTCGAAGTTGCTGGAGACCGAGGAAGCCATCAAAGCCGAGCTGGCGTCGCACAAAACCGAGGGCGGTGAGCTTGGCGGGCCCGGCGGCGGTCGCGTCGGCATCCTGGTCACGATCGTTGCAGCCGTCGGTGCAGCCGTTGCGCTCCCGGCGTTCGGACTCATCGCGGGACCGCTCGCCGTCGCCCTGACCGCGGCCGGTGCGGCCGGCGCCGCGGCGGGCCTCATCAGCGCGCTGTCCGACTGGGGCGTGCCGGCCGACCGCGTGCACCATTACGAGGCCGGCATACGCAAGGGCGACATCCTGCTGATGCTCGAGGCACGCTCCACCGAAGAAGCACGCCAGATCGCGGACGAGTGGAATAAGCTGGGGGGCAAGGACGTCTTTTACGGCTAACATCCGTCCGCAAGATGTTGCCGACGCTCACCGACATCCGTGAAGCGCGGTCACGCCTGGCCGGGATCGCCAACCGCACGCCGCTCGTCCGGCTCGACCTACCCGACGCGCCGGCGAAAATCTGGCTGAAGCTCGAGAACCTGCAGCCCATCGGTTCCTTCAAGATCCGCGGTGCCGCAAACGCGATGGCGGCGATCTCCCCGGATCGCCTTGCACGCGGGGTGCTCACCGCGTCGGCAGGCAATATGGCGCAGGGCGCTGCGTGGTGCGCACGCGCGCGCGCGATTCCCTGTACCGTGATTGCGCCGGAGTCGGCGCCCGCCACAAAACTCCGTGCCATCGAGCGCCTCGGCGGCAAGGTGATCCTCGCACCGTTTGACCGATGGTGGCGGGCTTTCGATGAGCGCGCCTACCCGGGCGTCGATGGAACTTTCCTCCACGCATTCGACGACCCGCTCGTGATGGCCGGCAACGGGACGATCGGCCTCGAGATTCTCGAGGACCTGCCGGACGTGGATGCGATCGTCGTGCCCTGGGGCGGCGGCGGGCTCTTCAGTGGCATCGCGGCCGCGGTACGGGAGGTCTCGCCGCGCACGCACCTCTTCACGGCAGAGTGCGAGGCGGGCGCGCCGCTTGCAGCTTCGCTCGCAGCCGGCGTGCCGACCAAAGCGCCATTCCGCCGGTCGTTCGTGGACGGCATCGGTGGCCCGAGCGTCTTTCCGGCAATGTTCGAGCGTGCACGCGCGCTGATCGACGGCGCGCTGGTCGCGAGTGTCGCGGAAGTAGCGGCAGCGGTGCGGGTGATCGCAGAGCGCGGCCGCGTCGTTGCCGAAGGTGCCGGCGCTTGCAGCCTCGCCTGTGCGCTCGCCGGGGGCGCGGGCAACGGTCGCGTGGTATGCGTCATCTCCGGTGGGAACATTGATGAAGGTGCGCTGCGCGCCGCGCTGGCCGGCCAGCAGCCTTCATAGCATCGCCGCTTGCGTTAGCATCGCGATGCTGAGGGAGCGTTCGCCTTCGAGGTTCGTGGCATGACAATGATCTCGCGCAGGATAGTGGTCGCCGTGGTTCTCGTGTCGATGGCGGCGCTCGCAGAGTCCGCGCCGCGCGTCACCGTGACACACCCGCAAGGCGTGAGCGCGGAAGCGCTCGACGGTCGGCTGATCCTGGTCTTCTCGCCAGGCGGCGAGCTGGAGCCGCGACTGCAGGTGAATTGGGACCAGGACGCGATCCCGTTCTTCGCCATGGACGTCGAGGGCTGGAAGCCGGGCAAGAAGCAGACCTTTGACGGAAAGATCGCCGGCTTCCCGATCCGGTCGATGGATGCCCTGCCGCCGGGCGACTACCGCGTGCAAGCCGTCTTGAATCGCTACGAGCGCTACGTGCTCGGCGACGGGCGCACGCTGATGCTGGCGCCGGACCAGGGCGAAGGCCAGGCCTGGAGTCGCAAGCCCGGCAACCTGTATTCCAAACCGGTTGCGGTGCGCGTCGAGGCCCGGCGTCGCGGCCGCATTGCGCTCGTGCTCGACCAGAAGGTTCCGCCGATGGAGCCCTTCGAGTCGAAGCAGACGGAATACGTGCGCTACCTGCGAATCCGAAGCGAGCGTCTCTCGAAGTTTTGGGGCCGCGAGACGTACCTGGCCGCATGGGTGCGGCTGCCCTGGGGCTACGACGCACATCCTGACGCGCGTTATCCGCTCGTCATCGATCACGGCCATTTCCCGGGCGCGCCCGACGGATTTCGCGAGTCGCCGCCGGATGCGGACCTCAAGCCGGAATACAGCAAGCGCTTCCAGCTCGAGGGCTACAACCGCATCCTGCAGGAGTACGCCTGGCAGGCACAGCAGGACTGGGTGACTCCCGGCTTTCCGCGGGTCATTCTCGTGCAGATCCAGCACCCGACGCCGTTCTACGACGATTCGTATGCCGTGAACTCGGCGAACAACGGTCCCTATGGCGACGCGATCCAGTACGAGCTGATACCGGCGATCGAGAAGCGGTACCGCGCGCTCGGCACCGGCTGGTCGCGATTCGTCTACGGCGGCTCGACCGGCGGCTGGGAAGCGATGGCCGTGCAGATGTTCTACCCGGATGAGTACAACGGCGCCTGGGTCGCGTGCCCGGATCCGATCGATTTCCGCCACTACGGCGTCGTCGATATCTATTCGGACAAGAACGCGTATTTTTCGCCGAACGCATACAAGCGGACGCCGCGGCCGGCCCATCGGAACTGGCTCGGCCACGTCGACGCGACGATCGAAGAGCAGAACCGCTACGAGCTGACGCTCGGCACGCACGGCCGTTCAGGCGACCAGTGGGACGCCTGGGAATCCGTCTTCTCGCCGATCGGCCCCGACGGATATCCGCGCCGCATCTGGGACCGCGAAACCGGCGCCATCGATCCCGTGACCGCCGAATACTGGCGCGACCACTACGATCTCGCGAACATCCTGCGGCGCGACTGGGCGACGCTCGGTCCGAAACTCCGCGGCAAGCTCAGGATCTATGTCGGCGACATGGACAACTACTACCTGAACAACGCGGTATACGGCGTCGAGGAGTTCCTCAAGGGCGCAAACCCCCCGGCGGACGCCGCGGTCGAATACGGCGACCGGGCCGAGCATTGCTGGAACGGCGACCACACGCGCGCGAACGCCTATTCGAGATTGCGCTACCCGCAGATGGTACTGCCCTGGGTCGTCGACCGGATCCTTGACACGGCACCGGCAGGTGCCGACGTGGACAGCTGGAGGTACTGAAGTGAACGCGACACTGCGACGAACCTGGGTCGCGGCCGCTCTCGCTGCGTGTCTCGCAGGGTGCGCCACAAATCCGGTGACCGGCAAGAACGACCTGATCCTGGTCGGTGAGGGTCAGGAGCTGTCCATCGGCCAGCAGAACTATTCGCCGATGCGCCAGTCCGAGGGCGGCGACTACGTGATAGACCCCGCACTCACGAGCTACGTGCAGAGAGTCGGCAATCGACTGGCCGCAGTCAGCGATCGAAAGCTTCCCTACGAATTCCATGTGCTCAACAACAGCGTGCCAAACGCCTGGGCGCTGCCGGGCGGGAAGATCGCGGTCAACCGCGGCCTCCTCATTGCACTGAAGTCGGAGTCCGAGCTGGCGGCGGTCCTTGGGCACGAGATCGTGCATGCCGCCGCGCGTCACTCGGCGCAGCAGATGAGCCGCGGCATGATTTTCCAGGGTGGGCTGCTCGCCGCACAGGTCGTCGGGAGCGACAGCGACTATGGCGGCCTGTATGCCGCTGGCGCAGGCCTCGCGGCCCAGCTGGCGACCCAGAAGTACGGGCGCGATGCGGAGCTCGAGGCTGATCACTACGGCATCGATTACATGGTGCGGGCAGGATACAACCCGCAAGGCGCCGTTACGCTGCAGGAGACCTTCGTGCGCATGAGTGCGGACAAGGACAGCAGCTGGTTCCAGGGGATCTTCGCGAGCCATCCGCCGTCGCAGGAGCGGCTCGACGCCAACCGCCGGCATGCCGCGAAGTTTGCGCCCAGCGGCGAGGTTGGAACCGAGGCCTATGCGGCAGCCATGGCGCAGACCATGAAGGCAAAGTCGGCCTACGATTCATACGATGAGGGCCGCAAGGCGCTCAGCCAGAAGAACGCCGACGCGGCACTCGCAAAGGCGGAGCAGGCCATCAAGCTCGCGCCGGGCGAAGCCCATTTCTACGCGCTCCTGGGCGACGCCTTCTTGGTACAGAAAAAATACCCACAGGCGACGCAGGCCTATACCGACGCTATCGCGCGTAATGACGGTTTCTTCTACTACTACCTCCAGCGCGGGCTCATCGCGAACAAGGACCGGCGTGACGTGCAAGCGAAGGCAGACCTCGAGGCCAGCGTCAAGCTGCTGCCGACGGGAGGGGCGTACTACGCGCTGGGTAATATCGCTTCGCGTGCGAATGACGTCGGCGCAGCCAAGAAGTATTACTCCGCCGCGGCCGGCTCGGAGGGCGAGATCGGCCAGGCCGCGACCCGCGAGCTCATGAAACTCGACTTGCCCGAGAATCCGGGAAAGTACATTCGCACGCAGGGGGGACTGGACGGAGCGGGTATGCTGGTAGTCGCCGTCGGAAATCCGACGAGCGTGCCGGTCACAGACATCTCCATCGCCATCCAGTACGTGGACGCGCAAGGACAGACGCGCGAAGTGCAACGCAAGCTCAACGGGACGCTGGCGGCCGGCCAGCAGTCTCAGGTCTCGACGGGTCTCGGCCCGTTCCAGAGCGCGGAGCAATTCCGCGTCGCGCTCGCGTCCGCCCGCATCGCCGAGTGACACGCCCACGACGCGCGCCCGCCGCCGCGGCAACTGCCGCGACGGCGGGCGCCATTTCAGCTGGCGCCAGCCGGGATCAGGACTGGGTCAGGACCAGCTCACCATCCTCGACGGGGATGCGCCTGCCCGGATCGCGGTCCATGCGCACGACTTTTTGCTGACCGTCGAACTCGTACGTCACGTCGAAGCCTGCATCCACGTTCGAGGTGTCGTAGACGACGACGCACTGCGGCGTCCCGCCTTCACCGGGTTTCGCATCGGCATCCGCCATGGCCGCCGTACTCTGCTCGGGCGTAAGCGCCGGTTGGGCGGCGGGCGCCGGCGTCGAGCCGTCGTCTGCGGTCGGTGCCGGAGTGCCAGGTACCGCTGTCGCGCCGGCCTCGGCTTGCGCCTGTGCCTTCGCGAGCGTCGCCTCGTCGCCGCATACCGGTCGCGGTGTCCGCACGGTGTCGAATGCCGGTTGGACGGACACGACGGTTGCGTATTGCTGCAGCGGGTTGTAGCCGCTGTTCACCATGATTGCGCCGGCCGCCGCAAGCACGACTCCGCCGACGATGATCCCTGATAGCACGGTGTTGTTCACTTTTGACTCCTTCAGCGGCCCTCACCTGCCGCGTAATCTGTACTGTTACTGATAGCGCCAGAAGACGCCGGGCGTTAATGCAGCGCGTCGCGCAACGGCGACGTGGTGTCCGGACCTACGAAACCGGCGCCGCTCAGACGTCGAGCATGCGCCGGAGGCGCGCGTGTCGAAGCACCTGGCGAAGGTACAAACGTTCGCTGCGGCCGTACTTCGCGCCGATTAGGCGCGCCAGCTCGCGGCGATCGCGGCGCGTCCAGTCACGCTCGTGCGCCAGCGCAAGCACGAGGCCCGACCATTGCGATAGCGCACGCCCGTCAATCGCAAGTCTGCCGCCGGGCGCAAGCCAGGCTCGTGCCGCATCCATGGCGGCCGCCCGGCGGTCTGCGGCATCCTTCACTGGAAATGATTGCAGCGCCCGCGCCGCTGCCGCGAGCCACGCAGCCGTTCTCGGCAGGGATATCGGCGCCCGCGAATCGATCGCATAGAACAGGTGGCGACGCGCGAGCGCCGTCAGGACGCGTCGCGGGCTTCGGTAGCCTGGATCAAGGGCAATTCGCCGCTCTTCGCGCGCCGCAACTCGCATGACCGCCGGATCGCGAGGCCTGAATCCGAAGCGGCGGTAGAACCACCATGCGCCCGAATCGATGGCTTCGTCGTTGCCCTCGCCAAGCTGGTACGGCTCGATGCTGAAGCGGTCGCAGCGAAAGACGTGGCGGACCATCGCGACGAAGCGCACGAACACGTGCGCTGCCGGCCCGTCGCGAAATGTCTCGAATTGGTTGAACGAGAGCTCGGCGTGACGCCCCAGCACATCGACCTGGACGTAGCCAATGGGGACGCCGTTCTGGAGGGTGATACCCCCATACGTTGCGGGCAACAGGAGGCGGCGCTCGGGCAGCATGCCTACCATGGCAAAGGCGAGGCCGGCGCCATCGTCCACCAGGAACGCGTCGCGCGGGTTTGCAAACTGGAAGACGGCAAGGTCCCGCTCGCGCGTCGCCATGGCCCCATGCGCCAGCTCGATGAGCGCGCGCGTCCTGGTGGCCCCCAGTTCGACGATTCGGCGCGGCCGCCGTCTGAGCTCGCGGCGAAGGTCCGGCCTTGGGCCGCGCAATGGCCCGCGCTGCGGCTGAAAGCGAACGAAGTCGAGCCTCGCAGTCGTCCGCTCCGGCGTCGAAGGCCTGGCGCGCAGGACGAAGGGGGCGTCGACGCGGTCGAAGAAAGCCTCGCGGGTGAGGTCGTCGCCCGGCATCGCCGATACGAGACTGATGACGTAGTCCGCATCTCCCAGGCCGCGCGGCCGGAATCGGTCGAGCACATCGAGCGTCGGCCTGGGCAGCCGACGAAGCAGGTCAGCCTGCGCGGGCTCGAGTAACTGGGGCAGCGCGTCGACCAGTGCCTGCGCCTGCTCGGCGTCCTCGCGATCGAGCCGCAGTGCGCCGGGCCACTGCTCCGACAGCCAGTACGCGGTCGGCCAGAAGAAACGATAAGGCGTATCCGTTCCGGCAATCCCGCTCCCCGCCAGTGCGGCGCGATGGCGGCGCAGGTCGGGCCGCCGGCGAAACGCGTGCAGCATCCGTCGTACGCGCGTTTGCAACTGCCGATTGTCCGGATAGGCGTGGAGGAAACAGAGCAGCTCGTGCAGCCGCTTCAACTGCGGCGCGGTGGCGAGGCGCGTATGTGCAAGAACCGCGAGCAGGTCGAGCTTGCGCGACGCGAGCCCGGGTCCGTATCGCCGGCCGAGCCGCGTGAGCGATGCGAGTGCGGCGGCCGCGGGCGAACGACTCACGGCTCGATCCTAGCAGGCCGGCTGGGCTACAGTGATGGCCGGTGCTCCGGTCAATACAAGCGGGCTTTCTCGGCGCGGCGCTCGTGGCAAGTCCGCCTGCATTGCCGGCGGAGTCGACGCTCGACGCGGCAGCAGCCGGCCGCTTTGCGCACCTCGCGCTTGCCTGTGTCCAGCGCGAGTACCCCAACAAGATATCCCACGTGCTCGCGGGCGATGCCGACGTGCAGCCGCCGCGGAGCCTCACGCCCGTGTTTTATGGCTGCTTCGACTGGCATTCCTCTGTTCACGGCCACTGGTTGCTGGCGCGGCTCGCCCGCGAATATCCGGATGCAGACTTCGCGGCTCCCGCGCGCGCGGCGCTCGCGCTGAGCTTCACGCCGGAAAAGGTCGCTCGTGAGGTTGCATACCTGCAGGATCCCGGTCGCGCGTCATTCGAGCGGCCCTATGGCCTCGCCTGGCTGTTGCAACTCACGGCCGAGCTTCGCAACTGGAACGACCCGGACGCGCAGCGTTGGGCGGTCGTGCTTCAGCCGCTCGAGTCGGCGGCAGTTGCGAGAATTCGCGACTGGCTGCCGAAGCTGCGTTACCCGATCCGCGTGGGCGAACATTCGCAGACGGCTTTTGCGTTCGGGCTGATCCGCGACTGGTCGGTGATAGCCGGCAATGCCGAGATGCGCGCGCTGATCGACGAGCGCAGCCGCAGCTACTACCTCGCGGACGTCAATTGTCCGCTCGCCTATGAGCCGTCCGGCGAAGATTTTCTGTCACCGTGCCTCGCCGAGGCGGACTTGATGCGCCGCGTCCTGGGTCCGGCCGATTTTGCGGGCTGGCTCGGGAAGTTCCTCCCGGGCATCCCGCGAGACGCCGATGACGCATGGCTGCCGCCGGGCGTCGTCACCGACCGAAAGGACCCGAAGCTCGCACACATCGACGGGCTCAACCTGAGCCGCGCGTGGATGCTGCACGGCATGTCGTCGGGTCTTCCGGCCCGCGATCCGCGACGCGCCCCTCTGGACAAGGCCTCCGCGCGCCATGCGGCAGCCGCGCTGCCGGCCGTCACCGGCGAGCACTACGAGGGCGGGCACTGGCTCGGCAGCTTCGCCGTCTACTTGCTCGGCGATTCAGGGCAGGCCTCAATCCGATGAGCTTCGGCTGCATGGTAGCCGCAGTTTCGTCGCGATCGGCCTGCGGGATTGCCGTGCAAGCAGGCCCCGCGGCGAGGGCGAGCAGCCAGGCCGCGATGCGGGCAGATTCCATGGGGACTTCCGCCGAATCGCGCGAGTCTGGCTCAGCCGCAAGCCGCGGTTTTGAAAGCCAAACCCGGGTTGAGGCGACGGCGGCCCCTGCGGTATCATGCGCGCCGGTCGGGGGCTCGGGTTAAGCCACCGCAATCCGGGCAGCGAGGCCCGGTCGCGGTCCCCCGGAACCGAATGGTCGTCCAGAAGGCCCCCTCGCGGGGCCTTTTTGTTGCGGCCGAGTCGCCGGGAAATGGGCCTCGTGCCCATTTTTTGTTTCCGCGGCGCGAGGAGGCCGGGTGAAGGACAAGTTGTTCGGCCTCCTCGAGCCGGTCATCGCGGGGCTGGGATACGAGCTCCTGGAGCTCGAGTTCGCCTCGGCCGGACGCCACTCGGTGGTGCGGGTGTACATCGACCGTACCGACGGCGGCGCGATCGGGCTCGATGACTGTGAGCGGGCGAGCCGTGCGATCGCGGCGGTGCTCGATGCCGAGGACCCGATCGGGCACGAGTACCAACTCGAAGTCTCGTCGCCCGGCTTCGACAGGCCGCTGCGGACAGCGGCGCATTTCGAGCGATTCGCCGGCAGCGAGGCGCGAATCGAGCTCGCGGCGCCGCTCGAGGGCCGGCGTCGCTTCCGCGGACGGCTGGGCGCGGTCGCGGACGGAATGGTGACGATCGAGGTGGACCGGAAGGAGTGGAAGCTGCCGCTCTCCGGAATCAGCAAGGCGCGATTGGTGGGTTGACCATGAACAAGCAGATCCTGGAAGTCGTCGAAGCCGTCTCCAACGAGAA
>Ga0111538_10010753_pt1 | contig 12154 bp, 16 predicted proteins | sample SoiMethybrSBSTD1_FD_79669 | JGI IMG/M metagenome (GOLD analysis project Ga0111538, IMG submission 79669) | Bulk soil microbial communities from a Populus tree surrounding site in Tennessee, USA - Soil MetaG P. TD hybrid SBSTD1 (version 2)... | ecosystem: Environmental > Terrestrial > Soil >...
CCGGTCCTGCGTTCATGGCTGCGTACGCGACGGCGGGCTTCACTCAGATCTGATGCCACGCTACTTCCCTGGCAACACGGCGTATCAGCTCTTCGCGGGCAGCTCCTCGGTGCTCGACATCACGGGCAAGTTCCTGACGCTGTCGGCCTGGATCTTCGGTGGCTCGTATGCCAGCAACGGCGGGATCATTCAGAAGTACGACGCCAACGGCTCGAACCAGTACGGGCTGATCACGACTAGCGCCGCCAAGCTCGACTTCTTCATCGACGACGGCTCCGCAGACTCCGTGATCGGCTCGACCACGCTGGCGGTGCAACGCTGGTATCACGTCGCAGGCGTGTTCCGCTCCAGCCAGATCGAGGTCTGGCTGGACGGGAAGATGGACGTCACGCCAACGGGCACTACCAAGACGCTTGGCAGCTCCTCGTCGATCTTCCGTATCGGTCGCCTCGGAAGCGCCGGGACGCAGTACCCGTTCAATGGCTTCATCGCGCACGGCGCGATCTGGAACGAAGCGCTCGGGCCGAACGAGATCATGTTGCTGGCGCAGGGCCTCTCCCCACGCTGGGTCCGACCGACAGGGCTGAAGGGCTACTGGCCGATCGGTGGCGCGGGCACGATCGAACGCGACCTGGTGGGGGGCAACACGCTGACGGCCGGAACGCAGAACGAGGCCCGGCCGATGCTGGCCGGTGGGAATGTCGTCAGCTTCATCAACGCACCGCAGATATGGGTGGCTGAGGCGGAGGAGGCCACCGACGTTGAGCCGCCGTTCGTGACCGTAAGCGCAGAGGGGTTCGCGCCGGATGTGGAGGGGCCGGAGACGCTAACCGCGCCGTTCCTGACGATCGACGTCGACACCTTCACGCCGACGACGCCGCTGGAGCTGCACCCGCCATTCATGACAGTCGGCGTCTTCGCAGGCCCGGTACAGCCAGGCTCGGAGACTCCTGGCCCCGCCGTTCCCGTTGAGCCGGTGTTTCTCTCCGAAGGAGCACTGCCCCCGTTCGTGCCGCCCTCGTTGCCACCGACGCTTGGTGGCGGCGCAGGCCCGGGTGGCGGCGGTGGGGTCACGCCACCGATCGGCCCCGGTGTGCCGCTACCGCCGCTCTCCTCGGGTGGGCTGGCAGGAATTCGCTTCTACCAGGGGCCTCCCTGGCGCTGGGTGGTCACCGACCTGGAGACAAACACGATCACCTTCCTCGACCGGCTGGCGATGGAAGTGACGGTCAGCTACGCGCTCAACAAGGGATCGACCGCGAAGCTCTCGATCCCGTCGGCCAACCCCGAGGTCAACATCCTCCACACCGACGGCGACCCGTTCGTCAGCGAGGGCAACCGGCTCCTGTACGGCTTCCGTCGCGAGGGAGGCACCGAGGAAGGCCACCCGGAGCTGTGGCGGGTGCGCTTCGCCGGGAAAATTCTCCAGGTCGAGGACACCGGGGAGACCGAGAACGCACGCACGATCATCACCGCCTTCGATCCCTGGCACCTGCTTTACCAGCGGCCGATGAAAAACATCGACAACGAGTTCCCCGACAAGGCCGGGTTCTTCTCCTTCGACGACACCCAGGTCGGGGTGATCTGCCGTGTCTTCCTCCGCAACACGATCGTCAACGACGGCTCGGGTCTCAACGACCACGGCGACCTCGGGATCGACATGGGCGACGGCCCCACCTCCGATCTCGAACCCGCCTATGGCGACCTGCCCGGCACCCCGTACTGGGACGGCGAGTACGAGAACACGACCCAGCGTGACGTCGACTGCCAGCAGGGGATGGCGGTCGGGGAGGTGTGGGACCAGCAGCTGGAGACCGGCGCGCTCGACATCCTGATGACCCCGATCTATGACCCGGTCAACCGCCCCGGCTACATGGTGGATCTCTCGATCTTCGAGATCGCCGGGACAGAGAGAGACGACGCGATCTTCGCCTGGGACAAGCCGAGCCGCAACCTGGTCGGGATCGACTCGCTGCGCGACGGCACCAAGCGCGCGAACACGATCCGCTACTACTCCGACCAGGGTGGCGCTGCCTCAGGCACCGGGATCCCGCAGTCCTACGGCCCCTCGATCATCAAGTACGGCGAGACGTGGCATCAGCAGTTCTTCCCCGACCGGATCGAGCCGGTCGTCAACGCGCTCGCCACCTTGCAGCTGCTGCTGATGGAGAATGGAATTCACACCGTGACGATGACGCCCTCGCCCGAGCGGATGCCATTCCTGTTCACCGAGTTTTGGCTTGGTGACACCTTCCCGGTGTACGCCTCAAGCAACCTCCGTCAGTCGATCGCTGGCTTCCAGCGTCTCTACGGGGTCGTGCTTTCGATCGACGAGAACAGCTACGAGCAGGTGCCACAGCTGCTCGTCAGCCCGGACACCGCATGAGCACGATGATCACCCCCACCCGCCCGAGCTACCAGCAGGTGCTGTTTGACCTGCTGGAACGGACACGGCGGCTGGAGGCGATGCGCTACCCGGCCGTGTTCGAGATCAAGGTCTTTGCCGACGCGAACGCGCTCGACGGCAACCTCCCCGCCTCCGCTACCGACGTCGTCGTCGGTGACGGAAAGTTCATCCTGATGATGGACGAGGCGCTCGCCTACTGGGCGCTGTTCAGCGTGCAGGCCTACGTCACCACCGCCGGGGCGGGGGTCACAACGGTGCAGATCCGTAACGTGACGCAGTCGGTCGACATGCTGCTCAACCCGTGCGAGATCGACAGCGGCCAGTTCACCAGCTGCAACGCAGACGAACCGATGCTCGTCGACCAGGACAACAACATCGTCGATCCCTGCGACCTGATCGCGATCGACGTCGACACCGCTGGTGACGGTGCACAAGGGCTGGGAGTGATCCTCACGTTCACGGGGCCGACGCCCTCGCCGATCTAGTGGCGGGCTGCCAGACCTACAAGGCCGGGACGTTCGATTGGCCCGGCTCCACCGGAGTGTTCTCGGTGACCGGGCTGGGCTTTCAACCCCAGGCGGTGATCCTGTTTGGTGGCAACCGGCCCGAGGAGGACACCCATGTCCTTGGCCGACCGGGTCCAGGGCTGTTCATCTCGATGAACGGGGTCAGCTACACCGACCTGACCTCGGTCGTTTCGCTCTGCCTGTTCCTCAACGGGGCCTCCTTCACAGGCGGCGGCACGATCGGCTACGGGGCGATCCAGTCCCCCACCGGCTGCATCCGGATGTGCACCGACGCCGCATCGACCGCGACGATCGACTACCGCGCCACGAACATGAGCTTCGATGCGGACGGCTTCAGCTTCAACGTCACGCACACGCCTGCCAGCAACCGGCCGATCCACTGGTTCGCCTGGGGGCCAGCGGGTTCCGTCGCCACGCAGACGGCCACCATGCGCGAGAACATCAACGTGCTCGCGCAGCCGTTCGACGCGGGCTTCGACGCATACTCGGCCCTGATCCTGACCACCGTCATCAACGACGGGGCTAGCTTTGGTGAGGGGTCAATCCAGGGCCAGTGCTGGTTGTCGTTCGGGAGCGAGCATGACCCGCAGAACGAAAGTCTGACGGCCAACTGGAACCGGCTGGAGATCTACGACAATGTGATCTACGGCACTTCGCTCGGGAACCAGGGATTCCTCGACGCGTTCTTCAACTTCTTCAACCAGCACGTCGTCTCGACAGTCGGCCCGGCATACATCGAGGGGGGACGAAACTTCGAGACTGCCTCCCCATCCGATCGCTCCGAATGGGTTGACACTGGCGGCGGCGAGAGCAACGAATACCACCAGGCGATCTGGTGGAACGGTGAGAGCTGGCCCTACTCGATCGGCTCGCTGCCCGCGCTCGGAGACACAAGCGTGTTCCCCGTCCACTCCAACCTGGAGAACTTCGGCGCGGTTCTCTTTGCCACGCTGACCGGGATCAACGCGGCGGACGCCGGGTACTTCCCGCTCCGCTGGGGCTTCGGGATCCTGACCGAGGACTACCAGGGCTGCGTCGTGTTTGGCGAGAACGGCGACTTCTACCAGTCGACCAACAAGTGCCTCGCGAACGTGGACGGCACCAACCTCGCCGCCGTCGAGGGATCATTCGTTGGCAACGCCTTTGAGCTGGAAGGGCTGGAGAGCACTTTCCCCGCAATCAACGTCGGCGTCGGCTTCTCCTGCCCGGCTGGCGCGTGGATCCCACAGATGTACCGCTGGTGGCGGAACCCCTCACCCGCGAGAGCATAAAAAAGGGGCGCCCCCGGAAGGGACGCCCCTGTTGGTCTGTCTATCGCTTCCGGATCATGGGCACCAATGGCAGCCCTCCTGATCCGTGTACTTCATGTACGCACCCGTCAGCGCCTGCCCCAGCTGACTGCTCCAGGTCCAGGCGCTCTCCGGGACGATGAATCCGTGGCTCTTGAGCCACGCCCTTGCGTTCGGCATGTTCGAGTAGAACGTTCTCTCCATGAACTGCAAGGGACCGCACGCCCCTGACCCCTCTGTGTTGCAGACGAACCTGGTGGTCGTGTAGCACGCCCGACACTCACGGTTGGAGGTGAACTCCAGGAAGTCGTACGTGCCGGGAAACGGACGCTGCGCGTAGCGCATCGCCCGCGTCCAGTTGCTCGTCATGGGTATCTCATAGAGGAGCCGTCGCGTAGAAATACGCAGCAGCTCGGTGTGCAGTCTGTGAGTGGCCCTGGCGATCGTGCAGGTTCGCTGCCAGGGAACCTCCCAGCACTTCTCGTGGCGGATGGCTCGCAACCATTCGCCATCCCCGTTGAAGAAGGCAACAACGGTCGCCGACTTGTGCTGCTGAGAGCGCAGCACATCAAGGTCGACCTTCCATGCCTGCTTCGTCAGGGCGGTGATGTCCGGCAGCAAGGCCTTGATGGAGGAACGGCCCGCTGTCTTCGACTTCACCGCGACCTTCTCATCGACCACGAACCTGACACCGTGATCGGGTTCTGCCTGGGCCGCGCTTGGGATGAGAAGCACCACGCACGCGACCGCGTATAAAGCGATGAGTTTCAACTTCGCCTCCAGTTCGGCTTCCCCGGGCTTCCCGCTTCGGCGGGCACCCGGCTGGTCGTGCTGGGTCCGTCTGGCACTACCTCCTTTTGTTGGTGACTGGTGAACCCTACGGCCTTGGCGGGACGGACGCGTCCGCTGCCCAGGCCTAAACTCGGCCGGTGGAACTGTTTGAGACGACCGGCACGTTCTGGATCGCCCCCGGTGGGGACAAGGAGCACCCCGAGTCATGGGGGGACGTGATCGAGTGGGGTGCGCTCAACATCGGCGACGAGGCTGCGGTCGACCCCGACTGGCTAACCCAGCGAGGGCTGCTGGCCGGTGCCGGGGTGACCGCAATGCCCTGGCTCCACGTCCACTCAATGACCGACCTCGACCGGCTGCTGGCAAAGGCCGACGCGTGGGGCACCCGCTATGCGGGCGTCAACATCGAGGACGTCGTCACCGACAACATCTCCCCTTCGGCGGTCGCGACCCGCCTGAACCAGTGGGGTGGCAAGGCGCTGATCGTGACCTTGCCGTGGGTCGCGAACGGGCAGGGCTGGTCGGCGCTGAAGGAGTATCCGTTCGCGCTCGAATACTTTCCCTTCGACCCTGTCTGGAACCCAATTTTCGATGACCAGAAAGTCCTCATCGAGCACGCCTGCGACGAGATCGGGGAGGGGGCGCTGATCACCTTTGCCTACGGCACCTACCCGGATCAGATTGCTGACCCGGCGCGCTACAACCTGACGCTCCCGCACTCGCTCTATCCTGGCGACGCGATCGGCCCGACCCCGGCGCAATGGGATCGTTGGCAGTACAACGGGACGACATCGTTCATCACCTGCGGAGGAGGAACGCCGATGCCGATCATTGGCTACAACGATGGGATCGCGGCGTCGGTCAACCGACTACGCGACCTTGACCCGACGGGCACCAAGCTCGTCAAGGGAGCGGATGGGAAGTGGCCTCCGCTGACGTCGCTGCCACCGGACTTGTCGACCTGGAAGGCGTACGACAAGCTGCAACGGACGCTCCAGATCATGAAGGACGACCACGACGCGAGGCAGGTCTGATGACGACCCTTTCCGCACAGGACGTCCCGTACACCGGCCCCTACTCGCGTGCCGATGGGCCGCATCGCTCGCGTGGCCCGACCGCGAAGGCACTCAAGATCGCGATGAAGCGGATGGGGCAGGAGCCGTTCAAGGGCGAGGACAATGCCTCCTTTGACGAGCACTACAACGACAACCTCGAAGCGGCGCTTGACCGCACAACGAACGCCAGCTGGGACGGCTACGGCGAGAAGCGCTGGGAGGCGGTTCGCAGCCTCAACGTTCCCGCCGGGCTGACGGGCGAGGGTGAGTGGGCGCTGAACAAGGAAGCGCGTGACCTGATCAAGCTCGACTACTCGCAGATGCACCAGCCGACGCTGCCTTCGCTTGGGCCGCTGTACAAGGGCGGGGCGCTGCTGCTCGACTACGCGCCTACCCACCAGACCGGGGGGATCCCGCTGTTCCCTGCCTTTGACACCGCGTTCAAGGCGGGCACCTCGATCCTTGCCCCGGAGAAGATGGTCGTCGACACGAAGGACTCAAGCTCGAATCCCGGTGACGCGTTCTACGCGACCGGCGAGTCGAAGATCCGTTACTGGTTCGGTCATCTCGTGCAAGCACCGCCGCTTGGCAAGCACTTCAACAAGGGGAACAAGGTCGGGGTGGTGCTCAACCACAGCGTCGGCGGCGGGCCGCACTGTCATTGCGGCGTCAACGTCGAGGCGCTGTGGGGCAAAGGCAAGCAGCTGGAGTGGGGAGAGAACGGCAACGGCCCTGACTACACCTACGGCTCACCCACGATCCGTGTCCAGCTGAGTTCCTCGGACGCTTTCGTCTAACCACAACCGGGTGGGGGGAGAGGTTGATCGTCGCTGGCGGGATCGAGGTTCTCACGGCGGTGATCTCGATCCAGGCGACGGTGATCGTCGGGGTCCTGATCTTCCTGATCCGCACGCGCGAGAAGGTCACCCGGCTAGAGGAGTGGGTGCGTATCCATGAGAAGCGCTTGAACGGAGACGAGCGCCAACGCTAGGATGGAAGCGAGCGGGCCGAAGACTTTCGGTTATCTCCTGGTAAGAGAGAGGTCGCAGGTTCGATTCCTGCCAGCTCCCCTCGGGGGCTGTAGCTCAGTGGATAGAGCGCTAATTCCGATCGTCACCACATGACCGCTCACTTAGCCACTGCTGCCAGAGTTCCGGGTAGCAGGGCGCGCAGAAGATGGCGCGCTCCCCGTTCTGGCTGCACCAGCAGCGCACCTCGGTCAGCTTGAGCGTGCGCTGACAGCCAGCGCAGACCTTGACTCCCTGCGACCACTGCCAGGAGGGGGCCTCGGAAGCTATTTCTTGACCACGACGTAGACCGCCTTCGGGATCGTCGTCTGCGCCCGCTCGATGATCTCGGCGTAAGCCTCGTTCGCGGCAGCGAGCTGCTTCGCCACCCGCGCGTTGACCTTGTAGCTGATCTCTGTCGTCACCAAGGCATCCATCCGTGCGTCAGGCAGACCAGCAGCCCGTAGCTGCTCCAGGATTTCGACGTCCCAGACGACCTCGCTGCCACCACGCAGCTCGGCCTTGACCTCACCAAGCTCCAGCGTCTTGGTGCCCTGACGGGTGAACTCCTCCGCCAGCGCCTGCGTCAGCGCGCCCTTCAGCTCCCGCAGCTGTGTCTCCAGGTCACGGATCTCACTGAGGACACGGAGGCAGCCGACGGGATCGTCGGCAGAGATGACCTCCCCGGTGGTGGGAACGATCAGCTGCTCAGACATGAGATGGGAATGGAGTCAGTGACGTCTGCGGAATGAAGTACGCAGCGGGGCGCCCCCCGTGGTTCTGGAGCCATTGCTCCTGCTTCGCCTCCACTCCTCTGATGTACCCGATCACCCAGTAGCGGGGGCAGCGTCCGAGCACCAGCACGAACCAGTCGGAGTCACGGTCGTCCTGCCGGACGATCAGGTCGTAGTCGAGCTTGCTGCGACAGCGAACCTGGATCTTGCCCACGTCGCCTCCGTCTTTGAAGGTACCGATGCTTCCGTTCCAGTATCGGCCGAGCGCCTTGGCAACCGCGATCTCACCCATCGCCCCCTCGATGTGGTTGTCCCATCCCGATCCCTCGTAGCCATGCTTGTCTGGCAGCCCTCGCCTGAGCGCGTCGATCTGTCGGCGCATCCCGACGTAGGCAGCCATCTCAACCTCGGCCCAGCTCAGCTCTACCTCGAACATTGCGGAGAGTCCATTTCCCGCTGGAGAACTCCGGGTGGGGGGTGTTCCCCGTCGGCCCTGAGCAGGCTGTCTCTCCGCTGCTCAGTGCTGGTTGAGCCGCCGCTCGCACTCGCGCCGCGCCCACTCGTAACGGTGGTTGTGTCGACAGCGCTTCCGCTTCGGCTCGCTCTTTCGCCGCCACGCATGGACAAGCCGGTGGTGGCGGGCGCAGAGGACGACCAGCTCGTTTTCACGTGGAAACGGCTCGCCGCCCTCCGAGACAGGATTGAGGTGATGCGTGTGCAGGATCCCCAGGCACTCTCCGGCGATCCCGGAGAGGGCGCAGCTAGCGCCGGGGCCGCGAACGCGAGAGCGAAGCTCCCGCCAGGTCTGTCGGTCGTACAAGGTGGACACGGATATTCACCGACGTCAATGTAGACAAACCTGTGGACAGCATGGGGAGAGCTAGTGGAGATCGAATCGTTCATCAGCCTCGCCCTTGCCTAAACGTGCCCTGAGATAGGCCACGACATCGGGGCGTTCTGCTCGAATGTGAGCCAAGAGGGTCTCCCGCTCGCCGCGATGAACCCGCTCATGGCAGGGTCGGCAGAGCGGAACGATGTTTCCTCGCACGTCGTCTCCTCCTTGAGAGCGGAAGAGAACGTGGTGGAGGTGAGGAACACAGGCGACGCCGCAGGTCGCGCACTCGTCGTACTGGAACGCAAGAAGGCGCAGTAGTCCGGGGTCACGGCGTCTCAATTTCAACAGCGTGTGTGTTCCCGCAGTTGGGACAGACGCACTCCACTTCTGCCGCTGGCGGTGGATTTCCAGCGATCGCCTGGCGAAGCTCCATCTTTGTCCACTGGTTGTCGGCTGCCTCCTTCAGCCATTTCTTCTGCTCGTCCGGCTCCAGCGGTGCGACCTCCTGATGGGTCGAGAAGGGCAACGCCGGGTTGCGGCGCGAGCGTGGCACCTTCGCGCAGACGGAGGCATAGGTCATCAACGTGTTGGCGTTGAGGCCCGTGTACTTCTCCGCCTGCGCGTAGGTCTCCCCGTACACCCGTTCGATGTGGTTGAGCGCGTCACCGATCGCGAACGCCGAGAGACGATGCAGATAGCCGAACATCGTGACGACGGCCTCGCACTGTTCGTAGCTCAGGTCGGGGGGAAGCGTCAGCCCCATCTTGCTTACGTCGATCGCGCCAAGCTGCTCTAGCTCGGCAAGGAGTTGCAGTCCCCCCGGTGAGAGTTGGTTCGCCGTCACGACCTCGGTCATAGCACTCGTCTCTCCTCTGGCTCGCGGATTTTGGTCGGCTCTTCGCTGGCATCATCGTCGATTCGCATCTGCCCTGGAGTCAGTGGCTTCCAACGCACAAGCGGCGCTCGCTCCTCAACCTCAGGCTCCGCCGAGGACCAGTTCCGCTCGGGCACGACCGCGTAGTAGCGGTGCGACTCCTGCGCGCGAGCGAGGTTGAGCGCCTGGGGGGCGCCCCCGGCGATGACCGTCTTTAGCTGCGCCCAGTTTTCCTTGTCGTCCGACCCGAAGGCCAGATAGCTACGTGCCGCCATCGCTTCTCCTTTTCTCGATCTGCTTGCTCGGCTGCTTCCCCGGCTGTCTCCCCACCGAGCGCAGGAAACTGCGCCACGAGGCGCGCAGGCCGAGGAAGGTGGCGACGCCGCAGATCGCGGACATCGCCACCGCGATTTCAACGATCCTTGCCATCAAAAACCCCCTCCAGCGTCTCGACGCTGATGCGCTCGTACTCGTAGCCCTCGTCGCTGCGACGACGAAGAAGGAAGAAGGCATCGACAGCGCGCTTGTTCTCCACGCACAGCTTGATCGCTGCGTAGAACTCGTAGTCCTCGTCGTACCAGTCCCGGTTGAAGCGCTCGGTCAGGATTACCAGCGCGACATCGTCGAGTGCCGTTGCGTCGGGAACATCGAAGTAGGAGTCCCCGTGCTTTTCGTGCAGAACCAGGACCTGCCTAGCCATTGCCGCCACCACCCTGGCCTTGCGGCACGGGAGTGATCCCCGAGTTGGGAACGCAGATCGCCTGGGGCGGACAGACGATGATCGACACGTTCGGGTTCAGCTTCTGGATCGCCTCCCACTGGATCAACGCCGGGGTCAGCGACTGACGACGCAGCCGGTTGGCCTGCGCCTCGCCCCTCGCCCGTGTCACGTTTGCGTCCGCCTCGCCCTTTGCGGCGGCGACCCGCTGGTCGGCCTCCGCCTTGATCTGCACGACCTTCGCCTGTGCCCGCTGGGCGTCCTGCACCTGCTTCTGCTTCGCCTCGATCGAGTCGGTGTAGACCTGGGAGAAGCCGAGGTTGGTGACGAACACGTCGACGACGTCGATGTCGTAGGGCTTCAACTCGGTTGCGAGCCGGGTGCGTGTCTGCTCGCGTAGCTGCTCCCGGTTGGCCGTGATCTCCTGCGTCTGGTAGGTCGCCGTGACTTCCTTGAACACCTGCGGCACACGGGCGTCGACGATGATCGACTTCCATGCCTGCCCGACCCGCTTGTACAGATCGACGACGTTCTCCGAGTCGACCTGGTAGTTGACCGCGAGGTTGCCAAACACCTTCTGCTGGTCCCTGGAGACGGCCGAGTTGCCCTCCCCGAAGTTCCACTCGTTGTGCTGGATGCCGACGTTCTCCTTCTTGATGTGCTGCCAGGGGGCGATGAAGACGACACCGGGGTCACGCTTGCCGGTGATCGTGCCCGAGAACGAGTAGACGATCGCGACCTCTCGCTGCCCGACGGTCTTGATCATCATCACCCCGGTGATGAGCACGAATAGGGCGAGTGTTAGCCCACCGATCGCCCAGCCAGCGAGCGAGTAGTTGACCGGTGGGTCACCTCGGCCGCTTGCCTGGTACTCCTCCAGCGCGATCGGATACTTCTTGTTGGCGTAGATCGCGTAGCCGATCGCCGGGATCACAATCAGGATCGTGAGGATGAGTAGAAAGATCCAGAACACCTGCTTCTCCTTTCAGGGAACGGGGCGTCCCTACTGTCCTGCCTCGTCGAGGATTCTGTGCGCCTCCTCCCAGAGTTCCGGGAACGCCTCGTAGCTCGGATCTTCAAGGACGCGGATCGCGTCCTGTTTCTCCCTCTCGCTCGGTGGTGGCATGGGGCCGGTGTTGGCCCACGCGCGTCGTAGGCTCCGGTCCCAGACGGGACGCGGCTTGATCCGGTTTGTCTGTGGGATGCTCATGGGTGGCTCTTCCTCCAGCGTCGGTTGTGATGCCGTGTCCGTGCTTCTTGTGCGTCCCTGCCCACAAGAACGGTCGTGACGATCCTTCCCTCCTCCGTGTCGAGCAGCACGTAGCCGCGTGTCTTTGCTCTGACCCAGACGACCATCCCCTTGTTCGCCCTCCACAACGAGGCGTCGTAGTGGGAAAGCTCAAGCGGAGCGAGCTTGCCCGAGCGTCCCTCGTTGAGCGCGGAGATGCACTCGCTGTGGATGAACGCGGCGGCTTGCTGGTCGTCCTGGTACAGCGCCGGAAGTCTCTCCTCGAACCTCTCTAGGGCATGGGCAGAGACGATGAAGTCATTGCTCATCACTCTCCTTTCTACTTCGTATTCTAGTACACCAGTGGCGAAATCAGATGCTGTCGTAGAGAGAAAATTGTCCCGGCTGCGGTGCCTCCTCGTAGATACCGAGGGCTGAGCGAGCGCGGTACTCCCACGAGTCGGGGTAGTTCGACAGGGTCCTCAGATCCAGCCTTGGACCGCTTTCGAGCTTCTCGCGCAGCAACGCCTCCAGCTCCTGGACACGCTCTCTGAGTTGATCCTCGTTCACCACGCCTCCACTACTGGTAGCTCCAGGGCTGCCAGCTCAGGCACGGTCAGCGAACCAACCGTGAGCGCGAACAGCGATCCCTGGTCAAGGGGCTTGTCGTAGATCAGCAGCGGTCTGC
>Ga0111538_10010754_pt1 | contig 12154 bp, 8 predicted proteins | sample SoiMethybrSBSTD1_FD_79669 | JGI IMG/M metagenome (GOLD analysis project Ga0111538, IMG submission 79669) | Bulk soil microbial communities from a Populus tree surrounding site in Tennessee, USA - Soil MetaG P. TD hybrid SBSTD1 (version 2)... | ecosystem: Environmental > Terrestrial > Soil > Tree...
ATAGTCATCGTACCGGACCGCGGCGGATACATCGAAAGATTCGACGAGCGCTATTGCTTGGCTCGGAGACACGAGCGGCAGATGAAGTTCGGCATAAGCTGACTTGATATCCCGGTCTGCATGCTGCGAGTTGACGATCGGGTCGGAACCATCCGTTTGAGTTTGAAACTGGTCTGCATCGAAGTCCTCTTTTCGAAACGAGGCACCTAAGGCAATTCCAACGCTGCCGCTCTTCAGTTCCATCGGATGGCCCGTGACCAGAAGATGGGCCGCCGACTGACGGAACAGATCCGAAAGGTTGTCGTTGCGGACGCCGGTTGCGTCGGTAATGACTTGCTTTCGGCCTTCATCCTCACGCCCATACTCTGCAGCGATGTCAGCTGACCAGTCCTGGGTTAGTTTGAATCTCAGCGCTGCCGTGACTCCGGCGTTCTTAGTTGTTGCATCTGTACCAGTTTGGACATCGAACTGATTTTCGCTGACCTCGATGTCACGACGACCAAAGACACCGTCGGACTCGAAAGATACTCGATCGGTTATGTCTTGCCGCACATTGAAGGTCGCCGCCTTCGTCTTCGTGTCAGGAAAGACAAAAGTCGGAGAGGAGTAGTTCGACATGAAGTCGCGATCAGAGGCGAGCAGCTCCGACGCAGTGTTGTAATCCAAGGTAAGCATCGCATTGCCTGAATTCCACGAGGTTCCGAGCAACTGCGAGGCTCCCTTCTCATCTCGAGAACCAGATGTCACGGATCCGAATCGCAAGCGTGTTTCAGCGCCTTCGTAGTCTTTCTTCAACAGAATATTCACCACTCCCGCGACTGCATCAGACCCGTACAGTGCCGAAGATCCGTCAGTGAGAATCTCAATGCGGTCGATTGCGGCAAGCGGGATATGCGAGATGTCCGCGATCGATCCGTATGTGGACGGCGCGAGTCGACGGCCATTCACCAGGACCAGAGTTGAGGTATTGCCGAGTCCCCGCAGGTTGATGCCGGTGGAAGTCGCAATGTTGAGCCGCACATTCGTACCGATTCCGAAGCGCCCATCCTCGGTGGCGCCCGCGTTGCCTCCGGCGAAATTCTGAGGTAGCGATCGAAACAGTTCGCTGGTCGTGCTGTACCCGGTTCGCTCGATGTAGCCTGAATCCAGCACGATGACCTGAGACGTTGGCTTGACGCCGCCAGGGATGTACGTTCCGGTCACTATGACGACTTCCAGCTCCTGTTTGTCCGGGCCGCCTATGCGACGAGAAGTCTGATTCTTTTCGGCACTGCTGGCTCCAGAAGGCTGCAGTTCACCGTTAGTAGTAGTTGCTCCCAACGGCTTTTCTGCCTGCGGCGCCTGCGTGGAATCGCTCTTCAAGAGGGCGGCGGGCAGTAGAAGCGGCTTCTCGTTAATGGCAACCAGTCGGTCATTCATCCAACGATAGGTCAGCGGCGTCCCTCGAAGGAGCTGCTCGAGGGCTGCTTGTGGCGTCAGTAACCCTTCAACCTTTGGAGAAGTAAGATCGACTCTGATCTCGGCGACGAGCTCGTAGCCAGTTTGCTGTGCCCAATCATTCAATGCGTCTCGCAGGTTCTGCTTCTCGATCGATACCTTGAGCGGCTTCTGGACGACGTCTTCAGCCTGAGCCACTGCCTGGCCAAGAGCGAGACCGATCCCAATCAGCAGCGGCAATGCCGTTTTCATCGTTCGTCCCCTTTTTCCTTGTTAGCTGCGGTAAGCTCGGATAGTCCGCGCGCCTTAGTTGCAGTGCTTGACGGCTGCGCTTCGGAAAGTGAGGACATGAAATTAATAAATACTACATTCGACCGACATAATTCCTGGCGCTGTCTCCATTTTCATCGCGAAGACCGTCAAACCTTTTTGAAAGCAGCTCTCGTAGGCAATGCCAGATAGCCTTCCGAAACGTGCGTGGATCATCGCGGTGCACTACCAGTGCGAGCTGCACAGGTTTCTCGTGCGTCGCATGCGCCGCCGTGTCGATGTTGATGACCTGAAGCAGGAGATCTACATGCGACTCCTGCGGATGAACGAAGACGAAGTGATTAAGGAACCGCTCGCGTTCCTGTACACGGTTGCAGCAAATGCCGTGTGTGACCACACGATTGCCGAGCGCAAGCACAGCCAGGTTATGGTTGATACCAACGTTATCGAGGACTGGGCAAACGACTCAGCGGCGGCGTTGCCCGATGACTTGGCTGATCGCATGAACCTGCAACGACAGCTGCGTAAGGCTCTTGCCGAGCTGCCGCAGCTTCAGGCACAAGCGCTCGTGCTTCACTACCAGGAAGGCTTGTATCGTGACGAGATCGCTAGGCGCCTGGGCCTGAGCCCCAAGAGTGTCGCCAAGTACATTGCCCGCGGAAAAGCTCGGATGCGAGAAGTGTTCTGGGAAGAGTAAGGGAGGCCACGGATGGACAAAATACTACGCAGTGCCAAAAGGGCGCGACGTGAGCTGGCGGACCAGGCGGCTGAATGGCTCATTCGTCTTGAGGCTGCGACGCCCGAAGAGAAACGTGCGTTCGTAAAGTGGCTCAAGGGCTCCAAGGATGCGCCGGATGAGATCCTGCTCGCCAAGAGCACGGACATTATGCTGCGTCAACTACTGCGCGAGCAGCCGATCGATCTCGATAGCTACACGTCAAGCGAGAACAACGTTGTAGATCTTGACGGTTCTCAAGATCCAATTTCGCAGGATGGGCCTGGCAGCGAAGCAGCCTATTTTGAGAGTCCCAGGCGCGGTGCGCGAAGCGCGCTTGCATCGAGTGCCAAGTGGATTCTGGCGACGAGCGTAGGCCTCGCTGCTGCGATTACGCTCGTGATCTTCGGGCCTGTGTTCTTGCGTGACGCGGTGAATCCAAACCTCTACTCCACATCGGTGGGTGAGCAGCGATCCATCGAGCTCGTCGATGGCTCAGCCGTTGCGATCAATGCCAAGTCGCGGCTGCGCGTATCGTACTCAAAGGCCACGCGCGACATATATCTCGACGCGGGCCAAGCACTCTTCACGGTCGCGAAGGATGCGGCGCGGCCTTTCCGCGTTCACGTGGGTTCGAGCGTCGTCCAGGCAGTTGGTACCAAGTTCGACGTCAGGCGCAGTGCCGATCGAGTTAGTGTTGCGGTCGTCGAAGGGACTGTTCAGGTTACGAGTGAGGTCGCACATCTCAGTTCGGAAGCGGCGCAGGTCGCGTTACAAGAAGCTATCCGCGTAACGGCCGGTGAGAGTGTCAATGTCCTAGCGACGGGCATAACTCCACCGGCTCCCGTCGACGTGATGGACGTGGGAGTCTGGCAGCAGCGCCGCTTGGTATTCCGAGACAACACGCTTGCAGAGATCACAGACGAGTTTGCTCGATTCAACCGGACTCCGCACCTTCGCGTTGAAGGTGAAGCGTTGCGCGCTCGAAGGCTCAGTGGCGTGTTTGATGCCGATGCCCCCGAGGCGCTTCTGACCTATCTCGCCGCAGATCAGACGATCAGCTTCAAACGAAGCGGCGATGAGATCGTGATTGCATTACGGCCGCTGACGGTACGCTCCGATCAGGTCCCGCAATAAGGACTCGACCGGTTGGATGTCAAACCTTGGTCGGCTTTTACGAGGTATTCAAAGAGGCCGATGACGACCCGCCGAAGTCTTGCATCCGTTGCAGTTGCGATCTGCACCCTCATGCTGCTATGGAGCCCGGATGCACTCTGCGAGCGCCAGGTCCTAACACCCAAGCGAGCCCTCGAAACAGCTCGCATTATTGATGACCCGGTGTCCTTGTCCCCGAGCGGTAACCGGTTTGTCCTACGGCTGCTTCGTGGCGACGCTGCACGCGATGGTGTTTGGGTGGAGATGTGGTCCGGGCAACTGAGTTCGCTTGCGAGCGCCTCAGTCGTGAAGATCGCGCAATTCTTCACTTCCGGATTGGGCACCCTCAATCCGTTTGCAGCGCCCGAATATGCATTTGACAGTTGGACCAATCCCATCCATTGGATCAGTGACAGCGAAGTAACCTTTCTGGCCCATGATGAGCGCGGCATCCGGCAGGTGGTCACTCTCGACCTGCGAACGGGCGAGTTTAAGTGGGACACAAGTGCTGACACCGCAGTAATGAACTTCGATCGATCTAAGGATGGCGCGCTGATCTACAACTCGCTGGTATCTCAATCTGCTCTGACAACATCCAGTGAGCTTGCCCGTGCGGGTTTCGCGATAGGGCAGAGAACCGATGGACTTGCCGCGATCCAAGGAGACTTCTCGGGCAATTCGACCCTCGACAATGGGATGAACTCACGATGGTCCATTCGCTCGCGATCTGGCGTGACGCAACCAGTTTCGATGGGTGACGATGGCTTCGACCTTGCAGCGCCATTCGGGAGAACCGTCCGCATTTCACCGGATGGAGTAAAGGCCATAGTCAGTGCGCAACCACGCAGAATTATCGAAGGTTGGTCCAACTACCAAGACTCGTTTCTTAAAGGTGTGATTGAGCAATTGCGTGTCGATCGACATGCCGAAAGGGCTCGTCGAGCCATTCAGCTCTTCGTCGTCGACACCACCAACGGCTCATCAGCTCCGCTGTGGAATGCGATCTATCCCTTGCTGCCTTCCGATATCGCCTGGTCGCCAGACAGTCGCTGGCTGCTGATTGCACCAACCTTCCTGCCTGCAGATGTCACCGACACACCGGCACTCTCTGGAGCTGCCGCAGCCGTGGTGAATGTCGAAACTGGGAAATACGTTCGCCTGCCCATAGATCTGGCGGAGTGCGGCGCTATTCGTGCCCGATGGCCATCTCAATCCGTGATTGAACTTCAGTGCCACGAGAGTAAGACCGGTCTCGTTGCCACGTTCTCCTTTGGCGCGGCGCGCGACGGTTGGGTGCGAATACGAACCGCCACCCGCCAGTCATCGAGAATGCGCGTTGAAATCCGGCAGGGCCTCGAGGATCCGCCAAAGGTCTATGCGATTGACCCGGCGACTCACAATGAAAAAGTGGTTCTCGATCCCAATCCGGGGCTGTTGGACGACATCGAACTTGGAAGAGTAGAACGGTTGACGGGACGTCTAAACGACGGCCATGACTGGATAGCGCACGTCTTTTACCCCACGCAGTGGAGCCAGCGACAGAAGTATCCGCTTGTGATCCAGAGTTCGGCGGCCAGCTCGCACGAGTTCAGCCTGTACGGTTGGCAAAGTGGTGCCGGCTTGGGTCCGTCGACTATCGCCGTGATGCCTGGTCAACTGCTGACGCAGCGACAAATAGCGGTCGCAACGGTCGACGTTCCGAGATCATATGGTCCGAACGAAGGACGACTGCACGCCGAGGCCTACGAATCAGTGGTCAAACAGCTCGTCGCAGCAGGGCTGGCTGACGAGAAAAGGGTTGGTCTTGTAGGGTTCAGTCGGACTGGGTTTCATGTGGAATATGCGCTGACGCACTCGGATACGCCGTTCGCGGCGGCCATCGTCTCTGACAACTATTCAGCCAGCTATGGGCAGGCTGCACTCTCCGATTGGACGCACGACATTGAGTATGTCGTAGGGGCGCCACCCTATGCCGCCGGGTTGCAGCGTTGGCTTCAAGAATCCCCTGGCTTCAATGCGGACAGAGTGAAAGCGCCCCTGCTAATGGTAGGGCAGTCGGAACTGCGCACCAGCGTGCTGCTCGCCTGGGAACTCTTTAGCAGACTCCGCCACCTCGGAAAGCCCGTGGAGATGTATCTGATGCCACAGTCCGATGTCCATCCAGCCCATTGCCCGCAGAATCCAAATCAGATCCTGGCACTACAAGTGCGCGCGATCGACTGGTTTGATTTCTGGCTGAATGGACGCGAGGATGCAGACCGCGCCAAAGCCGAGCAGTACGCTCAGTGGCGCAAGCTCCGGCAGCAGCGCGACGACCACTTGGCGCCAACCAGCGCGGTCGTCGAAGGTCATTAAGGCTTTGAGAGGGGACCATTGATCCTCTCGGGCGCGAAAAGGCCGACGGGCAGGCGTGTCTGCTGCGTTACTTGTCCAAGTTCGATGAGCATTGAAGTCTCCCATTAAGCTAGGCAGCTACCTGGATTTTGCGCTGTCGCCATCGATGCCAGCGTCGTAGCCAGACTTCCACATCAAGCTGCCACATCAATTCGCCATCTGGAAATTCACGTTTGTCGACTGTACTCGATAGGGCTTGTTCCAGTGCTGCCCGATCGAGCAAACCTTCACGCACCAGGAGTCCATCGAGCAGGAGCTGCCGAATCAGATCTAGATTCCCCTGGACGATCTGACCGATGAACTGAGGTGCTCGGTCCTTCCATGTTCGGTTGAGCAATGGGCCTGGCACGCGACCTTCGAAGGCGCGTCTTGCCAGTCCCCGATCTCTCCCATCTGCAATCTGAGCGTACGGCGGAATTCGCAGCAGCAACTCTACGACCGGCTGTGCGTACATCGGATCAACGCGGATGGGCGCCGAGACTTCCGCAGAAGCGAACGAATCATAGAATTCTGGAGTGCGTGGCAGATCACCCAACTGGCGGACGATGTGGAGTGGCACGTCTCGGTCGCGGAACCAAGGGTGCAGTACCTGTGCGGTGCCCATACCTTGCGCACGAGGCGTGACGAATTTGCACAGCCCCGTCACCATCTCCTCGTCGTCGGACAACGGCTTGCCCCACGTGCGGAGCGCTCGCCGCAATACCCGCCAAATCGACTCATCCGTACACAGAGCGGCGTCGTAGGCAGCGCGCAGCATCCTCGGATGAAGTCCTCTACGCCGGACAAACTCATGGGCGGCGAATGAGGCGGATAAGGTACCGAGGCCGGCATCTCCGCCGTCACCTGTGAAGAGCGCGGTTGCTTGACGTTTTGCGGCCTCCGCGCGCTCAAGCGGCGCCAGCGAGAAATCATGGAGGCTCCAACGAGGCTCCGTATTGAGTTGCTGGCTGAGGATGACCTCGAGATTCAGTTCAGACGGATCGACACTCCACTCTGCGACTTCACAGCCTGCATCCCGTGCCGCGATCCGTGCCCAGTGACGAGGATCGGCACGACGGTTCAGGGGATAGAAGGTGCACCCGGTGATCTGAGGATGATTCGGAGTGTCCTTCAGGCAGCCCAGGACGATCGAAGAGTCCAGTCCTCCTGAGAGTCGCAGAAGTACGCTGTCATGGCCGTTTGCCAATGTGTGAATGCAGCTGACGATGGTGGCGCGAATGGCATTCAACGCACCATCATGGTCATCAAGCAACAAAGCACGAGATTCGGAAAAGTCGACCGGATTCCAATACAAACGTCTGTTGATACGCAGGGCGCCGGACTCGGATGTGACTTCGAGGCATTCACCGCGATGGACTTCGGCGATTTCCTTCAAGCCACTGCCGCCGGCAGTGCCGAGTCTGCCAAGGACTCTCTCCGCGACGAAGTTCCAGTTGACGGAAAGCCGAACTCCCTCGACGCTCGCCCAGTCAGCCACGCATGAGAAAAACACGAACACGTCCTGAATGGACGTCGTGAAGCACGGAACGGTGGTTGCTGGCCCCATGAGGACGAACGCCTGCGCGGCGTTCTGCACCAGTGCCACATAGTCTCCCCAGTATTCCGAGACCAGGAGCTTTCCCCGGCTCTCGGCTATGCGCGAGCATACGGTATCATCAAAGCTCGCTGGAGCAGAGGGTGTCGCGTCGCACGGATCACTGTTGCGACGGAACAGTGTTCCCAGCACTGCGCCTCGGTTCTTTCCGAGCCGGTGTACCATGAAGCCGCGCTTGTGTTCGCCTAAGCAATACAAGCGCACCCCCGCGTCTGCTATCGCCTCTTTCCAAGGTTCGGCCGACAAGCGTTGGAATTGGTTTGACAACCGATTTGCAACATCGCTTGCGCGCGCGTTGGCGGGGTCCCAGAGCAAGCCAATGTATCGAAACATCTGGAGTTCCTAGCCGCAGCAGGTCTCTAAACTGCAAGTATGGGACTGAATTCCCACACTTGATCCGGCCCACAGTCGAACACTGCATTCTTGTTCTGAACCCAGCTGTGAGCACCCCATGGTCGCGCCTTGACGCCGAGCATCCATGTGGGGAAGACGTCATAGTGCGCGAGGAATTCGATCAGAACCAGGGAATGAAGGAGGCAGCGCCCGCGGGCGCTGAACGCGAATGGGCGCAATCGACGGAACACGGCGGTTAGTTCCTCTGCGCGTTCCCAATCCAACTCATGTTCGGTCGCTGACTTGCGCTGCTTGCGGTCGGCAACCCTCTTCACAACTTTGTCGAATCGCACAAACCTTAGTGCGAAGACAGATCGAGCAAAAGCCCACGCGAAGTTAATGACGTGGTGCCAACGAACCGTGCCGTAGAGCGCGTTCTGTCCGACGGCCCGCGACAGTTCCTCCACGCTTGGACGCGTCCTTACTCGAGATGAAGGCTCGATTGAGGTCAACAGCCCTGCCTTGCACCAGGATTCGACCGTTGCTCGTACCTCATCTGTGCTTGCGTGCTCCGAACCGCAAACGTCGAGGTCGTCATCCTGGGGCCAGTTCGCGACCACAGATCGCAGCACCTGCCCTTCACGCAGGCGAGCTCCGAGATACTTATTTTGTGCTAGATCGAGAACGATCAGACCTTCTCTCAAGAAGCGCACATGGACGTGAGGCGTAAGCCAGTATCGGTCATTCATTTTGGTGCGCTCGATTGAGGCTGATTCTTCTGAGGCTGATTCTTCGGAGCTCGCCGTGGAGCCTGCGTCAGCTGGCCGCCGTGAGAGTGGCATTCAGGCTTGCTCAAAAGAGGCGTGCGGCTCGCGCCGCACACCTCACCGTACATCGTTCTCGATTACGGCTTCGACAGCGGCCCATTGATGCGATCGGGCGGGAACACGCCACTGGGCAGCCGGGTCTCTTCCGTCACTGTGCCAAGAATAGTCATCGAAGTTCTCCCATTGAGGAGTGAAATAAACAACCTGCCATCCGGCCGGGAGGCGCGAGCGACCGTGCGCTTGGCAGCAACGCAGGTCAATGGCGATATCACTGGATCCAGAAGTCTTCTGAGGCTGAGCTCGCGTGCCGACGTGACACGGTGAGCTTCGTCGCGGATGCTAGATTGCGGTGACGGCTAGAAAAAATTCACGGATTCGGGACGGCACAGGGAACGACATGGCATGAATCGGAGCATCGCTCACGCATCGATCATCTCGTTCTTTGATCACGTGACAGTGTTGGGACTATTGATTCCACTCAAGTGCAACGCTCTGCGAGAAGCGTGTGACTATCGTGCGTGCGACTATCGTACTCATCCATCCTCGCTGTGCAGCGCGGAGCGCCATTACCGTTTCCAGTCGCACGTGACGCATCGGCGGTTCAGCTCGGCACACGATCCGAATCTCAGCGTCTAGAGGGCTGCGCTGCCTGAGTATCCGCGCTCAGGTATATGCCGGGCGCAGCGATATATGCTCCGGAAGCGCGCCGAGCGACCTGCGAGTGTGGGTTCGCTAGGCACTTGATGGCCGGTCTCCGCGCACTTTGGCGTCTCCGCACTTGCGTCGAAAGAACACCAACAATGCAGCTCTGACACCCAGCTTAAAATTCTCCGCCCGCAGCCTAAGTCCGCGAGTCGCCGAGGATTTTGATCAACATTCGTCTGCACTCGTTCACCTTTCAAGCGGGGCAGGCAGTGTCACTCCGATGATGTGCATCAGAGGGAGCTGGGCTTCATGAAGCATGTACGCTGTGCGGACGGTGAGCTTGTTACCGGCAACCCTCAGCCCAGAGCGATCGCGGATTTCGCCGAAGTAGGGAGCTTCGATCGCGAGTTTCTGCGTGCGCATGGGAGGCCGCGAGGGCCAATATGTGTTCTCACGCGCGAGCACTGCATCCAGATACAAAGCAACTCGAAAAGCACTATTGCGGTCGACACAAGTTCGCCCGTTGGATGCTGACTCCAATCCATGCAAGCATCCAGCACCACGCTTCAGTCGCTACGCGAATCGGTGCAGCTGCTTTGGCGGGCGGCTGACGCTTACAGCAAGCGCAGATTAGCCTGGGCCTTTGCACTGGTTGCGACCGGCGCTTTGCTTGCAGCACTGACGCCGGTCGCATTCAAGCAGGTAATTGATCGGGCATCCGGCGCTGTTTCATCAACACAGCTCTCACCCTTAGCACTGCTGCTTCTCTATGTCGCAGGCCAGTACATCTGGCGCTCTTCTACAGAGCTTCGCACGATGCTTCACGGTCTCGCCGACCAGCGACTCCGGCGTCGAATCGGGCATCGGCTCTTTGAGCATCTGATTCGGATGCCACTGCGCTTTCACCTAGAGCGCAAGGCGGGCGCGATGGGGCAGACGGCGGAACAGGGCTTGAGTGGGTACCAGTTGCTGCTCCAGCACACCATTTACACGATCCTGCCGGTGGCCATTGAGCTGGTGGCGGTTGCCGTGGTGCTCAGCAAGGCAGGCCATCCGAAATATCTCGTCATCCTCGGCGCTTCCTGCGTTGCCTACGTGTTTGCGTTCTACAGATGGGCGAGTGTCATCGGAGAATCATCCAGACACGTGTCAAGCACACATATCGACGCTCACGCATTGTTCACGGACTCTTTGGTTAATGCTGAGACGGTCAAATACTTCGACGCAGAGTCCTCGATGGCTCAGCGCTATGACCGTGCGCTCGCGCAAGCCGAATCGGCATGGCACAGATTCTTTGCCAGTTACGCCGTGTACGGCGTGATCGTGGCAAGTGTGTTTGCTTCCTCGCTCGCAGTATCGCTGACTCTTGCAGCGAATGAGGTGCAGAGTGGCAGCATGACCGTCGGCGATTTCGTGCTCGTCAACGCTTACGTCGTCCGCCTGGTGCAGCCGCTCGAGCAGCTCGGCTTTGCCGTCCGGGATATCGCGCAAGGCCTCGCGTTTCTAGGCACGATGTTGGCACTGTTTCGTCAGCAGCCGGAAGCAAAGGAAGAAGAATCCGGGTGGCGCACACCGGCCACTAAAGGCGAGCTGGCCTTCGCGAACGTGAGCTTTAGCTATCGCCAGGCACGCGAGATACTGAAGGACGTGAGCTTTCGGGTTCGCACTGGGCAAACTGTTGCCATCGTGGGGGCGAGCGGCTCCGGGAAATCGTCTCTCATTCGGCTGCTGTTCCGCCTCTATCAACCAGACAGCGGTTCAATTCTTCTCGATGGCACGCCAATCAATGAGATGCGACTGACCGATGTCCGACGCGCCATTGCAGTCGTTCCGCAGGACACTGTTCTGTTTCACGACACAATTGCACAAAACATTGGCTTTGGTCGCGTAGGAGCTGATCAGTTTGAAATCGAAGAAGCCGCGCGTGTCGCCAATCTGCATGACTTTGTCGTGGCTCTGCCCGAGGGCTATGAAACAATTGTCGGCGAGCGTGGTTTGAAACTTTCCGGCGGCGAGCGGCAGCGCGTCGCGATCGCACGCGCGGCCCTCAAGAGACCGCGCATCTTCGTCTTCGATGAGGCCACCTCTTCTCTGGACAGCAAGACCGAGCGCGAGATCCTGCGCAACCTGCTTGACCTGTCCAGCCACAGCACCACGCTTGTTATCGCGCATCGCCTGTCAACAATCGTGCACGCCGACGAGATCGTTGTCTTGAGCGAAGGGAAGATCATCGAGCGGGGAACGCATTCTCAACTCTTGAGGCAGATGGGTCACTATGCCGCGCTCTGGTATGAGCAGCAGAGCGGGGCGCACGGGGCAGCCCCGGCAGCGTAGCAAACAAGCGCGCCTTCGCCAGGCGCATCGTACTGCGACCGACCATGCGAGGTTCCCAGCGCTCTCACGTCTATCAACAACATATGGGCGACCAGCTGCCGCAGCGGTTCATCTCGGGCCAGCAAACATCTCGTAGGTCGAGGCTACAATGCGGACCACTCACAGAACGCCGAGACGCCTCGCGCCGAACTACCGAGCCAAACGGCTCGCATGGCTCGTCCAGTGTGTGAGCTCGTGTGCCTTGGTGGCAGCGTAGCTCTCAGCATCGCGGAACGCTTCTGGCTCCGGCATCTGAATCAGGTCCGGGCCCGGTGCGTAGTAGGCCTTGCTGCCGCCATGTCGGATGACAGCACCGGTGCTGGCGAAGAACGCTTCCGCGTCGGCGATGAGCTGCATCGGCTCGCCCTTCTTCTCAGGCTTGCCGTAGTACTCTTCCGGCAGCCCGTCAAT
>Ga0111538_10010755_pt1 | contig 12154 bp, 11 predicted proteins | sample SoiMethybrSBSTD1_FD_79669 | JGI IMG/M metagenome (GOLD analysis project Ga0111538, IMG submission 79669) | Bulk soil microbial communities from a Populus tree surrounding site in Tennessee, USA - Soil MetaG P. TD hybrid SBSTD1 (version 2)... | ecosystem: Environmental > Terrestrial > Soil >...
CGACTGCCGCGATCGCCCGCCGCTCGCCTGCAGCACCGCGTACGCCTCGTTGATGTCCTGGAGCTCCCGCTCTGCCCGGGCGGTCAGTCGCTGGTCGCTCCGAAATCGATCCGGATGCCAGACTTTGACCAGATCGAGGTAGGCCTGCCGCGCCTGTTCAGCGGAACAGCCGGCCTGCAGATTGAGGGTGCGCAGCGCGTCGCTCTCGGTCATGGACGGACGAGTCGGACGGTATTGTATCCGTGCGTCGCCCGTGCCTTGAACCTGGATTCGACCGGTGGGACGGTGCCCCTACTGCAGCCAATCGACCAGCGCCCACACCACCAGCGCCACGAACACACACAGCAGCAACACTTCGACCCACGCTCCGCTCGATGACCCGGTCCGCGCCATGATGCCCCGCCCCCATCCTTCCGGGCGAATGGTCTCGTGTGCAACAAAGTGCCATCATAAGTCGTTTGCTGACTTACTGGCAGTTTCTGTTCGATCCGTCGAAGCCGTTGGTCGGGATGCAGCAGCGGCCGGTGGATGGTTGACAGAGCTGTCGCAATGGAACGCAGTCCTGGCTGTTCTCCCAGATCTGTGCGCCGGCGACGGACTTGCAAACCTGGGCGACGCTTCCGTTGCACCGTCGCTCCACGTCGGGAAGCGAGCACTGGCTGACCGTGTCGAAGTCGCGGTACTGCACCGAGTTGCTGCCGCGCTCGAAGATGCTGATCTTCCCGCATTTGGCGAAATGGTTCCGTGACATGTACGGCCGGTCCGCCTGGGTCACGTCGGGCTCCCATCCGTCCGGCGCGTTGGTGACGAACGACTTGACCTCGAACCAGAACGTGCCGCCTATGTTGACTGCGGTCTCGCAATCCATGTCGACATCCAGCATCCAGTAGCCGTCGCCCAGGTTCGCGTCGGCGTTCTCCTTCAGAAACCCGAAGCCTTGCCGAACGACGGCGTTCGGGTTCGTGGAATTGTTCGTCGTCCAGTCGAGAGGGGTTCCCTGGGCGAGACCGAGTTCGTTGTAGGTCGGACCGCGGCGCTGATACGTCTGGAATTCCTCGCGGCCGTACCAGTCGAGATATGAATCGTTGACCTGCCAGCGATTCGTAATCGCGTACGGTTCGTGGTCCGCGCCGTTGTTGAGCGTATTGCGATGTTCGATCCTGACGGCGCAGTTGTAGTACTTCGGATCGCCGAACTGCGGCACGTCGACATCGGGACAGTTGCGTCCGCGTGAGTTGCCGACGGAATGGTCGATGCCACCACGAATGAACAGATCCTGACCGGGCCGCGTGTCGGCCTTGATGAGGACCATCGTGCGCCTGACGTCGCGAGCGGTCAGGCGCGGTGGCGTGTTGGCGTAGATCATCACGCGGTTGTTGTAGGTCGCGACATATACGCGTCCGTTCGCGACGAGCGGCGGCTGGAACTTCGACGTCGTCCCGACGGCATCGGCCACGTCGATCTCGCTGTTCCAGATTTCGCTCATCGACGTACCTGAGGGAACGACGTTGAACGCGCGCAGGATGCTTTGACCTGGAATCTCGTTGGCCGCCGGATCGCGCCAATTCGATTTACGCGGCGAAATCGACCAGATGATGCCGTCGGCTCCGGAGGCATTGGCTGACGACACCGACAAGAAGCCGCCCGGCATTCCGCCGGGTGCCGCCGTATCCCCGGATGCCGCCGTGATCGGAGTCGACTGCGCGATCGGCGTCGTCGTGAGCGTCGTTCCGTTATACCGATAGACACGCAGCGTTGAGTTCTCGCCCATCGCGGCGACGAATCGCTGCGAGCCGTTCTCGAAATACACCGGGCCACCGTGAAAGTGCCTCGTTCGCCCGCCATCGGCAGGATGCGGGATGAACGTGCGATCGCCGCCGCTCCCACCCGTGGTGCCGTCGGTCGTCGTGGCCTGATTCGTATTCGCGAGATAGTTGAATGGCGAGACCGGTGTGAATGTGCCGACAAAGGCGGGCTGCAGCAGGTTCGCGTGCGAGAGCTTCCCCATATTGGTGCGATCGACGTTGTAGAAGATGCCTTCCTTCCCTCCGGCGAGGACGCTCTTCGCGTTCGGGAGCAAGATGACCGTGCCCGCTGCGAGATCCTGATCCTGATGATCGGAATCGTGCGAGGCGTCCGTAAACGGCGTGAACCAGTCGACGACGTTGAGCGTGTTCGCACCGGGATCGAATCGCAGGCGGACGACGCTCTCGCCAAGGTCGTCGGCGCCGAAGGTCGGGTTGTAAGGACCGTTCCCGGTCGCGAAGTAGATGTCGCGGTTCGGATCGCTTTCATCGACCGCCAGCCCTTGCGCTGCCATCCAGATCCCCGCGCCGCCGGCCTTTGGTGTGCTGCACCACACCGCCGGCGTCACGTTTCCGCCGGCGCGGAGCCGCGCGATGTTGTAGGCGATGATCCATCCGTTCGCGCCGTTGACGTCCTCGCCGCCGGTCGCGCCGAAGATGACGGCCTTCGCGCCCGCCGCATTCCTCCAGATCCCCAGCCCCGTGCGGATGATTTGTTCTCCGTTTCGAAAGAACTTGCCGTTGCGCTTCACGGAGAAGCCGTCGACCGCCTGTGATTGAATCTCCTCGCTGCCGTCCGCGAGGCGCAGTCCGAACAGCCGATACACTTTGTTCACGCCTTCCCAGGCGAGCCGGACGACGTAGAGCGTGTTCGTGTCGGGATCGACAACCGGCGTCGATGTAATCCCCCACTTCTCGTAGAGCGCCGGTTTGAGACCTTGCACCGCAGGGCCCAGGTTCTTCACCCACACTTGCGCGTTCGTGGTCGCATCGAACGCGTACACAGTCGCGTTCGTCGTGGTCACGATGATCAGGTCGCGAACGCCGGAGCTCGTCGGCACTCCCTCGACGAACAGCGGCGACGCTTCAATCTTGTCGTCGACGCGCAGCTCGCCGACTTTGTGGAAGGTGCTCGCGGTCACGTTCGACGGTTTGAGAATCGCTTCGTTCTGATTCCAGCCCGTTCGCCCGAGGTTGTAGCTGCGAGTGGTGACGCTGATGGCGCTGACCGTCGATCCGAGAGCGACGCTCACAAGGACGAGGCGCAGCAGCGGTCGGATTCCGGAGAACTCGTGACGGCGTTGGATGTTTCTCATGGCGGAATCAACGCATCGGGCGGGGAGACGTAACTTACATCGGAATCGTCGGAACCTCTGGCTGGGCTTGCGTCGAGATCGGTGACGGGTCTACGCGGATCGACAACCCACGATGACTGCGAACGGCGAGCGGCGCCACGGGACGTCGACAGCGAAACCGGCACGCTGCAGGAGTCGCGTCTCTTCGGCGAGCGGCACATAGACGTCTTCGTCAGCCCACGATTCGTAGACACGCCGTCCACGTGCGCGGCTGCCGAACGTATTTCCAAGATGAGCGAACCAGACGTCGAGATCGCGCGCGAATCCGCGCGAAGTCGAGGCCGGTGCGCAGTCGCCGTTGATCAGGATGCCTCCAGGACGGAGGGCGCCGTGGCAGCGGCGGTAGAACGCCAGCTTCGCGCGGGATGTGCGGATGTGATGCAGCGAGTAGCTGGCGACGATCGCATCGCACGGCGGCAGCGCCTCCTCGAGAAAGCTGCCTGTCGTCATCGTCACGCGGCGCGAGAGGCGCCCGAGGCGCGTGCGCGCGATCGCCATCATGTCGGAGTCCGCATCGATGCCCCACACACGCGCGCCTGGTACGCGCTCCAGGCACGCGCGCGCGAGCGCGCCGGTGCCGATCCCGAGATCGACGATGGTCCTGACCGGACGCGCAGCATGATCGAGCGCGCGGGCAACTTCCGCGATCAGCTCGTCGTAGAGCGGGATCAGCGAGCGGATGCGCGCGTCATATTTCGCGGGCGAGACCGCCAGATGCGAGGCGACCGACATCACACGGATTGTATCCGCGCCGGCGGGGTGGCCCTCGCGCGTCGCCACGTGGCCCCCCGCGGCGAGACCCCTTACGAGGCCTTCTTCGCGTGCAGCCCGAACGTGGCGCCCTGCGGATCGGTCGCGATCACGACCCGATCCCCACCGGGAACCTCCATCGGTCCGTTGACGATCTTCCCGCCGTTGGCCTTGATCCGTGCGGCGGCCGCATCAACGTCGGGGACGCGGAAGTAGATCACCCAGTTCGGCGGAACGCTGGCCATCTCGGGAGGCTTGTTCATCATGCCGCCGATCATGCCGTGCGGGCGGTTGAACATCTGATACTTGCCCATGTTCCCCATGTCCATGGACTCGCTGGGTTGCCAACCGAACGCCTGCTGGTAGAACTTCATGGCCGCGTCCATGTCCGTCGTCATCAACTCGTACCACGACGCATCGCCGACTTCGGGCGCACCCTCGGGCCGCTGCTCCGAGCTGGCCGGTTCGATGATGTAGAAGGCGGCACCTTGCGGGTCCATCATCATCTGCATGCGGCCGACGTCGGGTATCCAAATCATTTCGGTGTGCGTCTTGCCACCGAGTCTTTTGATCTTGGCCACGGCGTCGTCGAGCGTCGGCACGGCGATGTACATCGCCCAAAACGGCGGGGCTTTCACCTCGCCGGGCTTGTTCATCACCCCGCCCACCGATACGCCATCGCCGCGATTGAATGCCGTGTAGGGCTGACCCGCGCCTTCGAAGGGCTCCGTCGTCCATCCCACCACTGTCTTGTAGAACGATTCGGCAGCTTTCATGTCGCTGGTCATCAACTCGGACCAGACCGGTCGTCCGAGCAACGTCGATGTGGCTACAGCCATAGAACACCTCCGGAGATGACGAACACACATCACCGAGCTCGACCGCGCGTGTCAGAGCATCGGCAATCTCGTAGTCTGCCACCTACCCGGGGGCGACGTGGCTCGAGCTTAAAAGAATTTACATGTGCGCTGATGAGATGACAGCGCCTTGATCAGTTCACTCGGACAGAACGAGCGAGGGCGAGGGTTGCTGGACCAGTCGTGGCCGCGCCCAGTAGTCGACCCGTCGCCCGAGGCGAAGGATCGGAGACTCGAACCATTTCCATGAAGCCTGTGCCAGTCCCCACGTGAGCGCCACGGCCAGGACCGTCGTTGCCGCCTGGTGAAGACCTGTCTGGAACAGCAACCAGTACACCGTAGCGTGAATGAGGTAGACGCCGTACGCGACCTGACCCCATGCGCGCAGCACGCGCGTGCGCAGCACACGCGACACGGGGGAGTCAGGCTGTGTAACCGCGATCACGATCATTGTCGCCGCCGACATGCTGATCCACGTGTAGCCGTAGAAGAGCATTGAACGCTTGTACTGCGAGAAGCCGGTTTCCGCGAGACCGATGAATCCCGCTACGAAAATCGCGAAGATCGCCAGGAACAACGACTGTCGCTGCGCGCACCACGCGCGGACCTCTTCTCGTCGCAGCGCCCAGGCCGCCAGCACGCCCCACGCGAGCGCATCGGCACGGCACGGGAGCAGCACGTACGCCGCGTTGTCGGCGAGACCATGATTCGCCAGCTCCCGGCGGAGCAATGGCGCGCCGACGATGGCGACGCCGAGCAGCACCGGCAGCCAGCGCTCTTTCACGTTGCGCACGATCACCGGCAACAGCAGATAGAACTGCTCTTCGACGGCCAGCGACCAGGTGATGGCGAGCGCGATCATGCCCATGTTTCCCGCCATCGCCATCCAGATGTTCTGCGTGAAGGTCACATACGCGAGCCACGGGACGTCGCCGGGCCCGACGAGCGGTTTCATCGACGCAGGGAGCAGCATGGCGCCAATGAACGTGAGGCCGACGAGGACGAAGTAGATCGGGAAGATGCGGCACGCGCGCCGCGCGTAGAAGGTGCTGTAGTAATACGGTGCGCTGCGCGCACCGAGCACGATGCTGCCGATCAGAAACCCTGACAGGACGAAGAAGAGATCGACTCCGGCCCACCCGGTCAGACCCAACCGCATCATGTAGGCCCAGGCGCCTGTTCTGGGGATCGGGATCCGGGTCCAGAAATAGTGAAAGGCGACGACGACGAGAATCGCCACACCGCGGATGCCATCGAGCTCCGGAATACGCGTCGCTTCACGTGGTGCGGAGTGGGCGGCTGCGGTTGCCGTTGTCGGGATCACTGCGGACATGCGCGTGTCCGGCTCCGGGCTGCAATACCCGAGCCTATCGACGGCCAATTTTTGGGCCGAAATTTCGAGAACCGGCGATGCGGACGGACGAAAGTCCCAGGCAGTCCAGACTTCGGAGATCGGAATCGAGGGTCGCCCATCAGGAGGGGCAGGGCCGGATCCGGCGGGCCGTGCGATACGAGTCACACGGCCCGTCGTTGTTGCGCGTGCTCAGTTCAACGGGCAGCCAAGCTCGTTGCGCGACGCGAAGTAGTCCTTCGTCGCCTCGGCATCTGCCGAACCGTTGTAGGCGCTCTGCAGCCGCGAGATGACCTGCGCCGGAGTGTCGGGAGAGAAACCGGCCTTGGCGTTCAGCAAGGCTGCCGCTGCATGTCGTCCGAGCGCGTTCGACCCACCGCCGCCCGCCGACATGGCGTCGAGCAGCGACACGCCGTTCGACCACCAGTTGGTCCCGATGCTGAACGTCGTGTTGAAACTGTTGCCAGGAGCGTACGGCGCCGGCCACTGACTGAGATGATTCTTCCAATATCCCGGCGTGCAGCCGTTGTTGCCGGTGGTCGTGACCTGCTCGTTCGTGAACGTGATCGTATAGCCGTGGAACGCGTTGATGAACACCGTTCCGCCATTGCTGAACGAGAGTGCCGAAACGCCGCCGCCATTGGTGGTCTGTTGCGCGGAGACGCCCTGCATGCCCGACGACGTCTGCGTCGCCGTGACGTTCGCGCCGACGCCGCTGACGTTATCCAGGTCCTCGGCAACGATCCGACAGGCTCCCGCCGGGATCGCGTACGGCGAGCCGACGACGCTGGGGCTGCCTCCGCTGACCGGCGAGGCCACGACGGCGTAGCTACCACTGACGTTGCCGACATTACAAATCTTGAGACGCGTGACTTCTGGTGTCGCGGTGGTCGAATCGCCAGCGCCGTTGATGCCACGCGCGCCCGATCCGAGAACCATAGCGGTTTCGGCGATCGACGATGGTGAGAGAGCCGCCGTAGTCGACGTTGGCGACGTCGGACTTTGGCCGCAGGCGGTGATGGACACCGTCACGGCGACGGCGGCGATGGTGCGTGAAGGGGAGAGCTGCATATCGATCCTCGTCTCTAATTTCAAAAAGCCCGTCCTCAGAAGAGCTCGGGGGGTCATGGAGAGTTCAACGTCACACCCCCCGAGAATCGAACACGCCTTCGAGTTCTATCGTTGGACGCGTTCGTCGTCGCGGATCCTAGTCGAGAACTGCCGAGCTGTTCGTGACACGAACGCGTCGGATCGAAAGAAACCATGCAACGTCGCCTTTGCGGATCGACGAGCGATATGTCTGAGGAGCGGTGGACTGGCGCGGAAGTGCGGGAAGGATAGACCTCGGTGCCGCCTGTCCGAGTGACGGAGACGGCAAGATGCGCCGGACGGAGTGGGGCGGTTTACAGCGCGCGCTATCGGGCGGGCACGCGAAATGGTCGCGCAGCTCGAACGCCACGCATGCTCTTCACCGGCGTGCGCAGTGCGACAGTAAGACGCGTGTACTCCGTGCCCTGTTCGCCAATGCGTTCGATGAAGCGCGCCGGCTTGTCCAGCTCGCGGAACGACGAGTTCCGGTCGAAACGATCCGTCGCCCAGTCGCGACCCAGCATCATGACGACGCGATACGATCCAGCGGCGACGTTGGCCAGTTCGATTTCCTCGCCGGCCCGGATGTACACAGCACGCTCGAACACCCGGCCCCTGGTCAGAGCGACCACCGCATCGCGCCGCTCGCGGTTGTAGATCACCAGCGAGCCGCCGCCGGTCCGCCGCGGCGACACCATTTCGATGCCTGATTTCGGCCGCCCGGAATCTGCAGGGCCCGTCGTCGCTTCGGGCGTCGCCACGGCCTCGGATGCCGCAGGCGCTTCGACCGCGGCGACCGCGTCGGAGGGTGTCGGTGCAGCGATCAGTAGGGGAGCCTCCGCCGCCGGGTTCGGAGAGGAAGCCACCTGCGATGCCGGTACCGGGTCGGCTGGTGGCGCTGGAAACATCAGCGGCGTCCCAAGCGCCACGACGGCGAGACCTGCCGCAATGCCCGTGGCCACCAGTTGGATCAGGGGTGTTCCGGTTGATTCTTCCGCCGTCTCCGGCTCGTCGTCGCTCTCGGACGGGTCCCGCAGCTGCTCGTCTGCCGCAGCGGGCGCGGTAGCGTTCGGGGCTTCATGCGAGGTAGTCGCGGCTCCCTCGCTGCCGGCGTCCGCCCCGCCCTGGAGCAATGCGTAGGCTTCGTTGATTTCCTGCAGGGCGCGCTCCGCCTTCGTCCGGAGGCGCTGGTCGGTATCGAATCGATGCGGGTCCCAGACCTCGAGCAGATCGACGTAGGCTTCCCTGATCTCCGAGCGTGAGCTGCCGTCCCCCACGTTCAGGATTCTGAACGCCTCATGTTGCGTCACGTTGGCTGGTTGTGTGCGCCAGAAGTGTAACAGATTGTGGTGCTGTTGTGACCTCCTACAAGGTATTGGGTAGAAAAATTTTCGGGTCGTCGTTCCGCATGCCAGCGCCGACCGTCTACGGCTGTCGTCCGGCGGCGCGCTCCTCGGCTCGGGCTCCAGCCAGGATGCCGGCCATGCCGTAGTTGCCCTCGTGGCAGCCGTACTCGTACATCGGATGATCCGCGCGCCTCAACGGGATCATCAGACTCCACGGCCTGGTCCACGTGCCGGGGTCATTGATCGTCATCTCGTATTTCAGAGTCTCTGGCCCGGTCTGAGAGAAGCGCTCGACAACGTGCAGTTGTTCGCTGGACCTGCTCATGAAGCTGCGGGGTTTGTAGTTGGCTGTTTCGACGACGAGGGTGTCGCCCTCCCAATGCCCACGCGAGTCTCCAAGCCACTGCCGAACGGCGGGCGCGAGGTGGGGACGCTGATCGAGGGAAATCACGCGAGTGTCGTGGATCATTTCCAGGGTGAGGGCCACCGTATCCGGCGTCTGGACAATCTCGTAGGCGCTCTGGTATCCGGCCACAAGGCTCGGAGATCCGTAAGTGATACAGCGTTCCTGCAATGCTCGATCGGCAGGCTCGGCCGGTATCCGTCTCATCGCCGCCAGATTGGCGTCGCGCCTTTGCATCCCCTCGGGGGTCATCGGCGGCAGGCGACCGTCGGGAGGGTCGGTGATCAAGGAGGTCCGATTCTCCCAATCTCTGTCGACCGTCCAGACCGAGCTGTAGTCTCCGGTCTCACCGTCGATACTCGTGAACCCCGATCGCACGCCGGTGAGATTCGCCCACACGGCGTTGAAGACGGAATCGCCGAACGCGGCGTCTCCCTGGCCGCTGAACAGCTCGTGAGCCTTCTTCTTCATTTCCGCCACTTCTTTGTCGGTCAGGGTCGCACGCCCAGCGAGCGCCTCCGGCCGTTCGAGCGGCGTTGCCATGTTATTGACCCAGACGCCCTGAAAGTCGGGTCGTCCTTCAGGAGTTCGTGGCTGTGTCCACGGCTGCCGTCCGACCGTGGATTGCGCCGCGACTGACGAGGGGGCGAGTTGTCCGAGCGCGACGAGTACGAGCGCGGTGAGCCCGGCTATGAGACAGAGGCGCCTGTGGTTCATGTGTCTCTCCCTCCGTGCGCGTCAAGTGTATCGCCATTCTGATCGGCTATGGCGCGCCAGAGGGGCCATGAGTCGCGCGGACGCCTGCCATGAGGGAAACTACGAAGTCATGCGCGGCATGCTCGCAGCGCCACGCGCCGGAGAAAAAGCCGAGAGAGAGAGCGGTGCGAAGCAGGTTGGCGCCAGTGTCGGGTAACACGGGAGAAGTCGTGGGAGGCACATGAGGATTGCCGCGTTGGTCGTCGCGCTCTTCGTCGCAGTCGTCGGTATTGTGGGCATCGTGTCTCCCGATGCCGTGACGACGATTCGAAGGCAGTACTTCGCGACTCCTGTCGGACTCCATGCGGCTGCCGCCGTTCGCGTCGCCATGGGACTCGTGCTGATTCTGGTTGCCAGGGTCTCGCGTGCGCCCAAGATCCTGCGCACGTTGGGAGCCCTGATGTGCGCGCAAGGACTCACGGCGACGCTCCTCGGACTTGATCGTGCGCAAGCTATTCTCGAATGGGAGGTGATGCATCCCATGCTTCTGCGCGCCGGGGCCATGGTGGCGTTGGCCAGTGGAGGCTTCGTTGCGTTAGCCGTCGCAAAGCCGAGCGAAGGAAGGTAATTCGCACGGCGTCGGTCTGGCGGCTGGGGATTCGGCGCGACCCCGCAGCCGCCCATTTCGCGATCAGGTTGTCGAGGCCGTTTCCGGCATGCGCGAGATGACCGCCTCGGTGGTCAGCAGCAACGCGGCCACTGACGCGGCGTTCTGCAACGCCGAGCGAACCACCTTCGCGGGATCGATGACCCCTGCCGCCACCAGGTCCTCGTACTGCTCGGTCAACGCATTGAAACCCTCGTGGCCGGTCATCTCTTTCACGCGCTGCACCACGATCGACGCCTCGTGACCGGCGTTGGCCGCAATCCACCGCATCGGCTCCTCGATGGCGCGCAGGACGACGTTGACGCCGACCTGTTCCTCGCCTGCCACGCGTAACGTCGCGAGCACCTTCGAGGCACGAAGCAGCGCCAGGCCGCCGCCTGCGACGATGCCCTCTTCGACCGCGGCCTTCGTGGCATGCATCGCGTCCTCGACGCGCGCCTTCTTTTCCTTCATCTCGGTCTCGGTGGCCGCCCCGACTTTGATGATGGCGACGCCGCCGACCAGCTTGGCGAGCCGCTCCTGCAGCTTCTCGCGATCGTAGTCGGACGTCGTGTCTTCGATCTGCGCGCGAAGCTGCGTGACGCGGCCAGCGATCGACGCGGCAGTGCCTGCGCCTTCTACGATCGTCGTGTTGTCCTTGTCGATCGTGATCCGCTTGGCCTGGCCAAGATCCTCCAGCGTCATGCTCTCCAGCTTCTGGCCGAGGTCTTCGGTCAGCGCCTTCCCCTTGGTGAGGACCGCGATGTCTTCGAGCATCGCTTTCCGGCGATCGCCGAAGCCGGGCGCCTTGACGGCCGCCACCTGAATCGTCCCCCGCAGCTTGTTGACGACGATGGTCGCCAGCGCTTCGCCGTCAACGTCTTCCGCAATGATCAGCAGCGGCCGGGCGGCACGCGCGACCAGCTCCAGTATCGGCAGCAGCTCCTTCATCGAGCTGATCCGCTTTTCATGGATCAGCACGACCGGATTCTCCAGCACCACTTCCATGCGTTCCGGGTCGGTGACGAAGTACGGCGATAGATAGCCGCGGTCGAACTGCATCCCTTCGACGAACTCGAGGGATGTGTCCATGCTCCGCGCTTCTTCCACGGTGATCACGCCGTCCTTGCCGACCTTGTCCATCGCTTCCGCGATGATCCGACCGATGGTCTCGTCGTGGTTGGCCGAGATCGTCCCCACCTGCGCGATCATCGGTCCGGTGACGGGCTTGGACATGGCCTTGAGCTCGCGCGCGATCGCCTCGACGGCCTGCTCGATGCCGCGCTTGATGGCCATCGGGTTCGTGCCGGCGGTGACGTTCTTCGCGCCCTCGCGGTAGATCGCCTGGGCGAGCACCGTGGCCGTCGTCGTGCCGTCTCCGGCGATGTCCGATGTCTTGCTCGCGACTTCCTTGACCATCTGCGCGCCCATGTTCTCGAGCGCGTCTGGCAAGTTGATTTCCTTCGCCACGGTCACGCCGTCCTTGGTGATCGTGGGCGATCCGAAGGCGGTTCCGAGGATGACATTGCGTCCTTTCGGTCCCAGCGTGACCCTGACGGCGTTGGCCAGGCTATCGACCCCGCGCAGGATCGCCTGACGAGACTCGTCCCCGTACGTAATTTGATTCGCCATTAAAGGCTCCGTTCCTGGATTGCGAGGACATCGTCTTCCTTCATGATCAGATACTCGACGCCATCCACACGGACCTCCTGGCCCGAGTACTTGCCGAACAGGATGGTGTCTCCGGCCTTGACGTCCATCGGCACCCGTGTGCCCTCGTCGTTGGATTTGCCGAGGCCTGCGGCCAGGACCGTCCCAAGTTGCGGCTTTTCCCTGGCGGAATCAGGAATGATCAG
>Ga0111538_10010756_pt1 | contig 12153 bp, 9 predicted proteins | sample SoiMethybrSBSTD1_FD_79669 | JGI IMG/M metagenome (GOLD analysis project Ga0111538, IMG submission 79669) | Bulk soil microbial communities from a Populus tree surrounding site in Tennessee, USA - Soil MetaG P. TD hybrid SBSTD1 (version 2)... | ecosystem: Environmental > Terrestrial > Soil > Tree...
CGTGCACAACGTGCGCGTGCCCAACATGCTCCATGGGGCGGTCGTGCGTCCTTCGTCTGCCGGCGCCACGCTGGCGACTGTCGACGAGGGTTCGCTCGCCGGACTGGCCGGTGTGGTGAAGGTCGTCGTCAAGAACAACTTCGTCGGTGTCGTTGCGGCCAGGCCGTGGCAGGCGATGCAGGCGGCGAACGCGCTGAAGGTCACATGGACGGACGGCCCCCCGCTGCCATCGCAGGCAAGCTTCTACAATTGGCTGCGGGCGCAGCCGGCGCGCGACGCGCTGGTGGTGAACTCGAAGGACGTCGACGAGAACATGTCGAAAGCCGCGTCGATCGTGAAGGCAACCTATCTGCATCCCTATCAGATGCACGGGTCCATGGGGCCGTCGTGTGCCGTGGCCGACGTACAAGGGGGCAAGGCGACGATCTGGTCGCCCACTCAGTCGGCATACCCGACGCGGAACGGCGTCGCACAGCTGCTGGGGATCCCTCCGGAGAGCGTGCACGTGATCTTCGTGAGGGGCTCCGGCTGCTACGGCATCAACGGCGCCGACACGGTGTCCTTCGACGCCGCGCTGCTGTCGCAGGCGGTAGGGAGGCCGGTGCGCGTGCAGCTCACACGTAAAGACGAGATGGCCTGGGAGAACTACGGATTCGCGTACGTGATCGACCAGCGTGCCGGCGTGGATGCCAACGGCACCATCGTCGCCTGGGACCACGAGGCGTGGTTCGGATCACGTGGCGGGCGCCCCGGCAACATGCCGGGCAATGTCGTGACCGGCATGCTGGCTGGCTTCACCGCCGCGCCCTTCAGGCCGGCCCAGGCTGCGGAACCCTCGGGTGCTTTTCGCAATGGGAGCAATGCCGCCCCCTCGTATGTGGCCGGTCGCATCGGCCGCGAGGCCGACGGCGCCGGCACGATCGCGAGCGAGCGCGTGCTGACGCATACCGTGCAGTCGCCCTTCTTCACCGGACCGCTCCGTTCGCCATCGCGTCTTCAGAACACGTTTGCGCACGAATCCTTTCTTGACGAGGTGGCAGCTCACGTCAAGGCCGATCCCGTTGCGTATCGGCTGCGGCATCTGAGCGACGCACGCCTGAAGGAGGTCGTCGCGGCCGCTGCCAAGGCCGCAAATTGGCAGGCGCGCCCGTCTCCGGCAGCGAACGCATCCAGCCGAACCGGCGCAAGCGGAGCGCAGGCCGCAACCGGCCGTGGCATCGCGTGCGTGGCGTACGAAGGCGATAACGGCTACGTCGCGATGGTGGCCGAAGTGGTTGTCAACCGGACGAGCGGTGCGATCACGACGAAGCGTCTTGTCGTGGCGCAGGACTGCGGGCCTGTTTCCAATCCCAACGGCATGCGGAATCAGATTGAAGGCGGGGCGCTTCAGGGCTTGAGCCGTGCGCTCGGCGAGGAAGTGACCTGGGACGATCGCAAGGTCACGTCAATCGACTGGCGGACGTACCACAGCCTGCCGCTCGGCTTCGAAGTACCAGTCATCGAGAGCGTGCTGATCGATCGCGTCGGTGTCCCGGCGCTCGGAGCGGGCGAAACCGCAATCACCATTGTTGCCGCCGCGATCGCCAACGCCGTGTTCGATGCGACCGGCGCTCGCCTTCGGCAGGTGCCGTTCACGGCCGACCGCGTCAAGGCGGCCATGGACCTGGTCGCGCGCCCCTGAAGCGCCTGCCTACAGGACTGACACCTCGATGAGCTGTGTTGGCGTCTTTGACTCCGGCGTCGGTGGTGTGTCGGTGTTGCGGGAGCTGCGGACTGCGTTGCCGCGCCATGCTTTGATCTACGTCGCCGATTCCAAGTACGTGCCCTACGGCACGAAGTCTCCGGCAATCATTCGCCAGCGGTCATCGGCCATCGTGCGATTCCTGGCGGAGCGCGAATGTCAGACAGTCGTGGTCGCGTGCAACACGGCGACCACGCATGCGGTGGACATGCTCCGTCGCGACTTCACCAACCTGTCGATCGTGGGCATGGAACCGGCCATCAAACCTGCCGCGTTGGCGACCAGGAGTGGCGTCGTGGGCATCATGGCCACTGGCGCGACGCTCTCGGGCGAACGCGTGGGCAATTTGATCGAGCGTCACAAGGGAGGCATCACGGTCGTGACACAGCCGTGCCCCGGTCTCGTCGAGCTGGTTGAAGCCGGCGATCTTTCCGGGCCACGCACGTCTGATCTCATCCGCCAGTACACCCAGCCGCTCCTCGAGCGTGGCGCCGACTCGATCGTGCTCGGATGCACCCACTACACCTTCCTGCGGGAGACCATCGCGCGTGTCGTGGGAGCTTCGGTGTCGCTGTTCGACGGCGCCGAAGCAGTGGCGCGCCAGACGGTGAAGGTGCTCGGCGCCAAAGACCACGGCAATCCTCGCGATCAGGTGGTCGCTCGCGGTCAGACCATGTTTTTCACGACCGGTGAGCCAAGCGTCGTCGCGCCCGTGTTGGAACAGATGTGGGGCGAGCCGATTCCGCTGGTCGAGCAGCTTGTGCTCCGAGCCTGACGCCGGGGATGAGCCCTAGATCAATTACTTGTCATAATGCCGCCGTGACCGTCGTCCCCGCCGGCATCACTGCGGCCCCCAACGCCGCTTGGGAAGCCTTCGCCGCCCGTGAGCCGTACTTCACGGTGTTTCCCGCCCCACAGTTCCTCCGCGCGAACATGACCGGGGCGGCGGAGCGCGCCTTCTTTGAAGGCGGCGAGGCCCGCGCTGACGCGATCTGTCGGACCATCGAATTGCGGCTGGCGCCGCAGTTCGCACCAACCGCGATCCTCGAGTACGGCTGCGGCATCGGCCGCCTGGCGATGCCCCTCGCGCGGCGCGCCGCGCGCCGCGGCGGCACGGTGACCGCGATCGATCGATCGCCAGCCATGCTCGCCATCGCACGACAGCAGGCGGCCCGCCACAGCGTGGCCAACATCACGTTCGGCTCACCGATACAACTGTTCGCGACACCCTGCTCGTTCGATTTCGTGAACTGCTATCTGGTGTTTCAACGCCTGCCTCCATCGGACGGCTTTTGGCTGTTGAGCGCACTCCTCGGCTGCCTCGCCCCTGGCGGCATCGGCGCTTTTCAGTTCCCGTATCGGACCGGAACATCCGGTGTGGTCGGACTCTCGCGACGCGTGCGCGAACGGGTCCCTGCGGTCAACGCGGCTGTGAATCGATTGCGTGGCAGGGCAAGCGATCAGCCGTTCACCGCCACGCACAGCTATTCGCTCAACGACGTGCTGGCCGTCTTCAAGGAAGCGGGTTGTGCCGCGACGCACGTCGTGTTCGACGATCACGAGGACCTGCAGAGCGCGATCGTGCTGGCCGAGGCCCCGAGCGCCCGCCTGGCCGATCTCGATCGCACCCTGAAATCTGAGGGCCGCGTCGCCATTGCCGTTTCCGGCGGATCCGATCGGCCTATCGAAGTGAGCGAACTCGTTGCCACCACCTCGCTCGATACCCTGAACCAGGCCGCCGAGCGCTACTTCGCGTCAATGACCGATTGGGAGTATCAGCTCGCCAAGCCGTTCAGCAATCCTGAGGAATCGGCGTCGCTGCTGCTGAACGTCGCCGTGCTGCTGCAGGGCCTTCGCGTCATGCCCGGCGCGACCGTGCTCGAGTTCGGGGCTGGCACGGGATGGCTGGCACGGTGGCTCACGCAGCTGGGATGCCGGGTCATCCTGCTCGATGTATCGACGACGGCGCTCAAGATGGCGCGCGAATTGTACGAACGGTTGCCGCCGATCGGCGATCGCCCGGCCCCTGAGTTCCTGCCGTTCGACAGCACGCATCTCGATCTTCCCGACCACAGCGTCGATCGCATCGTCAGCTTTCACGCGTTTCATCACGTGGCCAACCCGGAGGTCGTGCTTGGCGAACTCGGGCGCGTGCTCCGGCCAGGGGGGATCGCGGCGTTTGCCGAGCCCGGCCCGCATCATTCGGCGACCGAGCAATCGCAGTTCGAGATGCGGATGTTCGGCGTGGTCGAGAACGACGTGGATGTCCACGCCGTGTGGCGCATGGCTCAGGCGCACGGGTTTCGCGATCTGAAGCTGATGGTGTCTCACGGCCGGCCGTTTGCGGTGTCGTTGGCGGAGTTCGAGGATCTGCTCGCGGGCGGCCAGACGTCAGCCGCCTGGACGGCCTCCACCCGGCAGTACCTGCGAAACACCAGAGACTTCTTTCTGATCAAGGAAGGCGTTGAGCGCGTCGACAGTCGTCAGGCGAGTGCGCTGGGCTGTGAGGTGCACGCGTCGCTTGCCGGCGCGGCCATTGACGGGTTACCGCTGTGCTTCGATCTGAAGGTCACCAACACCGGGGCCGCGATCTGGCTGCCGTCGGATGCGCCGTACGGTGGAGTCGCACTCGGCGTCCACGTCCACGACGCGGCGAAGACACATGTGGCGACAACGGTCCTTCCCGACCCTCTCAGCAATCCAGCGCGCGAGATTCCACCGGGCGAAACGCGGCAGCTGCAGGTGTGCCTGCCACCGCAGGCGGCGGGACGGTATGTGCTGGAGTTCGACTGTGTGGCTTCGCGTGTGGCGTGGTTCGCGCAGGTTGGATCCCACCCGGAAACGCTCACAGTCGACGTCAGGGCGTCGGGCCGTTGAGCACGCGATCCATGACGTCTCGCGCGAACGCGATCTCATCGTCATTGATCAGGTGGCCCATCCCCGGGTACAGACGCTTGGTGACAGACGCGCCCATGCGCTCGAATACCAACGCGCTTTCCTCGACGCGCTGTGCTGGAATGTGTGCGTCGACATCGCTGCATCCCAGAAACACTGGAGTTCCATCGAAGGAGCCCGGGTAGTTCCACTCGGTTCCCGGGGGCCCGATCACGCCGCCGCTGAAGACGATCACGCCGCCGTACTGGCCGGCATGGCGGACGGCGAATTCCGCTGATAGACAAGCCCCCTGCGAGAAGCCCAGCAGCACGATGTGATCTTTACCGATTCCCCGCGCCTCGATATCAGCGACGATCTGTCCGAGGACGTAGAGCCCGGACGAGAGCCCCGGCTCGTTCATGGCCGTGTTCTCGAGGAAGCTATACGGGTACCACGTATGGTCCGCCGCCGCGGGAGCGAGGTAGGTGAACGCGGGACGATTGAGTACGGCCGCCAGTTCAAGGATGTTCGACGGCGACGCATTCCGGCCGTGAACCATGATCACGGCGGCGCGGCTCTCGCCGAGCGGTTGACCGGCAACCGTGATCGGCTGTCCAGCATGCGGCTTCATCGCGTCTGTCCTGAAGCCGGAACGGTCACAGGGGCGAGGCCGCTCTCGATGAGCTCTCGGTTCGGCTCCTCCCACGGCGGGAGTTTGAGCGATTCACCCAGGTGCTCGAGTGGTTCGTCGACGATGAAGCCAGGATGCATCGTCGCGATTTCGAACAGCACACCGCCCGGCTCGCGGAAGTAGATGGACTGAAAATACTGGCGGTCGAGGACCGGTGTCACGCGGAAGCCAAGCCGAACGAGCTCTTCTCTGAGGCGCAGCTGCTCGTCCGCGCCCGGCACGGCCATGGCCACGTGATGCACCGTGCCGAGCCCGTTCACGGCAAGGTGGGCATCCGGCTCGTGGAGGATCTCCATCGCTTTGCCCGGTTCGTCGCCGTTGACTGCTACCCTGATCCGTCCTTCCATCTCGTTCACGACCTCGAACCCGAGCACGCTGGTCATGAAGGCGACGGTCTTCGACGGTGACAGCAGCGTCATGGTCACACTATGGAGACCGCGAATGGCGGCGTCGACCCCGATGCCGTCAGCGGTCCAGGGACGGCGCGTATCACGATTTCCAGCGACGAGCTCGATGCGGAGGCCCGACGGATCCACGCAGACGACAGATTCCTCGCCAAACCGCGCGGCGCCATCCGTGACCGTCATCCCCAATCCGCGGAGTCTCGCCTTCCAGAAGTCGAGCGAGCTTTCCGGCACCGAGAAGGACGTGATGGTGATCTGCCCCGCGCCCTTTTTGCCGATCGGCACGCCATGGCCTTTGTAGGGAAACGTCGTCCAGATCGTGCCCGGCGCACCGCGTTCGTCGCCGTAATAGAAGTGGTAGACGTGATGGTTGTCGAAGTTGACGGTCTTCTTCAGCAGTCGAAGGCCCAGCGCCCCGACGCAGAAATCGAGGTCGTCCTGAGCCGCGTCGACGGTTGCCGTGACGTGGTGCAGGCTGCGGATGGGTGAGCGTAAGGTGGTGGTCATGGCTCGGATCGGGCTGCCGGTCGATTTCGGTTTCTATGTTTGCAGGACTCAGCCGGCACTACAACTGGTTTGCCGGCGGTATCACTCGTGCACGCGACCTGACGGGAATCGTTCATCATCACCCGGAGGGACCAAACGTGGGTAAACCGAGCGCACGAAACGATGACGGCTTTCATGATCGTGGCAAGCCTGCGGCGAGCGGGAACAATCCTGAGGGACTCGAGCAGAACGTTTTGAAGTTCGCAGAACAGCTGGGTTGGCTCGTGGGCACCGTACAGGCGAAATCGGAGGGCTGGCTCGACCGTAGAGCACTGAGTGCTCAGGTTGAACGCATTCGTGACTCCGCCGCTGACTTAATGAAGCAACTTCAACCAGACGGTTCACGGGGTTCAAAAGGTTCAAAAGGTTCACGCGGATCAACGGGTTCCACGGTGAAAGCGCTGCCAGGCAATCGCGGGCCGGTGGATGGAACGGGCAAACGGCACCGGCCGGCGCCGCCGAGCGTGCGGGGCGCCAAGCACTCCGACGAACGGGTGGCGAAGGAAACGATGGCGCGGCGCATGTCGCGAAGACCTCGGGGTTGAACACCGGCCCACAAAGGAGACAGCGAATGAAGGTCGCGAAAGTATCGGAAATTACCGCCACTTCAGACACCAGCTTCGAGGACGCGATCAAGGGCGGCATCGCGCGAGCGGGCAAGACCATCCGAAATATCAAGAGCGCCTGGATCAAGGAACAAACAGTCCGGATCAAGGACGGAAAGATCAGCGAGTATCAAGTGAACATGCTCGTGACCTTCCTGCTTGACGACTGATTGACTGGACGACGGATCCACGGGCAGGACTAAAGTCCTGCACTACGAGCCTAGTCGTCGTCGGTGCGGCCGCGGAGGCTTTTCACGGCGCCGCGATGCTTCTTGGATGCCAGGCGTTTCTCGCGCGCGGCAGCTTTAGGCTTGGTCGGCCGTCGCTTCTTGGGCCGCACACTCGCGGTCTGGACAAGCGCGATCAGGCGTGCCCGGGCCGCGTCGCGGTTTTGCGCCTGGGTGCGATGCTCGCGGCTGTCGATCAGCAGCATGCCGTCGGCTGTGACGCGGTGTCCGGCCAGGGCGATGAGCCGTTCCTTGACACTGGCCGGCAACGCCGAGGCCCGCACGTTGAAGCGCAGCTCGACCGCGGTTGAAACCTTGTTGACGTTCTGGCCGCCCGGTCCCGAGGCGCGAACGAATCGCTCCTCGATGTCGCGTTCGTCGAGCTGAATCTCGCTGGTGATGGGGATCATCGCGCAGGCTTGATGATACGCTTCTCGGTTGCCTCTCGCCGCCCTCGACCACGTCTCGCTCGCGTTTGGGCATCTGCCGCTCCTCGATCAGGCCAACCTTCAGATCGAGCCGGGCGAACGCGTGTGCGTCCTCGGCAGAAATGGCACTGGGAAATCGACCCTGCTCCGTCTTCTCAGTGGCGACCAGACGCCAGACAGCGGGTCAATCTGGCTCGCCCCGGGATTGCGCGTGGCCCGGCTCGACCAGGATGTTCCTCTTTCCTCGGCTCGCAGCGTATTCGACGTGGTGGCCGAGGGTCTCGGCGAACTGAGCGAGCTAGTCGCGGCGTTTCATCACACCGCGGTCAGACTGGCGACGGAGAACACACCCGAGCTTCTAGAGCGGCTCGGCCGCCTGCAGCACGAGCTGGAAGAGCGGGATGGATGGCGCATCGAGCAGCGCGTGGAGCTCGTTCTCTCGCAACTCAACCTGCCGCCGGACGTCATGGTCGATACGCTGTCCGGGGGGTGGCGCCGACGCGTGCTGCTCGCGAGGACGCTGGTGGCCGTGCCGGATCTGCTGCTTCTCGATGAGCCGACCAATCACCTCGATCTCAAGGCCATCGTCTGGCTCGAGACGTTTCTCTCCGAGTATCCCGGTACCGTAGTCTTCGTCACCCACGATCGCGCATTCCTGCAGCGGGTGGCGATGCGGATCGTAGAGATCGATCGCGGACGTCTCACGTCATGGCCAGGAGACTACGCGACGTTCCTGCGGAAGAAGGAAGAATGGCTCGCGAGCGAGGCGATCAGGCACGAGAAATTCGACAAGCGGCTGGCGGAGGAAGAAGTGTGGCTGCGCCAGGGGGTCAAAGCGCGCCGGACGCGCAACGAGGGCCGCGTGCGGGCCCTCATGGCCATGCGCGAGGAGCGGGCAGCCCGCCGCAATGAGCCAGGTGCGGTGCGCCTGCAGATCGAACGGGCACAGTCGTCCGGACAACTGGTCTTCGAGCTCGAGCACGTCAGCAAAGCGTTTGACGGTCCCGTGGTGCAGGATTTCTCGGCGCGGATCCTGCGCGGCGACCGGATCGGGCTCATCGGGCCCAACGGCTCTGGGAAAACCACCCTGCTGAAGATGATTCTGGGTGAGCTCGAGCCAGACGAAGGAGCCGTCCGCCGTGGCGCCGGCGTGCTGGTCGCGTACTACGATCAGCAGCGCGAACAGCTCGATCCCGATCGGACGGTCTTCGACACGGTGGGCGAGGGGAACGATACGGTGACGGCGAACGGCCGATCCCGTCACGTCAATGCACATCTCGCGGACTTTCTGTTCCCGCCGGAACGGGCGCAGTCGCCCGTCCGGGCGTTATCGGGGGGTGAGCGGAACCGGCTTCTGCTGGCGCGGCTGTTCACGCGCCCGGCAAACGTGCTGGTGCTCGACGAGCCAACGAACGACCTCGATCTCGAAACGCTCGAACTGCTCGAGGCGCAACTGGTCGACTGGCCCGGGACGCTGCTGCTCGTCAGTCACGATCGCGCGTTTCTCGACAACGTCATCACGAGCACGTTGGTGTTCGAGGGCGGTGGGCGGGTGCGGGAATACGTCGGCGGCTACGAGGACTGGCTACGGCAGCGCAGCACCGACGTCGAAGGGTTGACCAGAGAGGCAGTCCGCTCTACGCGAGCGAAGTCGTCGAGCCGTGACGCTGAACCGCAGGAGCGCGCCGACAGCGCCAGAAAGTTGTCGTATCGAGAACAGAAGGAGCTCGAGGCCCTTCCAGTGCGAATCGACGCGCTCGAGACCGAGCAACGAACCCTCGCCGAATCGATTGCGGCCCCGGACTTCTACAAGGAGCCGGCGGCCGCAATTGCGAGCGCACTGGCGAGGGTTGAGACGATCGAGCGGGAACTGGCCGCCCTGTACGCCCGTTGGGAAGCGCTCGATTCCCGGTCGACGTAGGAGGGCACGGAGTACCCTCCGCTATCTCTAGTAGAGCCGAACCTTGCCGAGTATCTGGAACGTGCGGCTCTTGAGATCGGTCAAACCGAAGAAGGTTTCGAAGCCCTCCTTCTGCAGTGAGGTCAAGCCCCAACTCATTCGCAACTCGAGCCCCCAGCGCCCCTGTTCCACGCCGACGCCGGCGATCAGGCCGACATCGGTGCCGTTGAACTGGTCCTTGACGTCTACGTCGTTGAGGTCAGTCTTCAATCGGAAGTCGAAAACCGGTCCGAACAGCGGATAGAAGATCACGCCGTTATCCACTGTCGTCTGCCCGAGGTTGTATCGAACGAGCACCGGAATCTCAAGGTAGCCGAAGTTGATGTCGTCCAGGTTGGTGTTGCCGCTGTTCTTGGCAACGTATGAAAGCTCGGCCATGTACCCGAGCGGCCCGCGCAACGTCCCGCTCGCCCAGCCGCCTATGATGATGCCGCTATGTGCTTCAAAGAAGTCGTCGATGTCGGGCGACGTGAGGCTGGCGCGCGTGAGACCAAGCTCGATCCCGAGCTTGATGTCCTCGACAGCGGGCTGCTGCGCCGAAACCGGGGACGCGGCCAACATCAGGACGGCGATCACGCAGGACGCCAGAACTCGACTCATGTGCATATGCTCTCCTCAAATTTGACGAGTATGCCGCTCGGCAAATCTCCGCCAAAAAACGTCGGACCTAGCTTAGTACCGAACTCTTCTTCTGGGAAGAGGCAAATCTGCCACTGCAGGAAAGCTGGGTGTTCGTCTCCAGCCTGAGCAAAAAAAGAAGCTGCCGCGGCACGAACGCCGCGGCAGCCCTTGAAGTCGAATCGTGAAATCAGGCTGGACGCCCTACTGGGTGGGATTGATCCTGATCGATATCGCCATGGCCAGCTGCCGCTTCTCCTGAAAGTTTGCGTGCGTGCCGTAGAACCCGAGGTCCAGCGCGATTCTGCCGCCAAAGCCGACGCCAAACGTCGGGTCCCAGAAGTCGCGAGAGAGCCGAGCCCCGCCGCGTGCTGCGAACTGGCCGAATCGGCGCTCGACGCCGCCGTGAAAGCTGTTCCCGTTGAATCCATGCACGGCCGACGCCAGGAAAGAGTAGTCGCCGGCATCGAATCCAACGTTCCCGCTGGTCACGACCGGCAGCTTCACAGTGATTTCCGATTCTGTAACCGGAAGGTCCTGATCAACGAAGTCGCCACCGTTGGTCAGGCTCGACAGCGTGAACCGTTTCAGCGAGAGGTCTGACCACTCGATTTGATTGCCAATCCCATTCACGCCAAACCCACCCTCCCAGCGACCGCGGACCACCTGCATGCCGACATCCACGGCGCGGCCGGAGCCCTTCGAGGCCTCGAGGTCGAAGATGTCGAGCGGCGCAGTCGTTGGATTAACCGTGACCAACCCGAGTGGACCGGTGTCGAACCGCACTTGGACATCGGGCTGTAGATACTGGAAACCCTTCAAGTAACGGTAGTTGCCCGCGACGTAGATGCCATCGCGCGATTCGTCGTCCGACGTCGCAGACTCACCTGGAAACGCCAGCCGGCCACGGTAGCCGAAGATGATTGACATGGCCAATTGGACCGACGCGGGGTCTTCCTGAATCAGAAAGCTGCTGTTTGGGTAGACGACTGGCGTCGTGGCGCCGAGGGTCTCGGTCAGCTTCGGGTCGGCGTTGAGCGTGGAGTTGTACGACAGGTACGGCCCGGCACCGATGTAGAAGCCGTGGAACGCGCCATTGTCCTTCTTGGCAAACTTGAAGGTATAGCCGTACCCGCCCGACGCCAAGCCTTCTGCCTCGATTGTCTGCGGAAACCGAAAGGTCTGATAGGTATTGAGGTTTCGATCGAGTTCGCCGTTGACGAGATCCCTGACAAAGCGTTGCTGCGGGTCATCCTCAGAGTCCGAACTGCGACCGAACACCCAGTGGATAGGGTTGGACACGTTTTCAATCGCACGGATCGGATCGAACTTGTCGCTGCTTGGATTGAACTCTTCGAGGTTCCCGAGCACCTGAAAGAGGCCGATTGGCACCGGGATGACTCCATAGGACCGCACCGGTCGCATCATCGTATTGGCGATGTTCGAGTTGCTGCCCCCTCCTCCCATCGCGACCTGCCGGGCATCGGTGGTATACCCTTGCGCCGACGCCTTGCTTCCGGCCGCAAGAGACAACAAGACCATTAGCGCACATAGGAATCTCTTCATCGACACCAGTCCTCCTCGCCTTCCGAGTTTACAAACGGGTACCAGATTCGTAGACGCACGCCCATTGATCAGTCCTGGTCAGCGAGCCGTTTCTGCCCGTCTAACCAGGTGTCCCGTGGGCACTTTCGTAATGGATGCACGGTTTATACACTAAAACCCGTCGTGGACCGGCCCGATTTTTCGCGTTTCGGCCCGCAACCTCCGAACCCATCACTCGATCACCGCAGAAGGCACTCACGGGATCCGCCGGGACGTCACACGTAGTACATTCGGCTGGTGAAGGCGCGAACGTGAATCGGCGAAGGGTCGCGACGGTCGCCGCTGGTGCGTTTCTACTCGTGAGCGCCGCGGCGTTCGCTCAGTTCCGGTTCTTCGGCGGCGGCCGCGAGCCGCAGATTCACAACGCCCGGTACGACGGACGATTCACATTCGCGCGTCTGAAATACGAAACCGGGCCCGGCGGCTACTGGTATCAGGGTTTGCCATCCTGGGC
>Ga0111538_10010758_pt1 | contig 12152 bp, 6 predicted proteins | sample SoiMethybrSBSTD1_FD_79669 | JGI IMG/M metagenome (GOLD analysis project Ga0111538, IMG submission 79669) | Bulk soil microbial communities from a Populus tree surrounding site in Tennessee, USA - Soil MetaG P. TD hybrid SBSTD1 (version 2)... | ecosystem: Environmental > Terrestrial > Soil > Tree...
TCGCAAGTTGCCCGCGTTCATCGCTATTGCGGTTCAAAACGGTGGGAACGATGGCAAGAACAGCGAGCGCGGACTTGAGTACGACACGATGTCCGACCGGCTCGCACGGTTCATCCACGAGGAAGTATTGCCGACCGTTTTGAACAACACAGAGATAAAAGCCGCCTACCCGAAGCTCGCCCTCACCGATAATCCCTGGGGGAGGGCAGTGATGGGCTGCAGTTCGGGCGGCGCAGCCGCGTTGACCATGGGCTGGTTTCGCCCCGATTTGTTCCGCCGTTTGATCGCCTATTCCGGCACCTTCGTCGATCAGCAGGATGACGACGCCGCGGAGGAAGCGAAGTATCCATTGGGCGCGTGGGAATATCACTCCAGCATGAAGCTCATTGAAAAGGGTGAGAAGAAACCGTTGCGCATCTTCACGCACGTCTCCGAGAACGATCTTCGCGCGAAAGATCCGGAGGAAACCTATCACAACTGGGTCATGGCCGGCGAGCGCACCGCCGCTGCCCTCAAGGCCAAAGGTTACCATCACCGCTACGTCTTCAGCCTCGCCACGGGTCACTGCGACCGCCGCGTTTTCGAACAAACATTGGCCGATACGCTCGTCTGGACGTGGCGCGGCTACGGCGGTGAGTGAGCCGCTCCTGGCCGGTGGGTAATCGGTTGAGCTGTGCAAGTTGATCTGAACGTCAATAGCGATGGCGCGCTTGAATGCATAGGCCAGATCCAACTCCGAAAGGTGCACGTAGATCTGCAAGGCTCGCTGCGATAGTCTTGGCGATCGTCGCTATAGGGTGCGCTTACTCGGCAGTATCGAGCGAAATTTCCGGCAAGGCAACATCCTTCAAGCGCCGATGGGGCACGGTAACGCGTCAGGATTCACCGTCGGAATTTCGTCAATCCACGAACGTGGCGTGGGGAGCAAGTGGCTTCTGTGCCGTTTTGGCGTTCCTGAGCTATAACGTTTATCGGAAAATAGACGATTGCATGTGAGGTCAATCGCCCGAGTGGCGCTCCGGCAGGCGCTTACAATTTTGACACGTCAGGCTCAAGGTGGAAATGAAATCGGCCGCATAGAGATCTGCGGCGGTGTTGGCGACGTAGCCTCACCCGCGTTGCTTCTCATCGCCCGTAGGGACCTTCGCCCAGGGTCTTGAGCGCGAGCAATGCGAGACACGTAGTCTCCACATTGGCAAGCCCGAGAGGCTTGCCTTCCTTGTAATCGGTGATCCACCCGCCATCGGGCGTTTGCATCGCCAGCAGGCGTTCAATAACTTCGACTCGGTGCGGTGGCGAAATGCCCAGGCGATTGGCTGCGATCAGGTAGAGAGCCAGTTTATAAGTAGCGAAGCGGCCCCCGTGCCTGCTGGCGGGATCGTTAAAACCTTCTGCGTCCCACATCGCGGAAGCTTTGTCGAAGTTTCTCCGGGCATCCGCCGGCGCGGACCTGACTTGAGCCACCGACGCGAGGAGCAGAAGATCCGCATATTGCTCCCAACCCGCGAGGAGGTTCGTTGTGACCAGTTCCGTCCGGATCGTTTTTCCTTCAACCAGCGCGACATTGGTCAGGACGTAAGTTCGAAAGGGCAGCGGCTTTTTCGCCTCATCAAAAACGATCTCGATCTTACCGGAATTGGTAACGCCAAATTTTGCCAGCGAAGAACGAATACGCTCGCTGAGATCCGAGCGTGAGTTGGCCAAAAGATGAGCAGCGAGATAGTTGTCATGGAAAAGCCAATAGGTCGCGCTGCCCTTGTATTCCGGAAGGAGCTGGAGCGAGTTATCGAATAGCCCGACCAGAAAACTTTCACCACGCTGAATCCGTTGTGCGATGCTGCTGTCCGCCCCTTTCGCTGTACTGCCGAAGAGAGCAAGAACAGGGAAAGTGATCCACAGGATTCGGGGGATACAACGTCGCAACATCGTCCGTGAGACTAAAACACGTCGCCCAATACATCACGCGGAAACCCGTGTTCATCGGTGTTGATCGGGGGTAACAAAGCCGCCTCATGGCGCGCGAAGCCCTGCTAAGGATACCGCTCGCGTTCAAATGTCATAAATCCGTGATCTCGACGGAACCCAAATTTGGCCAAACAAAAGCACTCGACGAGAAATGGTGAAAGGACTCATGCTCGGAGCGATCACGTATGAAAGCTCAACACACCCATTCCCGCCGAACATTTCTAAAGCAGGCCACCGTCGCCACTGCCGTCACCTCGATCGGATTTCCGAGTATCCGCGCCGCCGAATCACCCGGCGACCGGTTGTTCGTTGGCGCAATAGGTCTGAACCGCGGCCTGGATCATGTGCGGGCACTGCTGGAAATCTCGAACGTGGAGATTTCGTATTTATGCGATATCGATGAGCAACGGATCGATCGCGCCGCGGGGGTTGTGGCGGCGAAACAGGACCGTAAGCCCAAGGGGGTCAAAGATTTCCGGAAGATTCTCGAAGACAACAACATCAATGCAGTGTTCATCGCCACGCCGAACCATTGGCACGCGCCTGCCGCAATCCTTGCATGCGCCGCAGGCAAACACGTTTATGTCGAAAAGCCCGGCAGCCACAACGCGCGCGAAGGGGAGTTAATGGTGCAGGCCGCGCGCAAATACAAACGCGTGGTGCAAATGGGCAACCAGCGCCGGAGTTTTCCAGCGATCATTGAAGGGATCGAGAAACTCCGGTCCGGCGCGATTGGCAAAGTCGTGTACGCGCGCACCTATTACAACAACGCGCGCGCGTCGATTGGACGCGGCAAACAGGTGCCGGTGCCGGAGAATCTGGATTATTCCCTGTGGCAAGGGCCTGCGCCCGAGCGCCCGTACGTGGATAACCTGGTGCACTATAACTGGCACTGGCGCTGGCATTGGGGCGGCGGCGAACTCACCAACAATGGCATCCATGCGCTGGACGTCGCGCGCTGGGGTTTGGGCGTGGAGTATCCGCGACGGGTTACTTTCAATGGCGGCCGCTATCACTTCGATGACGACCAGGAGACGCCGGACACTGGTTCCGCAGTGTATGACTTTGGCAGCGCGGGCGCCGCGTGGGATTGCAGCAGTTGCCACCCCCGGCGCAGCGAGAACCTGCCATTCGTGACATTCTACGGCGACGGCGGTATGGCGATGGCGCAGACCGGGAATGGCTACAAGATTTACGATCCGAAAGGGAAAGAGGTCGCCGCCGGCACGGGACCAGGGAGCGACAAGATTCACATCGAAAACTTTCTGGAGTCGATTCGCGGCAAGCAGAAGCCAAATTCCGAGATCGCTGAGGGCCAAAAGAGCACCCTGCTCTGCCATCTTGGCAATATTGCCTATCGCGCGGGACGCACTCTGCACATCGACCCGAAGACAGGAAAAATCGCAAACGATTCGGAAGCGCAGAAACTCTGGGCACGCGAGTATCGGCCGGGTTGGGAGCCGAAGGTGTAGAAGCACTCACTCCCGCCGATCAATGTTTGCGGGGTTCGGCTTCAAGTTCGGACACGCGTTGTTGGCGTTCGCGCCAGAAGCGCAGCACCAGAGCAATAGCAACGCATCCGAGAATCCACCAGTGCGCCTGATGCACGATCACCTCGGTCAAGTCCGCAAGCCACTGCGTCTTGAGCCAATCTTTTGCCACGGTGCCTGACTGAGCTGCACTGGCCGCGATCCCCACTGCGTAATCACGAGCGACGGCGGCGAATCCCACCGCGCATTTCACAGCCGCCGCGGCGCAACCCAGCGCCCACCAACCGAAGGCCAGACTCCCGACCGCCAGGACGCCGAAAGCGACGCCCCAGAATATGCTCAAGCTCAACACGCCCGCGGTGATGGCACCGACAGCAATCGGCGCGACTGCAAATCCACCGAATGCGAGGAACGGGCTGAGAGCAATATCGCCGATCGCGATCCACGCGCAGATCGCCCGTGGCTGATATTGATCCGAGTTGGTGCCACCCCAGGCGATTGCGAATAACGGCAGCCCGAGAAAGCGCGTGCTGGACTCAAAGAATCTCGGCAAGCGCAATTGCTTGCCTTGAGCAGCGAGCACTTCGGCATACGTCTCATCGGTGGTCTTGGTTTCAAGGCGAATTCGTCTTACGTCGCGATCCATGCGCTGGCATACAAGGATGATTCCTAGGACTAACAGGGCGGTCCAAACGCAGACACCGATCACCAGCCCGGCGGCAGAAGCCAGATAAAGTTTGCCGGCTTGGCTTAAGACCACCGCCAACCCGATGCTCATGGCAAAACACAAGCCTATGATCCACCGTGCGTAACGCAGGATGCACTCGCGTTCCGGCTCCGAACGGGCCGCAGAGGCAGCGGCTCTTGTTCCGAGGTAGGCGCAAATGAGGCCAATGACTGGGCCGATGAATGCGCCCAGGCCGAGCTTGGCCAGGAGCCCTTTGCCCGCGGCACCCGTGCTACTGGCAGCGGCTCCCGCCGTGAGCGCCGCGCCCGCGGTCGAAGCCGAAATCATTGGCAGGGCGACCAAAACGCCGACCGTGAATGCAGGACCCGGTTTGGTGCGCGACAACGTCGATTCGACCAATGTTGCCATTTCCTCGCGCAACATCGCCCGCCCACGCGACAAGCGCTGCTTGACGGTGTCCTCCGTCAGATCGAGCTTCGCCGCGACCTCGGCGACTGACTTCTCTTCACGATAAAACAGAATTAACGGCTCGCGGTAGTTTGCGGGCATGCCGCTGAGCGTTCGCCATAGCAGTGTTTCCTCTTCACGGGTGATCGCTTGCGCCGCGGGGTCGCTCTCGTCACATACTTCGCCGTCCGCCGCGTCCAGAGATTCGGGCTCGCCGCCCCGCCGGAGATCGCGGCGAACAGCATTGGCCGCGATGTTGCGAACAATGCCACAAAGCCATTGGCGAAGTTTGGCGGGCTCGCGCAGGTCCTTGAGCCGATGCCACGCCGTGATAAACGTCTCCTGGGCCATGTCGTCCGACGTGCCGAGCGCGCCACACGCACTGTAAGCCAGCGAACACACCAGGGATTGGTAGCGTTCAACTATTCTGGTGAACGCCTCGCGGTCGCCTTCACAGGCCAAACGCCACAGTTGTTCGTCGGACATGGCAAGCGTTGCTTCAAGGTTCATAGTCATCACCTCTACGTGGCCACGAAAGGCTAAAAGGTGACAAGGAAATCGAGAACTCGCTCGCCACTCGTGGCAACTTTCTTGAAATGTAGTAAGAAACTTTGCACTTGGCGGGCACAACACCCCAGTTGAGACAAGCCCATTCTAACGTAACTTCAAACCGCTGAGTCCGCGGAATTTGGGAAGACGAACGCTCGCAGAGGGAGAGTTCCGCAGAACGGAGCAAAAACCAGTCAGCCTCTTTGTTTTCACGCTACGGACGTGGTGTCCCGTAGCGGGTTGAGGCGAGGCAAAGCGTCCCGCGGCCAGCGCTTATGAGGAATTTAGACCTGTAATATGTCTTACGCTCCATTCACATCGGTACCGCTCCTCAACCGGACGACTTCAGGAGAGAGCACGACAACGTTGCTCACGCCGAAGTCGCACAACGGTCACGCACGAGCCCCGCTTGACCGCAAGCCAAAGCGCCGCGCCAAACCGCGGCCGGACTTTCCGCTGATTGTGCATTGTCACTTGTGCTGGGATTGGGTGTGGCAGCGTCCGCAGCAATTCATGTCACGCTTCAGCCAGAAGCGCCGCGTGCTCTTTGTCGAAACGCTCGCTCCGGACCCGGCCCTGGTAACTCCACTGGCACAACTGCGGCATTTCGACAAATGGCCGAACCTCACGCTGCTACGACTGCAGTTTCCAGCCTGGCGATGGAACGACGGTGAGTGGGTTGATCGCGAACGCCGCCGCCTGGTCAAAGAAGCGCTGCGCGGGCCGTTGCGCGGCCAGTTCAATAATCCCGTTCAATGGTTTTACGATCCGATGGCGGTGACCGCGTTCGCGGGGGGAATGGGGGAAATCGCGACGGTGTACGATTGCATGGACGAGCTCTCGAAGTTCCGCGGCGCGCCGCCCGAGATTCGGCAGCGCGAAGCCGAGCTGCTGAAGCACGCCGATGTCGTATTCACCGGCGGCCGGCGCATGTGGGAATCCAAGAGTAAGCACAATTCCAACTGCCACTTCTACGGCTGTGGTGTCGATGTCGTACATTTTGGCAAGGCCCGCTCGCCGCTGACGGTCGTACCCGATGATATCGACAAACTTCCCAAACCTATCTTCGGTTACTTCGGTGTGGTGGATGAACGAATCGATTACGAATTGCTTGAAAAACTGGCCAACGCGAATGCGAACGGATCAGTCGTGATGGTCGGGCCGATGACCAAGATCGATCCGGCTTCGCTGCCGCGCCCGAAGAATCTGCACTGGCTCGGCGGGCGGGACTATGCGCAGTTGCCGGCTTACTGCAAAGGCTTTGACGTATGCATTATGCCATTTGCGCTTAACGAGGCGACGGAATACATCAATCCCACCAAGGCGCTCGAGTACATGGCCACGGGTCGCGGCATTGTCAGTTCGGCCATCTACGACGTGGTGAAGAATTTTGGGTCCGTCGTCAAAATAGCGAACTCGCACGACGAGTTCATTGCACTTTGTCGCGGCGCGGCAAAGCGACAGGACGGAAAGGCCATCCAACTGGGGATTGAAATGGCCTCGGCGAACTCATGGGAGTCCATCGTCGAGAAAATGGAGGGGCACATTGCACAAGCGCTCGCGGCGAAGTAGCCGGCGGCAAGGAGGAAAAATGATTAACAGTTTTGATTACGTGATCGTGGGAGCTGGATACGCGGGCAGCGTGATCGCGGAGCGGCTGGCGCGCGGTCTGGGCAAGAAGGTGCTGATCGTCGATCGTCGCCCGCACATCGCGGGCAACGCTTACGACCATTATGACGATGCCGGCATTTTGGTTCACAAGTACGGGCCACATATTTTTCACACAAGTTGCAGGGAAGTTTTCGATTACCTCTCGCGCTTCACCGCCTGGCGGCAGTATCAGCACAAAGTCCTGGCCAGTGTGGACGGGCAGCTGGTGCCTATTCCGATCAACCTCGATACGATCAACAAGCTTTACGGCTTGAACCTCACTTCGTTCCAAATGGATGAATTCCTGTCGAGTCGCGCCGAGAAGTGCGAGCAGATCAAGACCTCCGAAGACGTGGTCGTGAGCAAAGTGGGCCGCGAGCTGTACGAGAAGTTCTTCCGCGGTTACACGCGCAAACAGTGGGGACTCGATCCCTCGGAACTGGACGCGCAGGTCACGGCCCGAGTCCCGACAAGAACGAATCGCGACGACCGTTACTTCACGGACGCCTACCAGGCGATGCCGAAGTTTGGGTTCACTCGCATGTTCGGCAACATGCTCGACCATCCGAACATCCACGTGTTGCTCAACACGGATTATCGGGCAGTCAGGGACGCCATCCCGTACAAGGAAATGATCTACACCGGCCCGGTGGACGAATATTTCGAGTATCGCTATGGCAAGCTCCCTTATCGTTGCCTGGACTTTAAGCACGAGACGCACAACGTCGCGCAACTTCAACCGGTGGCAGTAGTGAACTACCCGAACGATTACGCGTATACTCGCGTGACCGAGTTCAAGCACCTCACCGGCCAGGAGCATTCTAAGACCAGTATCGTTTACGAATATCCGATGGCGGAGGGGGATCCTTATTATCCAATACCGAAGCCGGAGAACGCGGAGTTGTACAAAAAATACCAGACCCTGGCAGACCAGACGCCCGGCGTACACTTCGTAGGCCGGCTCGCCACCTATCGCTATTATAATATGGACCAGGTGGTAGCCCAGGCCCTGACGGTGTTCTCGCACATTGCTGGCGTAAACCGAAGCGAAGGGGTAGCCCTGAAGCGCGAACCGAAGATTACGACCGTGACTTTCCCCGCAACGCGCAGAGCGCGGCGTCCCGCCCGCGAAGCCGTACATCCGGGGAACGGGAACGGAGAAGTCCACAACGGGAATGGCAACGGCCACGGCCACAATGGAAACGGCAATGGGAACGGTCACGCCCGCAACGGCAACGGCAATGGCCACGCGTCGAACGGAAATGGAAATGGGTCGGCTTCGCCGGCAGGGTTGAAGGGGTCGTAGGCGGGTAAATACCGAGCGATGAAATCCGCACAGTGGGACAATGCGGCTTCGGAAGAGCGCTGCCCTTCGCAGGCGCGGTTCCGAAGCTTTTTCATGGGTGGATTCGAGTGCTCAACTTTTTATCGACGCAACAGCCAGCGCCTGGACCTCGTTGCTTCGACCAAACACGACGTGTTTTGTCGCGAGGATTACCAGCGATTAAAGAACCAGGGGATGTTGACTGCACGCGACGGACTCCGCTGGCATCTCATCGAGAAATCGCCGGAAGTATATGACTTCTCGTCAGCCATGCCGATGGTGCGCAACGCCAACGAGTTGGGCATCCAACTCCTCTGGGACCTGTGCCACTACGGCTGGCCGGACGGCCTCGAAATCTTTTCGACAGAGTTCGTGCGGCGCTTCGCCCGATTCTCCGCGGAGTTTGCGCGTTTGGTGCGCGACGAGGTGGAAGGGCCGCATTTTTTTGCGCCGATCAACGAGATTTCATTCTTCTCCTGGGCCGGCGCGGAAGCCGCGAAGATCGGGCCCTATGAACGGCATCGTGGGTTCGAGTTGAAGTGCCAGTTGGTGCGCGCCGCCATCGCAGCGATGGAGGCGGTATGGGCCGAAATCCCTAATGCGCGGTTCCTCCACGTCGATCCGGTCGTGAACGTGGTGCATAACCCGCGCAAACCGCACCTCGATGCGCAGGCCGAAGCCTATCGCCGCGCGCAGTACCAGGCGTGGGACATGCTCCGCGGCGACGTATGCCCGGAGTTGGGCGGCGACCCAAAGTATCTCGATATCGTCGGCGTGAATTACTACCCGCACAATCAATGGGAGTATCAAGGCAAGATGATTCCGTACACCGATCCGCGGTATCGTCCGTTCAATGAGATTCTGATGGAAGTCTACCAACGGTATCAGCGTCCCGTGCTGATTGCCGAGACAGGAACCGAATCGCGCCAGCGGGCGCGGTGGTTGCGTTATGTCGGGGAGCAGACGCGCATCGCGATCGCCTCCGGCGTGCCTTTGCACGGGATGTGTCTGTATCCCATCCTCAACCACCCCGGCTGGGCCGACGATCGTCATTGCCACAACGGTCTTTGGGATTACGCTGACAAAGCGGGGCGGCGCGCGATTTGCCGTTCGCTCGCCACCGAGTTGAGGCGGCAGCAACAGTTGTTTGCAGAGCAGGAGGACCTTACCAATGCTAAGCGAGTTTGCTTATCCGCGGCCTGAATATCCACGGCCCGACCGCCAGCGCGGCACGCTCGAAGGCTTCGATTGGAAAAATCTGAATGGGCCGTGGCAGTTTCGTTTCGATGCGGAGCGCCGCGGCGTCGAAGAACGCTGGCACATGCCGGACGATTCGGAGTGGCGCGAGCAAATCCTCGTCCCGTTCTGCTGGGAATCACTCGCCGCCTGGGGCGAAGGCGATGCGGCGGGAAGTGAGAATTATTATTCGACGCGAGTGTTTATCAACCCGCTGGAAGTCACGGCGGAGAATCATCGCGCCGCACCGCGCTATGAAGTGGGTTGGTATCGCAGGCGCATCACCATTCCGAACAACGAGGCATGGCACGGCAAGCGCGTGATCCTGACGATAGGCGCGGCAGACTTTTTCACCGACGGCTGGTGCAACGGCCATCACCTGGGTCATCACGAGGGCGGCTACACGCCTTTTGAATTTGATCTCACCGACACGCTCACTCAGGAACCCGACGGCACGCGCACAGGCTTGCTCGTCCTGCGCGTCGAGGACCCCATGGAAAACCACGAGCAACCCGTCGGCAAGCAGTGGCGCTGGTACACCACGACGAGCGGAATCTGGCAGACCGTCTTCATCGAACCCCGGCACGTCTCGCACATCGATGCCTTTCGCGTGTTCACCGATATCGATGCCAAAACCGCGCGCCTCAGCGTGGAGGTCTGCCATTGCGAAGGATGCGAATTGATCGCCCGTATCGAATTTCCGGATGGCCGCGAGGAGGAATTCAAGTTTCGCGTAAAGGATCAATTGGCCGAGAGTACCGTGTCCATCGAACCGATGCGCCTCTGGAACCCGAATGATCCGCACTTGTACCCGCTCACCCTCGAACTGCGGCAAAACGGCAAGACCGTCGATCGAGTGAGGTCCTACTTCGGGATGCGAAAAATCGATTTCGCCCCGAGCAGCCAGAACGGCGGCGCACCGGTCGCCTTGCGCCTCAACGGCGTCGCCCGTTATCTGCGCGGCGCGCTGCACCAGTCGTATTATCCGGAAGGCGTTTACACCGCGGGCGAAGCGGCCACGCTCAAGAACGACATTCTTTACGCCAAGAAGGTCGGGTTCAATTTTCTCCGCATTCACATCAAAATCGACGACCCGCTGCTGCTCTATTACGCCGACAAATACGGCATGCTCATCATGGCCGATTTCCCGAACTTCGGCGAAGGCGGCGACACGCCTCTCGGCCGGCAACGCTTCGAAGCCATGATGCGCGAAGGCATCAAACGCGATTTCAACCACCCCTCAATTTTTGCCTGGTGCGTATTCAATGAAACGTGGGGCTTCGGTGGCCAAAGCTCGTTCAAGGATTTGATCTATCCGCAAAACCCCAAATTCCGCAAAGCACAGGAAAAGTCGCGCGCAGGCGTGTCGGCTTCATCCCAGGTCACGAGTGCGTCCGAGGGCGCGGTCGCTCAATCGAACGAGGCGGTCAGCACGCCGCCGGCCAGCGCGGAACGCCTTAAGAATCTCAGTGCCCACGTCTGGGTCCAGCAAACATGGGATCTCTGCAAGAAACTTGATCCGACCCGGCTCGTGGAAGACATGAGCGTGGTGCATTGGGAGCACCTCGAGTACTTCGCGCACACGGAAACCGACATCAATTCCTGGCACTTCTACATCAACGATTATCAGAAGGCCAAGGCCCATATCCAAAAGATCGTCAACTCCACTTTCATCGGCTCCACCTTCAATTACGTGCCCGGCTACAAACACAAAGGCGCTCCCCTCATCAACAGCGAATACGGCGGCGTGGGCGCGCTCGACGGCGATGTCGATGTCAGTTGGAGCTTTAAGTTCCTCACGAACGAACTGCGGCGGCATCCGCAAATCTCGGCCTACATTTATACCGAACTCCACGACGTGGAGTGGGAGCACAACGGCTTCCTGAACTACGACCGCACGCCGAAAGACTTTGGCTACGATCCGACCGTTATCAACGAAAGCGATGTGTTGCCGATCGACGCGCCGCCCGCCAGCCGCGTCAAACCCGGGGAACGGATCCGCGTCCACGTCGACTCCTCCCACTACTCCTCGAAGCCACACAAGAATGTCACGTTGCAGTGGCGCTTGTGCGGCATGGATACCCGCGGCCGTTACCTCCAAAATCTCGCCCGTGGCGCGGTGCCCATTGCCTTTCCGCATCGCACCGTCGCGCTCGCGCACGACATCGATCTGGTCATGCCGAATTTCCCCTTCCTGGGAACGCTCGCACTGGAGGCGATCAAGCCCGACGGTACCGTGGTCGCGCGCAACTTCGTCCATTACTTCGTCACGAGCAGTTATCCGCCGACGCGCGAGGAACTGCCGCGCACGCTTGTGGTTCGCGGCACGCCGGCAGATTGGGTTACCTCGGAATGGACCCGAAGCACTCCCGACCGCGAGACCGAACGCGCCCATGACGCCTGCTACGGCCATGGGCATGGCTACTTCGAATGGTTGCTGCCGGTGAGCAACGATGACATGAAAAAGGCCCGGCGCTTGCGCCTCATCGTCGAAGCTTCGTCCCATCGCGTCGATGCTCCCCAAACCGACGACGACATTTATTCCACGACCCTCGAGATGCACCTCAACGGCGTCCAGGTCTGCGAGACGACCCTGCGGAACCATCCGCACGACGCTCGTGGCGTCTTGAGCTATCTTCGTCCCGGCGGCAAGGGCGGTTACGGTTATCTCGTGCACGCGTTCGCCGAAGGTCCCCTGCTCCGCCGCATCATCGGTGGACATGGCGGAAACCAGTTGCGCTTGCGCTGCGGCGTCCCCAAAAAGCCGATGGCCCAGGGCGGCCTAACGATCTACGGCGCGGAA
>Ga0111538_10010759_pt1 | contig 12152 bp, 12 predicted proteins | sample SoiMethybrSBSTD1_FD_79669 | JGI IMG/M metagenome (GOLD analysis project Ga0111538, IMG submission 79669) | Bulk soil microbial communities from a Populus tree surrounding site in Tennessee, USA - Soil MetaG P. TD hybrid SBSTD1 (version 2)... | ecosystem: Environmental > Terrestrial > Soil >...
ATCGCCTCGACCGCCCAGGAAGGTTTGATCCGCCCGCGCGGCTGACGCCCTTGTTCAGGGCCAGCGGACGCTCAACGTCAGGCCGAGAAGCTGCGCGATCGTGTTGTAGGTTCCCACGGGGCCCTCCTGGCCGGTGGTGGAGTCGGCGGGCAGGAAGATCACCAGCAGGTAGCCGAGATCGGCGCGGAAGTGGCCGCGCCCGTAGCCGGCGCCGAGGGCGACGTCGACGCGATCCGAATCGGGCAGGGCCGGGCCCAGATTGGTCGACGGAATCGCGCTGCGATCGTATATGAGCCCACCGCGCAGGTGCAGCCCTGGCCAGCGGGCCGGGAAGGTCCAGTCGGCGCCGCCGCGCAGCGTGAACGTATTTCGCCCGTTCGACACGATGGCGCGATCGGGGGCGGTCTGGAAGTTGATGTCGATGCGATCGTAGGTGCTCCAGAGGACGACGTTCGCGTCGAAGGTCAGGGCCAGATCGCTGCGCGGGCGGCCCATCGCGCCCACGGTGATGATGTCGGGCAGCGTGATGGACGCGGTCCCGCGCTGGTCGGGCAACACGGGGGCGAAGTCCGGGTTCGCCGGGCTGAAGTTCGCCTGCCCGTCGAAGTCGAGCTTGACCCGGCTCCGGTAGGTGAGCGCCAGGTGCAGCCGGTCCGGGGAGATCTTGTAGAGGCCGGCCACGTTGAAGCCGTAGCCCCAGGTGCCGGCGGCCAGCCGCACGTCGCCGCCGATCAGCGGGGGCAACCCGTTGGTGAAATCGACGACGCTGCGGACGGCGTCGAAGCCGGCCGCCACGGCGACCCGCGGGTGCACCTTGACGGCGACGGTCGGGTTGAAGGTCAACGTCTCCAGCGAGGCGTGGATGGCGCTCTCGCGCCCCACCCAGTCGCCTGGCCAGGTGATGCCGATTCCGAAGGTGGAGTAGGCCCCGATCCCGACGGCGACGCGGTCGGTGAGCAGGCCGCTCGCGAAGATCGACGGCAAGAAGAAATTGCCGCGCTTGGTGCTCGTCTCGGCGCCGCCCCCGGAGGGCGAGAACGTCGACTTGCTGGTGAGGAACACGCCGCCGACGGACGCGTTCACGCCCTTCAGGTAGGCCAGGTTCGCGGGGTTGAACCAGACCGCGGCGGGCTCGTCGACGTCGGCGCTGACCGCGGAGGCGCGCCCGATCGCCTGACCCGAGACGTCGTAGATCAGGAACCCGCTGGCAAGGCCGGGGCGGGCGGCGAGCGCGAGACTGGTGAAGACGATAGCCGAGAGCAGGACGCGGGCTGTCGTGGTCATGGCTGCACCATCGGGACGAACGCGTAGCAATAGACGAGGTTCGCGCGGGTGATCCCTGTCAGCGCCGCGATCATCGGGCTGTCGAACAGAGGCTCCAGGGCCGCGCGCCCCGCCTCCAACGCCGCGGCGTCGGCGTCGGCGACGCCGGACACGGTGCTGTGGCCGGCGCTGTCCACCAGCGGCGCCGTCAGCGTGAGCAGCACCGATACGGGCGAGGCGACCAGCGGCGCGCCGTCGGGCGAGTGGATCGCGTTCGTGAAGAAGACACCGATCGGGTGCCCGGCGGCGAACGGTTGGCTCGCCTGGATGGCGATGGCGGACAGGGCTGATGCGTATGTCGCGGTGACGCCCGGGAAGCTGGCGGCCAGATCTCCCGCGGCCGCCGCGGCCAGGTCCATCACCACCACGGACCCGTTCTGCCCACCGGCGACGAATGCGGACACGGTCGCCGCGTCGACGGGCCCCTGCACGCCCACCAGGATCTGGTCGGCGGCCGGTACGCGCGGAACCGCGCCGGCGCTCGGAACGAGCACCGCCACCGAGTTGGTGTGAATCGGGAAGCCCCACAAGACGGCGATCTCCTCCTTGGGCAGCCCGGCCGCCGCCATGGCGTCGAAGCCTTGGCCGGCGAGATACCCCTGGCGGATCGCCTCGAGCTGAAAGAGCTGGGCGGCTGCCTCCGACGGCGACGCGCTTCCCCCCGCCAGCACTTCGAAGGCGGGGCAGTGCGGATCGACGGCGGCCGGGTCGCTCGCGCCGCACGTGAGGGGCGTGTCCTGCTTCAGCAGCGACATCGTCGGAGACCCGACCACCTCGCCGCCGCTGGCGTCCCGCACGCCGGTCGCGTAGCCGCGCACTCCCACCCAGTAGAACTCGCCCAGCGTCCAACCCTGCGTCGGAGCGATCGTCAGCGAGGATGACGCCGTGTCGAATCCGACCGCCAGGTCCGTCACCAGGCCGCTTCCCTTCACCCCGACGACGACCACGTTCTGCCCGAGCGTCAGCGTCACCGGATCCAGCGGCCCACTGGCCGGGGCCGCGGCGGTGGTCACCGTCGGGAAGCCATCCAGCGTCTCGAGCCACTGATCGAACTGGCACTGCGCCTGCGTCAGCGCCTGCTGTGTGGCGCAGTCGTCAGGGATCGGCGTACCGGCCAGGCTGAAGTCGATGTGTCCCGTCTGCGGGTTCACGATCAACGCAGTCGGCTGCGGCGCGCGCGGCGGCATGGCGGTGAGGTCGAACTGCATCGCCGTCGGGGTCGGGTTCGAGCCCACGTCCGGCGTGCAGGCGCCGGCGATCGCCACCAGCGCGGTCACCGCGCGACCTGCACATCTGATTTCCAGCATGTTGGGTCCTTCGGTAGGGATGAGCCTTGCGGCTCACAACGTACGCATCGCGACGTCGTTGCCCAGACCGGCGACTATCGCGATCGACGCCGGGCGCTCAGCGCGCGGCCACCGCGGTCGCTGCGCCAGCTGACGGCGCCGGGGTGGCGCGCGTGGGCGGGGCCGACGGAGACGTCACCGGTCGAGCGCTCGCCTCTGCGCGACGCACCAGCCTGACGTCGATCTGCGACTCCGCCTCCTTGAAGTAGAGCGTCTTCCTCCAGGGCTGATAGCCCGGCAACGAAGCCTCGATGCGAACGCGCTCGAATTGCAGGGCACTTATAGTGCGCGGCGCCGATCCGACCCGACGCTTGTTCACCTTGATGACGGCGTGGGCGGGAGAGGACGTGACCACGACGCTGGCGGCCGGCCGGACCAATCGCTCGGCGACGACCGCGCTTCGCCCGCGCTCGGCCGTGATCGCCCGCGTCACCTCCGCATAGTGTTCGCGCCGCAACGTCACCGTCGCGGTGCCGCACGGAATCGCCGCCTGTTCGATGGGGCTCGACCCCAGCGCGATGTCCCCCCAGGACACGGTCGCACCCGCGGGCCTGGTCGTCACGCGCGCGACGCAGTCCCGCGGCGCCGGGGCCGGGGCCGCTTCCGCGGGCGCCGCCGCCGTGGATGGCGGCGCGACCTGGGGCGGCACGACGACGGGCGCGGCGACCACCGGTGGCGCCTTCGCGCCAGGCCTGAGCGCATTTCCCGCCAGCAGCCCGCCAATCACGCACGACGCGTAGAGAGCCACGCTCCGGATGGTTCGACGGGCGCGGTGCGGACGGGTATCCGAGCGCGACCTGCGTCCAGACGGGATGACCGGTTCCGGGGCCGGGTCGGCTTGCGCGCCGCCTTCGACGATCGCGCCGCTATCGATCGGAACGGCGCTGACAACGCCCTTGCTCTCGAGCAGCGTCTCCTCGACGAAGCTCGCCAGATCAGCGGCGTCGAGATCGCTCAGTGGATTGGCGGGCAGCGTGTAGGCGGCGCCGGGCGCGCGCGTCTCGGGCCGCGGCGGGGGCGAGATCGCGGTCGGCTCCGTGTCCGACGGCGGACGTCCCTCCCGCACCACCGTCACCGCCGATATGTCCAGCGCCGGGACAGCGGTCGGCACCGCCTCGAGCACAACCGGCGGCCGGGGCGAAGCCGCGCGCCGCTCCATCAACCGCAGATGAATCCCGCAACTGTGCGCATCCATCTCGCGCAACCGCAGGTGCATGAGCGCGGTCAGCGATGAAGCCGTTGCGGCGCCCGGCGCGACGGCGACAGGCTGAATCTCGGTCACCTCGCAGCGACCCTGCATCATGACCGACCGATCTTTTAGACAGATCACGAAGTGGCCGCTGCTGCCCGCGCTGACGTGGGGCAACGCCGGCACGACGATGTCGGTCGTCGTCGTGAAGCGCGCGAATCGTTCGATGAACTCCTCTGCGGAGGTGCAGCGGGTCACCAGCCGTATGACAGCGCTGTCTGCTTCCACGACCACTTGATCAGAGCCTCGAGCGCGCCCGCATGGCTCTTCGTCGGCACGCATTTCTATCGACCCGCGGCACCCACATCCGCCCCACGGCGCAGGAAGGGGGCGGACATACATCAGCCATGAGGCTCCCCCCCGCGGCGAAACACCTGGCCCTCGTTTCCGGCTTCCTCCTGGCCTGCGGCTGCGCGCCCACCGACGGCGGCCCGTCAACGACGGGCAGCGCAGGGGGCGGTGCGTCGGGAACCACGGGCACGGCGGGCACCACCGGCACCGCGGGCACCACCGGCGTCGCGGGCACCACCGGCGTCGCGGGCACGACTGGCGCCGCGGGCACCACCGGCGCCGCCGGCAGCATCAGCGGCGTCGCGGGCACCACCGGCGTCGCGGGGACGACTGGCGCCGCGGGCACCACCGGCGCGGCGGGACGGGGCGGCACCACCGGGACCGCGGGCACCACCGGCGCGGCGGGACGGGGCGGCACCACCGGGACCGCGGGCACCACCGGCGCGGCCGGCAGGGGCGGCACCACGGGCGCTGCGGGCAGGGGCGGCACCACCGGAACGGCCGGCGCCGGGGGCGGCGGCGTGATCATCCCGCCCACCCCGCTGGACTGCGGCGCGATGGGCACGGCGGTCGAGAACCACGGGCCGCCGTCGAATCGCCTGAACTACGTCATCGTCGGCGACGGCTACAGCCAGGCGGACCTCGCGACCGGCGGCACGCTGGACAGGCACATCATGGCCGCGATGACAAAACGCTTCAGCGATCCCGTCGGGCAGCCCTACCTGCGCTATCGAAACTTCATCAACATCTGCGTGCTCAGGATCCCGTCCACTGCGATCTGCGGCTCGAGCACGTTCGGGTGCTGCGGCAACGATTCGAGCCGCCTCGCGAACTGCAACACATCGGCCGTCAACAGCGCGATCAGCGCCAACCTGCCGGCCAGCTTCGAGGTCGACTGGCGCGCGGTGATGTTGAACGGTTCCAGCTGGTGGAACTCCGGCGGGACGACGATGATGTGGTCGGGCGGCAGCAACGACGCCGGAGGCGCCGCGCTTCACGAAGGCGGACACGGCTTCAACCAGCTCGCCGACGAGTACGACGCCTGTGAACAGAGCCGCGTCAGCCGCGAGGCCGCCTACGGCGTCAACGTGAGTCTCACGAACGGGAGCAGCGGGGGAAAGTGGGACGGCTGGATCGGCTACAACCAGACACCGGGCACGGGAATGCAGGGATTCTTCGCATGCACGGGCGGCGCGACCTGGAGGTCCAGCAGCAACTCCATGATGAACAGCCTGTTCGGCAACAACCCGAACACGTCGTTCAACTCGGTCTCGCGCGAGAAGATCGTCATGGACATCTGGCGCGCCGTTCAGCAGCCCTATGACTCGGTGGAGCCGCCGGCCGGCGCGGTCACGAATCCCGCGATGCTGAAGGTGAACGTCATCGATCCCGCCGTCATCAGCGTCAACTGGTCCGTCGACGGAACCATGGCCGCGGCGAACGGTGGTCCCACCTTCTCGATCGCCTCGGCGGGCCTGGCGTCCGGCACGCACACGATCACCGCGCGCGCCTACGACAACGCGGGCATGGACCTCGTGCGCCAGGTGCCGGGGACGACCTTCTACCGCCAGTACTGGGGTTCGGGGCCGATGGGCCACTCCGACAAGACCGTCACCTGGACGGTCACGATTCCGTAGTCTAGGTTCGTAGCGTCCTGAAGCGCACGCGGTTGTTGATCCCGATCGCCCTCGCCGTTGCGGCGGCGGCCGTCGGCCTCTGGCTGGTTCTCTCGCCGGCGGACGAGCGCGCGGACGCGCCTGACGAGGTTGTCGACGCGGATTCGGCGCGTGCCGTCGTGCCCGAGCCTGCTCCGTCACCGCCGCCGCTGCCACAACCGGCCGCCGCTCCCCGAGCGGGGCCCGCGGCCCCGACCGGCCCCAGCGTCGTCGGCCCCCACCCCGACGATCCCCACGAGCCCGGCATGATCCCCCACCCGATGGATGAAGCGCGCAAGCGACTGCACGCCGAGAATCACTTGATCCTGCTCCTGAACGAGGCGATGTCGTTCCGCAACGTCAAGGAGATGCGAGAGCTGCTCGTCGAGTACCGGCAGCTCGACCCGACGGACAAGGACGCCAGCCAGGTCGGCTATGCCATCATCGCCGACTGCATCGATGCCCCCGGTGAGGCGTCTCTCGCAGCGGCGCGCCACTTCTACGACACACAAAGGCATTCGTCGCTCCGGCGCTTCGTGAGACGCATCTGTTTCGAGAACTCCAACTGAACCGCGCGCAAGATCGCGACGGTCACCAGGCGACCGGCTGCAACTCGTAACGCCAGCTGATACGCGTTAGGCTGCCCACCCGATGACCGCCCACGGCGGCAATGCACTCTCCCTGATCCAGGCGGTGCGTGAGCGCGTCGCCGACCGCCGCACAGGTATCCTCGAGGTGCGCGCCGACGGCGTCGGTACACGTTTGTACTTCGAGGCCGGGAAGCTGGTATTCGCCGAAGACGACGCGCCCGGGGAGACGTTCGGCCGCCTGCTGGTGCGGCAAGGCGTGATCACGAACGATCAGTTCGTCCGGGTGATCGACGCGATGACTCTGGCCGCCAAGGGGGACAACCCGCTGCGCTTCGGCGAGGTCGCCGTCGGTCAAGGCGTCTTGACGATCTCCCAAGTGGAACGCGGTCTCGCCGATCAGGTTCGCGGGATCATCGGGCGGGCGCTTCAGCGCGATGAATCGCAGTGGACGTTCGTTGCTTTCCCGAGCGCCCCCAAACCGCCGCGGATTTTTCCCATCGACCTCGACCAGCTCATCTCGGCGGCGATGCTACGGTTCCCCGAGGCGTCCCCCGTCGTCCGGGACCAGCCGGTCAGCGCCGTCGCACCGGTGCTGGCCGTCTCGACGCACGAGGCGCGGCTGGCCGCCGAGCAGGCGTTCCAGAAGGGCATGGCCCTGCTTCGCGCGACGCATACGGTGGCGGCGGCAATCGAGCTGCGCCGCGCCTCCCTGCTGCAACCGGAATCCCTCGAATACGCGCTGTGCGCCAGCTGGGCGGAAGCGCGCAGTCGCAGCGAGATACCCAGCGACGCCGATCAGCGCACGCTGCTGGAGATCGCGCAGAGGGCGAAGAAACGTGACCCCATGTTCGCCTTCGGATCGTACGTCCTCGGACAACTCGCGATGTGGGCGGGTGACGATGCCGCGGCGAAGAAGTGGTTCTACGAGGCCCTGAGGCTCGACCCATCATCCGAAGCCGGGCAACAGGTGCGGATTCTCGCCCGTTATGGAACGGCAACCCTCGGGCCATCCAGCGCGGCCGAGCCCGCTCACGGCGACCACACGACGGAGAAGGCACCCGTCGCCGCGAGTGAGCCGGCGCCAGCCACCAAGGCCAGCCCCACCGCCTCCCGCCCGGCTGCCGCTGCTCCCAAACCGAATCGATGGGCGAGATGGCTGCTGGCGGGCGTCGCGCTGTCGGCGGCGGCCGCGCTCGTGATCTTTGGAGCGCCGAAGACATCGGAGCCGGGCGCCGGCCCCGCGCCGCCCTCGTCCCCCGACCCCGTGGTCGCGGAAGCGAAGGACGCGTCCGCGTCCCCGGACGGGCGTCCCGGAGACGTGACGGCCAGCGATGCCGTCGGCGGCGCGGAGCCGCCGGCTGCCACCAGCGCCAGGCCGTCGGAGGCCGACGAGCCGGGGACGGTGCGATTGCCTTCCCGCGCATCCGGGCACCGCGTCTACGTGGACGGCCGCCGCGCCCAGGTCGACGAATCCGGAACCCTCCGTCTTTCCTGCGGCCGGCACGTCATCCAGATCGGAAGCCAGGGGACGCCGGAGCCGATCGATGTCCGTTGCGGAGAGGAGCTTCAGTTACAATAGGGCCACGCTCGATGAGTGGAGGAGAGGCCCCACCGCAGAAGCGATTCGGCATCGAGCGCGCGATCGAGCTCATGCGATCGCTGCCGACGGATCAGAACCCCGCTCTGGTAGCGCTGGTGATCGCGAAGACGCTGGCGGCGGTGGACGTGCCGGTCTCGCACATCATCGAGGACGCCGGCGCGAAGCAGAAGGATCTCGAGGCCAAGCTCGAAACCGCGAGGGCCGCTTGCGCCGTGCTGGAGACCGAGATCGAGCTGCACGTCGATGAGATCGTCGAGCTGGAGGCCTTCCTCGCCGAGGCCATGAGTGTCGTGGAGCGACTCGAGCACGTGCGCAACGCGCCCGGCGAGTCCGTCATGAACCGTTGAGCATGTTGTAGACTGGCCAGTTCCCGGGGAAGGAGTGAAGGGATCGAATGCGTGAGCTGACCGCGAGTGCCGTCGTGAAGGGCCCTGCCGGATCGCTTGCGCGCCTCTTCGCCGTCGCCGTGCTGGCGTCGTGCGGTTGCAGCAGCGGTCCAACCGGCGGGACGGGAGCAGGCGGCGATGGTGGCGGCGGGACGGGAGGAGGAGGCGGCGGTGATGCCGGCACGACGGGAAGCGGCGGTGATGCCGGCACGACGGGCGGCGGCGGTGATGCCGGCACGACGGGAAGCGGCGGTGATGCCGGCACGACGGGCGGCGGCGGCGGTGGTGTCGGCGGCCAGGCGGGCACGGCAGCTGGCGGCAGCACCGGGACCGGCGGATCCGGAGCCGGCGGCATGGGCGGAGGCTGCGCCACCGGCACTCACCTCTGCTCGGGACTCTGCGTGCCGAACAGCAGCGCCACGAGCTGCGGCAGCGCTTGCGTGTCTTGCCCCGGCTCCCCGAACGGCGTGGCCACCTGCGACGACGGGTCGTGCGCCCTGTCGTGCAACTCCGGCTACCTGGCGTGTGCCGGCGCGTGTGTCGGCTGCCCGACAACCAACGCCACCGCGTTCGCCTGCTCGGGCACGGCCTGCGTCGCGTCGGCCTGCGCCGCCGGAAATCACGTCTGCTCCGGGACCTGCGTTTCCAACATGGCTCCCGCGACTTGCGGCGTCTCATGTACGCCGTGCCCCGCGATCCCGAACAGCACCGCGAACTGCGACGGCATCAACTGCGGGATCACCTGCAACGCCAACCACCGCATCTGCGCGGGCATCTGCGCCCCCTGCGATCCCAACGGGCTGACCTTCAGCTGCTCTGGAACCCAGTGCCAGGCCGCGAGCTGCGACGGATCTCGACACGTCTGCTCGGGGCAATGCGTCTCCAAGACCTCGATCGCCAGCTGCGGCACGTCGTGTTCACCGTGCCCGGCGCCGCCCGCCAACGCGACGGCGACCTGCAATGGGACGTCCTGCGGCTTCGCCTGCAACACCGGATACGTCGTCTGCGGCGCGGCCTGCTGCGCCGCCTGACGCCGCCGCCGCGCTCACCGGTTCCGGACACTCACGATCGTCGAGCGTCGTCCGGTTACGGACGCATCGCCTCGTTCATGAGCCGCATCGCCTCTGCCATTTTCTTGAGACGCGCGGCCATGGTGGGATCCGCAGAGGTGATCGTGAGGGTGACGCCGTTATCGAGGTTCTTCACCTCGACCTTCGAATCGGCGCCGCTCATCACCATCGGCAATATTCCACCCACGTTCGTCTGCCCGCGCGCTTCCGCCGTCGCGCCGGTCTTGCTCGTCGCGGGCGTCGCGGTCGTCGCGGCGGCTTTGCTCGGCGCGGGCGTCGCGGTCGTCGCGCTGCCTTTGCTGGCCACGGTCGTCGTGGCGGCCTTGTTCGTCGTGGTCGGGGCGCCGAGCCCCGTCCCCACTTTTTCCTTCCTTTCAGGCGCCCCCGTCCACCCGCCCACGGACACTCCCCCTCCCGACGCCGATGAACCTCCCCCTGACGAGCCCGACATCATCGTTCCCTGTCCCATCGCCCGTCCGGCACCCAGAAGTCCGGTCGCGCCCAGCGTGACCACCAATGTCAGCAACATTCGGTTCATGATCGGAGCCTCCTTGGCCAGGCCTGGCCTCGCGGAAGTCTAGCCCGGGCGGGCGGCGGCAATCGAGTAGGCTTTCGCGCCAGAGGCGAAGTTCCCATGAGCGTCGGCGCCCCATCCTGTCCGCATTTCGACGGCACCACAGCCGAGCCGCGCGCCGCGGTGTGTGAGGGTTGTGGGTCCACGTTCAACCTTCGGGTCTGCACCACCTGCGGACACGTGGGCTGCTGCGAATCGCAGAAGGGGCACAACACCCAGCACGCCAAAGACAGTGGTCATCCGGTGATCAAGTCGCTCCCCGTCAAACAGGGCCACTTCACCTGGTGTTACCAGTGCCGGAAGTACCTCTGACGCAGCCCTTTTCGTGATCGACGGAGGGAGGGCGGCGCATGGAAACGCATGCAATCGCGCTTCCCGATCCTCGCCGTCACATCACTGGCCCTGCTGGGCTGGGCCGGCTGCGCATCCACGGATTCCGACCCGGTGGGCAACGGCGGCAGCTTTGGCGGGGACGGCGAGGGCGGCGGCAGCGGAACCGTCGGTAGCGGCGGCGGCGGTGGTGGTGGAAACGTTGGCAGTGCCGGCACCACCGGCGGCGGCGGAACCCTCGGTGGCGGCGGCAGCGTTGGTGGCGGCGGCACAACCGGGGGCAGCGGCGGTACGGGCGGGAGCGGCGGAAGCGGCGGAAGCGCCGGTACCGTCGGTGGTGGCGGGACGGTCGGCGGCGGGGGTGCAGGAAACGCGGGCGGCGGACGCGGCGGGGGCGGCGGCGCGGGGGGAGCGGCCGGAGCCGCGGGCAGCACGGCCGGCCGGGGCGGCACGGGCGGCGGCGGCACGAGCGGCGCCACGGGCGGCGGCGGCACCGGTGGCGGGACCGGCGGTCGCGGGGGCGCGACGGGTGGAACGGGCGGGACCCCGGCGGGGCGCGGTGGCACCGGCGGCAGCGGCACCGCCGGCACCACCGGATCGGGCGGCACGCCAGGCGTCTGCACGTCTCCCCACGCCAGCCTGGCGACACGGCCTCAGCTCAGCAGCTCCGAGGCGGCGAACTACACGATCGCGCGGTACTTCGCGGCGAGCGGAGACAACTGGGATCCGACGGCGGGCCTCGGCGCCGCGAGCGCGTTCACGCCCAACTTCACGGTGGCGACCGACGGCAGCGGCACGCACACGACCGTGCAGGCCGCCCTGACGGCGGCCGCCTCGGGAACCGCGCGCCGATACATCCTGGTCAAGCCGGGCACGTACCGCGGCCTCGTTTCTATTTCCGGCTCCACGCCCATCACGCTGTACGGCGCGGATGCGGACGCGACCCGGGTAACCATCGTCAACAGCTTGTCCTCGGGCGACGCGGGAGGAACCTCCGCGAGCGCGACCTTCACGACCAAGGCGGCCGGGTTCCAGCTGATGAACCTCACCGTCTCGAACGACTTCGCGACGCCCACCAGCGGCAGCAACATCCAGGCGGTCGCGCTCTACACCACGGGCGACAAGACCGTGCTGCAGAACGTCCGCCTGCACGGCTTCCAGGACACGTTCTACGCGGATTCGCCGAACGCGACGGCGATCGCGCGCGTCTACGTCAAAGACAGCACAATCGAGGGCGACACCGACTTCATCTTCGGCCGCGCAGTCCTGGTGATCGACGGCGGCACCATCCGCTATCTGTCGTCGAGAAAGGGCACCGGATCGGGCGTGCACTTTGCGCCCAGCACCCACGTCAACAACATGTACGGCTTCCTGGCGATCCGCGTGAACTTCACCGCCGAGTCGGGCGCCCCGTCGAACAAGATCTCGCTCGGGCGCTCCTGGGATCAGAGCAGCACGACGCCGACGCCCAACGGCCAGGCCGTTGTCCGCGAGTCGATGCTCGGCGGCCACATCTCGCAGACGGCGCCGTGGGCCGATGCCGCGACGTCCGGCAGGGAGTACAGTGCGACCGGGAACCGGTTCAACGAGTATTGCAACAGCGGGCCCGGCGCCGGGCCTTAAGAGGGGCGATGATGGCGGCAGTGAGATGGCGGCGGTTCTTCTTCGGCGCAGGATTCTTGCTCGCGTCGTCGGGTGCGTGTTCGCCAACTGCGGCGCCGGGCGGTGATCACGACGC
>Ga0111538_10010761_pt1 | contig 12151 bp, 9 predicted proteins | sample SoiMethybrSBSTD1_FD_79669 | JGI IMG/M metagenome (GOLD analysis project Ga0111538, IMG submission 79669) | Bulk soil microbial communities from a Populus tree surrounding site in Tennessee, USA - Soil MetaG P. TD hybrid SBSTD1 (version 2)... | ecosystem: Environmental > Terrestrial > Soil > Tree...
ACAGCCCCACCGGCGTCGCGGTCGACGAGCTCGCTGACGCGACGGTCGACCGTTTCCCCTCGTTCGACGGCGAGTCGATCCCGTTCCTCACGTACCACCCGGGTGGGAGTGAGCCCGCCCCCGTGCTCCTCGAGATCCACGGCGGCCCCGAGGCGCAGCGCCGGCCGATGTGGATCCCGCTCGTGCAGTACCTCGTCGGCAAGGGCCTCGCGGTCGTGCAGCCGAACGTGCGCGGGTCGACCGGCTACGGGAAGCGGTTCGAGCACCTCGACGACGGCAGGAAGCGGCTCGACACGGTCCGGGACGTGGCGTCGCTCCACGACCGTCTCCACTCCGACGTGCGCTTCGACGCCGACCGGACGGTGCTCTACGGCGGCTCGTACGGGGGCTACATGGTGCTGGCGTGCCTCGCGTTCGAGCCGGAGCGCTGGGCCGGCGGCGTCGCCGTCGTCCCGATCTCGAGCTTCGTGACGTTCCTGCGCAACACCTCCGAGTACCGGCGGGCCTTCCGCGAACGCGAATACGGCTCGCTCGAGCACGACCTCGACTTCCTCGTCGAGGCGTCACCGATCACCCACGTCGACCGGATCCGGGCGCCGCTCATGCTCGTCCACGGCGCGAACGACCCGCGCGTGCCGCTCTCCGAGGCGGAGCAGATCCACACCGCGCTCGCGGGGCGAGGCGTCCGCTGCGAGCTGCTCGTCTACGCCGACGAGGGGCACGGCCTGCAGAAGCTCGCGAACCGGCTCGACGCCTACCCGCGCGTCGTCGCGTTCATCGACCAGATCCTCGGCGGGACCGGCACGAACTAGGCACGAACGCCCTCCGGTCGCGGCCGTACACTCGTTCGGGTGCCGGTGACCGACCTCCGCCCCGCCCTGCGGGAGCTCTTCGGCTTCGACGGCTTCCGCCCCGGGCAGGAGGCCGTCGTCCGCGCCGCCCTCGAGGGGCGCGACACGCTCGCGCTCATGCCGACGGGCGCCGGCAAGTCCCTCACGTATCAGCTCGCGGCAATGCTGCGCCCGTCCCCGACCCTCGTCCTGTCACCGCTCATCGCGTTGATGAAGGACCAGGTGGACAAGCTCCCCCCGCGTGCCGCGGCCACCGCGACGTTCGTCAACTCGTCGCTCGACGCCGACGAGACCGGCGCCCGCCTCGCGTCGGTCGAGGCAGGCGAGACGCGCCTGCTCTACGCGGCCCCCGAACGGCTGCGCCAGCAGGGATTCGTCGAGACGCTGCGCCGGATCGGCGTGGGCCTCGTGGTGATCGACGAGGTGCACTGCGTGAGCATGTGGGGGCACGACTTCCGCCCGGACTACCTCTTCATCCGACGCGCGCTCGACGCACTCGGAGAGCCGGCGGTCCTCGGGATGACGGCGACCGCGACGCCCGCGAACGCGGAGGCGATCGCGGAGGCGCTCGGCCGGTCGTTCGAGATCGTGCGCACGAGCGTCCATCGGCCGAACCTCCGCTACGACGTCGAGCGGGCCGAGAACGGCGAGGACCGCCTCCGTGCGCTCCTCCGCCGACTGCGTGCCCTCCGCGACGCGCCGGCGATCGTCTACGCGCGCTCGCGCCGCTCCTGCGAGGAGATCGCGCGGACGCTCGTCGGTCACGGCGTGCGCGCCGCCCACTACCACGCCGGGCTCGAGGCGGAGGAGCGGACGAGGGTCCAGGAGGCGTTCGTCTCCGGTCGGACGCCCGTCGTCGTCGCGACGACGGCCTTCGGGATGGGCATCGACAAGGCGGACGTACGGCTCGTTGCGCTCGTCAACTACCCCGACTCGCTCGAGAGCTACGTCCAGATGGTCGGCCGCGCCGGTCGGGACGGGGCACCCAGCGACACCGTGCTGCTCGCAGGCGACGCGGACGCGACCGCCCTTCGGCGCTTCGCGTTGCGGGACGTTCCGACACCGGGGCTCCTCCGCGCCGTCTACCGCGCACTCCGTGACAACGGTGGCGTCGCCGACCCCCAGCTCGTCGCGGATGTGCTCGGGGACGACCACGACCCGCGGGTTCTCGTCGGAATGCTCGAGCAGGCGGGTATCGTCCGGCGTGGCTACGACGCGGGCCGCGCGATGCGTGTCGAGCTCCTCCCGGTCGAGAGCGGCGCGGCGGGCGCCGTCGACGACCTGCTTGCGGGCCTGGCGCGCGAGGCCGCCGCCCGGGTCGAGCGGATCGTGTCCTTCGCCGACTCCGATCGGTGCCGCCACCTGCAGGTCGCGGAGCACTTCGGGGAGACGCTCGACACCCCCTGCGGCGCGTGCGACGTGTGCACGCCGCTGGCGACGGAATCACGTCGCCCCGTCACGGCGGCGCCGCTCCCCGACGATCCCGCTCGGACGATCGTCGACGCAGTTCGCGGGCTCACCTGGCCGCTCGGAAGGCGCAGCCTCGTCGCGCTCCTCCGCGGCTCCGTGAAGGCGCCGCCGACCGCGCGTCGCTCGCCGGCGTTCGGCTCGCTCGCCTCGGCGACCGACGCCCAGGTGACGCGCTGGGTCCGCTCGCTCGAGGCGGGCGGTGTCCTGGTCGAGGTCGAGAACGACGGATTCCGCGTGCTCCACCTCGATGTGGCCGCCTCGGTGCCGTCGCTCACGACGCCGAAGCGAACGGCCGCGGACGAGCCACTCGTCGCCGAGCTTCGTGCGTGGCGCACGAGCCGGGCGCGCGAGGACGGCGTCCCGGCGTACGTCGTGCTCCACGACGCCACGCTGGACGAGCTCGCGGCACGCCGCCCGCGGTCGCGAAGCGAGCTGGCCGCCGTGAAGGGCCTCGGCCCGACGAAGCTCGAGCGCTACGGGAGCGACCTCCTCGAGCTGCTCGCCGCCGGCTGACCGCCGCCGCGTCGGCGGTACACTTTTTCGGCTTTGCGGCTGGGAAGACGTACGCACCCGGCACCGAAGCGTGGCCGGATCCGCAAGCGCCGCTTTGCTGCGCTGCTTCTCGTCCTCTTCGCGCTCTCCGGTGCCGCATTCAGCTTCGGGCTCGTGACCGCGATCCGGAGCGAGCTCGCCGCGCTCGATCCCGCGAGCCCGCAGCGGGACGTCGACACCGTCATCTACTCGGCGCCGAACGGGTCCGGGCAGCGGCGCGTGCTCGCCATCCTGCGCGGCGACGAGAGCCGCGTGCTCGTCGGCTCCGAGGCGATCGCGCCGATCATGAAACAGGCGATCGTCGTGGTCGAGGACAAGCGCTTCTACGAGCACAACGGCGTCGACCTTCGCGGCATCGTGCGCGCCCTCTGGCAGGACATCCGCAGCCAGGGCGTCGTCGAGGGGGGCTCGACCATCACGCAGCAATACGTGAAGAACGCGTACAGCCGCAACGAGCAGACCATCGCGCGCAAGGTGCGCGAGGCCGCGCTCGCCTGGCAGCTCACGCAGCGCTGGTCGAAGGACCGGATCCTCACCGCATATCTCAACACCGTCTACTTCGGGAACGGCGCCTACGGGATCCTCCAGGCGGCGCGAACCTACTTCCACGGGAAGAGCGCGGCCGAGCTGACGCTGCCCGAGGCGGCGCTGCTCGCCGGCATCCCGCAGAGCCCCTCGCGCTACGACCCGGTCAGGCACCCGGCGACGGCGAAGGCGCGGCGGAGCTTCGTGCTCGAGCAGCTCCACGAGCAGGGCCGCATCACGCGGACAGAGCAGCGTCTCGCCGACGAGGCGCCGATGCCGAAGCCCGAGAGCGTCCGGCTCCCGGGGACACGCGGGCCGGCGCCGTACTTCGTCGGGTACGTGACCGACCAGCTCGTCGCCCGCTACGGCGCCGAGCGCGTCTTCGGCGGCGGGCTCGAGGTGACGACGACGATCGACCTCGACCTCCAGGACCGCGCCCGCGATGCGATTCAGAAGGTGCTCACGCAGCCGGGCGGGCCGGCGGCGGCGCTCGTCGCCATCGACCCGAGGACGGGGGCTGTCCGCGCGATGTTCGGGGGCACGAACTTCCGGCGGAGCCAGTTCAACCTCGCGACCCAGGCGGAGCGGCAGCCCGGCTCCTCGTTCAAGCCGATCGTGCTCGCGAGCGCGTTCCGGCAGGGGATCGCGCCGTCGACCCGGCTCGTCTCGAAGCCGGTCGAGATCGACGCGGGCGACCGGATCTGGAAGGTCTCCAACTACGAGGGGAGCTACCTCGGCGAGGTCGACCTCGCGCGCGCGATGGTCGCCTCGGACAACTCGGTCTACGCGCAGCTCACGAAGATCGTCGGCCCGAAGTCGATCGTCGACACCGCGCACCGGCTGGGGATCCGCTCCGAGCTGCCGGCCTATTTCTCGATCGGCCTCGGCGCAGTGGCCGTCAACCCGCTCGACATGACCCGCGCGTACGCGACGATCGCCAACGACGGCAAGCGCGTCGACGGGTCGATCATGGGCAACGTCCCGCGCGTCGTGCAGGAGGTCCGCTTCCGCAAGAGCGGGAAGGCGCGAAGGAACGCGCCGGTCGGAAAGGCGATCCTCTCGCCCGGCGAGGCGGAGACGCTCACCGCGATCCTCGAGGACGTCGTCCGGCAGGGCACCGGCCGGCGCGCGCAGCTCACCGGGCGCGCCGCGGCCGGCAAGACCGGGACAACGGACAACTACGGCGACGCATGGTTCATCGGCTACACGCCCGAGCTCGCGGTCGCGGTCTGGGTCGGCTACCCGAACGAGCTCAAGCCGATGGAGACGGAGTTCCATGGTGAGCCCGTCGCCGGGGGAACCCTCCCGGCGCTGATCTGGAAGGCCTTCATGACCCGTGCGCTGGCGGACGAGGAGCCGCAGTCGTTCACATCCGCGCCGTACCTTCCCTCGAACGACGTGCGCGTCGTGAACCGCGGCGGCGGGTGGCGGCTCGACAACGGGTACTGCCCGGGCACGCGGGTCATCTCGTACTTCGCCGGCAACGTGCCGGACAAGACCGCGACGTGCTACGCGAACGAGGTCTCCGTGCCGGTCGTCGTCGGCCGCTCGGTCGAGTCGGCCCGGGTCGCGCTCGATTCCGTCCCGCTCGCGGCCGACGTCATCTACGTCCCCGCGAAGGTGCGCACCCGCCCGGGCCAGGTCGTGAAGCAGCTGCCGCGTGGCGGCTTCCTCTCGGCCAACGGCAGCGTGCGGCTCTGGGTGTCGACGGCCCAGGACGGCCTCGTCCCGAACCTCGTCGGCTCGAGCCTGCCCGATGCAAAGGAGCGGAGCCGGAAGCTCAAGCTCGCGCTCCGTCTTCGCTACGGGGACGGGCCGGCCGGCACGGTGCTCGAGCAGAGCCTCGAGCCGGGGATCGCGATCCGGCCAGGGCTCCCGATCACGCTGCTCGTCGGGCGCGGCTCGACCAACTAGAGCCTGCCTCGACGTAGCGCCACGGCTTCTCGACGGCCTTCGTGATGCCGATCCGCGGCGTCCGCTCGATCGGGACCGGCGCCGCGGGCGGGACGAGGGCGAAGGGCGGCCGGGTCAGGTCGGCGCCGTCGTGCTCCCGTGTCAGTCCGAGCGCCTGCGTGAGCCTGCCTGGGCCGGCGCACAGAAGGCGCACGTCCGCGACGCCGCGCCGCGCACGCATCTCGTCGAGGCCGTCCGTCGGCTCGAGCGCTCGGAGGAGCACCGCCGCGCCGCGACCCGCCTTCTCGCAGACGATGTTCGCGCACCAGTGGAGGCCGTACGAGCGGTAGACGTAGAGGTGGCCCGGAGGGCCGAACATCACCGCAGTCCGCGGTGTCGGTCCGCGGTAGGAGTGGCTCGCCGGGTCGTCTGCGGCGTACGCCTCGACCTCGACGATACGCCCGCCGACACAGTCGAGGAGCAGGGTCCAGCCGATCAGCGCGGGCGCCGCGTCGTGGACGCTGCCTGCGACCAGCTCGGCGAACGTCATTCCTCGAACAGCTGCGGATGGATCCGGACGGCACCTCGTCGTGAGCGGCCGCGTCGCGGCTGCGGCGACGCGTCGGCGTTCGCCTCGATATCCGCGAGGATCGTCTCCTGCGTCCTGGACGCGACGACGGGGTCGGGGATCCCCTCCACCCACACGAGCGTCCGGCTGCCGCTGCCGCGATCGTCGCCGACGATCGGCTCGAGGGCGTAGATCCGGTCGGCGCGGACGTACTTTCCGAACCCGAGGAACACCATGCCATGCCCGTTCATGGCGGAAGTATCGCCGCCGACGCAAGTCCAGGCGACGTGACGGTACGCTCGCGCGGCGGTGCCGCGCATCTTCCTCTCCCCTCCCCACCTCACCGGCCGTGAGGCCGAACTGGTCGCCGAGGCGATCGCGTCGAACTGGATCGCGCCGCTCGGGCCACAGGTGGACGCATTCGAGCGCGAGCTCGCGACCGTCGCGGGCGTCGAGCACGCGGTCGCCCTGTCGAGCGGCACCGCGGCGCTCCACCTCGCGCTCGTCGTGCTCGGCATCGGCGCGGGCGACGAGGTCGCCTGCTCCGACCTGACGTTCGCGGCGAGCGCGAACGCGGTCGCCTACACCGGCGCGACGCCGTTCTTCGTCGACTGCGACGCGGCCACCTGGACGATCGACCCGGAGCTGCTCGAGCGGGCGATCACGGAGCGTCGCGCCGCGGGGGCGAACGTGCGCGCCCTCGTCGCCGTCGACCTCTACGGCCAGTGCTGCGACTACGACGCCGTCCGCGACGTGTGCGCCCGCCACGACGTCGTCCTCGTCCAGGACGCTGCCGAGTCGCTCGGGGCGACCTACCGGGGGGCGCCCGCCGGCGGCCAGGGCCTTCTCGCAGCGTTCTCGTTCAACGGCAACAAGATCATCACCACGAGCGGCGGCGGGATGCTCGTGTCGGAGGACCGCGACCTCGTCGAGCACGCACGCAAGCTCTCGACCCAGGCCCGCGAGCCGGCTGCCCACTACGAGCATCTCGAGGTCGGCTTCAACTACCGCATGAGCAACGTCCTCGCGGCGCTCGGCCGGGCGCAGCTCGAGTCGCTTCCCGAGCGCGTCGCAACGCGGCGACGGATCCGCGACCGCTACCGCGAGCTGCTCGCGGACGCACCGGGGATCACGTTCATGCCGGAGGCGGACTACGGCACGGGAAACGCCTGGCTGACGTGCATCGTCGTCGACGCCGGCGGGTTCGGCGCGGACCGGGAGGCGATCCGGCTCGCGCTCGAGGCGGAAGACATCGAGGCGCGGCCGCTCTGGAAGCCGATGCACCTCCAGCCGATCTACGGATCGCACGTCACGTTCGGCGGCGACGTCTCGGGCCGGCTGTTCGAGCGGGGGCTCTGCCTGCCGAGCGGCACGGCGCTCACGGACGCCGATCAGGACCGGGTCGCCGCGACCGTGCTCGCCTGCCGTGGCTCGAGGGTGCCCGGCTGAAGCCGGGCTTGCCTAGGCGGCCGCCTCCTCGCGCGCCTCGACGAGGTCGAGCCAGTGGCTCCACTCGTCGGAGCGGCCGTTGACGACGTCGAGGTACGCCCCCTGCAGCTCGAGGGTGACGGGGCCGACGCCGATCTCGATGTCGTCGATCGCGCGCACCGGCGTCACCTCGGCGGCCGTCCCGGTCATGAAGACCTCGTCCGCGAGAGCGAGATCGGTGCGGATCATGTCCGCCTCCTCGATCACGTAGCCACGCTCGAGCGCGAGCTGGATCACCGAGTCGCGCGTGATCCCGGGCAGGATCGAGGTCGACAGCGGCGGCGTCGTGATCTTCCCGTCCTTGACGACGAAGATGTTCTCGCCCGGCCCGTCGGCGACGAAGCCCCCGTCCGTCAGCAGGATCCCCTCGTCGTAGCCGGCGCGCTGCGCCTCGGTCGTCGCGAGCATCGAGTTGAGGTAGATGCCGGTCGCCTTCGCGACGTGCGGGATGACGTTCGGCCCGACCCGCGTCCAGGACGAGATCTTCGCGGTGATCCCCTTCGTGAGCGAGTCCTCGCCGAGGTACGCGCCCCACGGCCAGCTCATGATCACGGTCTCGACCGGGTTGCCGCGCGTGTGGACACCGAGCGAGCCGTAGCCGAAGAAGACGATCGGCCGCAGGTAGCAGGCGGGCAGGCCGTTCGCGCGCACGAGGTCGTGGGTCGCCGTGCGGAGCTCCTCGACCGTGTACGGCACGTCCATGTAGAGGAGCCTCGCGCTGTCGTGGAGCCGCTGGAGGTGGTCGGCGAGGCGGAACACGGCCGGGCCGCGCGGGGTCTCGTAGGCACGGATCCCCTCGAACGCCCCGGTGCCGTAGTGGAGCCCGTGGACGCCGACGTGGACCGTCGCATCCGCCCAGTCGACGAGCTCGCCGTTCATCCAGATCTTCGCGGTCTCCTGCATCGGGTCTCCTCCGTTCGCCGGGCGTTGCCCAGATTATGGAGATTCGAGCGCCAGGTCCTCGACGCGACCGCGCGTGAGCCGAAGGAGCTCCTGCGGCGAGAGCCCGACGACGTGCCGGTCGGAGCCTGCCCCCGCCCACACGATTCGGTGCCGAAGCAGCGCGCGGTCGACGAGCACGGCCGACACGTGCTCGAGCGGGAACGGCGCGACTCCGCCGGGCTTGAAGCCGGTCGCCTCGCGCACCTCAGCTGCGCTCGCGACCGCCACCCGACGCGCACCGAGCAGGCGCGCGACCTTGCCCGTGTCCGCCTTCCGGTCGCCGGGGACGAGGGCGACGATCGGCGTTCCGTCGCACGTGAGGACGAGCGACTTGACGATCTGGGCGAGCGTGCACCCGATCGCGTCCGCGGCGCCCTCGGCCGTCGGGGTGTCTCGCTCCAGCTCCTCGAGCCTCGCCTCCGCCCCGACGTCCCGGAGGAACGAGGCAACCCGCTCCACGGGGTCGGGCCACGGGGCAGCCGGCGTGCCGCTCCCGTCGTCGGTCACGCGAGCTCCACGAAGCGGACGTCGTCGAAGCCCATCGCGTGTAGGGCCGCCTCGAGCTCCTCGGTGGCGGGGGTGTCGATCGAGAAGACCATGAGCGCCTCTCCCCCCTCCTTCGTCCGCGACACGGCCATGTTTGCGATGTTCACCCCGGCATCGCCGAACATCGACCCGACACGCCCGATCACGCCCGGCTGATCGGCGTAGCGCACGAAGACCATGTGCGGCGCGATCTCGATGTCGATCGCGAAGCCGAGGGCGCCGCCGAGGAAGAGCCGCGGCTCGGGACCGATCGTGGTGCCCGAGACGGTCGCCTCCTCGCCGTCGGAGACGATCCGCACCTCGACCGAGTTCGTGTAGTCGCGCGAGGCGCGGTTGCGCTCCTCGACGACCTCGATGCCGCGCTCGGCCGCCAGCACAGGTGCGTTGACGACGTTCACGACCTGGTCGACGCGCTCCTGGAACGTCCCGTTGAGCGCCGCGGCCGTGAGCAGGCGGGTGTCGTACTGCGAGAGCGGGCCATGCGCGGCGACGGTGATCCTCTGCGGGCGGCCTGCGGTGAGCTTTGCCGAGATCCGCCCGAGCAAGGCGGCAAGCGGGATGAACGGCCGCAGGACCTCGAGGTCCTCCTGGTCGACGACGGGGATGTTCACGGCGTTCGTCACGATCCCGCCGTCGAGCGCGGCGACGATCTGCTCGGCCACGATCACGCCTGCGCGGTCCTGCGCCTCGTTGGTCGACGCCGCGAGGTGCGGCGTGACGATGACCTGGTCGAGCCCCAGCAGCGGCCCCTGGTACGGCTCCGTCGAGAAGACGTCGAGGGCGGCGCCGGCGAGCTTGCCCGACTCGATCGCCTCGGCGAGCGCCGCCTCGTCGACGAGCGCGCCGCGCGCGGCGTTCACGAGGCGCGCGCCGTCCCGCATGTGGACGATGGCCTCACGGTCGATCAGGCAGCGCGTCTCGTCCGTGAGGGGCGAGTGGAGCGTGACGACGTCGGACGCCGCGAGGAGTTCCTCCATGGTCTCCGCCTGCTCGACTCCGAGGTCGCGGAAGCGATCCTCCCCGACGAACGGGTCGTAGGCGACGACCGTCATCCCGAGGCCGAGCGCCCGTCGCGCGACCTGCTGGCCGATCCGGCCGAAGCCGACGACGCCGAGCGTCTTCCCGGCGACTTCGACGCCGCTCCAGCGCGAGCGCTCCCAGCGCCCGTCCTTCAGGGCGGCATGCGCTTGTGGGATGTTTCGCGCGAGCGCGAGGATGAGCCCGATCGTCTGCTCGGCGGCCGAGACCACCGTCGACTCCGGGGCGTTCGCCACGACGATTCCCCGGCGCGTCGCGGCTGCGACGTCGACGTTGTCGATGCCGACCCCGGCGCGCCCGATGACCTTGAGGCGATGGGCACGCTCGATCACGTCCTGCGTGAGCCGGGTCGCGGATCGGATCACGATCCCGTCGTAGCGGTCGATGATCTCCTCGAGGGGTGAGTCGGCGTCGACGTCGACGTCGAAGCGGCTGCGGAGCAACTCCACGCCGGCCTCGGCGATCGGCTCGCGGACGAGGACGCGGAGGCTCATCGGCTTCTCAGGCGGAGGCGACGGTCCCGAACGCCTCGAGCGCCGCGGGCGCCGCATTGCCCTGCTCGACATCGGCGCCGACCACCGCGAGCTCCACCTCGATCGCCGTCATCGCGCCGGCGATCTGCTCGACCGTCACGTGCCCGATGTGCCCGATCCGGAACAGGCGCGACACGAGCTCGCCGTGCCCGCCGGCGATCGTGATCCCGTGCTTGTCGCGGAGCGCGAGACGCAGCGCGACCGCGTCGACCCCCTCCGGGGTGAGCGCCCCCGTGAGCACCGCTGCGCTGTCGTCGTCCGGCGAATAGAGCTCGAGCCCGATCGCCTTGATCCCCGCGCGGCACGCGCGGCCGAGCGCCCGGTGCCGGGCGTACGCCGCTTCGAGCCCGTCCGCGAGGACGAGCCCCAGGGCCGCGGTGAGCGCGACGACGGTCGACGTCGCAGGCGTGAACGGCGTCGAGCCCTTCTCCTGGACGCGCCGTTGCCGCTCCCAGTCCCAGTAGAACCGGGGCAGCGTCGCCGTCTCGGCTCGCACCCAGGCGCGTTCCGACACGGCCGCGAACGCGAGGCCGGGCGGCGTCATGAGCGCCTTCTGCGAGCCCGTCACGACGACGTCGGCTCCCCAGGCATCCGTCTCGAGCGGCACAGCGCCGAGGCTCGACACGGCATCGACGATCGACAGCGCATCCGCCTCCGCGCACACCGCGAGCAGCTGCTCGAGGTCGCAGACGACACCCGTCGAGGTCTCGGAATGCACGAGGAACACCGTCTGCGCGCCGCTCTCGGCGAGCGCCGCGCGCAGGTCGTCGGGGCTCGGCGCCTCTCCCCATGCGAACGCGAGCGGCACGACGTCGCAGCCGAATGCGCGCGCCATCGCCTGCCAGCGCTCGCCGAACTCGCCCTGGGAGACCGCGAGGACGCGCTGGCCCGGCGAGAGAAGGTTGACGATCGCGGACTCGAACGCGCCGGTTCCGGACGAAGTGAAGACGAGGACGTCCCGCTCGGTGCGGAAGACGGCGCGGAGCCGCTCCTGCGCCAGCGCGAACACCTCGGCGAAGTCGGGCGAGCGGTGGTGGATCACCGGCTGCGCGAGCGCGCTCAGCACCTCCGGCGGCACGGCGGTCGGGCCGGGCGTCAGCAGCTGCTGCGGTCGGGGCACGCCCTGAGCGTACAGCCGCCCCGTTCCACGCAGATGCACAAACAGGGCGCCGACGACCCCAAGCGGCACTCCCGTGTCCCTGATGTCAGGCTATCGACGGAGTCGCGACAGGAGTGTCACCGCGTCGTGCCGACTCCGTGACGGCCGGACGGAAGTGCCGCAGCGGCCGATCGGTGCGTCGCGAACCGGCCGAACGGCCGTCTTCACGCAGCCGACGGGTGCGTCGAACCGGCCGGACGGACTCGCCGCGCCCGCCTACCGGTGCGTCGCGAAGGTGATCGCCTGCTGGAAGGTCGGCTTGTTCGAGGCGCGCATCGTGCGCGTGAGGATCCCCGGCGCGAACACGATCCGCTCCTTCGTCGCGTCGGCGCGCCAGGCCGCCGGGTCGGCACCCCGGGTCGCGGCCACCTCCGCGACGGCTTCGTCGAGCGCGGCCCACAGCGCCGCTGCGCATCGCGCGACGTCGCCGCCCCCGCAGAAGTGGGTCGCGTACGTGCCGGCCACGGGCCGGCCGAGCAGCGTTCGCAGATCCTTCTGGACGTACGACCACCAGCCGCTGTACTCGCTCGATCCGTCCGTCTGCATCGCCGGGTCGTTCGGGACGAGCGCTGCGAGATCCTGGCGG
>Ga0111538_10010762_pt1 | contig 12150 bp, 9 predicted proteins | sample SoiMethybrSBSTD1_FD_79669 | JGI IMG/M metagenome (GOLD analysis project Ga0111538, IMG submission 79669) | Bulk soil microbial communities from a Populus tree surrounding site in Tennessee, USA - Soil MetaG P. TD hybrid SBSTD1 (version 2)... | ecosystem: Environmental > Terrestrial > Soil > Tree...
AGTGTTAACGTTATCCACAATTTCACAAAAGAAAAAAGAACCAAAAAAGAAAAATCACTACGATAACGATCACTCAGATATCATAGTGATTTAAATCTAAAGGTCTTCGTGGCATTTTTCAAAATTTGACGATGTTAGTTCATGTCAAGACCTATATTTGTCAACGTAAAAAAAAATTACCTAATGACAAATGTTGCTGTTATCGGATCGGGAACAATGGGAAATGGGATCGCCCATGTCTTTGCTCAATATGACTACAAAGTTTCGCTGATCGACATCTCGGAAGCAGCACTTTCGAAAGCGTTGAGTACTATTCAAAAAAATTTAACCCGACAGGTAGAGAAGGAGGTCATTAGTGCCGATATAAAAGATCGTGCACTGGCGAATATTAAGACTAACGCCAGTATGAAAACCGGGCTGATCGATGCTGAATTAATCGTCGAGGCAGCCACTGAAAATATCGACTTGAAACTGAAAATTTTCAAAGACCTCGATGCCTTTGCAAACCCTGGGGCCATTCTTGCTTCTAATACCTCATCCATATCCATAACAAAAATTGCCGAAGTTACGCGCCATCCGGAGAATGTAATCGGCATGCACTTCATGAATCCTGTGCCGCTGATGAAGCTGGTTGAAGTTATTCGCGGAAAGCAAACAAGCGATGAAGTGACGCACCAGATTATGAACCTTTCAAAAAAGCTTGGAAAAATACCTGTCGAAGTACATGATGCTCCAGGTTTTGTGGCAAACAGGATTCTCATGCCCATGATCAATGAAGCAATTTACGCTTTATATGAAGGAGTTTCAGGCGTTGAAGAAATAGACACGGTGATGAAATTGGGAATGTCGCACCCAATGGGACCGTTGCAACTGGCTGATTTCATAGGACTTGATGTTTGCCTTTCTATTCTGAAAGTATTACACGAAGGCTTCGGAACGCAAAAGTATGCGCCTTGCCCATTACTTGTGGATATGGTTCAAGCCGGTGAACACGGCGTCAAAAGCCAGGTAGGATTTTACCTGTACCAACCTGGTAACAAAGAACTGAAGATCGCGTCGCGATTTAGAAAATAGGATATCGTCCTGATGATACCATCAACAATTGATGCGTGATATAATTATTGATTTCAAATGATGTTGATGGGACTAAAGTCCAGCTAGAGGACTAACAGGTTTCCACAGCCTTAAGGCCGTGGAAACTTATCTTTAACCGACACGGGCTTTAGCCCAACATGATTGATGAAGTTTATTTAGAAGATCAAGCGCAAACCAAAACCTGAATTTTGAGTTTTGATTTTTCATTTCGCTTTTAGCAGATCCCGGATCTCCGTCAGCAATTTCACATCGGCCGGCGCTTCCGCAGGTTTAGCTTCCTCCTTCTTTTTCAGCGTGTTCATTCCCTTCACCAAAAGGAAAATGATGAAAGCCAGGAGAATAAAATTAATAACGACTGTTAAAAAATTTCCCCAGGCAAAAACAGGCCCTAACTCTTTCGCTTTTGCCAGGGGTAAGTTGGCATCAGCTTTTACAGCTTCCGAAACTTTCTCTGACAGCGGAATGTAAAGATTTGAGAAATCAGCTTTGAATACAGTTCCCACCAACGGCATAATCAAATCGTTGACAACGGAATTGACTATAGTTCCAAAAGCTGCGCCGATGATAACACCAACGGCAAGATCCATGACGTTCCCTCTTAAGGCAAATTCTTTAAATTCTTTAAGCATGATCGGGGGGTTAGGTTAGTGGAAGGAATTTAATTCATTTTCTGTTAAACAAAAAGCGATGGGTATAGTTACTCTTTGGTTCTCGCGAAATAGACTCTTTCTCTGAAAAAATTGTATTTTTCCTGAAGAAATAATTTGCTATGTCGGCCAGAAAAAAGAAAGTCTCAAAAAAGAGAGCAAAAAAAGACGGCCGAGCAAGATCCAAAAAAGCGAAGGCACCGGTCGCTTCAACCCATCAAAACACCCTCAAGGCTCTTCATGAAAGTCAGAAGCGTTTAAGCCTGGCGCTAAATTCTGCTCACATGGGAATTTGGGATTGGAACATAAAAACAAATTCCCTCTGGCTGTCGGACACCGTTCACAAAATCTTTGGTACTTCAAAAAGAACGTTTGATGGAACGATGGAGTTCCTGCGGAAGTTGACGCATGAAGAGGACCAAAAAATGTTATCGGAAGAAATTAGAAAGGCTTTTGAAACGGACAAGAAGTATTTTGTTCAGCATCGAATCAAAAAAGCAAACGGAGAAATTCGATGGATTGAAGTGGTCGGAAAAGTATTTAGGAATCGGAAAGGAAAAGTGCTAAGGATGGTTGGCTCCGTTCAGGATATAACCGAGATAAAACTCAGCAACCAGGAACGGAAAGATTGGGAAGCACGATATAAACTTATCGCGGCATCAGCGAGCCAGGTGGTTTATGACTATAATTTAAAAACCGGAAAAATTCAGTGGAGCGGTACCATTCAGGAAGTGCTGGGGTACAATCAGCAAGAAATGAACGACATCAATAGCTGGGAAAAACTCATTCATCGCGATGACAGAAAAAAAGTGATGGCGCGGTTAGAAATCGCCATGCAGGGTCTCCGACCCTTTGACATGAAGTATCGATTCAAGACAAAGTCGAAGTCCTATATTCATGTACATGATAAGGGAATCTTCCTGGCAAATGAGGAAGGGCAGGCGTATCGCATGTTAGGCACAATGCAGGATATTTCGGACAAGATACAAATCGAAGAAGACCTTATTGAAAGCAACCGCTTTAAGGAAAGTATGGAAAGTGCCATGCCCGGAATGTTATATGTGTACGATTTAAAAAAACAGGTCATCATTTATGTGAATCATAACATTACCCGCGCGATAGGATACGATTGGGAAGAAATTGAAGGTATGGGTAACAACTTCCTTCACAATCTCATACACCCAGAGGATCTTTCGCGCATACCGAGGTGGTCCAATGAGCCTAGTCGTACCGTTAAGTCTGCCGAATACCGCGTGCGAACGAAAAGCGACGAATGGCGATGGTTCTACAGCCGCGATACCGCTTTTCAGCGAGACCAGAAAGGAAATGTGACACAGATCATTGGCATTGCCCAGGATATCACGGACCGAAAAATGATTGAGGCGGAATTGGTTGAAAGCGAAGCGCGATTCAGAACTTTGCAGGAGGCGTCATTTGGAGGAATAGGACTACACGACAAGGGAATAATTATTGATTGCAATCAGGGTCTTTCTGCCATCACTGGCTATTCAAGGGAAGAGTTGGTAGGGAACGATGGCTTGAAACTGATAGCGCCGGAATATCGGGAACTGGTGATGCACAACATCCTTTCAGGTTACGAAAAGCCTTATGACGTTGAGGGTATTCACAAAGATGGCACGCACTATTCCCTGGAAATTAGTGGCAAGAATATTCCCTACAAGGGGCGCGATATCCGGGTGACAGAATTCAGAGATATCACGAACCGAAAGCTCATCGAACAAAAAATCCTGGAGCAAAATGCCAGATTACAGGCGATTACGATCGATCTAAAACGAAAGAATGATCAGCTTGAAGAATTCACACAGATCGTTTCCCATAATTTACGATCACCCATTGGAAACATTCTCAGCTTGCTGACCTTTATGGAAACCTCCACGTCAGAAGAAGATAAGGCGCAGCTTATGAGTTATTTGAAAGAGTCTACTTCTAACGCTCTGACTACACTGGAAGAACTTAATGAGGTACTTAAAATCAAGCAGAATAGAAATATTGAAAAACAATTGCTTGAGTTTGACAAGGTCTTTAACCAGGTCAGGACGATGGTCAGCGCCAAGATCGCGGAGTGTTCTGCCGAAGTAAAGAGCGATTTTTCAAAAGCACCCACCATTGTTTATCCTAATATTTACCTGGAAAGTATCTTCCTGAATTTGCTGACGAACGCTCTTAAATATCGGAAGCCGGATCAGAAGCCCCTTATTGAATTGAGAACGTATCGAGACAAAAAGGACATTATACTAGAAGTAAAAGACGACGGTTTAGGTATAAACCTGGATCGTTACGGACATCAAATTTTCAAACTTCAAAAGACTTTTCATAAACACCCGGAAAGCAGGGGTATTGGATTATTCATGATTAAGAATCAAATTGAGGCCATGGGCGGGGAAATATCCATTAAAAGCAAAGAGAACATCGGCACCACTTTTTTTATAAACTTCAACAAGCATCATACCCATGACGACTAAGTCACCCATCATCGCACTCGTGGATGACGACAAAATTTTTCAACTAATGTCTGCAAAAATGATCGAATCTTTGGATCTCTCGCATAGGATCCTTCAGTTCGGAAACGGCGAAGAAGCCCTTCATTATTTAAAAGACAATATTACAACACCCGAAAACTTGCCGGATTTCATCTTCCTGGATATTAACATGCCTTATGTAGATGGATGGATGTTCCTGGCGGACTACGCTACGATGAAGTCAAACTTGAACAAGCAGATCCGAATTTTTATGATCAGCTCCTCCATCGATTCCCGGGATATCATTCGCGCACAAAATAATTCCGATGTGCGTGATTACATTCTTAAGCCCGTAACACCGGAGAAGTTTAGGGAGCTGGTTGCCTAGCTGAAAGCAGAAAGCTTAAAGCTTAAAGCCATGGCTTCAAGAAAAATAAAACTCATCATCAATCGGATGATTTAGGGAAGGTTACATTGACAGGAACCTGAGGCTTTTAGCTCGTATACTCCGTGACGCTTAACTAAAAGTTTAATATTAAGGAAGGTGGGTTTAAGATAACTTAGTCCTCGTGGCCAGAGGTTTCTAAGGAACGAACCGATTGATAATAAGCCTTCCTCCTCTACGCGTTAGCTTTCTGCTTTAAGCTTTCCGCTTTCAGCTCACTTAACTACATTCAGCGGATTACGCAGTCCCTCATAACCAATAAGTTCTACACCTGCGCTTCCAATAAACATCTCGGCATTAATCTTAACAGGGATGCGATTTTTATCGTCAGAGAAGTAAGCGGTGACGGAGTTCTCACCATCAAAGACTTTGTTTTGCGGCATCACCGGCTTAAATACCAGCGTATTGATTTTTCCGGCTTTTACCCGGATGGTCTGTTTGCCGTGATAGACGATTTTCATTTTGTAAAACTCATCTTCGAAAAAACCAGTAACCACGACAGTATCCTTGAGCTTTAGTTTAGACAAGTCCATATTGCGCAGATATAAAAAGCCTGCTATCATGTCCCGTACTTGCGCTGGTGCATCGTAAAATTTAGATTCTTTGAACTTGCCAGTCTTGTTATCGATCGTTTTTACTTCAATCTTTTTCTTGACATGATCAAAGTAGGTCCATTCATCTTTTTTGTAGCGCCCCTCACGGATCCTTCGATAAAACTGGTGGGGTAAAAGTGCGGCAGTATCTATATATGCTCCCCATTGATCATCCACATCGGCTACCCAATCGACCATTCCAACGGTCTTGCCATGGACGTCGATCTTAAAACAATCCCGGTTGTTTAGCTTGAAATAAGTATTGTGAATTCTGACACTCCCCTTACCAACGGTAAAGATCCCGTACGTCATTTTAAAGTTTATAACCTCACCGCGGGTAAAACTTTCATTCTTTACCTGAGGGTATACGTCGTTTCGGTACCTGACGAATCCGGTAAGTAAGCCTAGTAGAACAATGCTAAAAATGACCCTAATCATTGTTAAATACCTAAATTTACGCAATGCGCGTTATTCGATTGTAAACGGTGTAAGAAATTCAAACGATATGCCAATACTGACGATCGTTTAAACGGAAACATTATTTTCCCGCAAGGCATCATTAAGGGAAGTTTTTTTGTCGGTACTCTCCTTCCGCTTACCAATAATCAGGGCACAGGGTACATGAAAATCACCAGATGGGAATTTTTTTGCATAAGATCCAGGGATCACGACAGACCTTTCCGGAACGTACCCTTTCGTTTCCACGGGACTTGAACCGGTAACATCAATGATTTTTGAACTGGCCGTTAGCACTACATTCGCTCCCAGCACCGCTTCTTTCCCGACCCTGACACCTTCCACCAGAATACACCGCGAGCCAATAAATGCTCCATCCTCTACAATAACAGGTGACGCCTGAACTGGTTCCAGTACTCCCCCAACACCCACGCCGCCGCTTAAGTGCACATTTTTTCCGATCTGCGCACAACTTCCAACGGTAGCCCAGGTATCCACCATAGTGCCCTCATCTACATAAGCCCCGATGTTCACGTAAGAAGGCATCATAATAACCCCTTTACTTACATATGAACCATAACGGGCAATAGCATGTGGCACGACACGAACACCTAATTCTTTATAGTTGCGTTTTAATTTTATTTTATCGTGAAACTCAAACGGCCCTACTTCGATCGTCTCCATTTGCTGAATGGGAAAATATAAGATCACAGCTTTTTTTATCCATTCATTAACCTGCCAGCCAGACGCAGCAGGCTCTGCTACACGCAACTCCCCTTTGTCTAATTTTTCTACTACGGCGCGAATAAGTTCCTGACTTTCGGAGGTTTGGAGGAGTGATCGATCTTCCCAAATTTTTTCAATGCGTTGTTTCAATTCCATTATCTTAGAGTTAATTCAGCATGCAAGAAATAAAAAAAAGAAGAATAGTCCTCGCTTCGGTTCTGAAACCCGTAAATGATCCCCGCATGTTTGAAAAAATAGGACAAAGTCTGTCTCCTCATTATGAAGTTCACATCATTGGCACGAAGTCCAAAACCGATAGTAGTCACGACAATATTATTTTTCATCCCCTGGCATCGTACACGAGACTTGGTCTCGACAGAATCTTATCACCTTTAAGAATTTTAAAAAAAATTCTTTACCTCAAACCGGCCTTGCTCCTAATATGTACGCACGAATTGTTGTGGGTGGTTTTGATCGCCAAAATATTTCTGCGTTGCCCCGTGGTATATGACATCCGCGAAAATTATTTCAGGAATATATTGTACACAAATTCCTTTCCCACCATCCTACGCGTTTTTATAGCCTTGTACGTAAGAATTAAAGAATGGATAACCATTCCCGCAATAAATAACTATTTTCTGGCAGAGGCGGGATATGAAAAGGAGTTAAGCTTCGTAAGAAACAAAAAAATTATACTGGAGAACAAGGTGAAAAAAATTCTCCTGGCGCCAACGAGAAAATGGAGTGAAGACGACCATAAAATTCATTTGCTTTTTACAGGTACGCTAGCCCCGACAACAGGGATCTTTATTGCCATTGACCTTGCTACAAAACTTCATGCGTCAGACCCGAATATCTTGCTTCATGTTGTTGGATTTAGTCCAATGGCTAGCGTGCATCAACAAATCAAAGATCGCGTTCGTGATAAACCATTTGTTCTTTTCAGGGAAAGTCGTGAACCCATTTCTCATCTTGAGATCCTGACGGCCATTCAACGCGCCGATTTTGGAATAATCGCTTATCCACCGAATGCCTCAACTGAAAATACAATCCCAACAAAGCTTTTTGAATACCTGGGATATGCGTTGCCTGTTTTATTAATAGATCATCCGGGCTGGTTTGAGCGTTGCAAGCCATACGTCGCTGCCATTCCGTTTCAACTCAACAACATTGAGGCAACAGCAATTCTGCATTCGATGAAACAAGGAACATTTTATTCAAATGTGCCGAAGGATGTATTTTGGGAATCTGAAGAAGATAAATTACTACAAACCGTTCGCCGGTTATTAACAATTTATGCCAAATAATTTCGACGCATCGGCACCTTTTAAAATTGGCGTCAGCATTTATCACGCTTTTTGCTGAGGGTGTTATCACGCCCGGTTACATTGACTAAAGAAGTTTTGTTTTTGAGGATCGCTGAGTGATCTTCGGTTTCATCCCTGTTTTCTTGTGCCAACACCTAACTTTTGTTCTATTGATTTTGAGTTTTGTTCCGACCGAAATTTGTCGAAACAAAACTCCATGCGATGAAATTTTCAACACCTTCCCTTTTCATTGTCATTGCAATTGCCTTCTGCTGCAGTGAAGAAGAGCCAGATAGCTCCAATACTTCAGTTGAATATGAAGCTGCCATTACTCCGGTAGGCACCCCGGCCGCTGATCCGATCACAAAAACAATTGGCACAAGTGGTGGCTCAATTGCTTCCCCTGATGGAGTAATGGAGCTAGTTATACCTGCCGGCGCTTTGGCAGCCAATACCGACATTACCATTCAACCCGTTACTAACGAAGCCCCTGGAGGCATTGGGCTTTCATACAACCTGTTGCCGGACGGCACCACCTTTAGCAAACCTGCGACACTCACATTTCATCATACGGATGAAGATATTAACGGAAGTAGTCCACTTTTTTTATATATCGCCTACCAGGATGTCGATAATACCTGGGTATCCGATCTTAAAAATCAACACCTCGATACTCTTGCAAAGACAATCAGTCTGGACATCAGTCATTTTACTATTTTTTCACAGGGAACCGATCATCCGAAAATTTCAGCGGGTATGCTCAATTTGAAGGCAGGCGAATCCACACATTTGGCAATGATGGAAACCTTTGTCATAACGACCCCACAAGGCGATACGCATACAGAAAGCTACCCCGTTCCAGCAAACCTGATAAGCGATTGGAAGGTCAATTTTTCAAATGGCGGGAACCCTACAGACGGAACGATAGAAGGTACTGGAACCATGGTGGTCTATCACGCACCCCAGCAAATTGATAGGAGAAGAACGGTAAAAATATCGGCTCATGTGAACGTTACCTTCGTTATGATTTATAGAGGAAGACAGACGACCATTCGGGGAACCGATCCGACCCTGGAAATCACACTTGAGCCCACGCCGCCTCGTAAATACCACATCTTGATCGATTATGTTGATAGCCTTGTTTCGCCTTTTTATGGTCGTAAAGGAGCAACCATCCCGGTTTATCATGACAAAGCCAAATTTGACCTTGCTATCGAATTCAACCGTCATGGAGTAGCGGCAACGATATCCAATGTCCAAAATCAAATGCCCACGGTAACACCTGCAACTATAGGTTATGATGGAACCGACTTTGTATGGGTGCCAGATTCAATTGGCAAAGTAAATATTGATTCGGTGGTGCCGAATTATGGTGTTGACGAAGATTTCATTGTTCGCTTTGACGTTGGTCACAAGGGCACCATGCAATACGGCGTAATCCTCCAATCTTCGGAGAATGGCGAAATCTATCAACGTTCCGAACCGACCCCTTACGGTTTTAGCATAGGTTTTCCTATGTTATTTGATGTTGACCTAAAGAGAAGAGATGCCTACTTTGATCCAAGCCAATCGATAAGGCAAGGCGGGGGAATCCACACATACGTGAGTATTGTACCCGCTGAATAACTCAACTGTCAAAATTGATTGTTTGTTGATTAGCCTTTTCAGATCTGGATTAATGAACGCAAAAAAAATTATGTTCTCACTACTTTTCACTTCCCAATCAGCGGTGGTTCGTTTGAAATTAACCTAAAGGAGCGGCTCACTTTTTACCGATCCGGAACCAAATGAAAAAATTTATGCACCTGTCTTTATTGGTAAGTACCGGCGCGTCACTACGTTGACTCTCCACGGCCGCCAAAGAAACCCTGCTCCTGGCTCGCATTAACTGCCTGACGACCAAAGTATTCATTTTATTCTTTCTAAATATTTTTTTAGACTGATCTAAACTTTTATTTTTGTAGGGCGTATATTCATGTACATGCTCAGCTACACGGAAGAAAATTACATCAAGGCGATTTACCACCTCGCTGACGGGGGTAAGAAGGCTGTGCTGACCAACGAGATAGCAGATGCCATGAATACAAAGGCAGCCTCTGTCACGGACATGATCAAGAAGCTTTCAAACAAGAATTTTATTTCGTACGAAAGGTATTATGGGGTAAAAATGACAAAGCATGGGAAGAGTGAGGCCCTTGCCATCATCCGAAAGCACCGGCTGTGGGAAACCTTTCTCGTACAAAAGCTCCAGTTCAATTGGGATGAAGTGCACGAAATAGCCGAACAGCTGGAACACATTCAATCACCTTTGCTGATTGAAAAACTCGATGCTTTCCTCAACTACCCGAAAGCTGATCCTCACGGTGAACCCATCCCCGACCGAAATGGAAAAGTCCAGGTACAGGCACAGGGTTGCCTGCACGAACAAACCCTGGGTTATGATGGATGCATCGTGGCTGTGAAAGATTCTGATTCAAGCTTGTTGAAGTATCTCAACAAGATCGGAGCGATTCCGGGAAAGAAAATCCAAGTGAGTAGCAAGGAAGCATATGATGAAAGTATTGAAATTATTATCGATAGTAAAAGACTAACCATCTCTAAAACAGTAGCACAAAACATTTTAGTGACGGTATAATTTGTAAGAAATATGGAAATGGGTAATGCGTTGCGGAAATCGCTGAGTGAAGTAAATTCTTCCATTGACACCACGCAAGGCAAAGGTTGGCGTAAGCTGCTTGCTTTTATGGGACCAGCATACCTGGTGAGCGTGGGGTATATGGATCCTGGCAATTGGGCGACGGACATCGCCGGTGGCAGCCGGTTTGGTTATGCCTTGATTTGGGTTTTATTGATGTCTAATCTAATGGCACTTTTACTCCAAAGCCTTAGCGCACGTCTGGGTATAGTCCGGCAGTTGGATTTGGCACAGGCATCCCGGAGCACTTACAATCGCGGCGTAAATTTCTCCCTCTGGATCCTGGCGGAAATTGCCATCGCGGCGTGTGACCTCGCCGAAGTTTTAGGGATGGCCATAGGCTTACAACTTTTGTTTGATTTGCCATTATTATGGGGTGTAAGCCTTACGGTATTGGATACCCTGCTCCTGTTATTTCTCCAAAGCTATGGTATTCGAAAAATAGAAGCATTCATCATTGCATTGGTCGCGATCATTGGTGGCGCGTTTTTAATCGAGATGTTTTTGGCCAAGCCAAACTTTCCGGAATTAGCAAAAGGTTTTATCCCTTCTATCCCCAATGACCAGGCACTGTACATCGCCATTGGTATCATCGGTGCTACCGTCATGCCCCACAATCTTTATTTGCATTCTTCACTGGTACAAACCAGGCGAATTCAACGTACGGATCAAGGAATTTGGACGTCTATAAAGTACAACTTCATCGATTCAGCCATTGCTTTGAATGCTGCCTTCTTTGTCAACGCAGCGATTCTCGTGTTGGCGGCATCGACATTTTTTAAAGCAGGAATGAATGAAGTCGAGGACATACAGGACGCCTATAAATTTCTGAGCCCCATGCTTGGCACACAGTGGGCATCCATGCTCTTTGGTATCGCACTGGTGGCGGCAGGACAAAGCTCTACCATAACGGGAACCCTGGCAGGACAAATCGTAATGGAAGGTTATCTTAACCTGCGTATCGCCCCATGGTTACGCCGATTGATCACGCGACTCATCGCCATCATCCCCGCATTTATTGTGATTTCGGTTTATGGAGAGGAGGAAACCGGTGCATTGCTTATTTTCAGTCAGGTCGTATTAAGTTTACAGTTAGGATTTGCCATTATCCCGCTAATTCATTTTAATAGTGACAAGGAAAAAATGGGCGACTTCGTGATAAAACCCTGGATTAAAATTGCCGCCTGGCTGATCGCGATTGTTATCGTATCCCTCAATGTAAAACTGGTATTGCAAGAGGTGACCGGATGGCTAGCCGATGCTGGTGAAAACGCCTGGATCATCTGGGTAACTGTAGTACCTGTTTGTCTGGCAGCCGGGGCGTTGTTATTATACATCACGTTCAAACCAATATTTGAAAAACGAACCGCGGAACGCGACGCAAAACTTCCACATGGGACGGCCGTTAAGCTGGATGTTTCCTCCAAGCTAATTTACAACCGAATAGCCATTACGATTGACTTTAGTAAAATGGACACGCTAACGATACGCAGCGCCCTAGCGCAGGGTGGTTTGACCGCGCGGTATCTTTTGTTACACGTTGTCGAGACCGCCGGAGCCATGGTCTACGGCAGTGATATTGAAGATCAGGAATCCGCAAAAGATAAACAGGCGCTGGAAAACTATCGAAAGCAGCTAGAAGAAAAGGGGTATGATGTAGAAACAAAAATCGGGTTCGGAAACCCCAGGCGAACCATCCCGCAAAT
>Ga0111538_10010766_pt1 | contig 12149 bp, 7 predicted proteins | sample SoiMethybrSBSTD1_FD_79669 | JGI IMG/M metagenome (GOLD analysis project Ga0111538, IMG submission 79669) | Bulk soil microbial communities from a Populus tree surrounding site in Tennessee, USA - Soil MetaG P. TD hybrid SBSTD1 (version 2)... | ecosystem: Environmental > Terrestrial > Soil > Tree...
ACGGTGACGGCGAGCCCGCACAGCGGCAGCCCGCTTCGCGATTGAATGCCCGGGTCCATGAAATTGAAGCGACCCATCGCATCGGCGACGTTCGACGAGGCGAGGCCGCGAAACGCGTCAACGACCGCCGCGTCGAGGCGCGTTGGAGACGGCAGGATGCGAAATCCGATTCGTCCGCGAGCGGGCATGGGGGAATTGTTTCAGGTTGCTGGAAGAACCAGCAACCTGAACTTCGAACTGCGAACTGCGAACTGCGAATTCCGGAAAACCCGCGACTTGCGGCCGACCGGCTGGCGCATGATGATGGTGGCGGTTTGGTGATCCGTTCCCTTTGGCGGTTCGGTGTCGTGTCGATCGTCTCGGTGCTGCTCCTGGCGCAGTCGTCCGGCCAGGCGCAATCGTCGCCGCCCGTCGCTTATGGCCCCTCGTGTTCGGCGCTGCTCGGCGTCGGCGTCGCGCGCGCCACTGTCACCTTCACCCTCAGGTTCGCAACGGGCACGTTCGATCCGCGAAGGCCGACAATACAGACATCGAGCGCGGCGCCGCCATTCCGCGACTTGCCTGAGTTCTGTCGCGCGGAGCTGACGGCTGGCCCTTCGAACGCATTCCGCAGCGTCGAGGTCTGGATTCCCACAGGCTCGTGGAACGGCAAGCTCCTGATGGTCGGACGGGATCGATCGGGCACGTCACTTGATCTCGGTCGAATGGCGGCCGCGTTGTCGGGCGGCTTTGCGACGGCATCGCTCGACGCCGCGACTCCGGCGGCCATTCACGATGCGACGACCGGCGTGAACCAGCTTTTGGCGGCCTACTTCGGTCCTGCAGCCCGCTGGATCTACTGGAGTGGTTGCGCGGCCAGCGCGCGCGACGGTCTCCTCACCGCCGATCGATACCCCGACGAGTTCGACGGCATCCTCGCCGGTGGGCTGAGCGAGGGCGGGCCGCCGGTCGCGAGCGATCCAGGCAATTCCACGCCGCAGCTTGGCCTGGCAGCTTACCGGGCCCGCGGCGGCAAGGTCTTGGTCTACGACGCCTCAGCCGGCGCGGCGTCCTCCCTGTTGCCTCTGAACGAGAAAGGCGCGATTCGTGTAATTGTCACGCCGGGCCAGCCGAGTTGTCCTGACGCCGCTGACGGACGGACCGTCGTGCTGATGCGCGCACTCGCGGACTGGGTCGAGCGCGGCACTCCGCCCGATCGGCTCGCCGTGGCTGGGCAGGCAGCTCCCGTCGCGCAACCGGCGCCGCTCACGATCGGCGAGACCTTCACGATCGAGTCGCCAGTGCTGGGCGAGACGAGGCGCATCAACGTGTACCGTCCACCGGCGTTCGGCCAACCCGACGCGCCGTTGCCGGTCCTCTACATGCCGGACGGTGGTCTCGCCGAGGACTTTCTCCACGTGGCCGGGCTCGTCCAGGTGTCGGTCGGGAACGGAACGATGCGGCCGTTCTTGCTCGTCGGCATCGAGAATACGCAGCGCCGCCGCGACCTCACCGGACCGACCGACAACGTCGAGGACAAGAAAATCGCACCAGTCGTCGGAGGATCGGCAGCGTTCCGGCGATTCGTTCGTTCCGAGCTGATGCCGGCCGTGACGGCGCGATATCGGACGACCGGCGAGACCGCGATTATCGGCGAGTCGCTCGCCGGCCTCTTCATCGTCGAAACCTTTTTCCTCGAACGCGATCTCTTCGACACGTACATCGCCTTCGATCCGAGTCTGTGGTGGAACGATGGCGCCCTGGTGAAAAGCGCCGCTGACCGGTTGCGCGCCGGGGCAACCCGTCCGGTGACTCTGTATCTTGCCGCCAGCCGCGAAGATCGATCGGACCTGACGCAGCAGCTCGCCGGGCTCCTTCGAGCCAACGCTCCGGCGACTGTGACCTGGCACTTCGAGCCGATGCCGGACGAGACGCACGCGACCATCTACCATCCAGCCGCGCTCGCGGCGTTTCGCTACCTCTTCAAAGTGAAAGGCGGCCGCCCGTAAGCCTCAGTTCATCCGAAACTTTTGTCGTCCGCCGTCGGCCCGTACACCGACGGCACCTTCGATCCCAGCAGACGCAGGTATACCGTCATCTGTCCGCGATGATGTGCCGAGTGCAGGAATGTATCGCGAATCACCTCGTGGCGGCGCTGCTCGACGACGACGTGACCACCCGCGAGCAGGCGCCAGGGCGTTTGCAGGTGCGCATCGGTGGTCTTCTGCAGCGCCTCACGCGCCTGGGCAACGGCTTTGTCGAGCGCCGCGACGAGCTCCGCGCTCGTGTTCAGTGGAACGGGTCTGCGGCTCGATCCGTCCTTCGGCGCGATATCCAGCTCGTCCATCGTGATGGCGAAACCGACCCACGATGGAATGTTCGCGACCAGATCCGACAGGTACCCGAACGCCATCGATCGGTCGTGCGGCTTCCAGTCACGCTTGCCGGTCGGTACCTGTTCGAGGACCCGTCGTGTCTTGGCGGCTTCGCTCTCGAGCTGTGCCAGAAACATCTCAGTCAGCGTCATGCGGCTCCCTCCGGACGTCGGCGCTCAAGGACGCCGAATGCTCAGAATGCCACATGACGCGAACCGGACGCCGGCCCTAAAGGGCCGGCCTACGTGTTCAACGTATTGTCATTTTGCTTTCGCGGCGTCGACCTTGGCCTGACCCCGCACGACGCCGTCGCGCTCGCCGGTCATGTCGCCCTGCAGACGGTCCTTGACGATCGTCAGCGCGAACTTGAACAGCGGTCCTCCGTTGGGCTGCTGCACTTGAAACGTGGCCTTGCCGGCGTTGACCTCGCCCTTCTCGATCGGCCACTGCCGCTCAGGCGGTCCTGCGGTACCGGTGAGTTCCTTGCCTTTGTGCGTCAGGTTGAACTCGACCTTCTCTATTTCCTGAGTGCCGTCATCGCGCTGTCTGGTGAACGTGCCTTCCCATTTGCCCGTGAAGCTGGTCGCGGCGGTCTGGGCGCCAACTACCGGCGCGAGCGCGGCGAGCACGACGGCGATAGCGATGAGTTTTTTCATGGTGATTCTGTCCTTTTGACGATGTATACGAAACGTTCCGCGGCCTCGCGCGGTTAACAGCTCCAAGCTGTCAGGTCTTATTCCGTCCGTAGCGCGATCACCGGATCCACACGCGACGCGCGGCGCGCGGGGATGTAACTCGCGAGCAGCGCGACCGCAATCATGACGGCAGACATGCCCGCGAACGCCGTGACGTCCAGGCGCCCGATATCGAACAACAGCGTCTGGATGTATTTCGTCAGACCGATCGCCGCCACCACGCCGACGACCACGCCGAGCAGGGCGACCTGCCCGCCCTGCCAGACGAACATTCGGCGCACCGTCTTCGCTTCGGCCCCCAGAGCCATTCGCACGCCGATTTCCTGCCGGCGCTGCGTGGCTCGGTACGAGAGCACGCCATACAAGCCGACCGCGCCGAGGATCAGCGCGAGCGCCGCGGCAAGGCTGACCATGAACATCGTGAACGAGAGGCCGGCCATCGCGTTCGCGGCCAGACGCTCCATGGTGAAGATGCGGTACATCGGAGATTCCGGAATCATCTCGCGGATGAGGGCGCGCACCTCAGGTTCCAGCTGGTTTGCCCGCGTCGACTTCAGCACGTATGCGGGCGAAGTCGACACGCCAGGCAGATAGACCATTGGCTCCGGGGATTTGCGACGCAGGTCGTCTATCTTGACGTCCTCGACGACACCGATCACCGTGAACCACGAGTCGCCGGTCGCAGTGGCGGGCCTGACCTGCTTCTGAAGCGGATCCTCGCCCGGAAACAACATCGCAGCAGCCGCCGTGCTGATGATGACGTTTTGTATCCCCCGTTCTTCCTCGGCGCGATCGAAGAAGCGACCACTCTTGAGTTCGATCCCCATTGTCTGGAAGTAGGCGCCGCCGGCTGCGGCGACATGCACGAGTGGAGCCTCAGCGCCGCTGGCCATGATCTTGGGCGTCGTGATGTTGTTCGTGCCCGCGCCCTCGTCCAGAGGAAGCGTGGTGATGAAGCCGACGGATGCGACGCCCGGCAGCGCCTTCAGACGATCCATGAACGCGTACTGAAACTGCGAGACGGACGTCCGGTCCTTCAGCTCGGGACGATTGGGCGCGATCTGGAACGTGAAGATGTTCTTCGTGTCGTAGCCGGCATCGACGTCGCGGAGCTGCCAGAAGCTGCGCGTGAGCAGCGCCGCGCCGACCAGCAGGACGAGCGCCGAAGCCGTTTGCACGACCACCAGCGCGTCGCGCGTGAGACTTCTGCGGCCGACGATGCCTCGTCCGGCCTGCTGCAGGCTGCCGAGGCGCGCGCCCGAGAAGTGAAGCGCAGGCAGCACGCCGAACGCGCACGCCGCCAGAATCGAGATGCCCGCCGTGAAAAGCAGGGCAGTGACGTCGAGGCCTGCGCCGGCGAGGCCGGGAATGGGGGCGCCGCCAAATCCGCCGGCGACCGCATCCGGCGCCGCCCGGACCAGGAGTGGAACGCCGGCCCACGCGATGAGCGCGCCGGCCGCGCCTCCGGCTGCCGCGAGCAGCAGCGCTTCGGCCAGCTGTGAGCGCACGAGATCCCCTCGTCCTGCGCCGAGCGCGCGCCGCACCACCAGATCGCGGCGCCGGTTCTCCGCCCGCACCGTGAACAGGTTGGCGACGTTGGCGCACGCGATGAGAAAGACGATGCCGACCGTGCCGAGCAGAATCCACAACGGGGTCGCGATCTTGCCGACGAGCTGCTCGCGGAGCGGCATCACGATCGGCCGGTGCCGTTCCATGATTCGCACGTACGGCGCCGGGCCGCCGAGCCGCTGCTGCACCCGGCGCGCGAGCGGTTCGAGCTGCGCCACCAGCGCCGCCCGGTCCGTTCCCGGCTTCATGCGCGCGACCGCTCGCGGCCCGAATCCACCGGGCGTCACCTGCGCGGGGCGGATCGCCAACGGCACCCAGAAGGCGGTGCGCTCATCCGGGAACCGGAACTCCGGTTTCATGATGCCGATCACCGAGCGAGTCTGGCCCGCGAAGGTGTAACTCTTGCCGATCACGGCCGTATCGGAGCCGAACCAGCTCTGCCACAACCAATGGCTGATGACAACGACGCGGGCATCGTCACTGTCGTTGGGCAGCCGGCCGTGCAGCGGCTGCGCGCCCAGCGTCGTGAAGACTGACGGCGTCGCCTGAGTCACGAAGAGCTGGTCGACGTGCCCTTCCGCTCGTGTTGTGGACGAACCCGTGCCGTAGATCCCGATGTCCTCGATCCCCGGAGCGCTCTCGCGGTACTCGAAATACAGTTCATCCGGTACGCCGAGCTCCTCGGGCTGATCGGTTCCGGGTGCCGTGCCCGCGATGTGGACGAGCCGGTCCGCGTTCGGGAAGGGCAGCGGCTTGAGCAGCACGGCGTTGACGACGCTGAAGATCGCGGCGTTCGCTCCGATGGCAAGCGCGAGCGTTCCCACGACGATGAGCGTGAAGCTCGGTGAGCGGCGGAGGCTGCGCGCGGCATGCCTGAAGTCCTTGATCCATTTATCCAGCATCGGTTACCTGCTATCGCCGTGTGCGTGCACACACACGCACACCCAAGGCCAATCCGGTTTTCATGACTTTACGTTGTAGAGTTGATTACTGTTCCGCTCAATCTTCTTGAAGCGCACGCCGCCATCCGTCGCGAACCGCCTGGCGTGCCGGCACGATCGACGCCACGGCGCCGATGAAAAAGAAGAGCGCCACTGTTCCCAGAATCGTCGGCAGGTGGGTGGCCGGCAGCCCATAGAAGAAGACGGAAAGGACTTGTCCGGCGCCGAGCGCTAACGCGAGGCCGACGACCAGACCAAGGCTCACGAGCCACGCGCTTTGGCGGGACACCATCCGAACGATGCGCGCGCGCGGCGCCCCGAGTGCGAGGCGAATGGCAAGCTCTCGACGCCGGAGCGCGACCGTATATGCCGTCACGCCGTAGATCCCCATCGACGCCAGGAGTACCGCGACGAGGCCCATGACCCCGCTCATGGCAGCGAGTACGCGCTGAGGCGTCATGCCCAGAGCGATCGCATCGGCGAGTGGTTGGGCGTTCGCAAGGACGAGACGCGGATCGATCCCCTGGACGATCGTCGCCATCGTCGGTGCCAGGTTCCCGCCGTTGCGGCGCCGGGCCACGATGGACATGGTGATGGTGATGTCCGTGGCTCCGATCGCGTCACTTTGCGCCAGCGGCAGATAGACGTACGGCTCGGCAAGCCCGTCGATCAAACTGCTCGATCGGATATCTCCCGAGACGCCGACAACGGTCGAGATGCGCGTTTCTGTGCGCCGGGACCGGGCATTGAAGATCGCGAGCCTCAACGTTTTTCCGACCGCGGGCTGTCCAGGCCAGAACCGGCGCGCGAGCGCGTCGCTGATCACAACGACCGGTGGTGTTCCCGTGGTGTCGCTAGACGCGAAATCTCGTCCGGCCAGAATGGGAATGCCGAGCGTCGCGAAGTAGTCCGTGTCGACGATGTTCCAGCCGGGAGGGAACGTCTCAGTCGTACTCGACCGATCGCCCGGAGCCACGCCGCCCAGGCTGATGCCTTCGAAGCCGCCCGGCGGAACGCGCGCGAGCGACGCACGCTCGACACTCGGTGACTCACGCACGCGATCGATCATCGTCCGCCACAGTGCGGATGTCCCGGTGTTCGGTTCGCCGAGGACCGACAAGTTGACGGTGGCGACGTCGACACTTCGCGAATCGAAGCCGGGATCCGCGGCACCGGCGTGCCGCAACACGCGGACGAACAACGCGGCGAGTACGACGAGCATGACGCTGCATGCGATTTGACCGACGACGAACGCACTGCGCAACCGCGAGCGACCGGTCGATCCCCGCGTGCCGTCATTGAGCGAGGCACGCGCGTCCACCCTGGATCCTTTGAACGCCGGCAGCACGCCGAAGACGACGGCCGCGAGCACGGACAGGGACACTGCGAAAGACAGCACGCGCCAATCCAGCGACAGCGGCACGACGAGCGACACCGGCAGCGGTGGGAGGATCAGCGGGGCCAGGCGCATCAGCAGGCGTGCGAGGCCGATCGCGAGGAGACCGCTGCACAGATAAAGCACGACCGTTTCGGTGAGCAGTTGACGAACGAGCCGTCCTCGCCCGGCCCCGAGCGCGGCGCGAAGAGCGATTTCCCTCGCGCGCGCCGTCGCCCGAGTCAACATGACCGCTGCAACGTTCGCGCACGCCGCGGCCAGGACCAGCGAGACCACCACCATCAGGACGACAGCGAACCCAAGCACGACATTGCGGTTTCCACCCGCGCGCGAGTACGGAAGCGCGCTCAACCGCGGCGTCTTGCCGTTCGTGATCCCACCGTCGCGATCGATGGCCTCACTAATGCTCTTCAACTCGGCGACCGCCGTCTCGAACGCCACTCCCTGCCGGAGGCGACCACGCGGCATGAGATTCCCGGCAGACGTGGCGCCCGGCGCGATGGACAGCCACACATCGCACTTCTGGATTCCGGTGCCCCGGAAGTCTTGTGCCGCGACACCGACGATGGTCACGGGCCGTCCGTTGATCCGGACTGTCTGCCCGATCGTCGCCGCGTTGCCGTTGAATCGCCGGCTCCAGTAGTCGTAGTTGAGAACGGCGGCGCCGTCTTCACCGGCGCCGAACAGTCGGCCATGAGATGGGACCGTGCCGAGCACGCTGAAGAAGTTCGGCGTCACAGACAGACCCAGAATCGTCTCGGCGCTCGCCGTTCCCGGCGGCACTAGTCCCATGACGTGCGGGAACAGTTGCTCTGCGGACACGCTGGTCAGCGACGTCGCACGACGAGAGATCTCGAGATAGGTTGTGGAGTTGACCGGATTCAGACCACCGTCACCGCGAGCGGCGCCGATATCAATGAGCGCGGCTGGATCGGCGATGCCGGTGGGGGGACGAAGGAGCAGGCCGTTGGCCACCGTGAAGATCGCGGTGTTGGCGCCGATTCCGATGGCCAGCGACACGGCCGCGGTGGCCGCGAACACCGGGCTGCGACGCAGCAGCCGGAGGCCATGCCCGGCGTCTTGTCGCGCGTCTTCAATCCATCGAAAGCGGAAGGACCGCTGGGCCACTACAAACACACCCGGAATTACTTACGCGATCGACTTCCCGCCCGTTCCGCGAAGTTCTCGCCTTGGTTTATTCGCAACATGTATATACTCAGGCGTATATACATGCGTCGTGGAGGTCTAGAGATGTCCCGCTACTGGTGCGTGGTGTCGATCGTCTTCGTGACTGCGGCTGCCGCGCCGAATGCCTCGGCGCAGCAACCAGGTTCGGCAGGGGCGACCCGGCCGAATCTTCGCGTGCTGCAGGCACTTCCAGAGTCGCAGCTCTTCCTGCTCATGAATCTGGTCGCGGACTCGCTCGGCGTGAAGTGCGATTACTGTCACGTTCAGCGGACGCCGGATCTCACCAAAACGCCGTCGAACGTCGGAGGCTGGGTGTGGGACAGCGACGACAAGCCGCCGAAGCGCGTCGCGCGCGAGATGATGCAGATGGTGGTCGACCTGAACGCCGCGCGCTTCAAGGGTGAGTCACGCGTCACCTGTTACACCTGCCATCGCGGGTCAACACAGCCGGCGCGCACCCCGGTATTGCCGCCCGCAGGAGGCAGCGCCACAACTCCGGCTGCGCTGCCGCTGCCGTCCGCGGATCGCGTCTGGACGAGCTACGTCACCGCGGTCGGTCAAGTCGGGGCCCCCGCGCGGGGCACCGGCACGATCATTTCGGGTTGGGACGATCGTCCCGAGGGGCGCTACGGCAAGGTCGAAATCGTCGTCGCGGGCCCCGATCGCTACCGCATCACTTTATCCATGCCGGACGGTACGACGGTGAAACAAGGGCTGGATGACGAAGTCGGATGGACGGCGACGAACGATCGCGTCCAGGTATTGTCCGGAGCCGATGTCGCGCGGCTGCGGCGGATCGCGATGCGGTACCGCCCGGTGAAAGACCGGCCCGCCAACCTGCAGATCGCCGGGATCGAGCGGCTCGGTGACCGTGACGTGTACGTCACAACGGCGAGGATCGATCCGATCACGACATTACGGATGTATTTCGACGCCGTCACGGGTCTGCTCCGGCGCGAAATGACAACGACGGAAACGCTGCTGCTGCCGCTCCAGGAACAGGTCGACTACGACGACTATCGGGATGTAAACGGCGTGCAACTGCCGTTTCGCGTGCAGACGTCCGACGGCGCCCCCTACGACACCGTCACGCGCACGTTCCTGCAGATCCGGCGCAACGTCGCGGTCGACGATGCGCTGTTCCGGCCGCCGTCAGGGTCTCGATGAACCGCTACGACGTTCGCGCCGTGACGTCGCTGATCTGCAGATCGAACCCGTTCGGTGTCGTCGTGTGGTAGCTCTTGTAGTTGGCGGTATGGATGTCACCGCCGCCGCCCGTGTCGACCCGGGCGTTCAGCCCGCGCTTCTCCAGTTCCGCTTTCACAGCGTCGGGATCGAATTCCTTGATCCCGAAGGCGATGTGGCCGATGCGCGTCGCGCGCGTCGCGGCCGGGCTGCCAGGCACCCATGCCGGCGACAACACGTTGCCGCCGCGGATGATGAGGCCACCCATGTCGCCGGCCTGCGTTTCATTCTGGCTGCCTTCGTCTTTTCCGGGCTTCCAGCCGAGCAGCGCCTGATAGAACGCGACATTCGCTTTGTAGTCGGCGACTTCGTACGAGATGTGATCCAGGAAGACCGTGGTCCAGCTCGTCGAGTCGAACGGCGGTGGCACGCCGAGCGATCCTTTCGCGGGATCGCGCCGGCGATTCGTCCGGTTGCCGTTGCTGATCTGCAAATCGAAGCCACCGGGGTCCTTCACGTGAAAGCTCTGGAAGTCGCGGCCCTGGTGATCGGCAACCGGATTGAGCCCGCGCTTCTTGAGCTCGGCTTCGACCTTGGCCGTGTCCCACGGCTCGATGCCCCAGCAGAATGAATCGAAGACCGCGTTGCGCGGGGCGCCGCCACCTCGTCCTCCGCCGCGTCCCTGACCGGCCGCCGCTCCGGCCGCGCCGGCCGCTCCGCCGCCAGCGGGAGGCGTCGGCGGGGGCGTGGCTGGTGCCGGCGGCGGCGGTGGCGGCTGATACCCGCCGCGGATGATGATGCCGCCCCAGTCGCCGATGTCGAGCACCGCTTTGCTGCCGTCGTCGCTCCGGACTTTCCAGTTCATCAACGCGGCGTAGTAGGCCGCTTCCTTCTTGTAGTCGGCCACCTGCACCGAGAAGTGATCGAGCAGCACGGTTCGCCAGCCCGTCGGCTCGAAGGGCAGCTTGCCCGGCGTCGAATTGCACTCCGGTGTGCCGGCGCGCGCGCCGCCGCAGCTGCCCTGAGCGATGGCCGATGCGGGCCGGGTGGCGAGTGCGATGGCAACGAGTTGCAGCAGCCGCCGCCGGGAGATTCGGCCGCGGTCGAAGTCTTCGAACGATTTCAGAATGTCGTCCATGGGTCACCCTCGAGGATGAAGTCGGTGCGCAGAGTATGCGACCGTTTGCTGTGCCAGACAAGCGCGGAGACGGCTGCGGCGTGCACGGTGGGGACGCTCGTTTGAGAGTGGAGGATGACACTATTCAATGGTGAGACCACCGCTCCTCTCGCGGGTCGTGCGGCGGGTCGCGATGCGGCTCCGTACTTCCTCGGCGGCGCAGCAGGTGACGTTCACCGAGATCTTCAGAGCCAATGCCTGGGGGAACGTCGAAAGCGTCTCGGGACCGGGATCGACCGTGGGGCGAGGCTCGGACTTTCGGGAGGCGCTCATCTCTCTGCTCGACGACCGGAACGTCCGATCTCTCGTCGACGCGCCGTGCGGAGACTTCAACTGGATGCGCCACGTGCTCGCACATCGCGAAATGGCCTACACCGGGGTGGACATCGTTGCGGAGCTGATCGCCGCCAACTCTGACCTCCACGCGACGCCGACGCGCCGCTTCATCTGCGCGGACATGACGCGCGACGATCTCCCGAAGGCCGACATGATCGTGTGCCGTGACGGGTTGGTGCACCTGTCGTTCGCCGACGCGCGCGCCGCCATCCGGAACTTCCGCCACACCGGCTCGCGCTACCTACTGGCCACCACGTTCATCAGCCATTCGCGCAACCGGGACGTGCCGACTGGCGGCTGGCGCGCGCTGAATCTCCAGGCGGCGCCATTTTCATTTCCCGCGCCTCTGGCGCTCGTCGACGAGCGATGCACACAGTTCGACGGCCTCTATCGCGACAAGCGTCTCGGCCTCTGGGAGCTGGCGACGCTCGGCGACGTCGCTTGAGCCGCATTCTCAAAACGCGAGAACCGTCTGAACCATCGGCACCCAGCCTGCCATGCCCGCGGTGTAGGGACTGAAGGCTCCGCTGTAAGGAGCCTTGTGAACCTTCATCACCTCGCCGGTGAGCCACAAGCGCTCGGTCGGAAGCATGTACCACTTGAGACCGCCGGCATATTCATACGGGTTGCCGAATTCTCCGAAGACCTTTGAGCCGCGGCCGTACAGCACCAGTTTCTTGGGAACAACGAACTGGCCCGCCGACAACTCGAAGCCATGATCGAATGTGGATGCGACGGGAAGCGGCCCGTCGGCTTCGAAGTCGTTCAGCCAGCGCATGAAGTATTGCCCGTTGACCGAGAACCCGCTCTTTTTCAGACCGCCGTCGATCGCCCACATCTTGTAGGTGGCTTCCTCGACGGTCACGCCCGGAGCGAACGCGCCGGTCGTGAAGGCAAGCACGCCGTCGGAGTTATAGATTGACGTGTTGTCCGGACTCGATTGGTCGGTCTCCGAAAAACGATCTTCCCGGGATCTCGTGAAGCTGGTTCCAATCCTAATCCGGGTGTTCTTCGCGGCGAAGTAGTCGTCGTACATCTGCCACGATTTTCCCGCCTCCGAGTACGAACCCAGCGGTTCCCACCAGGTGCTTCCGGACAACAGCAGATTCGTATCGATCTTGTTGGCGCTGACGTTCAGCGTGTTGAGGCCGTTGCCGATGAACGCGAGATAGTTCAAACCCTTCGCGGGTGTGCCGTTTGCCCACACGCCCTGAGTGAACCCCGGGCGGAAGAAGTTGTCCGCCATGCTCCTGTCGGTTGGCTGGAAAAATGGAAATGTGCTGACAAGCGATCGGCTGCCTGGAACGC
>Ga0111538_10010769_pt1 | contig 12148 bp, 9 predicted proteins | sample SoiMethybrSBSTD1_FD_79669 | JGI IMG/M metagenome (GOLD analysis project Ga0111538, IMG submission 79669) | Bulk soil microbial communities from a Populus tree surrounding site in Tennessee, USA - Soil MetaG P. TD hybrid SBSTD1 (version 2)... | ecosystem: Environmental > Terrestrial > Soil > Tree...
GATCGAGCGCGTCGACCCCGACGAGACCTATATCGACGCGCCAGACATCGACGTCCGGCTTCCGTTCACATATGCCTGTCAGGACGTCATCAACGCGGTCCTCGCGAGTGCGTCGTTCCGGCCGCGTCTGGAAGTGTTGCCGTACTGGGCCGCTCCCCATGCGCCCTTCCGCGGCGTGCGTGTGGACGGCCAGCTCACCTGCATCGACAACCAGGGTCGCCGCCCGTACTTTCTCCACCACACACTCCAGAAGCCGTGGCTCGAGCCTCTTCCCGAGAATCCGTACACGAAGCTGCTCGTCAACTACATCAGGCACCCCGTCGCTCCGGTCGTCGACGATGGCATGCTTCCGCGGTTTCTCAGGTCTGGACCCGTCGGTGGCTCTGCTCGCATCGCGCGATCGACCCGTGGGCACGTGCGGGCCCGGGTGAGGGGAAAGCTGGGGCTGCGTCCGCGCGTGGTCAAGTTGGCAAGGAAGCTCGAAGCGCGCCGCGCGGCCTGACCACACGGTGCGCTCGACCCCGCGGATGGGTGGGTCGCGGTCCAAGGTCGGGCGCAGACAACGCCGCGGCATCGTCCACGAGCTGCGCGCCCCGGGTGCATGCGCGGCGCGTGCGTGGAAGCGTCCCGACGAGGGCATCTCGACCGATCGGGGACTCTGAGTGCGCGTGCTCGCAGTCTCGTACTTCTTCCCTCCGATAGGTGGGGCAGGTGTCCAGCGGAACCTTCGGCTCGTCTCGCACCTGAAGGACCTCGGCCTGGAGATCGAGGTGCTGACGGGACCGGGGAATACGACGAGCCTCTGGGCGCCACACGACGCCGGGTTGGCTGCGGAGACGCCGGACGAGATCCCGGTGCATCGGCTATCGAGCGCCGAGCCGGCGGTAGGCCCGCTTCGGGGTCGCATGGAACGGATCCTGCGAATCGACTCCGACTGGACACGGTGGTGGAGACGTGGCCTTCGTACGGAGGGGATGCGCATTGGAGAGGGGTGCGATCTCGTCTGGGCCCTGATGCAGCCGTACGCCTCCGCCCGGCCGGTCGCACAGATTGCGGCGGCGTTGAATCTCCCGTGGATCGCGGATCTCGCCGACCCGTGGGCACTGGATGAGATGCAGATCTATCCGTCTGCCTTCCATCGGCGGTTGGCGGAACGCGAGATGCGTAGAGTCTTGCGGTCTTCGGCCGGCATCGTGATGAGCACGCCCGAGGCAGCAAGCCGGCTGGTGCATCGCTTCCCGGAGCTCGATTCCCACCGGCTCACCATCGGGCCTGTGGGATGGGATCGTGAGGACTTCGAAGCCCACGAGCCTCGGGGATCGGACGGCGACGTCTTCCGGATTGTCCACACGGGCTACCTGCATACCGAGCTCGGTCGGAAACAGCGTCGATCGGCCCGTGTCCGCCGGTTGCTGGGAGGCTCGCAAGCGGGCGTCGACATCCTCACTCGTTCGCACGTCTACCTGTTGCAGGCAGTGGACACGCTGCTCGAGCGGCGACCGGAGCTGCGCGGACGCATCGAGATCCATCTGGCCGGCGTTCAGAGCGCAGCGGATCGCGACGTCTCGAGCAAGTACGCGGAGGTGAAGTTGCTCGGCTACCTCGAGCATCCGGACGCCGTGTCACTGATCCGGTCGGCAGACCTCCTCTTCCTGCCGATGCACGATCTGCCGCCGGGGCATCGCGCCACCATCGTGCCGGGAAAAACCTACGAGTATCTGGCGGCAGGGCGTCCGATACTCGCGGCCGTGCCCGATGGTGACGCACGAGACATACTCCTCGAGGCGGGAAGCGCGTTCGTGTGTCGTCCGGCGGACTCCGCGAGGATGTGCGAGATCCTCTCGAGCCGCGTGGATGCCTTCATGGCCGGCGAGCCGGCTCCGGTCCCCGATCACCGCGTGGTCGACCGCTACGAATACGACCGTCTGGCAAGTGAGCTTCGGACGTTCTTCGAAGCGGCCTCTGGTTGATGGGGTCCGTTCGGTCGTCAGCACCCTGCGAACGACGGCCGGCGGTCGGACGTCGGATCTCGCAAATTGCGTAGAAATGGACAGCGCGCTACCATCCTCGAGCCGGCGGACGTCAGGGAAACGCGAGATGACGCCACCAACCGGAACATCGCCAGCGCCTTCCCAGCCCGTCAGCTCGCTCGGGGCCGGTTCGTTCGTCCGTTGGTCGGAGTGCGGCTGTCGGACTACGGCCCGTTTCAAAACTCTCTATGCCGACGGTGCGGGGAATCACGTCCAATGACCATGAACCTCGTTTCCCGCGTTGCGCTTCCCACAGACCGTTTTCGGCGTCGGCGGATGCGCCAGTTCATGCGGGAGTTCCAGCCAACCTCGGGAACGCGCATTCTGGACGTCGGCGGTACCCCGCTGAACTGGGGCCTCGTCGACCTGCGGTCCGACGTCGTGCTGCTCAACCCCGTCGCTCCGCCCAATGTCGAGCTTCCCCCAAACCTCACCTGGGCAGAGGGCGACGGATGTCACCTTCCGTATCGTGACGCGGAGTTCGACGTCTGCTTCTCGAACTCCACGATCGAGCATCTCCACACACGGCACAACCAAGAGCTGTTCGCCTCGGAGGTCAGGCGCGTCGCCGGTTCGTACTACGTTCAGACGCCCGCCCGCTCGTTTCCGGTCGAGCCTCACTGGCTCGGCTTCTTCGTCCACTGGTTCCCACGAGGATGGCAGCGACGGCTCGTCCGCTACATCACTCTGTACGGGCTCGTCATCAAGCCGGACGAGCCCCAGATCGACGCTCTGCTCGACGAGTACCGACTGCTCTCCTACAGGGAGCTCCGCGAGCTGTTTCCCGACGCCGAGATCCGTCGCGAGAGGTTCATGTTGCTTACCAAGTCGTACGTGGCGGTCCGCCGCGGCGCGGCACGCGGGCGCGTCTTGATGGGTCAGTCCTGAGGCGCGCTCGCCGGGCTCGCTCGCGTTGCGCTCGGACTAGAGCCCCAGCCGCTCGAGCTCCTCGAGGGCGACGAGGAAGCCGACCGTCGCCGCGCCGGCGGGACGAGAGCCTCGTGCGATCTCCAGAACGATCTCGGGCCGAACGAGCGGCGAGCCGGCCGCGGCCTCGAGAGCATCGGGTCGCTGCATCCACGCCCGTTGAACGAGCGCGGCCAGGGCGCCGGCGCCGACTGGTGGCCGGGAGATCGGTCGAACTCGCTGTCGCGCCTTTGCGACCACCTTCCTGGTGAATCTCGGCGCCGTCGCACGTGCGGACGTCAGCCCCCCTTCGGCAAGAACGCGGGGAGGCGGGCCCCCGGCCAGCGGCAGCAACGCGAGGCCGGCGTCGAGCTCGTGCAGCACCGCCGCGAGCGCACGGGATCCCCGGCGGCGCGTCGGGCTCACCGATCTCACCCAGGACAGGTAGCGGTCGTCGAGGAACGGGGCGAGGACAGCTCTCGACCTCGATGCGACCGTGTACGCCGGCCCGAGCCACCGGCCCATGCGCATGTCGAGGTACAGCTCGTCGGTCGAGGCAAGGAACGGCCCCGGCCGCACGAGTCGGCGCAGCGCCGCTAGTGCCTCGTGTTCTGCGTGCGCAAGCGCCTCAGGGCGGAGAAGCTCCGCATCGACCCGGTCGTTTGCGAGGACCCGCCACCGCCCGAGCGCTCTGACGCTCGAGTCGACATTCGGGATCCATCGGGGGAGGGCCGCGTAATAGAAGCCGCGTCCAAACTCACCGTTCTGACCTGAGAGACGTGGTCGATCGTCGCCCACGCGGGATTCGGCCCACCGAAGCATCCCGAGCGCGACGGCATTGCCGGACCAGTCCGCCTCCCGACCCGCGGCGACGACCAGCGCCTCCGCCTCGTCGGCGGGGATGTCTGCGAGCTCCGTCATGTCGATGCAGTGATGGTCGAGGTCGTTGCGGCGTGCGATCTCGACTGCGATGGCCTCGTCGGCGCCTCCCGGGTGGCTCAGGGTGAACGCCGGAAGACCCGCGCGCCGCTCGGGTGGAATCGCGGCGAGTAGCACGCGGCTGTCGAGTCCTCCGCTCAGCTCGAGAACCGGACTGGAGGTCGTCTGGAGTGCGTCGTCGACGATCGAAACCACGACCTCGACGCCTGTCCGTCGGATGGCCGCCATCTCGTCGATCCAGCCGTCGGCGTCGAGCGCCGGCGGGGGCGCGACGCGCGAGACGTCCACGCGACCTTCGCTCAGTTCGCACAGCTCGCCTGCCTGGAGCAGACGGACGTCCGAGACGACGGTCGCGCTCTCGAGCGCGTGGCCGGCAAGCGCCGCCACGCCGAGGGCGTCGCGGTCGGGACCCGAACCACCGAGCCGGCCGAGCGCGACGGCGGAGGTCGAGATCGCGCCCCAGCCGCGTCCTTGACGCCAGTAGACGTGGTGGATGCCCGCGGTGTCGCTCGTCGCGCACCAACCATCGGGAGTCGTCCAGGCGACCGCGCCGGGCGGGACGATTCCGGTCGGCATCGGCCGGTCGGGTGCGACGAACGGGCCGGTCGACGTCCGAAGGCCCTTCGAGAGCACGACGACCACGCCCGGGGCCGGTGCGGCGTGCTCCACGCGGGCATCGCCGATCTCTCGAAGGGCTCGGGCGGCCGAGTCGAGGTCGGGGCCAGCGTCGGGGTGGGCTACGTCGACGACGAGGAGGCCGGGCTCCCTCACGACCCTGGACCGCTCATCCCCTCAGTGCCACGACGCGACGGAGATGCGCGCTCACTGCATCCACAGACTCGCCCTGGACGAAGAGCCGACCCCACGTGTCCACGAGCAGCACGCGCAGAAGCCATTGGGGTGACGCGTCGTCGACAAGCGAGGCGCGAGCCGCCGAATCGAGCCCGAACGCATCGACGACGAATCCGTCCCGGAAAGCCTCGGAGGAGATGGCGATGCGATCCCACACCCGCACGGGGAAGCCCTGCTTCTCTCGCTGCGCGAGCGTCGACGGGAGCGTTCGGTCGGCGAACGCGCGCACGGCCCACTTGTCGATCTGGAAGGGGTGCCTCCGGTCGTGCACGCGCCAAGACCGGCGCAACTTGTGACGACCCGGGAGATTCGCCGCCACCCTCGCGAGCTCGTGGCCGAGGAACGGGAAGCGCGACTCCAGGCTCCACGCCATCCCCAGCCGGTCGTTGCGGTGCAGGAGCGACACGAGGTGGTTCTGCGCGAGCTCCAGGCTGAGCACGTGGAGCCGTCGCTCGTCCTCGGGGATGAACGCAAATGCCTCTTCGGCCGTGCGGCGTACAGATGACTCCTCGAAGCGAAACACGAGCTCTCGCAACGCGTCCGCATAGCTGCCGTTCCTCCGCGGCCAGAAGAGATCGGCCGCTCTTGGCGAGAGCCGGGACAGCAACCCGCGCGCTGCGTCCTTGACGACGTCGACGCGTCCGACCAGCGACGCGACCGCGAGTTGCGGGTAGCCGAGGAAGTACTCATCGCTTCCCTCGCCCGTGAGCAGGACCTTGACCCGGTCCTCGCGGACCCGGCGGCTGACGAGAAAGAACGGGACCGAGTTCAAGTGGTAGGTCAGGGGCACCTCGTTCGCCCACGTGACGGGCGCGAGTTGATCGAGGATGTCGGCATCCTCAACGCGCTCGACGTGAAGGCTCGCGTGAACGGAGCTCGCAAGCGCCTCCGCGGCGGATCGCTCGGAGTCGCCCACGACGTCGGCGTGATAGAGGCCGATATCCGATTCCCGTTCGGTCGCGAGCACGGTGATGAGGCTGGAGTCCACACCTCCGCTCACGAGACAGGCCACGGGTGCGTCGCTGATCAGTCTCAGCTCGGTTCCACGCGTCAGGGCAGCGCCGACTCGGTCGACGACAGCCTCGTCCGAGAGGCTCCTCAGCTCGCGCCACGTCTTTTCGTCGGCGAAGTCTGCGACCGTCGCAAACGACCGACTACGAGGCTCCACGGAGTCCCGGAACTCGAGCCATTCGCCGGGCCGGACCGCGTTGATCCCCGAGAACACGGTGGCCTGGCCCCAGGTGCCGGAGAGGCCCAGCAGCGTCGCCGTCAGCGTCGTGGTGTCGGGTGCGCTCGGCCGTGCGACGACGATCGCCTTCATCTCGCTGCCGAAGCGCAGCTCACCGTCCCGCGCGGACCAGTAGAGCGGCTTGACTCCGTGCCGATCGCGAACGAGATGGAGTGCTCGCTCCCGTCTGTCCCAGGCCGCGAACGCGAAGTCTCCCTCGAGCTCGGCGACCGTCTCCGCGATACCGCGCTCCGCGATCATCTCGAGCAGGACCTCGGTATCCCCGGTCGACCGGAGCCGACCCGCTCGCTCCAGCCTCGGACGCAGTTCGAGGAAGTTGAAGATCTCGCCGTTGAAGGCTATGACCCACCGCTCGTCGGCCGACACCATCGGCTGGGCTCCGTTGGGCGAGAGATCCTGGATCGACAGCCGCACGAAGCCGAGCCCGACGGCTCCCTCGCACCACGTGCCGTCGTCGTCCGGCCCGCGATGACGGATCGTGTCGATCATGACCGTCAACTCGTCGTGCGCGATCGGAGCTCCGCCGGGGCGCAAGATGCCTGCCAGCCCGCACACGTGTCAGCTCCTCCCCCGTCGCCGCGCTGCCATCGCCCAGAGGCTACTGGGCGCGCCTGGTCCGCGGCGGCCGGTGGCGCATGGGCTCCGTGAGGCAGCCTACGTCGGTGCTGTTCAACGAGCCGTCCTTCATCCAGGATGAGCGAATGGGTCAGCGCCAAGCGAACGATTCGTCGTCCACCGACGTCCTGCTCGTCTGCTCGTCCGGCGGGCATCTCCTGCAGCTGGTCACGCTCGCGCGCGCCTGGGGCGACCTCAGCCGCGTATGGGTGAGCTTCGACAAGAGCGACGTGCGCTCGCTGCTCGCCGGCGAAGAGGTGATCGTCGCGCACGGCCCGACGAACAGGAACATCCCCAACCTCTTGCGGAACCTCTGGCTGGCCTGGAGGGTCGTCCGCCGTGTCCGTCCGCGCGCCGTGGTGACGACAGGAGCAGGCGTCGCCGTTCCGTTCGCCTGGTTCGCCCGGCTCGCGGGCGCGCGCGTTGTCTATGTCGAGAGCTTCACACGCATCGATTCGATCTCGCTGAGCTGTCGGCTGATCCGCCCGGTGGCGGATCGCGTCTACGTCCAGTGGCCGGAGGCCGCGCGCCTCGTGGGCGGCGCACGGTACGTGGGGAACGTCTTCTTCGATCCACGATGATCGTCGTCAGCGTGGGAACGAACGAGGCGCGCTTCGACCGCCTTCTCGAGTGGTTGTCGGACCTCGAGCTCGAGGACGACCTCGTCGTTCAGCACGGGCCGTCGACGGTCCGTCCGCCGGGCTCACGGTGTGTCCCCTACCTGCCGTACGAGGATCTGGTCGAGCTCGTGCGCGAGAGCCGCGCGTTCGTCACACACGCAGGGGTCGGCTCGATCATGATGGCGCTCTTCTCGGGCCGTCGGCCCGTGGTCGTCCCGAGGTTGAAGCGCTTCGGCGAGGCCGTCGACGACCATCAGGTCTCGCTTGCGCGCCGTCTGCAGGCCGAAGGGCTCGTCACCCACGTCGAAAGCGTGGAAGCACTCGAGCGCGCACTTGCGCACGGGTCGCACGAGGTCGCTCATATGGGGGGAGCAACGGCACTCCAGCACGAGCTGCACGAGTACCTCGCCGGCCCGCCGCGCCCATGACCTGATCGCGTCGCCTACCGCGGCCGATACGCGTCGTTCCCCCGGATGATCACGCCGAGCGCCTGGAGGTGACCGCGCCGATAGCTCGAGCCTCCGCGTCCGAAGATCGTGCGAACGCCCTCGCCCAGGCCGATTCCGAGGCGCTCGAGAACGGAGCCGACCCGGCCGCGATGCCGTCGGGCGTAGCGCAGGCGGCTGGCTGCCAGCATCGGCAGGAGCTGCGCCCGCGGTCTCGAGCCGCCGCCCGCGTGAACGCACGTCGCGTCAGGAAAGTAGGCGACGGCAAGCCCTGCATCTCGCTGGATCCGACGGCAGAGGTCGATGTCCTCCGAGTAGAAGAAGAAGGCCTCGTCGAGGCCTCCGATGCCCTCGAGGGCCGAACGACGCGCGAGGAGGCACGATCCCGACAGCCAGTCGACTCGCCCTGGGCGCTCGTACGCCTGTGGGTCACGGACGACCTCGTCGACCCAGCCGGCCCGTGGAGCGATGCGATGGAGGAAGAGCGCCTGTGCGTAGGTCGAGACGAGCGAGGGGAAGCGGCGGATGGTGAAGTTGATGCTCCCGTCCTCGTTCAGCGTGCGGGGGCCGACGAGCCCGACGCCGGGATCCATGTCCAGCGCGCGAGCCAGGTGCTCGACATCCTCGACCCCGAGCAACGCGTCGGGGTTGAGGAAGAGCACGTACTCGGACGACCCTGCCCGCCAGCCGGCGTTGCAGCCGTACGAAAACCCACCGTTGTTCGGCATGTGGATCACTTGGACGCCGGGCAGGTCCTCGACGACCTCGAAACTCCTCTGCGGGCAAGAGTTGTCGACCACGATCACGGTGAGCCCGGGCGCGCCGGAAAGGCGCGCGACGCACGCACGTAGGTGCTCGCGGCTGTTGTAGGCGACGACGACAACGTCGACGGAGCGCATCGACATACCGTACGTATGATGGGAGCGTGCTCCCCGTCCGCAAGGCTTTCGGGCGCAGCTTCGTGGGCGTCTACCGCTTTGCGGGGCGAGCGTGGGGCAAGGCCTTCTCGATCGGCAGCTCGGGCGCGTTCCACTCGTTCGGCCGGCACACGATGATCCAACCGCCTTTGCGGATCGGCGGAGAAGAGCGGATAGCCGTCGGCAGCCGGGTGTTCGTCGGTCCCGGGTGCTGGCTCCAGGCGCTCGCGGGCGACGGAGTGGCGATCACGATCGGGGACGGGACGAACTTCGCCGGCGATTGCGTCGTGTCGGCGTCGTCGTCGATCACCATCGGCAAGGACGTCCTGTTCGCCCGCGGCATCTACGTCTCGGACCACTCGCACGCGTTCGGAGACGAGGCAACGCCGATCATCGACCAAGGCGTCGACAAGATCGCGCCTGTCGTCATCGAGGACGGCGCGTGGCTGGGCGAGAACGTCGTCGTCTGCCCAGGGGTCACCATCGGGCGGGGAGCGGTGGTCGGTGCGAACTCCGTCGTCGTGCGGGACGTCCCCGCACGATCCGTCGCGGTCGGCGCCCCCGCGTCGGTCGTTCGCGAGATCGACGCGCCGGTTGACAGCGGAGCAGTTGCCCGATGATCGTGGGACGAGCTCGATGAGAACGAACGATCTCGAGATCGCCAGGCAACCGAGTCGCGCACCGGACGAACGAGAACGCGATCGTGCGGATGGACCGGCTGGACAGGTGTCGCCACGGGTGGCGACGTACGCGCTCGTCAGCCCCGTCCGCTCGGAAGCCGCGAATCTCGAGCGAATCGTCGCCTGCCTCGAGAGACAGACCGTCACCCCTTCGCGCTGGATCATCGTCGACAACGGATCGACGGACGCAACCCCCGCGGTCGTCGCAGAGCTCGACCAGCGACACGAATGGGTGACGGGGGTGTCGATTCCCGGGGCCGATCGCGCCCTTCCCGGGTCGCCCGTGGTGCGCGCCTTCCACGCGGGGCTCGAGCTTCTTCCGAGCCCCTGGCCGGACGTCGTCGTCAAGCTCGACGTCGACACGACGTTCGAGCCGGATCACTTCCAGGTCCTCCTCGAGGCGTTCGCGGCGAATCAACGGCTGGGCATCGCCGGTGGGGTCTGCCTGGAGGAGAGAGGCGGCGAGTGGACGCCGACTCATGTCACCTCCGATCACGTGCGAGGCGCGGTGCGGGCCTATCGACGGGAATGTCTCGTCGACGTGCTGCCTCTGGAGGACGGCATGGGCTGGGACGGGATCGACGAGCTCAAGGCACAATCCCGCGGCTGGCAGACGCGGATCCTCCCCGGCCTCTCGTTCCGGCATCACCGGCCTGTGGGCGCCCGAGACGGCGGTAGCCATCGGCGACGACTGGCAGAGGGTCGCGGAGCCCACTACATGGGGTACCGCCCGTCGTATCTCTTCGCGCGTTCGCTCTTCCAGGCGCGGCACGATCCGCGTGCTCTTGCCATGGTCGTCGGCTACCTGGATTCGGCTCTGCGCAGGCGCCCCGTTCTCGACGACCCGGACGCCGTCCGCCACCTGCGAGAAAAGCAACGCTTCAGGTCGTTGCGCCACCGTGCCCGCGAAGCCCGCGGCGGCGTCTGAACCCGACCGAGCGATGATCACGGTCGGGCAGGACTGAGATGTGCGGAATCTGCGGCGCGATTCAGCTCTCGGGTGAGGCGCGTCCACTGCTCCGGGACGGCGCGCTCGAGCGGATGTCGGAGGCGATGGTGCACCGCGGCCCCGACGACCACGGCATCCACCGTGCCGCAGGAGTGGCCATCGCCGCCCGCCGGCTCAGCATCGTCGACGTCGAAGGTGGGCACCAACCGTTTCCGAACGAAGACCGATCCATCTGGGCGATCCAGAACGGCGAGCTCTTCAACCATGACGAGCTCCGCGACCGCCTGACGGCTCGAGGACACGGGTTCCGCAGCCGATGCGACACGGAGATCTTGCCCCACCTGTACGAGCAGCACGACGTGGAGTTTCCCGGCCTGCTGCGGGGAATGTTCGCCATCGCTCTCTGGGACGACAGGAATAGGCGTGCCGTGCTCGTGCGTGACCGATTGGGGATCAAGCCGCTGTACTACGCCGTTGCGGGCGACCAGCTCCTGTTCGCGTCGGAGCTCAAGTGCATCCTGGCCTCGGGGGCGATCTCGGACGAGCTGGATTTTCAGGCGATCGACGCGTACCTGAGGCTCGGCCTCTTCCCCGGCCCGGCGACACCGCTGAAGGCTGTGCGCAAGCTGGCGCCCGGCCACCGAATCGTCGTCGACCGGTCAGGCATGCGCGTGGAGCAGTGGTGGCGGTATCCCGAGCCGTCGCCCGTCGCCGAGAGGTCCGAGGACGAGTGGTGCGATCTCCTGATCAGCGAGCTCCGGGAGTCCGTACGGCTCAGGTTGATGAGCGACGTCCCGTTGGGCGCGATGCTCTCCGGGGGGCTCGACTCGAGCCTGATCGTCGCCCTCATGTCCGAGCTCGTGTCGGAGCCGGTCAAGACCTTCTCCGTCGGCTTCGTGGGAGGGGACGTCCGCAACGAGCTCGACGACGCCCGAGTGGTTGCCAAGATGTACGGCACCGACCACCACGAGCTCCAGGTGGCCACGAACGACACGATCGACCTCTCGGAGCTCGTCTGGCATCTCGACGAACCGCTCGCAGACCTCTCCGCGCTCGGGTTCATTGCGCTCTGCGAGCTCGCCCGGCGCGACGTGACGGTTGCGCTCTCGGGTCAGGGAGCAGACGAGCTGCTGGGGGGGTACCGCCGACACGCTGCCGCGGCCTTCGCGCAGCGGCTCTCGTGGCTTCCGGGGCCATTCCGTGGCGCGCTGCGCCACGCCGCGCCTCACCTGCCTGCACGCTTTCGACGCGCGGCGCAGACTCTCGGCGCAGCCGATCCCGCCGCCCGCTATGTCGCCCTGACGGGAAACATGGACGCCGAGCTCCACAGGGCGCTCGTCGCGGGACCCCTCGCCAGAGAGGACGGTGGCGCGGCCTGGCGTGCCGTCGCCTCCCAGGTCGACGGCACCTCCGACGCCCTATCGAGCGTGCTCGCCCTGGACGCGAAGATCGGGCTGGTCGACGACATGCTGCACTACTTCGACCGCGCCTCCATGGCGCATTCGCTCGAGGTGCGAGTGCCCTTCCTCGATCACGAGTTCGTGCAGCTGTGCAGCACGATCCCGTCGTCCCTGAAGGTGCGAGACGGCGTCACCAAGTACCTTCTGAAACGGGCGGCACGCGGGCTCGTGCCCGATCGCCTCGTCGACAAGCCGAAGGTGGGGTTCTTCAACGCCGAGGTCGGGCGATGGCTCTCGACGCAAGCGGGCAGGGACGCATCCGACGTGCTGCTCGACCGTGATGCGCGCTACCCGGAGATGCTCGACCGCCGTACGGTGACCGGCCTGCTGACGCGCTACCGCGACAATCCGCAAAGCGGGGACGGTCATGCACTGCTCACCGTGCTGATGCTCGAGCTCTGGCTCTCGACGTTTCTTCCGCGAGCCAGGCAACAGTCGCACGTAGCGGTCGGCGCGGTCACGGGAAACGCTCGCGACCTTACCTA
>Ga0111538_10010770_pt1 | contig 12148 bp, 8 predicted proteins | sample SoiMethybrSBSTD1_FD_79669 | JGI IMG/M metagenome (GOLD analysis project Ga0111538, IMG submission 79669) | Bulk soil microbial communities from a Populus tree surrounding site in Tennessee, USA - Soil MetaG P. TD hybrid SBSTD1 (version 2)... | ecosystem: Environmental > Terrestrial > Soil > Tree...
ATCTGCCGCCACGCGAAGATTCGCACAGGCCTTTTCACTTCGCCCCACCTCGTTTCAATAACTGAAAGAATCAAGATCCAGGGCGAGCGGATTTCTGAAAATGAGTTCGCGCGGCACACGACTACGGTGAAGGAAACAGCCGACAGACTGGTCGAACAGGGCGAACTGCAAACCTTGCCTACCTTTTTCGAACACGTCACGGCCATCGCTTTGTTAGCCTTTCGCGAAGCCAGAGTCGAACTGGCTATCCTGGAAACGGGTCTGGGAGGCAGACTTGATTCAACCACTGCGGCCCAGGCAGAGGTTGTCGCCATCACGCCCGTCGCGATGGATCATGAAGAATATCTGGGTTCAACCATCGCTGAAATCGCCGCGGAAAAGGCGGCTATCATCCGGCCGGGAGTCGCCGCGGTCATTGGGCCCCAAACCCCTGAAGCTCTCGAAGTGATCATCCGACGCTGCGAAGCGCAAGGCATCCAACCGGCGATCATTGAAACGTCAGAAGTTTCGCACCTGGGCGGCGCGACAGCCGATGGTCGCTGCGAATTAGTCTTTGAAAACGCGCCCGGCCACAATGAAAAACTCAATCTCGGTCTGCGCGGCCGGCACCAAATCGATAACGCCCTGGTTGCTGTCGCACTGGCTGAATCTTTAAGCAAGCGTGGCTTTCCTATTTCTCAGACTGCCATTGTTCACGGATTGGAAACCGCTAAACATCCTGGCCGTCTTGAGTTGTGGACTTGCAAGCCGCCGCTGCTTTTTGACGGTGCTCATAACCCGGCGGCAGCCCGCACCCTGCAAGATTACTTGGTTGAGTTTGTGAAGTCGCCGGTAACGATGATCTTTGGCGCTATGAAGGACAAACGTTTGCTGGAAATGGCCAGCCTGCTTTTTCCGTTGGCGAATGAATTGATTCTGACGGAGATCGATAATCCCAGGGCAACCTCTCTCGTGGATTTGATCGGGACGGTCCCTTCAGATGTGGACCGGAACAAAATCAGCACTGTTTCGGGTGTCAGTGAGGCGGTGATCAAGGCTCGTGAGATAACCCCGGATGACGGGTTGATCTGCATAACCGGGTCGCTCTACCTGATTGGAGCGGCCCAGGAAATTCTCAACTCTCGATCGGCAGGGGCCCAATTTGAATAAGTTTTTCGGTAGCCCAGGCGTTTACGCCTGGGAATGAAAGTGGGATTAGTTTCTAAAGCCCCATTAAAGGGGCTTTAATAGCGCCTCCCCGTTTCTCACCCAGGCGTAAACGCCTGGGCTAGAGAAAACCACGCGATGAATTCAGGTCCACCTTAAATCGCGACGTATTGCTCATTATTAGTATCCGACACTACACTTACGACGAACGTTAACTGAAGCGCGGCGGTTCGTCGCTGAGGCATAGCAAGCGGGACGCTTGCGCTCCAGTCAAAAATTAGACAAACATGACCGACCCAATCACCACACCTGAGTTCATTGATTCAAAGAAAGTCTTCGCCGGACGAATCTTTGACGTCACGGTCGATACTGTCCGTGAAGGCGACGTCACTTACATCCGCGAAGTGGTCCATCATCCCGGAAGCGCGGTCATCTTGCCGGCATTCGACGACGGCACGATTGCGCTGGTGCGCCAGTATCGACATCCGGCCGTGAAGTATCTGCTCGAATTGCCTGCCGGCACCCTGAATGACAAAGAACGGCCGGAAGAGGGCGCCGCCCGAGAGTTGGAAGAAGAGCTTGGCGTCGTGGCCGGCAAGCTGGAGAAACTCTCTGAGTTCTTCGTCAGTCCGGGATTTTGTGAAGAAAAGATGTGGCTCTATCTGGCAACCGAACTACGCGAAACGGCGCAACGCCTTGAAGAGGACGAAAATATTGAAGTCGTCCGCGTTCCGGTCGGTCAGGCCCTGCAAATGATCACCGACGGCGACATCGAAGATGCCAAAACGATTATTGGCTTGATGCTGGCGGCCCCGCGACTTGGAGCTTCAACGCTGGAACCTTCTTATCCGTCGGTTTGAACGGGTGCGCACGCCTCCGGCGTGCTGTAGGCACTCGGTAGTGGGGCACAGTTTGAATGTGGCACCCGCATCTTGCGCGATTCACGGGCCCGTGCCACCTTGCCTACCCAGGCACTCCGGAGGAGTGCGTACCGTTACTTGTCTTAACCAGATCGCTGCGATATCTTGACCCCGCAAACTCAGTTCTCAGTTCTGAATCTTATGAAAAAGTCCCTGTTCGTCTCTTTGTTGCTCACCATTTTGATGGCAGCACCGGCAATCGCCCAACAGACGCTCGAGGCCCTGGTCGATCGCGAAATCACTCAACTGGTCAGCACTTACAAGATGCTGCATGCGGCGCCTGAGCTCTCGCATTACGAAGAGAAGACCTCGGCGTTCTTTGCCGCGCAGCTGCGATCGTTCGGTTACACGGTCACCGAACGCGTCGGAAAGTACGATCGGCCGCAGTTCTCAGGCTACGGCGTGGTCGCGGTCTTGAAAAACGGAGTTGGGCCGACGGTGCTGGTACGCACAGACCTGGACGCGCTGCCGGTGGAAGAGAAAAATGACGTCCCCTACGCCAGCAAAGTCAGGACGAAAAATGAATCGGGCCAGGAAGTCAGCGTCATGCACGCCTGTGGACATGACGTTCACATAACCAGCATGCTCGGAACGGCGAAGCTTCTGGCCGCGCTGAAAGATCAATGGAAAGGCACCCTGGTGATAATTGGCCAGCCCGCTGAAGAGACTGTCGATGGCGCCAAAGCCATGCTGGCTGACGGGCTTTACACGAGATTTCCCAAACCGGATTTCACCATCGGCCTGCATGACAGCGCGGACGTGGAAGCCGGAAAGATCACCTACACGCCAGGTTATGCCATGGCCAGCTCAACGTCAGTTGACGTCATCATTCGCGGCCTCGGCGGTCATGGTTCAAAACCCGAAGCCACCAAGGATCCGATCGTGGTCGCCTCACAGACGATCGTGGCACTGCAAACCATCATCAGTCGTGAGAACTCGCCGCTCGATCCTGCCGTGGTTACCATCGGCTCGATTCACGGCGGCACCAAACGCAACATCATTCCCGACGAGGTGGTGCTTCAGCTAACAATCAGGACCTACAAAGAGGAAGTCAGACAGCGCATCATCGGTTCGATTGAACGAATCGCCAGGGGCGTGGCCGCGGCCGCCGGCATTCCTGAGGAGCGCGCTCCAATCGTCAAAGTAATCGAGAGTGAGAATGCGCCTTCGCTTTACAATGATCCGCAATTGACTGAACGCATCGCTGTGGCGCTTGGCAAAGCAATCGGCGCCGATAATGTAATCAAAGCGCCGCCGTTGATGGCGAGTGAAGATTTTGGTCATTTCAGTCTGGATCATCAGATTCCGTCCTGCTACTTCTGGCTGGGCGCAATCGAACCTGCGAGGGTTGAAGCCAGCCGGAAGTCCGGTAAACCGCTGCCTTCGCTCCATTCAAGTTTGTTCCAGCCGTTGCCGGAACCAACCTTGCGAACCGGCGTCAAAGCCATGACGGCAGCAGTGCTTGAGTTGATGAAGAAGTAATCCAGTGGCACAGGCTTCAGTCTATGATTGCGAAAAATGTAAAGCAGACTGTCCAGTCTGCTTGACCTTCAGGATGGCCAAAGATTCCCAGACTCGACAGTCTGCGATACATTCGACCGCTTAAGTAACCGTGAATCACAGACTGAAGTCTGTGCCACTAAAATCAGACGGAGTGTAAGCTTGCGCCTTAGTCTTAAACGCAGCCAGCCTGTCGCCGCGCCGTCGCGCCGGGCTCCACACTTCGAGTTAGGCGAGCAAGGCGAGTCCCTGGCCCGCGAGCACCTCGAGCGCTCTGGTTACCGGATCGTGGCGGCAAATTTCAGCCTGCCTATTGGACGTAACACGCGGGATGTGATTGTCAACGCTGAGATTGATCTGGTCGCTTACGATGGCGGAACGCTTTGCTTCGTCGAGGTAAAAACCAGAACCTCGGACGAGATTGCTCCGCCGCAGATGAATGTCGATTTGCGCAAGCGCCGGCAAATCGCGCGCGCGGCGCGGGCTTATCGCCGAATGTTTGGCCTGGTGGATGCGCCGTATCGATATGATGTCGTTAGCGTGATTGCGAAACCCGGCGATGACGAGCCGCGTATTGATCTGTTGAAAGGTTTTTGGACTGACGCGCAACTGCGAAAACGCACTTGGCATGAATCGTATTGGGATTGAGTTTTTTAGCCACAAAAAGGCACAAAAAAGCTCAAAAAGAAAATGAACGCTGGCCATAATTAACCAAACCCCCGAAAGACATTTTGTGCTTTTTGTGCCTTTTCGTGGCTATGATTTAGTCGCATGACATCGCTCGAAAATTACGTCGGCCAAACTCTCGACGAGAAATACCGCCTTGAGCGCTTGCTCGGGCAAGGCGGCATGGGGGCCGTGTATCTGGCGACGCATCTTGGTACCGAGCGCTATGTGGCCTTGAAACTAATCGCGCCGCAATTCATGCGCAATGAAGAATTCGTTGAACGTTTCAAGCGTGAAGCTCGAGCTGCCGGCCGCCTGCGTCATCCGAACGTCGTTGACGTTACCGATTTTGGTTTTTCCGGTTCCGGCCACAACCGCGTCGCTTATCTCGTGATGGAATACCTTGACGGCTGCACCTTAAGTGACGTGCTCGCTGAGGAGGACCGGCTGCCACTTTATTGGGCAGTAGACATTATCGAGCAGGTGTGTGCCGCGGTCCACGAAGCACATCAGCAGGGCGTCGTCCATCGCGATCTGAAACCTGACAACATCTGGCTGGAGCCCAATGGCCTCGGTGGTTACCGCGTCAAAGTGCTGGACTTCGGTATCGCCAAACTCGGTGAAGCCAGCAGTTCCAATGCCGACTTAATTGCTCCATCCAAACCTCCGCTACAGCCTACTGAAGAGGTTTCGACGCTGGCTCTGTCTCCTGAGGAGATGACAGCCGCAATCAGCGCGGCGGCGCAAGCTCCGTTAAAAAAACCGACTCCAGCTCGATCAAAAGATTTGGAAGCGGCAACTCTGATCCAGCCGGACAACGCCGGCGCGGCAGACGCCGCCAGCGAACCGCCCGAGGAAAACGGCGATGCCACGCGATTGTTCCATGACGCCCGTCTCACCGGCGGCGGCGCACGGCTGACATCGGTGGGGTCATCGACCGCTGCTGCGTCCGGTCTGACGCGTGTTGGGGCAATTCTGGGAACGCCGCTCTACATGTCGCCCGAGCAATGCCGAGGTGAGCGTCTCGATGCCCGTTCAGACGTCTACAGCCTTGGCATCATCGCTTACCAGATGCTAACCGGTTCGCCACCGTTTACGGGCCAAACCACTTCCATCATTCGGGCTCATACAGAAAACGCGCCGGTACCGATCAGAAGCTTTAACAAGAAATTACCAAAGCGAGTGGCGGGCGCGGTGATGTGGGCTCTGGAAAAAGACAAGCACGCGCGGCCCCAGACGGCGATTGCCTTCTCTGGCGCCATCCGCGCGAATGCCGATGGCCTGGGCGCGCTCTACCGCCGGGCGTTTTCACTCTACAGTGAATACTTTCCGGAGTTTCTCAAGTTGTCCCTGCTGGCGCACATTCCCGTATTCGTTGTGATGGCGATGACGCTCGCTCTCAGGCTCGCCGATAAGCAACTAAGCAAACCGTTAGTAATCGCGTTCGGCATACCGATCGCGCTATTTTCGGTGGTCGCAAAATTCCTGACCGGATCGATTATTTCCGGCGTCACCGCGATTATTGTTACTCAGCTCGCAGTCATGCCCATGAAACCGGTGAGGTTGCGCAGCGCGTTCGACGTGCTCCGCAAACGCTGGCGACCGTTCATAAAGACGGGGGCTTTCCTCGCGTTGCGAATCCTGCTCGGCTGGATCCTCTGTGTGATCCCCGGGATTGTTATGACGATTCGTTACTATCTCTGGGCGCCTGTAGTTCTGATGGAGGGATTGGAAACTAAGGCCGCCCGATTGCGCGCCCGCGCTCTCGCTTCGCGCTCATGGCGCACGGTCATTCTGGTGGTGGTGATTCAGATCATGGTGCCGATCCTGATCAGTTCAATTGTAGGTGGGCTGATTGGGCTCAAGACCAGCGCGCAATCGCACGGCAGGATTCGATTCAAAGTCATCACTCAGTTCGCAGAGCTGATTCAGGTCTTTGTCCTGCCGCTCATATATATCGTTCCCGCGCTTCTCTACCTGAAGATGCGACAGCTCGGGGGCGAAACTCTGACTGATGTGATGGCGCAGCTTGAAAATGTTGAAGGCGCCCGGAGCCTTTGGCAGCAGCGGATGCGCTCAAAGTTGACCATTACCCCTCAATCTCGCACCCCGGTCCAACCAACAGACCCATCAACGTAAGGTAGTGGCCTGATTTGTAGGGGCGTCCCTCCGTGGGCGCCCGCTCTTCTCAAGTCGTAGGCATTAAAGCGGGCGCCCACGGAGGGACGCCCCTACAAATCAGGCCACCATCAACGTAAAAATACGTTTAAGGCTGGGCCAAAGCCGAAGCTTGCGATCACTTTCGCGCTTCAGTTGTCGAGTCACGCGCCCCCGCGTTTTTCACGTACTTATCAAACCAATTGATTCTCTCGGCCAGCACGTGCAGTAGAGTCTCGCGTCCGGCGTAGCCGTGCGCTTCGTATGGCAGCGTCACATAACGCACGGTTGCCCCCTGGCCCTTAAGCGCCATGTAGAAGCGTTCCGATTGAATCGGGAAAGTTCCCGAGTTATCGTCAGCTTCGCCGTGCATCAGCAGGATCGGGTCCTTGATGTTCTGGGCATACCAGAACGGCGACATCTTCGCGTAAAGCGCCGGCACTTCCCAGAACGTCCGCCGCTCACTTTGAAAACCAAACGGTGTCAGTGAACGATTGTAAGCGCCACTCTCCGCAAAGCCGGCGCGGAAGAGGCGCGAGTGCGCCAGCAGATTCGCGGTCATGAAGGCGCCATAGCTGTGACCACCGACGCCGATGCGATCGCGATCGCCCACGCCCATTTCGACTACCTTGTCGATGGCGGCTTCAGCGCTGGCCACCAACTGTTCGACGTAATGATCGTTGGCAGTCTCTCCCGGACCGACGATCGGCATCGTTGGGTTATCAAAAATCGCGTAACCCGACATCAGCAGAAACAGATGGGAATAGCCGCTCACAGTCGTGAAGCGATTTCCGGAACCGGTGATTTGACTCGCGGTATCAGCATCGCCAAACTCGCGCGGATACGCCCACATAATCACCGGCACTCGTGTGCCCGGTTTATAGCCCGGCGGCAGATACAACGTCGCTGATAATTTGACGCCGTCCTTCCGTTGATAAGTTACGAATTGATGAGTCACGCCGCGAAGTTGCGGCTGAGGATCCTTGAATTCGGTTACCGGGCGCGTGGTATTTGCCACAAGGTCGTGAATGAAATAATTCGGTGGATCCTTCGGCGATTCAAAACGCGTAAGAATCGTTTTCGCTTCATCGTCGAGCGGCGCCACCACCGTCTCGTATGATTTGGAATCGCTGCGGAAGAGCCGCTCACTCTGCAGCGTCTTGAGATTCAGACGATCGATGAAAGGACGATCGCCTTCAGGCGAAGAGCCTACGCCGGTCAGGAAGATGGAATCGCCGGTTTGCATGACCACGCCGGCGCCGCCACCTCCACCGAACCCACCGCCACCGCCACCGCCGAACCCACCTGCTCCGCTGTCGCGCCGAATGACCGGCTGGCCCGGATTTTCATACGCCGCATCCTGCCGGCGATCCCAAACTTTCCGCGGCTGAGCACCCGGTTCCAGAATCCAGGTGCGAATCCGGCGAGTTGCGCGATCGGATTCGCTCATTAAGGCGATGCCTTTTTCCGTAAAACTGACCGTCGCAAAACGCCATTCCGTTTTGGCAAACTCCGCGGGGGCTCCGGCAAACGGCGCTGTTAGCAACATCACCTTGTCGCGGAACGGCACTTTGTTTTTCATGTCGCCGCCGTCGAGGGCTTCGGTCCAAATAACCGTGGCCGGATGATCCGGTCGCCAGCGAATTCCCCGCGGACCAGTCTGTACTCCGGTCAGCGACACACCTTCGCGCGAAGGCACCTCGGCAATTTTGCGAACGACTTGATTGGCGCGCGACCACACCTCAACGTCCTGCGGAAACCCATTCATCGGAATCAGATGCGAGAACGGCCGCTTCGTTCTGGTTACCAAAAAGAAGTCCCCGCCCGGTGACGGCGTCACGCCGCTCAGAATTCCCGGATGCCCGATCAAGGTCTTGCGGCCGGTCGCCATATCGATCGTCGCCAACTGACTGGTGAAATAATATTCGAAGAGAGCGTCATCGTGCGCCGTCTTGAGCATGTCTTCATAGGTGGCTGCCGGCGCGGCCTTACCCATGTTTTCCTGGACGTTCGGGCCGGTCGGGACCGTCGGCGCGGCCGGCGCCGGGCCTCGCATGGAAGCTACCATCGTGCAAACCAAAGTCTTACTGTCGCGCAGCCAATCACAGGGATCTCCGGTCGTGGCGTTGAGGCGATCAGTCCCGGTAATCATTTTCGATCGTCCCGTCGCCGTCTCAGCAATCCACAACTCGATGCCGTTCGTTTTGGTATTCAAGAAAGAGAGGTGCGATCCGTCGGGCGAGAAATGAAGATTCGAGAGGTTCGCCTGCGCCGGCACCGTTACTTTTGTTTCGCTGCCGTCGGCAATCTTCCTCAGCGTGATCGCGTAAATATTCGTGGTACGCTGCGGACCATTAGTGTTCGGGTTTACCCGCACGCCCGCCAATCGCAGAATGGGTTGCGAAAGCTCTGCGATAGTCGGATAAGGCCGGCGGTAAGTCAGCGCCATCAACTGTTTGGTCGGGCTCAGGATCGCGGCCGGTAAGGGCTGAGCATCAAAGGCCTCGATTATTTCTTTCGGCGGCTGCTGATAACGCGGCGCATCACTGGATTGACCAAAACCGATTGTCGTCAATGCCAGCAACACCAGTGCGGCGAATGCAAAATGTGCTTTGCGCATGGGGAAACCTCCAGAAACTTTCAGATTAGCTTCGGTGTAGAGGCCGGATTCTATCAGAGTCCGCAAGGAAGCGCGAAATAGAATTAACATGTCCGATAAACTTCAGTTTGTCGCCCGGAGCTACAAGCTGGAGCTTCGACAAGCTAAAGCTTATCGGACATCAAAGGCTATCCCTTCACGAACTCATAAATGATATGCAGGGTCAGCGCGGATGAGGTTATCTCCGGACGGATCTCTTTGGCTCTGATTTGCAGGGCCCCCTTGGCCGGCGCAATTTCCACCCGGGTTGAGAGCTTTTCCAGGGTGAACAACTCAACCGGGTTGTAGCGACGATCGATAGTTCCCTGCACCATGCTCAGCAATGGGCCATTCAACATTGTCGGCGTGTTATTCAGGTGAATATTGCGCAACTGGAAACGCGCGACCAGGGCACGCCGCGCGCTGTCATAGCTCAGCAGAACTTCCGAATCTGCCCAACCGGAAAAGTCGACGCAACCCACCAAGCTCATATTGTAGGCGCCGGCGAATGCCAGCGGCCCGACAATCCGGCCTTCTTCAAAACGAACTGCGGTTCGCACTCCGGCCGCTTCGCGCTTCAAGCGGATCTCGCTGGCGCATTGCGAAGTTGATTGCGCGCCGCCGATCGTTAGCGGCATGGAAGGCTCGCTCAAATTATCGAAAATGGCGGCGAGAAATGAATTCAAAAACTGTTCGTTGACGGTGATCGTAGCTTCGGGTGGAGCGGCGTTACCGGAGGCGCGGCGGTCACGAGTCGCTGTTGTTTCCTGGGCGAAAGCAGTTGCGAAAGACAGAAGAATCAAGAATCCGGCAGGGATTGATCGAGTCAGTGGCGTCCGCATCTTCAGATCCATTGTTTCTCCTCGCGCCAGACCGACGCTCAAGTGGCACAGACTTCAGTCTGTGTTTTCCAGGGGCCACAGACTAAAAGTCTGTGCCACTTAATCACAAACCACGACGGACAATGTCGTGCAAACGAATCAGACCAACGCACACTCGGTTTGTATCAACCACCGGCAACACGTTGATTTGGGATGGACGGTCTTCCATCAAGCGCAGCGCTTCAAAAGCCAGCATCTCCGGACTGGTTACAACCGGGTTGCGCGTCATCAACTCGTCGCATTTGAGGTTTGCAAACGAGAAATCACGGGGGCCAACTCGCTGCAGAGAGCGGCGCAAATCGCCATCCGTGACGATTCCCATCAACTGTCCTTCCTCGTCAACGACATTAACGGCACCCAGACCATACTGCGTAATCGCCGAAACAATATCCATCCATGACGCGTCATTGCCAATGGTCGGATTCTCAGAACCACTGTGCATTAAATCCGCGACACGTAGCGTTAGCCGTTTTCCCAATTGTCCGGCCGGATGATTCGAAGCAAAGTCATCTTCAGTCAAACCCTTCGCCCGCATCAGTGCCATGGCGAGCGCATCGCCGAGGGCTAAGGCCACGGTGGTGCTGGTGGTCGGCGCCAGATTGAGCGGACACGCTTCCTGATCTACGGATGCGTCAAGCACCGCGTCGGCACGCCTGGCAATCGTGGACTTCAATCTCCCAAGGATGGCGACGAGCGGCACATCGCGACGTTTGATGTAAGGCACAAGTTCGAGCAGTTCGCTGGTCTCGCCGCTATTGCTCAACATTATGACTACATCGTCTGAAGTAAGAATTCCCAGACCGCCGTGCAAAGCGTCTGATGGATGGAGATGAATCGCAGCGGTGCCACTGCTGGTCATAGTCGCGGCAATTTTCTGGGCGATGATCCCGGATTTTCCCACCCCCAGCAAAACGATCTTGCCCTGGCAGCTGTTGAGAATGGAAAGGACCCGATCGAGTTCGGCCGCTTGCAAACGTTCCGCAGCTTTGGCGATCGCTTCGGACTCTGCGCGCAGCAATTCAAGCACCTGAAAATAACCGGTCGAGTCGGACATGCCGCAACCTTGATATACGAGCAACGAACTAATTTGCAAGCGCGGAGCAGGGCCCTAAGTTAAATTGAGGTTACAAAATGGGACCTGCCAGGGCCTCACTTCCCAAACTTGTTCATCTCGGCGATCTTCACGTAGACACTCAGTAGGGGTTCGGCTAATATCGGATTTCCGGACTAAGCAAGCATTCCACAATCAAATCGATCGCCAGCAGGAGTCAGATATGTTTGCAAAGCTTTTGCCCCGAGAAGAACAGTACTTCTCGCTCTTCGCGCAAATGACCTCGTACATCAACGATGCCGCCAAAACATTGGTTGAAATGATGTCTCACCGCAACGGTGATTATCAGGAATACGTGCAACGAATCAAAAGCATCGAGCATGCCTGCGACGATCTCACGCACAACATCTCGACTCGCCTGAATCAGTCATTCATTACGCCGTTCGACCGCGAAGACATTTACATGATGTCCAAAGCGCTGGACGACGTTGTTGATCTGATTGACGGCGCGGCCCGTTCAATCATGATGTACGACATTCATGAAACGACTGAGCCGGCCCGACAACTCGCCGGCGTGATCCAGCGAATGGGCCTGCAACTGCACGAAGTCGTATCGATCCTGCAAAAACCCAAAGGCGTGACTGAACGGCTGATCGAACTGCATCGCCTGGAAAACGAAGGTGACGACATTTATCAGCGGGCTGTTGGCAACCTGTTTCACGAGAACCGCGACCCACTTGAGGTTATTAAGTGGAAGGACGTCTATGAAAAACTGGAAAATGCGATCGATCGTTGCGAGAACGTAGCCAACATTATTGAGGGTGTGATCATCAAACATTCGTAGGCGGGATTGAGGTCCCGCAAAAAAGCTTTGTTTTGCCTGGCCGCGCCGCTGATCGCTGTGCTATCGTTTCCTTTACCCCGATGCCCGCGTAGCTCAGTGGATTAGAGCGTTCGCCTCCGGAGCGAAAGGTCGCAGGTTCGACCCCTGCCGCGGGTACCAGGTTCTTGCCCAGGATCCTCCAACTCGAAAAATGCAAAATGCTTTAGCACAGGACTATCGTCCGCAGACACTGCCGAAGATCTTGCTCGTGGAAGATTTTGATGACACGCGCCTGATGATGAAGATGTGGTTGGAGAAACGCGGTTATTGCGTCATCGAAGCCGAAACCGGCGAAAAAGCCATCAC
>Ga0111538_10010772_pt1 | contig 12147 bp, 10 predicted proteins | sample SoiMethybrSBSTD1_FD_79669 | JGI IMG/M metagenome (GOLD analysis project Ga0111538, IMG submission 79669) | Bulk soil microbial communities from a Populus tree surrounding site in Tennessee, USA - Soil MetaG P. TD hybrid SBSTD1 (version 2)... | ecosystem: Environmental > Terrestrial > Soil >...
ATTCCGGCCTCGTCACTGGTTCACAGGCATGAGCACGGCGATCGGACTGCCTTCGGCGACGACCACGATCGGCTGCATGCCCTCCGTCATCCGAAAACGCGACCCGCGCGGCGCGATGCGTCGCAGGTAGTCGATGTAGGTCGCGTTCAGCGCAATCCCGCTCGGCGAGGTGTAGGTCTTGGCGGTCGCCGCCAGGGTGAGATCGGTGAAGCCGTACTCGTTCTTGTGCGACGCCTTAGCATAATCCTCGAGCAGCTTGGCGGGAAACTCGCGCGCCGGTAGAGCGGCCGGCCGGGCGAGCGCGACGTCGACAGCGAGGCCGCCGTCGGTGATGAAGGTGCGACCGTCGCTCATGCGCAGCGTGCCTTGCCAGACTGGATCGCCGGGTGTGCCTGGGACCGTTGGTTTCATCGGCGTCTGTGGTTGCGCGTCATCCTCGCTTGGTGAACTCGTCGTCCGTTCGCGGCGCGTTCGGGAGCTGCTGATCGAGCGACTCGCGATACTTGAGACATCCGCGCAGAAACTGCGGCCACGCCGGAACGGTCGGAACGGGATCCGTTGCCTCGGGCAGCAGCCCCCACAGTTGCGGGTGATGCCAGCAGAGGTCATGGCCTGAGCTGTCGCGATGTCCGCGGATGCCAGTCCGCAGACGTTTCACCTCGGCGATGAGCTGCTCTCGATCCAAGGCCACAAGATCTTCGTCCACCACCTCACCTCAACAACTGCGCGGACCACTTCCCCTTGAAATGTGCCGTGAGCGTCGCGCCGTTCTGCCGAGTGTAGCGCAGTGGTAAGACTCCACCGGTCGTCTGCTCATCGTGCGCGTATCGGATCGATCCGCTTCCGCCGCAGTTGACCACGAACTCGCCTGGGACCTTAGCCCTGCTGTTCGATGCTGAGACGTGCGAGCGCTTTTCAGACGGTTCCGGCGCGCCGGGCACCCTGACGGAGGCGTGCAAATCGGGCTTCAACTGGTCGATACTCTGGTAGAGAGCGATGCCCAAGATTGAGGACGAGATCCTCGCGCGATTCTTCCAGGAATTGGAGCAAACAGAAGGCTTCTCTAGAGAGAGGGTCGACAATCTCCGTGCGCTGTTCAAGGCCGGGAAGAAGCCGAAAGCCACAGACGTCGTCAAGGTGTTGTCAGAGACGCCGAAGGATCAGCTCCCGTGATCAAGATCGAATCGATCACGATCAAGGAGATGCGCGGTATTCGCGACCTGTCGCTCACGCTCGGCAACGAACCGTTCGTGATTTCCGGCCCGAACGGTTCCGGCAAGAGTGGCGTCGTGGATGCGATTCAGTTCGTGCTCACGGGCGAGATGGGCCGGCTCAAGGGCGCGGGCACCGCCGACATCACGCTCGCTGATCACGGTCCTCACGTCGAGAAGCGAGATGATCCGGGCGCTGCTTCCGTCACGCTCAACGTCTTCATTCCTCACCTCGAGAAGAAAGCATCCATCACCCGGACGATCAAAAAGGCGAAGACACCGCAGATCACGCCAAGCGACGCAGCGGTCAAGGCAGTATTTGCGGAGCTGGCCGATCACAGCGAGGTCACGCTCTCGCGACGGGAGATCATCAAGTTCATCCTCACCGAAGCGGCCAAGCGATCACGAGATGTCCAGACGCTATTGAAGCTCGATGCGATCGATGAGACGCGCGCCACGCTCAAGACCACCGAGAACAAGCTTGGCGTCGAGCAAACGACCGCAAAGACCGTGTCGGAAGCCGCCGAAGATAACCTCAAGCGGCACCTCGATCTCGCCGCGCTGAGGGCAGAGGATGTACTCGCGGCGGTCAACAAGCATCGCCAGGTTCTTGGACTGCGTGTGCTTGCAGAATTGACCAAGGACACGGACGTTTCGCAGGGCATGGAACAGGGAGATGCTGAAGCCGCCGATGGCCAGAACAAGGAATCAGCGCTCGCCGATGTGGCCACAGTCATTCAGCTCACCGACGCGGGTCTCGAGACGCCTACCCAGGCTACCGTCTCCGCGCTCTTGAAAGACTACGCCGCGATCCACGCCGACCCAGACCTGCTGAGCAAGATCAGGCGGCAGCCGTTCCTTCAAACCGGCTTGGAGTTGGTAGACGGTCCACAGTGCCCTCTCTGCGACAGGAGCTGGGACATCCAGGCGCTGAGGACTCACCTGCAAGCAAAGCTCCGGGTGTCCGTTCAAGCGCAAGCCACGCGTGACCGTGTCGTCGATGGCGGCAACGCGATCGCGGCGGCGGCCCTGCGACTTCGCGAACAGTTCTCGTTGGTGGCAAAGCTGCCGGAAGTCGACGCAGAGTCCGCGAGTCGGCTTCAGCACTGGGCCGGAGAACTCCTCACGTTTGCTGAGGGCCTCAGATCGTTCGATGGCGTGATGGCGGCAAGCGAGCGAATCGAGGCTGGCTGGGCGAAGGCTCCGCGTGCGCTTGGCGCTGACTTGAAGGATCTGCGGTCAAGGGTGAAGGCGCGGCCCGACAAGAGTGCGACTGAGCAGGCGCGCAGCTTTCTTGTGATCGCGCAAGAGCGCCTGGAGAGCGTGCGGCGATCCCGGCGTGAACTCGAAGAGAAGAAGGCCAACGCCGCGCGCGGGAGAGCGGCGTACAAAGCGTACTGTGACGTCTCCGAGAAAGCCCTGACGTTCCTCTACGAACAGGTCGAAGAGGAGTTCGCGGCGTTCTACCGTCTGATCAATCACGACGACGAGGGTGAGTTCAAGGCCAAGCTCGAGCCGGCGGACGGCAAACTCGACCTCCGCGTCGACTTTCACAAGAAGGGCATGTTTCCGCCTGGCGCCTACCATAGTGAGGGTCACCAGGACGGTATGGGCGTCTGCTTGTACCTGGCCCTCATGAAGCACGTCATGGGCGCGAACTTCACGTTCGCCGTCCTCGATGACGTGGTCATGTCCGTGGACGCAGATCACCGCAAGAAGTTCTGCAAGCTTCTGAAGACCCACTTTCCAGACACCCAGTTCATCATCACGACGCACGATCAGGTGTGGGCTCGACAGATTCGGTCGGAAGGTCTCATCGGCGCAAAGGCGGCTGTTGCCTTCCACCACTGGACCGTGGAAACCGGCCCCGTGCTCGACGAAGTCGCCGAGATATGGGATCGGATCGATGCCGACCTCGCAAAGAACGAGGTTCCCACCGCCGCGGCGCGCCTCCGGCGACATCTCGAGTATGTCGCGGCCGATCTCGCCGACGAACTCGGCGCGAAGGTCAAGTTCAGGGCGGACGGCGGATACGACATGGGCGAGTTGCTCAGCTCGGTCATCGCGCGACAAGGCGAGTTACTGAAACAGGCCGCCAAAGCCGCGAAGTCATGGGGTGACGGCGAGCAAGCCAAGAAAATCGAGGCGTTTCAGAAGGCGCGAAGCGCGATCCTGACCGCCAAGGGTGGCGAGGAATGGGTCGTCAACAAGGCCATCCACTACAACGAGTGGGCGAATCTCTCGAGAAACGACTTCAAGCCCGTCGTCAGTGCGTTCAGGGACGTGCTTCAACAGTTTCGGTGCGCAAAGCCGAAATGCGATTCCTGGCTCTCCGTGACGCCTCGGAACGAACCCATCGATCTCCGCTGCTCATGTGGAACTGTGCGATTTAACCTGAAGGAGAAGTGACTGTCCATGGAAACCGCTTCTACTTCCACCATGATCACACGCGGCATTCTTCGGCGGTCATCTCTTTCCGTTCGATAGTTCAGCGATTCCGTTCAGGATCACTGTAATGGGTGGTCCGGTGACCGTGTCCGCCGCAGCGCCGATGATGAAGCGTCCGTCCGGGGCGACGTCCCACCGAAAGCCAAGCCCGGTGGATCCCCACAATTTGGTCGGGAACAGTGACCGCGGAACGCCCGCTCTCAGCGATGGCGAAGTCTCAACCTCCACTTCCATCAGCGTGAGATCGGGAGATATGTAATAGAGCCGTCTGCCGTCGTGTGCCCAGCGCGGAGCGAATCCCCCGTTGTTGGAGATGGTTGTTTTCGACACCGGGTTCGGGAACGGCGAAAGATAGATTTGGTTTGTGCCGGATTCGTCTGATGTGTAGGCCACCCATCGGCCATCAGGCGAAAACTGACCCTGGCTCTCATTGAATGGGCCCGCGACGTACGGCCTCGGATTTCGGTCGCCATCAACCGCGAGAGAGAAGAGATCGGAGCGGCTCCCCGGCGTCGTCGCGGAAAACAATAGATTGCCGTCCCGCGACCAGCTGCTTGCGAGCTTCGCACTGACGGACGACACGAGGAGCTCGTCCTGGCCAGCGCCATCCGAGTTCTTCAGATACAGGTTCAGCAGAGCTCCTGCGCCATCACGTCCGGAGCTGAAAGCGATTCGCTTACCATCGGGCGACCACACGGCTGTTCGATCGATCTCGGGGCCGGATGTCAGCCGCTGGTTCGTCCCACGCGTGATATCCAGGAGGCGAATGTCCGTCCCTCGGGTTTCTGAGCGATCGACCGCGATTCGCGTCGCATCGGGGGAAAGACTGAGATCACGAAAGTTGTCAGGTTCGCTAACGAAGCCGATGAGGGTTCCCTGCTTGTCATACCACCCCAGGCGCGAGATCGTCGTGTCGCCAGCGGTGCGAAATGCGACCGATCCTTCAGACGATGCGGTGTATGCCGCGTAGGCGGTGCCACTGAGGGCGACCTGGCCGGCGATGGGCACCGCCTCACCGCTGACGTCCATCGCGTTGAGATCGAACCGCTGCGCCAGCAGAGTGCCGTCCCGCACGAATAAGAGCGAACCGATCCCGCGATCCGGTAGCGGCGCGAAGAGTGAGTTCGCGTCTGTTTTCGAGAGCTGCTTCAGAGGCTGGTCGCCTGGGCTAGTGTCCAGCGAGCCGAGATAGACCCCGCTGAGATCGGGATTCCTGGATCGTCGCATGTAGAGAAAATGGCGCCCGTCGGGAAGGAACGAAGGACCCATATGGCCGGTTTCCTGACGTGAGGTATCAAGCATCGTGACAGGGGTTGGCTGGCCACCTTGCGCCTGGACGGAATAAAGCGCACCAAACTGATTCCCGAACACGATCACATCGGCGCGGTTCCAGGCGCCCGCACCCCATGCTGCGCCCCCAGGCAGGTCGCAAATCGTTTGAACGAGTCCGCCTGAGATCGCGATTTTCTTGACGCGATTTTCGGCGATGAACCCGATGACGTCGCTGTCAGGCGACCAGAACGGTGCACTCCCGCTGATGGCGGCAACGAGCTGCCGCGACTCGCCTGATTCCAGAAAATGCATCCACAGGCTTGAGCGGTTGTCCTTGTCGTAGGCGACGAACACCAGCTTCCGCCCATCAGGCGAGAGGGTGATCGGCCCAAATGTCCGGCCTTCTGGCGGTGCGATCTGGAACTGCACTCGCGGATGCGCTGGCGACGCCTCTCGGAAATGAATAATCGCGAGCGCTGCTGTGGCCCCGAAGAAAAGGACGGCCAGGCCGGCTGCCACACGGGTCAGAGGGTTGCGTAGAGATGACGACGGCTCTTTGGATGCTGTGTCGATCAGAAATGGCGCCTCGCCGATGTCACGCAAACGCTTCTTCGGATCCTTCTCGAGGCATCGCCTCACAAGGGTTTGCGCCTGTCTTGGCACGCGGGCGAAATCGGGTTCTTTCGTGAGGACCTGGGCCAGGGTGTCCGGCACGTCCTCTCCCCGGAATAGCGGTTGGCCCGTCAGAAGCTCGTAAACCACGACGCCAAACGCCCAGATGTCCGCGCGTTTGTCGACGTTCTTGCCCTTGGCCAGCTCGGGCGCCATGTACGCCGCCGTGCCGAGAATCGTTCCGGCCATGGTCGAGCCGAGTGTCACCGTCGGCGAATTCGCCGGATCGCCTGTCGTCCCGGCAGGATCCCGCATGGCCTTGGCCAGCCCGAAGTCGAGCAGCTTGACGACCCCGTCCGGTGTGATCTTGATGTTGGCCGGCTTCAAATCGCGGTGCACGATGCCGCGCTCGTGTGCGTACTCGAGCGCGTCGGCAATCTGCAGAGCAATCGGCCAGGCGTCTTGAAACGGCATCGGGCCCTTTGGTGAGACGCCGTCGACCAGCTCCATGACGAACGCGTGCTGTTCGAGGCCGTACACGTGCGCGATACCCGGGTGGTTCAGCGAAGCGAGCAACTCGGCCTCGCGTTGAAAACGCAACATGCGCACGGGATCCTGCGCGAAGGTGGGCGGAAGGATTTTGAGCGCGACGTCGCGCTTCAATTTCGTGTCGCGGGCCTGATAGACCTCGCCCATTCCGCCCGCACCAAGCGGGGCGATCACCTCATAAAGGCCCAGGTGTGTTCCAGCAGTCAGTGGCATGGGCTCGCGGCTTGCTGCGGCCGATTGTTGGCAAGTGGCTCGGAATTGGCAAGAACAAACAACAGCGGGGAAGCGACGCCACGGCAGCACACGGCTGCCGTGGCTCAGTCGTGTCCGATCACGTCGCGCTACGGGACGAGGGACGTGCCGATCAGCTGCGTGTTGCCGCCGCCATTCGAGGCGAGCGTGGTGTTGACGATCGTCAGCGTCCCGCTGTCAGCGACCTGCTGGGCCCGCACGCCGACGAGCGTGTTGAACGTGGACGAAGAGTCGGTGACCGACGCGGTCAGATTGCCTGCATCACTTTCGCGGAAATTGACACCGTTACCGGTGTTGCCGGTGCTGACGATATTGAGGACGGCCGATGCCTGGCTGCCGCCGCCCTCCTCCCGGACCATCAGGCCATCGACCAGGTTGTCTTCGGCATGTGCGGTATTGACCTGAGCATTCAGATCGCCATCGCTGGCCTCACGGATTTCGATCCCATTTGCCGGAGTTGCCGTTGGCGACAAGCACCGCGGCGTTGCCGGCGCCGGTTTCGCGGATGTGGACGCCGGCCACGACGACAGGCTCGTTGATAGTATCGGCATCTGCTTCCGGATCGACGTCTTCGTCGAGCACCGGCACACCGTTGACGAACCCGCTTCCGTTCGCCACGACACCATCGACGGTGACCTGCAGAGCGCCGGTCTGCTTCTCGCGGATCTTCAGGCCGGCGTCGCCATAGTGGTTGCCGTTGGCCGTGATCAGCGCGAACGTCCCGACGAGATCGCCGGAATCGCCGTAGTCATCGTCTTCCTCGAGATCGATGCCTTCTTCGCCGTTGCGGCTGGCTTCGACCTCGTACAAGTCGACGCGCAGGTCGCCGTTGTCGTTTTCGTTGAAGTCGAAGCCCTCTTCGAAGTTGTCCAGCGCCTTGCTCGACACGATCGTGGCGATGATGCTGCAAAGAAGCCGGCGCCGCTCGTCTGCGAGTTGGTCACGTGCACGGTGTGGTCGCCGGCGAAGGCTGCGGCCGCGACGGAGAGCGACAGGGTCAGGGCGAATACGGTCGTCGGGAAGCGTCTGCGGTTCATCGAGATCCTCGAAGAATGCCTCAGGAATGGAACGGACGGGCTGGGATAGTTAATCGAGGCGGCACGACTGCGTGTCTTCCGGACGACGGCCGCGTAACGACTACCGTGCGCGCGGGCAGACTAGGGAATCGAGTACGGCTTCGGCTGCTAAAGTGTGCGGCAGGGGAGTAACCCAAAATGAAGAACATACGTCTCAGCGCTGTCGTGTTGACCGTGCTGCTCGCGGCGGTTGGTCTCCGGTCAGCGTTTGGCCAGGACGCCACCGCAGCGGCGCAGGCGACGGTTCAATCCTGGCTTGGACTGGTCGATGAGCAGCGGTACGCCGAGAGCTGGCAGGCTGCGGCAGGGTTCTTCAAGAACGCCGTGACCGAGCAGAAGTGGCAGGAAGCGGTGCAGACGGCTAGGGGTCCCCTCGGCCCGTTGAAGTCGCGCACCGTGAAGAGCACGACGTCAAGCAAGACAATGCCGGGCGCGCCAGACGGCGACTACGTCCTTCTGCAATTCAACACCACGTTCGAACGCAAGGCGGCGGCAGTCGAAACGGTCACGGCCGTCCGCGAAGCCGATGGCGCCTGGCGCGTGGTCGGCTACTTCGTCAGATAGCACCATCGATCCCCCGGCGTCGCGCTCAGCGCCTGTTCGCGGTCCAATTGCTGACCGCCGCGTCCTGATGCCACGCTGACGGCCGGGGCTGACCATTTCGGCTGGAATTCTGCATACGGCGTCGTCGTTGATCCAGACGAAACCCGGATTGAAAGCAGGAATAAATAGCGATGGACATGACGAACATCGATGACGCACGTTCGGGCTCTTCCAATCACGACCGCGGTGTTGAGCTGCAGGCTCGGCTTGATCGGGCCATCGAGCGCGCGCTGGATGAGCGCCGTCTCGTCGGAACGGTCGTCCTCGTCGCCAAGGGAGGCGAGATCGTCTATGGACGAGCGGCTGGTTTCGCAGACAGGGAGGCCGGCCGTCCGATGCAGGAGACCTGCATCTTCTTGCTGGCGTCGGTGGCCAAGCCGATCGTTACGGCGGCGGCCCTCCGGCTGGTCGAGGACGGCCGCATGAACCTTGACGATTCCGTGCGCCGATGGCTGCCGGACTTCACGCCGCGGCGCTCGGACGGCAGCATTCCAGAGATCACAATCCGTCATCTTCTCACTCACTCTGCCGGCCTGACGTATGTGTTCATGGAACCCGCGGACGGCCCATATCACCGCCTGCGGATTTCGAGCGGATTTGATCGCACCGACGCCGATCTTGGTGAAATTGTGCGGAGGATTTCCGCCGCGCCCCTCAGCTACGAGCCTGGTTCCGGATGGGGTTACTCGATGGGAATCGATGTGCTCGGTGCCGTGATCGCGAAAGCGACACGGCAAATACTTCCGGAAGCAGTCGCCAACCTCGTTCTCAACCCGCTCGACATGACCGACACGGGCTTTGCGGTCACCGATACCAGCCGACTCGTGGCGCACTATGCCGATGACCAGCCCGAGCCTCGACGGATGAGTGACGATGATCAGGTGAGTTTCTTCGGAAGGCCGGTGGCGTTCTCCCCGGTTCGGCTCTTCGATGCGAAGGCGTTTCCCTCCGGCGGCGCTGGTATGGCCGGAACGGCAAGCGATGTCTTGAAGTTCCTGGAAACCCTGCGGGCCGGCGGACTGCTCCAATCCCAGACACGGAACGCGATGTTCGAGGTCCAGGCCCGAACACGCGAACAAGCGGAAGGACCTGGCTGGGAGTTCGGCTTCGGCGGTGCCGTCCTGGTTGACCCCAAACCGACTGCCACGCCGCAGGCGCCCGGGACACTGCAATGGAACGGCGCCTATGGCCACAAATGGTTCATTGACCCCGCGAGTGAACTCACCGTCGTGGCGCTGAGCAATACAGCATTCGAGGGCATGGTCGGCCGATTCACCCACGATGTCCGCAACGCCGTCTACGGAGTGTGATACGCGGGGCGTAGACGGCAGTTTCGCGCCCGACGCTTCCACCGGTATCATCCAACCGTGTTCGTCCAGCCGTAGACCGTATTGACGCACGATTCGGAGGAATACATGACGCCCCGAAATGTGGTGAGCTGCGTAGTTCTTGCGGTCTGTGCCGCGACCGGCTCGCCGGCTGCCCGGCAATCGTCGGCCGTGCCGACGAATCGTCTTGCCGCGGCGCCGAAAACGGCGCACGACGTGGCTGCCGAAGTGCTCGCCTTCGAGCGCGATATCGAGGCCGCCGTCGTTCGCGGCGAGGTCGGCTTCGTCGACTCGGCGTCGGCGCCGACGTTCACCTTCACCCACGGGGATGGGTGGACGACCGGCGGCGAACCGATCCGCGTCGACAGCCGGGCGGATTGGCTGGCGACGGTGGCCAAATCCCCCTATGCGTCGCGGGTGCTCGACTCGGTGAAAACGGAAGTGCACGGGGATGTCGTCATCACCTGTGGCCGCTACGTCGGGCGCTTCAAGGACGCCGCCCCCGGGAGACGGGAATTCACGGTCTGGTACGAACGGGTGTACGCGAAGCGGGACGGCAAGTGGCAGTACCTGTCGCATCGCACGGTCAACGGACCGGTCTACGAGAAAGAGTGACCTATTCGAGGCCCTCGATGTCAGCGAGGTCTTTCGGCCGACTGAAGTCGGCAGCTGAGACGTCTCCGGTGGGAGCGCCGAGAAAATGAACAGTGGCACTTCAAACGACCGGTAATCCCACCCCAGAGGGTTGCGCCGCGTTTGGAAGGATCGAGACTTGTCTGGTGAGGGCGCGATGTTGAGCAACGTGAATCACTGGTTGGACGGCCGCGCCGTGGGGACGGCGCTCTCATTGATGCTGCTCGCAGCGCCCTCGGCACACGCGGGCCGGGGTCAGGTGGCCGCCAACCGGCCGCTGGTCTGGGTTCTCTCGACGGGTGGCACCATCGCGGGCGTCGGATCGTCACCGACAGATTTGTCGAACTACAAGTCCGGTTCTCTTCAGGGTCAGGAACTCGTTGACGCGGTGCCTCAAATCAGAACGATTGCCGAGGTCAAGGTTGAGCAGGTCGTCAATGTCAGCAGCTCCGACATCACGCTCGAGAACTGGCTGACGCTTGCCAGGCGCATCAATCAGATATTGGCGGCTGATTCGAGCGTCGCCGGCGTTGTCGTGACCCATGGGACGAATACGCTCGAAGAAACCGCTTACTTCCTGAATCTCACCGTCAAGTCCGATCGTCCCGTGGTTCTCGTCGGATCGATGCGTCCATCGACGGCGATCAGCGCGGACGGTCCGCTCAATCTGCTCAACGCTGTGCGCACGGTGGTCGCCCCAGAGGCGCGTGGGAAGGGCACGCTGGTCGTCCTCAACGACGAGATCAACGGCGCCCGTGACGTCACCAAGACCAACACCTACCGCGTCGAGACGTTCCGTTCTCCCGAGCTCGGCGTGCTGGGCTACGTCGACGAAGACAAGGTGACCTTCTATCGAGCGACAACCCGCCGCCACACGATCACATCGGAGTTCGATGTCACCGGTGTGACCCGATTGCCCAAAGTGGATATCGTCTATTCCTACGTCGAGCCTGACGCGGCCACCATCAAGGCGCTCGTCGGTAACGGCGCCAAAGGATTGGTGTTCGCCGGTGCCGGAGCGGGCGCGCTCTCCAAGTTCGAAAAGGCGGCCGTGACCGCGGTGTCGCGCCTTCCCGCGACATCGCGACCGGTGATGGTTCGTTCGTCACGCGTCGGCAACGGTCGTGTCATCGGTCGGGAAGAGTACGACACGATGGACATGATTCCGGCCGACAATCTCAATCCCCAGAAGGCGCGGATTCTTCTGATGCTGGCGCTGACCAGGACGACTGACGTCGCCGAAATCAAGCGCATGTTCGCCGAGTACTAACGAGTCAGCTCCTCACGAGTCGATGATTTCGAACGAGCCGACGATACGCTCGACTTCACGGCCGAGGTCGTCTCTGGGCCAGGATCGAACGCTCAGCGTGACGAGCTCGTCGCGCGCGGTGGCGAAGACCATCACCAGCGTCTGCGGTTCTGCGGGACTGTCGCCATGGGTCAGGCCGTCCAGCCGCTCCGCGCGCGAAGATCCAGACACGGCCACGGATCGCCGCGACAGGCGTTCGCGAAACAGCGCGGCGCGCGCGCGTACCGAGTCCGGCAGCGACCGCACGGCCAGCGGCGTGACGTTCACGGCAACCACGGTGTGCGCATCGCCGCAGAGATAGCCGCCCCACGTCTGCACACGTCGAGACTCTTCCGGAATCACGCGGACGCCGCTTCCGGTGAAGGTCTCCGGCACGGACAGCCGGTAGATATCGCCCGCGACGCCGCGAACGGCGACGGGGGCAGCGCGTAAGGCGTCGATCTCGGCGGGTGTTGGACGGCACCGCGCGTTCGGGAGCCACCATTCCTCGAGCGCCTGCTGGGCCTCCGTCTGCAGGTGCGGAGTCGCATCGCCCATGGCGGCCTGCTCGAGAAACTCACGCACCGCCGACTCCTGATCTGCGGTCAGTGTCGCCAGCCGCGGCGGGTACCGGTCCGGAGGCCGTAGCGAGCGCACGAGCGCTTCGATCGCCATGGCTGGATCGTCTGGATGTCTGAACGCGTAGTCGATCAATCGAGGCAGATAGTGACGCCACGAATGCGCGTCCAGATAGCCGAGCCCCCAGAAGGCAAACCTTTCGAAGTACCCATCGGTCGGCTCGTCCTCGACCGGATCAAATGGCATCGGCGGGTCGTAGCCATCCACGGCATTGCCGCCGCGGAGCGTGAGTGGCG
>Ga0111538_10010774_pt1 | contig 12144 bp, 3 predicted proteins | sample SoiMethybrSBSTD1_FD_79669 | JGI IMG/M metagenome (GOLD analysis project Ga0111538, IMG submission 79669) | Bulk soil microbial communities from a Populus tree surrounding site in Tennessee, USA - Soil MetaG P. TD hybrid SBSTD1 (version 2)... | ecosystem: Environmental > Terrestrial > Soil > Tree...
CCGTTTTGCGGAAGCGCTGCCGAAAACGCGGTCCGGCAAAATTATGCGCCGCCTCCTCAAGCAAATTGCCACGGGTGGCGAGATCAAGGGCGACACGACGACGTTGGAGGATTTTAGTGTGCTCGCGCGACTGAGCGCCAACGAAGAGTAGGTCCTTCCGGACGGGCACTACTTAAGTGCAGAGTGGAGGAGAGGGGACGGCAGCGACCAGTTTGTCCCAGTGACTCGCGCATTTCCCATGCACTCGGCAGAGCTTGAAAGGTTGCCAGTCCTGGCGGCTTATTAGAGGGTAGATGACCGCCGAACGGCCTAGCGATGTGCTTTTGCCAACGCGCCAAAGCCTTTTGTCTCGCCTGCGCGACTGCGAGGATCAGCAAGGCTGGCGAGAGTTCTTCGACACCTATTGGCGTCTGATTTACAACGTGGCGCGCTATGCCGGTCTCGACGACGCTACGGCGCAGGATGTCGTGCAAAACACCTTCATCTATCTGGCTCGCCGCATGCCGAAGTTCCGATACGACCCTGGACGCCATTCCTTCAAATCATGGCTGCGGCACGTGACGCGCTCTCGTATCTCGGTTTATTACCGACGGGCGATGGCCAAAGAGCCGCCCTTACCTGATCTGCCGCTGGAGGATGACGATGTCAAGATGTGGGAGTCTATTCCTGATCCGGGGCCGGATGCATTTGACGAAGTGTGGCAACGCGAGTGGGAGGAGAATCTGCTCAAGACTGCGCTCATGCGGATTCGCCCTAAAGTCAGCGCGCAACAGCTTATGATTTTCGAACTGGCCGCACTGGGTGAGGTGCCACTGAAGCAAGTGGCCCGCAAACTCGAGATCAGCCTGATGCAGGTGTACCTGGCGCGACATCGGATCGGAAAGCTCTTCAAGGCGGAAGTGGAGCGGTTGCGGCGGGAAACGGAGTGACATCCGAAAAACTGATGACAGAATCCGCAGGAGATCCTGGAAACCAGAGCTATTGCACCGCAAATGCTGGGAACCGGCGATTTGCAGTATGAGCGATTTGCCAGCGATTCCCGACCACACGTTAATTCATTCGATCGGGCGAGGCGCTTACGGGGAAGTATGGTTGGCTCGCAACGTCATGGGTGCGCAACGCGCGGTGAAAATCATCTGGCGACGTCAATTCGAGAGCGAGCGGCCCTACGAACGGGAGTTCGCCGGCATCCAGCGTTATGAGCCGGTTTCGCGGACTACCGAGGGGCTGGTGCAAGTGCTGCATGTGGGACGCCATGAGACGGGAGGCTACTTTTATTGCGTAATGGAGCTGGCCGATGCGGCGGATGAGGAACCGTATTCTCCGCGAACGCTCCGTTCGGACGTGAAACGGCAGGGCCGGCTCCCGTTGGCGGACTGCCTGCAAGTGGCCCTGGACCTGGTAAGCGGATTGGCACGCCTGCATCAGTACGGTCTGGTTCATCGTGATGTCAAACCCGGCAACATCATCTTCGTGAACGGGCGGGCCAAGCTGGCTGACATCGGCCTGGTCTCGATTGGCGGAGAAGGTCGAACGTTCGTAGGCACTGAAGGCTACATTCCGCCCGAGGGACCCGGGACTCAGGCGGCTGATATCTACGCCCTGGGGATGTGTCTTTATGAAGCGGCAACTGGCTACCCGCCAGACCGGTTTCCCAAAGTGCCGATAGAATGGTTTTCGAACGAGGCGGACCCCCAACCGCTGGAATTTCAGGAGATTGTGCTCAAGGCCTGCGAGGGCGCGCGGGACCGGCGTTATCAAAATGCCGAGGAAATGCGGGCGGATCTGGCGTTGTTGCAAAGCGGCCAAAGCGTGCGCCGTATGCGCGCGCTGGAACGGCGAGTGGCACGGTTTCGCGGGCTGGGCGCCGCGGCGGTGTTGATGGCGGTTCTGGCGTTTGGGGCAGTGTTGTTTGCCAACTACCGCACGCGGCTCGAAGCGGAAAGTCGCGCCAAAGAATTGGCATTGCGTCAGCGAGCCGAAGTGGCCGAACACGACGCCAAGCAGCAACTCTATGCCGCGCTGGTGCGCGAAGCGCACGCCACGGTGCAAAGCCGTGAAGTGGGCCAGCGCGTGCTCGCTCTCGATGCCATCCGCCGGGCAGCGCAGATTACAAATACGAGCGAGCTTCAGCGGGAAGCTTTCGCGGCGCTGGCGTTGCCGGATCTGCGCTTCGAGCGGCAACTGCAGGCAGGTCCTGACTGGACCATGACGTCGCTTGATCCAAAGTTCGAGCGCCTGGCGATAGGCCGTGGTACGAATGCTGTCGAGATTCGTTCGGTGCTGGACGAGCGACTCCTGGTTACGCTGCCTGCCAGCACCCCCACCGTCGCCACATTCGGGAGATGGAGTTCGAATGGGCGATTTCTCGGCATTTCCCGCAAGAGACCCTCTCGATCCATGGTTCGGGACCTTGAAATCCGGGATGTCTCTTCCGGGGGGCAACGGCTCTTTGTGCTGCAAACACCCTGGGATGCGTTCTCCTTTCATCCCACGGAACCACACATGCTATGCCCGTCGGTCGAGAACTGGGTCGTGCTTTACGACCTGGAAAGCGGCCAGGAGCTGAAGAGATTCGCGGCTGCCGGCAATGCTCACCACGTTGAATACTCCCCCGACGGGGAGGTTTTCATTGTCCAGCACCGCATTGGAGGGGATAAGCACCAGGAGGGCGCGGAATGGTACACCTCTCTTTACGATGTAAATACCGGCGCCAAGCTGAGATCGACCGTTACTGGTTGGATTGATGGGCTGGCCTGGCATCCGCAAAGCCGCTGGATTGGGCTGGCGGCGCGCAGCGGTGAGGTGCATCTGCACGACCGAAAAACCGGGGAGACCCAGGTATTGGGACAGCACAAGAGCGAAGCGCGCACGGCGGTGTTCAGTCCGGATGGGGAGTACCTTTTTACCGGAGGCGAAGAGCAGGAAATCATCTGCTGGGACCTGCGTTCCATGCAACGGGCATTCACCATTGGTCTGCAAAGCCAGTGGGTGCAGTTTCGAGCGGACGGAGAACAATGCGCGGTGATTACAAAGTCCGGCGTGCTTTTGCACTCGTTTGAGCACTCTCTGCCTTGTCGCGAGATGAGGGGAGAGCTTGGCAGCGGCGTGACCCGCGGCGCGATTTCCTCCGATGGACGGTGGCTGGCGGCAGCGGGGACGGACAGGCTCGGTTTGTGGGATTTAAGTCGCGATGCGCCTGGCGCGCTGGCGACGAACCTGTTCAACCCGCCGACGCCGGTATTCACGCCGGATGCTTCGGAGTTGCTGTTTTTTTGGAGAGAGCGAATTATGCGCTGGGGCATCAGCGAGGGACGGGAAGCGGACGCGCCGCCACAAGTGAGCCCACTGGCCATCTACAATCCTGGCGTCCCGCTTCATTACACAGGTTTTTCCGGAGACAGGCTGGTGATGGGCACCTTAAAAGGGCCGGTGCTGGTGCCGCGGTCCGCGATAGCCTCTGGCCCCGGCGAACGGATCCCGATCGCGAATTCGCGAGGTCGGGTTTCACCAAACGGATTGTGGCTCGCCTTCCAAAACCAGGTCCCGCCCGGGTATCAGTTTTATGGATTGAACCCATGGCAGGAAAGTCGCTTTGCCCCGTTCGAAGCCGAGGTGCTGACGGAAGCGTTCACTCCTCGGTGCGATGAAGTGGCCGTGGCGACGTACACGTCGATCACGTTTCTCGATACAAACCGCTGGGAGCCGCAACGCCGTTTCCCGGTGGTTCTCGACCGCAATGCACAGATAACCTTCATGCCCGACGGGAAGGCCTTTTGGCTGCGGCGTGACGCGCGGAGGGCGACGCTGCACGACAGCCGAACGTTCGAAATGCTGTTGCAATTGCCCGTCGGCATGCTGCCGCTGGCGATGAGTCCAGACAGCAGGCACCTGGCGGTGAGTGTCGATGCCCGTCGGGTGCAAGTATGGGACCTGGCGGAAGTGCGGAAAAGATTTGGAGAGTTGGGCGTGGTTTGGCGGGATTGAAGCCATTTCGCGGGCCTGAGATTGCCAGCCTGGCGCCTTTTTCGTGCTCTGATTTTTTTTGAAAGGATTCTACTGGCGACAGGCTTATTCAAGGCATGAAAGCCTTTTTCGGCACGGTCCTGGTGGCTGCCCACGTGTCATTTGGCTCCGTGCCGACATTCCAGTTTTCTGCCAATCCCACGACAGAAGAATTTTTGCGCGCTCGCGTCTTTGAAGAACCGCTGATCCCCGTGGGAGGCGAGCCGTCGGTGGCCGAGAACTCCGCGCTCGCCGCGGCCTTGCAGGACTATGCCAAGCGCAACAGTCCGGATGACTTTTCCAGCCTGACAAAGTTCCTCGAGCGCCATCCGCAATCCGCCTGGAACGGCGCACTGCTGACCGGCCTGGGTTTGGAATATTACAACACCGCTTATTACTCGCGAGCGCTCGAGGCGTGGACACGCGCATGGACGCTGGCAAAAAATGCAACGGCGCCGTCGGGCAAGGCGATTGGCGACCGCGCGGTTGGGGAATTGGCCTATATGTACGCCCGCCTCGGGCGCATGGCTGAACTCGAAACGCTGCTGAAGTCGGTCGAGGGACGCGTGTTCCTCGGCTCGGCCACGGAAAAGATCGACGGCGCGCGCGAAGGACTTTGGAACATGAAGAATCGCCCGGAGATTTCTTTCCGATGCGGGCCGCTCGCGTTACATCGCATCAAAATGGCGACTGATCCGCAACCGTCGGCAACGATGGCAATTTTCGAGTCAGCCTCGACGCAGAAGGGCATGTCACTCGCCCAGGTTGCCGAGTTGTCGCGCAAGATCGGGCTGAACTATCAGATGGCATTCCGCGACAAAGACGGCGAGTTCATCGTGCCATCCGTGCTTCACTGGAAGGTGGATCATTACGCGGCCATCATCCGGCGGGAAGGGGACCGCTATCTGCTCCAGGATCCGACGTTTCGCAACGATGTCTGGGCGACGAGGAAAGCGCTGGAAGCGGAGACGAGCGGATATTTTCTCATTCCTTGCGGTCCGCTGCCGAAGGGCTGGCACAAAGTCGGGAGCGCGGAAGGCGAGAAGGTGTGGGGCAAAGGTCAAGTTTCGAACAATGACCCGAAGCCGTTCTGTCCGAACGATCCCAAGACCGGCGGTGGCTCGTGCCAAGGGATGGCTGTGTCCAGTGTTCACCTCATGCTGGTGAATTTGAATCTCAACGACGAACCGGTCGGTTACTCGCCGCCGGTTGGCCCTCCGGTGAAATTCGTCGTCCGCTACAATCATCGCGACGCGTTTCAGCCGGCGACGTTCACGTATGGGAATTTTGGCGCCAAGTGGACGCACGACTGGCTCTCGTACATCAATGACAATCCCCAAAGCCCATCGGCCGACGTGAACTGCTACATGCGGGGCGGAGGCGTGCGGACATTCACCGGTTTCACCACCAACACGCAGACTTACGCTTACGAACAATACGACCAAACGCTGTTGAAACGTGTCGCGCCGGCGAATTACGAGATGACCTTTCGCGATGGTTCGAAGCAGGTGTTCGGGCGATCGGATGGTTCAGTGGGCACGTCGCGAAAAGTTTTCCTGACTCAGGTCCTCGATCCATTCGGCAATTCAGTAGCACTCACGTACGACAGCAACCTGCGCGTCACTGGCATCATTGACGCGATCGGGCAGACGACCGAGCTCACTTACGGCAAGACGAACGACATCTATAAAATCACAAAGGTGACCGACCCCTTCGGCAGGTTCGCGAGTTTCGATTACGACAATCTGGGACGGCTGACCAATATCACGGACGTGATCGGGTTGACCTCGCGTTTCACGTACGAAACGAACAGTGACTTCATCAACGCGCTTATCACGCCGTATGGCACGACGAGCTTCACACGAAATCCGACGAGCACGAACACGACGCGCTGGCTGGAAACGATTTTCGCGGATGGGAGCAAGGACCGGGTGGAGTTCAATCAATCGACCAACCTTGGTATTCCGTACGTCGACCCTCCCGCCATGGTCCCAAAGGGAATGAGCACGGAAAACCGATATCTCTGGTTTCGCAACACCTACTACTGGAGCCGGAGTGCCTGCGCGGTCGCGTACGGCGACTATACCAAAGCGAGGATTTACCATTGGCTGCACTCGACGGACCTGAGCGCGACCAGCGCGGGGATTCTTGAAAGTACGAAGGAGCCGCTGGAAGGACGCGTGTGGTACGACTATGACGGCCAAAGCGGGGCGGTGTTTGTCGGCGATACCAGGCTGCCTAAACACGTGGGCCGCGTGTTGGATGATACGACGACGCAGCTTTACACGTACGGCTACAATGGATTCGGGAACGTCACGAATGTGATCGATCCGCTGGGCCGAACGTTCTCGTACGTTTATGCAAGCAACGGCATCGACGTGCTGGAAGCACGAATGACACGCGCGGGGAAGAACGAGTTGCTCTTCAGTGCGACTTACAACGCACAACACCTGCCACTCGCGACGGTTAATGCCGCCGGCCAAACGAACACTTTCACGTACAACGCGCGCGGACAGATTCTCACCGAAACCAATCCGAAAGACGAAACCACCAGCCACACTTACGACACAAATGGCTATCTGATTGCGGTTGAGGGTCCTCTGCCTGGCACCAACGACATGGTCACAGCCACCTACGATGCGTTCGGCCGCATGCGCACGAAAACAGACGTGAGCGGATACACCTTGACCTTCGATTACGACGCGCTGGATCGCATTACGCGCATTTCCTATCCGGACGGCACGTTCGATCAGATTACCTATCAGCGGTTGGAGCCCTCGATCGTGCGCGACCGCGCCGGGCGCGAGACGCTGCTCGAATACGACCCGCTGGGCCAGATGAACAAACGGACGGATGCACTCCGGCGCGTGACGCAATTTCAGTGGTGCCGCTGCGGTTCCATGAAGAGCCTGACGGATGCGATGGGTCGCACGACGCGATGGCACACGGACGTCCAAGACCGCCTGATTGCGAAGGAATACGGCGACGGCTCCATAATTCATTATTTGTATGAAAATGCCACAAGCCGATTACGCGAGGTGATCGACGAAAAAGGCCAGCGCAGCCAATTCACTTTCAATCGTGACGAGACGCTGCACTCGGTGAGTTACGCAAACGCAACGGTGCCCACCCCTTCCGTGAGCTATACCTACGATCCGGATTACGAGCGGATCACGTCGATGACTGACGGAGTGGGCACGACGATTTACGAGTATGTGCCGATCACATCCACACCAACTTTGGGCGCGGGGCAAGTGGCCAGTATCGACGGCCCGCTGCCGAATGACACGATTGCTTACGGCTACGATGAACTTGGGCGGCGGACGACGACTGCAATCAACGGAGTCGCTTCCACAATGACTTACGACGAAGCGGGCCGCGTGGTGAGCGAAACGAACGCGCTCGGTGCGTTCACGCGCGCTTACGATGGCAGTTCCGGGCGAGTCGTGCTGGAGACTTATCCCAGAGGCCAGACGGTGGAGCTTGGCTACAGTAGCGTGCTCGAAGACAAAGAACTCGAGCGCATCACCCACAAAGTTGGCGCGATTCCAATTTCCGAATTCATCTACCGCCACGACAGGGCAGCAGATCGCATTGTGACATGGTCACAGCAAGCTGGCGCACAATCGCCGCTCGTCCATAGCTTCGGCTACGATGCCGTGAACCAACTTCTGTCCGCGTCGGTCATGAACGCCGGCGCGCTCGTTGATTCCTTTGCCTATACTTATGACCCTCTGGGCAACCGCCTCTCCGAGCAAAGCAGCGTTTCCATTTACACCACGAGTTACAACGCGCTGAACCAGATCAACACGAGCACGGCACCCGGCATCACGCAAACGAACGAATGGGACGCGATCAATCGGCTCGTCGCGGTGAACGCCGGGAACACGCGAACCGAGCTTGCGTATGACGGCGAACACCGGTTGCACAGCATCCGCCAATTGACCAATGGAGTGCAGGCTTCGCTCCGCCGATTTCTCTGGTGCGGTGATGAAATTTGCGAAGAACGCGACCCCTCCGGCGCGATCACGACGAAACGGTTCTTCTACCAAGGAACGAAGATTGAAGCAGGAGCGAGTGCTGGCAGTTACTTCTACACGCGCGACCATCTGGGCTCCGTGCGCGAAGTGACTGACAGCAGCGGTCAGGCGCGAGCGCACTACTCTTACGATCCGTTTGGCCGCAGGACGCGAATCGCCGGAGATATCGAGGCGGACTTCGGCTTTGCCGGAATGTTCTTTGCCGGCGAGGCGGGTCTCTCACTGACTCGATTCCGGGCTTACGACGCCGTGTTGGGACGCTGGCTCTCTCGCGATCCGCTTGGGAGTGCCGAACAGAAAGAAGGTCCAAATCTTTACGCTTACGTCGGAAATGATCCTGTCAACGAGATTGATCTGTTGGGTCTCGAAAAGCAGAAGTGCTGCGAGGACGAGAAGAAACGCATTAGAGACCTGAAGAGGTTGGTCCGGTACAGGTGTGACAGTGAAACCTTTACATCGAAATTCCAGTGCGGGGTGATTAGAGACGCGCCTCAGCTTGGGATTACCTTCACGTGCGAGGAAGCGAGCAAGAGCGCAAAAGAAGGGTGTCGCGCCAGCTGGCGAGGAGCCCGCAAAAGCCTGGAATTCCTGAAGAGCAATTACACCCGATGTTTGGCCAACTGTTTCGTGGCCACGGCGTGCAACCCCTTCGGAGGCGGGGGTGGATCCTCGCCAGCTCCTCCACCTCCAACTCCTCCACAACCTAAAAACTGCCGCAGAATTATGGATCTGACTGAGGGGGGCCAACAGTTCCAGGCCTTTAAATGCGAGAGCGGAGAGACTTTCACGGTCCCGGTGCCATGATCGCGCTGGTTCAGATCTCTGCGCACCCGCCTGCTCCCACATGCAGGGCGAGCGATTTGAAGCGCTGGGTGGGGCACTGCGCCGCGGTCGGACTGTTACTGATTTCCGTTCGGTTTGCCGGTGGACAAGACTTCCAATTCACCTTCGACCGGAACGGCAACCTCCTCACTGAATCACCAGTCGCAATGGCACCGCCGCAGATTTTCTCACAGCCACAGCCGCAAGTGGTCGCTCCGGGCGAACTTGCGTCGTTTTTCGTGGTCGTGGCCGACTCGCGCGTGCTGAGTTATCAATGGCGGTTCAACGATGTGGACATCACCGGCGCGACGAACGAAACGTTGTTGCTGCAAAACGTCGGCGCGACGAACGAGGGGCCATATTCCGTGGTGTTAGTGAATCCCTCAGGCAGCGTGACCAGCGCGCCTGCCGCGCTCATGCTCGACACCGATTTCGACCGCCTGGGCGATTCCTGGGAATTGGCGAACTTCGGCAGCCTCACCAATTACGCCGCCGGCGACTTCGACGGCGACGGCGTTTCCAACCTGCAGGAGTTCCTGGACGGCACCACTCCGACGGACAGCTCGTCGGTGCTCTTTGATCTCATTCTGCTGAGTGATGGCGGCGCCGTGTCCGCTTCCCCACAACGGCTTCTCTACACCAACGGGGAAGTGGTGGCTGTAAGCGTTACATCGAATCCGGGAGACAAATTTCAAGGATGGACTGGCGCGGCGATTGGCACGAACAACCCGGTGACGGTTGTCATGACCAACAACCAGAGTCTGTTTGCGCATTTCGGCGTTTACGCAATCACGTGGACCAATGGAGCCAGTGGCAACTGGCACACGCCGATCAACTGGTCGCCGAACCTGGTGCCGAACCAGGACGACGACGTGACGATTCCGAGTTCAACGACCATCACCGTCAATGGCGACGCGCATTCCCGCGATCTTTCCCTGCCGATCGGCACCGCGGTGACTTTCAACGGTCCAGGAGCCGTTACGCTTGCCACTTCGGCCTTGAACAATGGCATGACTTTGGGGGGAAGCAGTACGGTAATCGTGCTCGGCGAGTTTGATTGGTCTGGCGGAACGATCAACGGCAGTGGCCGGACGGTGATTGCTCCGGGAGCGACGCTGGACATGCGCAGTGCCTCCACCCATTTTTTATCCGGCGGCCGGACGCTGGAAAATGGCGGGACGATTCTCTGGAGCGGGGGCAGTTTCACTATGGGCGGCGTAACGATCACCAATCGCGCCGGCGCGTTGTTCGACAACCAGACGGCAGTAACGGTGAATGTTGGAGGCGTTAATCGATTCGACAACGCGGGCACATTTCGCAAATCCGTCAGCACCGGCACGGCGGCGTGGTCCGTCACCTTGAACAATTCCGGCCTGGTGGACATTCAAACCGGCAGACTGGCGCTGGGCGCGAGCGGCACGCACTCCGGCAGGTTCGAGATAGCGGCAGGCGCTTCCCTGCATTTTTCCGCTGGAGGTGGAACGCAGGTTGCAGACACGGCATCGATCATCACTGGGGCGGGCGACTTGATTGTAAGCGGCAACGTGATCGCGACGCTGGCTGGGCTGGTCAGTCCCAGCGGCACGCACACGTTCAGCGGCGGCACGGTGAATCTCAACGGCACTTACATCTGCACAAACAGCCCGGTCACGATTTCGGGCGCCACGGTGAATCTCAATGGCACCAACACAGTGGGAGTGGTCAATCTGAGCAGCGGCACTTTGGGCGGCAGTGCCGTGCTCACCGTAATGGACACAATGAACTGGTCCGGCGGGACCATGACTGGAACTGGGCGGACCGTTATCCCCTCAGGGGCTTCGCTCAACCTGATCAATGGCGCTATCGTGACGCTGAATACCCGGACCCTGGAGAATGGCGGTACGGTTATCTGGACGGGGGGCGGCGGTCTCAACGTCAACTTCGCGGTAATCACCAATCGCACCGGGGCCCTGTTTGAGTTAAGAAGCAACGCCTCATTTATTTTGCAGGCCGGTTCTTCTCGTTTCGATAACGCCGGCACGTTGCGCAAGGCCGTCACCGCCGGCACGAGCACATTCGGGTCGGGCGTCATTCTTAACAATTACGGCATGACCGAAATCCAGACCGGCACGTTGCTGGTTAGCGCCGGCTGCACTAACAGGGGCGCCTTCGGCCTGTCAGGCGGCGCGACCCTCCGGTTTGCGGGTGGCGGCTCGTCCATTGGAGCGTTCACGGCGCCCGCAACCGCTTTGGTGGAATGGACCGCTAATGCATTCGTGCTGAACCCAGGCGCGCAACTGAATGGCACCGGGCTTTATAAGATCAACGGCGCTGCCGCCTCGCTCACCTGCAACACGAACGTGACCGTGGATAACCTCGATCTGCTTGGCATTCTGAACGGCACAGGCGTGGTCACGGCAGGCAACGCGATGAATTGGACGAGCGGCACAATGAGCGGCAGTGGCCGCACGCGCATTGCGCCTGGCGCGACGCTCAACCTCAACAATTCGGGCGTGGTTATGCTCCAGCGCACATTGGAAAACGGCGGCACGACCCTTTGGACGGGTGCGAACATTACGATGGACAGCGCCGTCATTACCAATCGCGCCGGCGCGTTGTTCCATGCCCAGAACGCCGCCACGCTCATGCAGCGAAGCGGGCTCAATCGCTTCGATAATGCGGGCACATTCCGCAAATCGGGCAACATCGGAACGACCACTCTCACGAGCAACGTTGGCTTGAACAATTACAACACCGTCGAAATCAGGAGCGGCATTCTCGCGGCCAACGGTGGTTATGTCTCCAGCAGCAACGCGCTGCTAAACTCCGCCATCTCGGGGACAACGGCGGGCACGGGCTTCGGTCAACTTCAAGTCGCGGGCACGGTCAACCTGAATGGCTCGCTGAGCGTGGATTTGATCAACGGATTCATCCCTGCAGCCAACGACTTCTTCACGGTCCTGACCGCAGGTACGCGCAATGGCTCCTTCGGGAATTTCCTTTACCCCTCAAGTGAAGTAACGATGCAATTGAGCAATACTCCCACCTCAGTGATCATTCGCGTCACCGGAGTCACTCCACCCAGACCTACGTTGCTGCTGCCGGAGCTTTCCGGAGCGGACATTCGGCTCATTTGGACAGCCGTCTCAAACGCGACCTATCGGCTGGAGTTCAAGCCCGATCTGAATGTCAGTGATTGGACGGCCCTGCCCGGCGACGTGACGAGCCTTAGCAACACTGCAAGCAAGCTCGATACATTCACAACCAGCAACCGCTTCTATCGCGTTCGCGTCGTGCC
>Ga0111538_10010775_pt1 | contig 12142 bp, 13 predicted proteins | sample SoiMethybrSBSTD1_FD_79669 | JGI IMG/M metagenome (GOLD analysis project Ga0111538, IMG submission 79669) | Bulk soil microbial communities from a Populus tree surrounding site in Tennessee, USA - Soil MetaG P. TD hybrid SBSTD1 (version 2)... | ecosystem: Environmental > Terrestrial > Soil >...
TCGACGGGCTGCGCGAGCAGGGCGCCGAGGACGTGCTCGTCGTCGTCGGCGGAACCATCCCGACGGACGACGCGAACGAGCTCAAGGACCGCGGGGTCGCCGAGGTCTTCACGCCCGGCGCCCCGACGAGCGAGATCGTCGAGTTCCTCCGCGCGCGCGTTCCAGCGTGAGCATCGACGTCGAGCGCGACGCCGCCGTCGCGGTCGTCACCGTCAATCGCCCGGAAGCGCTGAACGCGCTCGACCTGCCGACGCTCGCCGAGCTTCGAGATCGTCTCCGCGAGCTTTCTGAAGACCCTGAGGTTCGCGTCGTCGTCCTGACCGGCGCAGGCGACCGCGCGTTCGTCGCAGGCGCCGACATCAAGTACATGAGCGGTCTCGGCGTGACCGAGGCGAAGGAGTGGGGCGCGCTCGGCCACGCGACCGCCGAACTGCTCGAGACCATGCCGCAGCCGACCCTCGCAGCGATCAACGGCTTCGCGCTCGGCGGTGGCTGCGAGCTCGCGCTCGCGTGCGACATCCGCTACGCGTCGACGAAGGCGAAGCTCGGCCAGCCGGAGATCAACCTCGGGATCATCCCCGGCTGGGGCGGCACGCAGCGCCTCGCGCGCGCGACGTCGATCGGCTTCGCGAAGGAGCTCGTGCTGACCGGACGCATGGTCGAGGCCGCCGAGGCGCTCGACCGCGGTCTCGTGAACGCCGTCTACGAGCCGGACGAGCTCCTTCCGAGAACGCTCGAGCTCGCCCACTCGCTCGCAAAGCAGAGCCCGATCGCGCTCGCCGCTGCAAAGGCCGCGACCAACCGCGCGCTCCAGGGCAACCATCCCGACAACCTCTCCTCCGAGGCGGAGCGATTCGCCGAGCTCTTCGCAAGCGAGGACGCGAAGGAGGGGATGAGCGCGTTCGTCGAGAAGCGCGAGGCGCGCTTCTCAGGTCGTTAGCTCGTCGGCGGCTTCAGCACGACGCGTTCGCCGAGGAGCGTTCCCGGCGCCCCGAGCTTCTCGTCGATCGATGTCCCCGTCGGCGACGTTGTGACGACGATCTGCTGAGGCGCGGCGAGCTTGGTCAGCCGTGCGAGCGTCAGCTTTGTGCCGTCGGCCTTCTGGACCGTGGCGCTCGCGAGCAGCTGCACCTCGAGCGCACGGTTGATCTTCGCGACGACCGGTCCCTTCGGAAGGATGCGGAGGGACGCGAGCTTCATGACGAGCCGTCCGTCCACGAACGACGTGAGCGCGCCCGTCAGCGACAGCTGCACGCTCGTTCCCGCACGGGCGCTCCAGAGCAGCTTGCGCGCCTTCTTGAGGTACGGGAACGGGCTCACGGCCGCGCCGTCGCCGGGGTGCACTTCGAAATGCAGGTGAGAGGCGCCGCCGTCCGCGTCGCCGGAGTCCCCGACGTATGCGATCCACTCGCCGGCCTCGACGCGCTGCCCGGATTTCAGCCCCGGCGCAAACGCGACGCCCGGCTCGCACGTGAGCCCGCGGTTGTCGTTCTTCGTCGTGAGGTCGTTGTTGAGGTGGACGTAGAGGTACGTCGTCCCGCTGTCGCCGTAGAGGTAGAGCATGCAGCCCGCGCGCGACGACGTCGTCCAGAACTTCACTTTGCCTGCCTCGGCCGCGACCGCGAGCGCGCGCTTCGGCGCCATCAGGTCGTTGCCCTGGTGGCGGCCGTTCCCCCGCGGCGCGCCGAAGTCGTTCGTGTAGACCACGGGGCCGACGAGGGGGAAGACGAGCCGCGGCACCGGCTTCGCCGCGGCGGAAGCGAGGCCTGCGGTCAGGCCGATCGCGATGAGAACGAGAAGTCCTCGGGCTGTCGTCCGGTGGCGTGTCATGAGCTCCGGTTCGCGCTCGAAGGGCCGGAGGGTAACACGGGAATCCGACTGCGTCTTGGCTTCGCGCCTTGGGGATAGAGTCCTCGCCCGATGAAGATCGCCGTCTGCGTGAAGCAGGTCCCTGAGGGCAACAGGCGCCTCGACCCAGGAACCAAGCGGCTCGACCGGTCGGGCGAGGGAGCACTCAACGCGTTCGACGCGCACGCCGTCGAGGAGGCGCTCCGCGTGAAAGATCACTCGGGCGAGGGAGAGGTCGTCCTCGTCTCGATGGGCCCGGCGAAGGCGGCCGACGCGCTGCGGAAAGCGCTCGCGATGGGCGCAGACCGCGCGGTGCTCGTGAGCGACGACGGCGCCGCGGGCGCCGACCTCGTCGGGACGAGCAGGGTGCTCGCCGCCGCACTCGAGCGCGAGCAGCCCGACCTCGTGCTGTTCGGCCAGCAGGCCGCGGACGCCGACGGCGCGGTCCTCTGGTCTGCAGTCGCGGAACGGCTTCGCCGGCCCGTGATCTCGCAGGTCGCCGAGCTGACCGTCGCCGACGGGAAGGCGCGCGGGAAGCGGCAGACCGAGTTCGGCTACGACGTGATCGAAGCACCGCTGCCCGCGGTCGTTGCAGTCTCGGACGCGATCAACGAGCCGCGCTATCCGTCGCTCAAGGGGATCATGGGCGCGAAGTCGAAGCCGCAGGAGACGGTCACGCTCTCCGACCTCGGCGTCGAGGCCGGCGCGAAGACCGAAGTGCTCGAGCTCTCCGATCCACCGCCGCGGGGCGAGACGAAGAAGATCGAGGACGACGGCAACGCCGCCGCGCAGATCGTCGAGTTCCTCGCGGAACGGAGGTTGATCTGAGCACGCTCGTGTTCCTCGAGCACCACGAGGGCGAGCTGCAGAAGGGATCCCTCGGCGTCCTCGCGAAGGCGGCGCAGCTCGGGGACGACGTTGCCGGCGTCGTGATCGGGTCGGGCGTGAAGGAGCTCGCGGCGGAGGCCGGGAAGTTCGGTGCCGCGAAGGTCTTCGTCGCGGACGATGCATCGCTCGATGCCCCGCTGCCGCAGCCGCGCGTCGACGTCCTCGCGTCGCTCGTGCGCGACCAGGGCTTCGACACCGTTCTCTTTGCGGCGTCCGTGCTCTCCGCCGACGTCGCGGCCGGGCTCGCCGCTCGGCTGGACGCGGGACTGAACTGGGACCTCGTCGACCTCGAGCGCCGCGACGGCCAGCTGGTCGGAAAGCGCCCGGCGCTCGGGGACTCCGTCTACGTGGACGTCGGTTGGACGGGCGAGCCGCGGCTCGCACTCTTTCGCTCGGGGACCTTCGACCCGGCGGAGACGGGCGGCTCGGCCGAGGTCGAGGACGTCGCGGTCGAGCTCGAGGAGCACTCGCGTGCCGCAACGATGGTCGAGCAGGCGCACGCCGAGAGCGAGGGCCCCGACCTCGCGGAGGCCGACGTGATCGTCGCGGGCGGCCGCGGGCTCGGCGGTCCGGAGAACTTCACGCTCGTCGAAGAGCTCGCGAAGGCGCTCGGCGGAGCGGTCGGCGCGACGCGCGCCGTCGTCGACGCGGGCTGGTACCCGTACTCGACGCAGATCGGCCAGACGGGCAAGTCGGTCTCGCCGAAGCTCTACGTCGCGTGCGGCATCTCCGGCGCGATCCAGCACAAGGTCGGCATGCAGAGCTCGGGGACGATCGTCGCGATCAACAAGGATCCGAACGCGCCGATCTTCGACTTCTGCGACCTCGGCGTCGTCGGCGACGTCCACCAGGTCGTCCCGAAGCTGACCGAGCTCGTGCGCGAGCGACGCGGTTCGTGACGCGGCCGGCAGATTTCCCGCCTCCCTTCTCCGCGTCCGAGGCGATCGGCGCTCCGACCGACCCGCCGGACGAGCGGATCGACGTCGGCGTGCTGATCGTCGGCGCGGGGCCGGCGGGGCTCGCGTGCGCGATCAGGCTCGGCCAGTTGCTCGAGGAAGCGCCGGAGCTCCGCGCGCGCCTCGGCGATGTACCGGTCGCGGTGCTCGAGAAGGGCAAGCAGCCCGGCTCGCACCTGCTGTCCGGCGCGGTCGTCAACCCTCGCGGGCTGCGCCGTCTGTTCGGCGGCCGCAAAGAGCTCGAGGACATGCCGCTCCTCAGCCCGGTCGAGTCGGAGGCCGTCTTCTTCCTCACGGGGAACTCGGCGTTCCGGATCCCGGCTCCGCCGACGATGAAGAACCACGGCAACTGGGTCGCATCGCTCTCGGAGCTCGGTCGCTGGCTGGCCGAGGAGGCCGAGCAGGCGGGCGCGATGATCCTGCCCGAGACGTCGGCAACGAAGCTCCTCGTCGACCACGGCCGCGTCGTCGGCGTGCGCACGGGCGACAAGGGACGCGCGCGCGACGGCGAGCCGATGTCGAACTTCGAGCCGGGGTCGGACATCGTCGCGCGCGTGACCGTGCTCGCCGAGGGGACGCAAGGTCATCTCACCGGCGCGGCGATCGAGCACTTCTCGCTCCAGGGCGAGAACCCGCAGGTGTGGGCGCTCGGCGTCAAGGAGGTCTGGCGCGTCGCGAAGCCGCTCAGGCGCGTGATCCACACGCTGGGTTGGCCGCTGCGCGGCGGCGCGAAGTACCGCGAGTTCGGCGGCTCGTTCATCTACCCGATGGGCGACGAGCACGTGACGCTCGGGATGGTCGTCGGGCTCGACTACCGCGACGTCGAGCTGTCGGTCCACGACGTGCTCCAGGAGCTGAAGCTGCACAGCCTCGTCATGCCGATCGTGGCGGGCGGCGAGCGGCTCGAGTGGGGGGCGAAGACGATCCCCGAGGGCGGGCTCTACTCGCTGCCGAGGAAGCTGCACGCGCCAGGGCTTCTGCTCTGCGGCGACGGCCCGGGGATGGTCAACGTGCCGGCGCTCAAGGGCATCCACTACGCGGTGGAGTCGGGGAGGCTCGCGGCTGAGTCCGCGTTCGACGCACTCCGGCGCGGGCGCACGGCCGCGACGCCCGGCGTGCTCGAGTCGTACGACCGCGCGATTCGCGACAGCTTCATCTGGCGCGACCTCGAGCAGGTGAAGAACATGCGGCAGGCGTTCGGCCGCGGATTGTGGCTCGGCGGCGCACTCGCCGGGATGATGACCGCGACGCGCGGCAAGCTGCCGCCCGGGACGTTCCGGACGGAGCTCGACGCCGAGCAGGACCTCATCCGGACCTCGCGACCGTCCCGGTATCCGGCGCCGGACGGCAGGCTCACGTTCGACAAGCTCTCCTCGGTCTTCCTGTCGGGGAACAAGACGCGCGACGACCAGCCGAACCACATCCGCGTGCAGACGCGGGTGCCGCGCGACGTCGCCGACCTGTGGGCGAACATGTGCCCCGCGCACGTGTACGAGGTGGGCGACGGCGACGCCGACGGAACGGTGCACGTGCAGCTGAACCCGTCGAACTGCGTGCAGTGCGGCGCGATCACCGCCAAGGGTGGGCGGCTGACGCCGCCCGAGGGAGGCTCCGGGCCGGAGTACCAGCGGACGTGAGCGCTGCGAACGGCACCGGCGGCAGCGGCCGCGCGCTCGTGGTCGGGCCGCTCGCGATGCCGGGGTTCCTGCTCGTGCTGGTCGGGGTTCGGCAGCACCGGCGCTCGTTCGTGCTGCTCGGCGCGGTGCTGGTCGGGCTCGCGGTGAGGCTCGTCGACCGACCGGAGCAGCTGGCGGAGGTGGCGGAGCCGGCGGAGCCGGTCGAGTCTACGGAGCCCGCGAAGCCCGAGCCCAGCGCGGACCAGCCCGAAACGGCCTGACCCACCGCCCTACCCCTCCCATAGGGGTGGGGAACGTGGGCCACCCGCCTCCCACGGCGGACGCTACCGGCGAACCCGTCACCGAACCGTCACAGGGTGCGCCAAACGTGTGACGATTCGTCCATGGCCGCGACCGCGCTGATCGAGCTCGACGACGTCCAGCGCGCGCGCGAGACGATCGGCGACCGCCTCCACCGCACGCCGACGTTCACGTCGGCTGCGCTCTCGAGACTCACCGGCGCGCAGGTCCACCTGAAAGCCGAGCTCTTCCAGCGCACGGGCTCGTTCAAGCCGCGCGGCGTGCTGACGAAGCTCACGTCGCTCAGCGCGGACGAGAAGCGCCGCGGCGTGATCGGCATCTCGGCCGGCAACCATGCGCAGGCGCTCGCCTACGGCGCGTCTCTCGAGGACGTCGACGCGCTCGTCGTCATGTGGCAGGGCGCCAGCGAGCAGAAGATCGCCGCGACCCGCGCGTACGGCGCCGAGGTCGACCTCAACGCACACGACCCCGGCGAGGCGTTCGAGCGCCTGGAGGAGCTGCTCGAGGAGACCGGCCGCACGCTCGTCCATCCCTTCGACGACCCCCTCGTCCAGTCGGGCCAAGGGACCGTCGCGCTCGAGCTGCTCGAGGACGCCCCGGAGACGGGCGTCGTCGTCGTGCCGGTCGGGGGCGGCGGCCTGATCTCCGGCGTCGCGACGGCGGTCAAGGGGCTCAGCCCCGACACGCGGGTGATCGGCGTCGAGCCCGAGACGTCCGCCGCGCTCCACCTGGCGCTCGAGGCGGGCGAGCGCGTCGAGATCAAACCGGTCTCAGTCGCAGACGGTTTGAACGCGCCTCACGCGGGCCGCAACGCGCTCGAGATCGCAAAGGAGCGCGTCGACGAGGTCGTGCTCGTCACCGAGGCCGAGCTGGAGGAGGCCTTTCGCCTGCTCTACAGCCGCGCGAAGCTCGCAGTGGAGCCCGCCGGAGCCGCTTCGACCGCCGCGCTGATCGCCGGAAAGGTCCCGCACGAGCCGGGCGAGCACGTGGCGCTGGTTGTCTCCGGGGGCAACGTTTCGGCCGAAACCGCCTCTGCTATTCTGGCTTCGCGATGAAGACCGGTATCCATCCCGACTACGTGCTCGCGAACGTCACGTGCTCCTGCGGGAACACGTTCCAGACGCGTTCCACGAAGCCGGAGCTGCACGTCGAGATCTGCTCCAACTGCCACCCGTTCTACACCGGGAAGCAGAAGCTGATGGACACCGGCGGCCGGGTCGAGCGCTTCCAGCGGCGGCTCGAGCGCGCCGGCGGCGCCCGCCGGGGCTAGCTCCAAACTTCTGGCATGCAGAACATCGGCGGCCAGGCGGTCCTCGAGGGCGTGATGATGCGCAGTCCGGCGCACTGGGCACTCGCGGTCCGGAAGCCGAACGGCGAGATCGCGCAGCACACCACGCCGATCAGCTCGCCGATGGCGAGGCACCGCGTCTTCCGCCTGCCGATCATCCGCGGCGTCATCGCGCTCGGCGAGTCGCTCGCGATCGGCTTCCGCGCCCTGGCGATCTCGGCGAACTACGCGGCGCAGGACGCCGACGCGGACGAGAAGGAAGAGGTCGAGACCGAGCTCTCTCGCGGGGCGATCATCTTCGCCTTCGCGATCGCGATCGGCTTCGCGCTGATGCTGTTCAAGGTCACGCCGGCGCTGATCGCGAACTGGCTGCCCGTGGACACGGACGGCTACTTCGTCGTGATCGAAGGCCTGATCCGCGTTTCGATCTTCATCCTCTACATCCTCGTCATCTCGCTGCTGCCGGATCTCCGACGCGTCTTCCAGTACCACGGCGCGGAGCACAAGGCGATCAACGCGCTCGAGGCGGGAGAGGAGTTGACGCCGGAGAACGTGCAGCGCTTCTCGCTCATCCACCCGCGCTGCGGAACCGCCTTTCTGCTCTGGGTGATGGTGATCGCGATCTTCGTCTTCGCATTCGTGGGCCAGCCGTCCTGGCCGTGGCTGATCGCGAGCCGCATCCTGCTGCTCCCGCTGATCGCCGGCCTCGCCTACGAGCTGATCCGCTTCGCCGGCAAGCACTCGGACAACCGCATCCTGATGACGCTGCTCGCGCCCGGGCTCTGGCTGCAGCGGCTCACGACGCGCGAGCCCTCGCTCGACCAACTCGAGGTCTCGATCCGCGCGCTCCGCGAGGTGCTCCGGCTGGAGGATCAGGAGCGCCCCGAGGCGCGGCGCGTCGAAGTCATGGCCTGAGGGCGATGGCGCTCGACGCTCTGATCGACGACCTCGAGCGGCGCTACCTCGAGACGCAGGAGCGCATGTCGGACCCGTCGGTCTACAACGACCGGCGCGAGGCGGCGGAGACCGGCCGCCGGCTGAAGGACCTCGAAGGCCCGTACCGCCTGGCGCTCGAGTGGCGACAGGTTCGGGACGACCTCGGAGAGGCTCGCGACGACGGCGACCTGCGCGAGCTCGTGCCCGAGCTCGAGGAACGTCTCACCACGATCGAGGACGAGCTCAAGCTCGCGCTCGTCGAGACCGACCCGGCCGACCGCAAGGACGTGATCGTCGAGATCCGGCAGGGCGTCGGCGGCGACGAGGCGGCGCTCTGGGCCGGCGACGTCTTCCGGATGCTCACGCGGTATGCCGACCGCCGAGGCTGGAAGACCGAGGAGCTCGGCAGCTCGCCGAACGAGGCGGGCGGCGTGAAGGAGGTCACCTTCGCAGTCAAGGGCGACGGCGCGTACTCCGTGTTCAAGTGGGAGGGCGGGACGCACCGCGTGCAGCGCGTGCCCGAGACCGAGTCGCAGGGACGCATCCACACCTCGACCGCAACCGTCGCCGTGATGCCCGAGGCCGAAGAGGTGGAGATCGACATCGACCAGAACGACCTGAAGATCGACGTGTACCGCTCGACCGGCCCGGGCGGCCAGAGCGTGAACACGACCGACTCCGCCGTCCGCATCACGCACCTGCCGACCGGCACCGTCGTCGCGATGCAGGACGAGAAGTCGCAGCTCCAGAACAAGACGAAGGCGATGCGCGTGCTCCGCGCGCGGCTCTACGAGCTCGAGCGCGAGCGGCAGCAGGCCGAGCTCGACGCGACCCGCCGCTCGCAGATCGGCTCGGGCGAGCGGGCTGAGAAGATCCGCACCTACAACTACCCCGAGAACCGTGTGACCGACCACCGCATCCACCTGACGCAGCACAGGCTCGACCGCGTGCTCGAGGGCGAGCTCGACGAGTTCACCGACGCGCTGACTGCCGAGGACCGGCGGAGGTCGCTCGGCGACGACGGCGCGTGACCGTCGGCGAGGTCCTGCGCCGCGCGACGGAGTACCTCGCCGGTAAGGGGGTCGAGAGCCCACGGCTGGACGCGGAGCACATGCTGGGCAAGGCGCTCGGGCTCTCCCGCGTCGAGCTGTACATGCACCACGACCGTCCGCTCGAGGACGCCGAACGCGACGAGTTCCGAGAGCTCGTGCGCCGGCGCGGGGAGCGCGAGCCGCTCGCGTACGTGCTCGGCGAGTGGGGGTTCCGCCGGCTGACGCTGAAGACCGACCGCCGAGCGCTCGTCCCGCGGCCCGAGACGGAGGTCGTGGTCGAGCGCTGCCTGGCGCTCCTCGACGGCGGCAGCCCGCGCGTGCTCGACGTCGGCACCGGGACGGGGGCGATCGCGCTCGCGATCGCCGACGAGCACCCGAGCGCACGGGTCACCGCGCTCGAGGTCTCGCCCGACGCGCTCGAGCTCGCGCGCGAGAACGCCGCGGCGACCGGGATCGCGGTCGAGTTCGTCCAAGGCGACCTCACGGGCGGCCTGGGGGAGAGCGAATACGATCTCGTCGTCTCGAACCCCCCGTACATCACCCAGGAGGAGATCGGCACGTTGCAGCCCGAGGTGCGCGACTGGGAGCCGAGGCTCGCGACCGTCGGGAGCGAGCACACGAGGCAGATCGCCGAGCACGCGCTCGAGGCGCTGCAGCCCGGCGGGCACCTCGTGCTCGAGGTCGCCGACACGCGCGCGGCCGAGGCGGCGGAGCTGCTCGAGGCGCTCGGCTACGGCGACGTCGTCGTCACGGAGGATCTCGCCGGGCGCGACCGGATCGTCGAGGGGAAGCGACCGTGATCGACAGCGCCGTCTCCGCGATCAATGCCGGCAAGCTCGTCGTTCTCCCGACGGACACGGTCTACGGCCTCTGCGCGAACCCGTACCGCAGAGAGCCGGCCGAGAAGATCTTCGAGGTCAAAGGTCGCGACCAGCAGCAGGCGATCGCGCTGGTCGCGTCCGACCTCGAGATGCTCTTCGAATGCATCCCCGAGCTCCGCGGCCGCTCCGCGACCATCGCGCGTGAGCTGCTGCCGGGCGCGTACACGCTCGTCTTCCCGAACCCCGCGCGCCGCTACCGCTGGCTGACGGGCGCCCGGCCCGAGACGATCGGCGTGCGCGTGCCGGCCGTCGACGGCTACGGGAAGCAGGTGCTCGACCGGGTCGGAGCGGTCGCCGCGACGAGCGCGAACCTTCACGGGCAGCCCGACGCCCGGTCCGTCGCCGACATCCCGCAGGAGATCCTCGGCCGCGTGGCGGAGGTCGTCGACGCGGGCGAGCTGCCCGGCACGCCGTCGACGGTGATCGACTACACCGGCGAACGTCCCGTCGTGCTGCGCGAGGGTGCGGGCGACGTGGAGCGCGCGCTGGCCGTGCTCGCCTGAGCGCCGAGTAGCATCCCCGTTCGAGAACCCGGGGAAGGAGATCAGGATGGCCGTCGCGCAGGAAACCCTCCACCACCTTCGCACCGCGGGGCTGGCCGAGGTCGATCCCGAGATCGCCGAGCTGCTGACGCAGGAGCTCGAGCGGCAGCGGAACCAGGTCGAGCTGATCGCGTCCGAGAACTTCACGTGGCCGAGCGTCTTCGAGGCGGTCGGCAGCGTCCCGACGAACAAGTACGCCGAGGGCTACCCCGGGCGGCGCTACTACGGCGGCTGCGAGATCGTCGACGAGATCGAGTCGCTCGCGATCGAGCGCGCGAGGTCGCTCTTCGGCGCGGAGCACGCGAACGTCCAGCCGCACGCCGGCGCGCAGGCGAACATGGGCGTCTACTTCGCGGCGCTCGAGCCCGGCGACACGATCCTCTCGATGCGGCTCGACCACGGCGGCCATCTCTCGCACGGACTCAAGGTCAACTTCTCCGGTCGCACGTACACGATCGTCGGCTACGGGGTCGACCGCGAGACGGCGCTGATCGACTTCGACGAGGTGCTCGCGCTCGCGAAGGAGCACCGGCCGCGGCTGATCATCTGCGGCGGATCGGCGTATCCGCGCGCGATCGACGCCGAGCGCTTCCGCGAGATCGCGGACGAGGTCGACGCGCTGCTGATGTGCGACATGGCGCACTTCGCGGGGCTCGTCGCCGCCGGCCTCCACCCGAACCCCGTCCCGTACTCCGACTTCGTGACGTCGACGACGCACAAGACGCTGGCAGGCCCGCGCGCCGGCTTCATCCTCTGCAAAGAGGAGTTCGCGAAGGACGTCGACCGCGCTGTCTTCCCAGGCATGCAGGGCGGGCCGCTCGAGCACACGATCGCCGCGAAGGCCGCGTGCTTCCGGATCGCCGCGACCGAGGCGTTCCGCGAGTACCAGACGCAGGTGCGCGCGAACGCCGACGCGCTCGCCGACACCCTGCTCGGGGGCGGGCTCGACCTGCTCACGGGCGGGACCGACACGCACCTCCTCCAGATCGACCTCCGCAACTCCGACTGGACGGGCAAGGACGCCGAGGAGCGGCTGCACGACGTCAAGCTCACGGTCAACCGGAACACCGTTCCGTTCGACGAGCGTCCGCCGACGGTCGGTTCCGGCGTCCGCGTCGGGACGCCCGCGGCGACGATGCGCGGATTCGACGAGGACGACTTCCGCGAGGTCGGCGCGGTGATGGTCGACGCGCTCGGAGGATCGCCCGACCTCGACGCCCTGCGCGCACGCGTCGACGTGCTCTGCGACAGGCGGCCGCTCTATCCGGGGTTCCGCGGCTTCACCACCTACGTCGCGTGAGCGCCACCGCAACCGAGCGCCTGACGCACGTCACGCATCCGCTCGTCCAGCACAAGCTCTCGTACCTCCGCGAGAAGGACACGCCGACCGTCCACTTCCGCAAGCTCGTCGAAGAGGTCACGCTCCTGCTCACGTACGAGGCGACGAAGGACTTCCCGACCGAGGACGTCGAGATCGAGACGCCGCTCGAGACCGCGACCTTCCCTCGGATCGCGGGCAAGAAGGTCGCGGTCTGCCCGGTGCTGCGCGCGGGCATCGGCATGCTCGACGGCGTGCTCTCGCTCATCTCGAGCGCGCGTGTGGGCTTCATCGGGATGTACCGCGACGAGGAGACGCTTCAGCCAGTCCAGTACTTCGTGAAGCTCCCGGCCGACATGACCGACCGCGACGCGATCGTGCTCGACCCGATGCTCGCGACCGGGAACTCGAGCGCGGCCGCGATCCAGGTCGTCAAGGACGCGGGCGCCCGCACGGTCACGCTGGTCTCGCTCGTCGCGGTGCGAGAGGGCATCGA
>Ga0111538_10010776_pt1 | contig 12142 bp, 12 predicted proteins | sample SoiMethybrSBSTD1_FD_79669 | JGI IMG/M metagenome (GOLD analysis project Ga0111538, IMG submission 79669) | Bulk soil microbial communities from a Populus tree surrounding site in Tennessee, USA - Soil MetaG P. TD hybrid SBSTD1 (version 2)... | ecosystem: Environmental > Terrestrial > Soil >...
TAGACCCTTGCTCCGACGGAGATGTTGAAGCTGCTCGCGTCCCACTCGTTCTCGAACCGGCCGATCGGCGTCTCGATCACGTTGTCGAACTTGTTGAAGAAGTAACCCACGCTCGAATAGACGCCGACCTTTTTGGCGACGGCGTATTCGACCCTGAATTGGGGCCTGACCACAAAGCTGTTGCTCGCGTCAACGCGGACCTCGGTACCAGGGCCGAAGAACGTCCGGTACTGATCATTCAGCTTGATCGAGTTGAAGCTGATGCCCGCGCCGATCGACACGCTCGTGGCGAGTCGGTCCTTCATCCAGGTGTAACCAATGCCGGCCATGATCGGACGGACGCGAAGACGTCCAACTTCCACGTCGCCGGAGACTCCAGACAAAGTGAGATCGGTCTGGTACCATCCCAAGCCAAGCATCGCGCCGAGCCCGGCCTTGGGCACCAGGCCGACGTTGATGCCGGCCCCGAAAGCTGTGTTCACGTTATCGTCAGACGTGAAGAAGGTTCCGACCGATCCTCCGATGCCGACTCGCTTGATCAGGTTGGTGATCACCTGGGCCGAAGCGTTCGTGGCAGTCACCACACAGGCGAGCACCGTACACAGCAGGATGCGTTTTCTCATCTCTTTGACCAACTAGTATATGCGCGCGTCCGCTAGACGCCGGCAAACCAGTGGAACCCGAAGTCCGAGTTGATTCCACCCGTGCCCCGGCCAATGTCGGCCATCGAGTCGACCACCCGAATCGATTTCAGGAACTTCAGGTTCTTGTATCCGCACTGCCGTTCGACGCGGAGACGCAGCGGCGCGCCGTTTCCTCGCGGAAGGTCGCGGCCGTTGAGTCCGTAGGCAAGGATCGTCTGGGCGTGCGCGACCTCAAACAGATCGTATCCCTCGTACCACCCGTCGAAGGTGTCGATGACGACGTAGCGTGCGGCCGGAGTGACGCCACCGGCCTCCTCGATCAGTCGCTGGAGCGGGGCACCCGTCCACTCGCCGATCGCCGACCACCCCTGTTCGCAGATGTGAGCCGTGATCTGCGTCCGGGGAGGCAGGCGTCTGATCTCGTCGAGCGACAAGTCTCGCGGTCGTTGGACGAGGCCGCTGATCGGGAGTCGCCAGTTCCTGAACCCTTCCGACGCGTGGCGTTGATACTCGGCGTTTCGCGGGTTGGTCTGGTTCCAGGTCGGGAACGGATCGGCGACGTCACTTCGGCTGTACTCGCGCGCCAACTGCTGGCCGGAGAGCAGCAGACGATTCGTGCTCATCGTCAATACGTCGGCTGCGCCGATCAGTCCCCCGCGCACGCGCGGCGGCACGAACGTCTCGCGCGAACATCCCGTCAACAACAGACCACCGAGCGCAGGTACGCTCGTCGTCAGCCACCTACGACGTGAAATGCGCGTGGGCATCGCTATTTTCCCGTGATCATCGAACGAACCTTGACGAAGAACCCCGCGGCAGCGACCTCCAGCACGTGGACGACGACGAACAGCACGAGCACCACGGTGCCGATGGTGTGAAGCGTCCGCGCCGTCTGACGGCCGCCGAACATGTCCAGCAGCGCTGGCATCGCCGCAGTAAAGCCGGGTGATTGCGCAATGCCGGTCAGGATCATGAGCGGCACGAACACGAAGATCAGAATGAGATACGACGTCTTCTGCAGCGTGCCGTAGCTGCCGTTGGCGTGCCGGCTCGATCGCCAGCGCAAATGATCGCGCAGCTCCGCGCGCACATGCGCAACCGTCCGCTCATCACGAGCGGGCCACATCCGGTTGCGAAAGTGACTCGAGTAGAGATTCCAGACGACGTACACGAGGCCGTTGATGAGAAACACCCAGGCTGCGGTGAAGTGGTAGTTGCGTCCCCACCGACGATCGCCGAGCGCGCCCGCCTCTTCCCACGAGAGGCCCCAGTCCGCGAGCCTGAACGCTGCCGGATACCCGCGATAGCCCGTGTGCCCCCAGTACAGCTCCGGGAAGTCGAGAAAGATGTGGACGCCGCTCCACAGCAGATACACGCAGGAAACGAGGTTGATCCAGTGACAGATGCGGACGTTGTACGAGTGAGCGGCGCTCGACGGACGCGCTGACGACGTCTCCGCGGCGGGGTGCCGCGCTTCTGACATAGACAAACTGTCCACGCCCATCGATGGGCATTCTACGACCAAGTACGGACCAAGGACCAAGAACCACGCACGAAGGACTAATGTAAGGGCGAGGTCACCACAACCATGACGAACGCAACCGCTCAACAACAGATCGCAACGTCGGCTGGCCGAATCCGGTGGGGCCGAATCGCGATTGGCGCCGTCCTGTTGGAGGCGGTGTTGATCGTCGCAGCGATCCCGCTGCTGGGTTTCGTCGCGAATCCGCTCGCGCCTGGCGCTCAGAACGCGTCGGGTGACTACACCATCTTTTTCGTGTCTGTGGCGGTGGCCTGCTTCGTGGTCGGGGCACTCGCTGGCAGGTGGGTGGCGCGACCGCTGTCTTCGCAGCTCACGCTGCACGGCGCGCTGACCGGAATTGCCGCGACAGCAATCTATCTGGCGATCTGTTCGATTCCCCCAACCACGATCCCCGCCGTGGTCGCTGCCTATGGCTCGTTCTGGTTCTTTCTCGCCAATGGGTTGCGGATCATCGGAGCGTCGCTGGGCGCCGCGTCTCGAGGGCGACACGCGTGAGCGATCCGTCGAAAACGATCCGGGAGCACTATCACGTCGCCGATCGCGACAACTTCATCTATCGCCTGGATGTGTCCAGTGACCTTCCGCCGGTCATCCTTCTCATGAAGCCCGGTCCGGCTAAAGCCGGACACTACACGGGGCTCTCGTCTCAGACCCGTCCGAATCCCCACGAGAATGGCAGCGAGACGGGGCCGCCCCCCGTTCGCACGCCGCGGAACACGGTTTCGGCAATGAAGAAGTCCACGCCGAGCGAGGCCACATCGGTCATGAGCTCCGCGTCGGCGATGAATCGCTCGAGTCGCTCGACAGGCGTGGAATTCGGATAGCCGCTCCAGTACTTCAGATCGTGAAAGAAGCACGCGGGATAGATGTTGATCTTCGCGATCTCGTTGAAGAACAGGCTGCAGCCATCGCTCGCGAATGGTTTGTGCGGCGGGTCAGTGGCGATCCGCTTCCACAGGCGAGGAAGCCCTTTGGCCTCGCAGAGTCGCTGGATGTCGTGCAGTGACACGACGGTGTTCTTCGGAGGAACATCGGGGAATTTGTGAACGGGCATGGCCGCGAGCCTAACACGCGGTCCGCGCCGCGTACAATCCCGCCATGCCCAAAGGCAACCTCGTTGTGCACCTCTCTGACATGGCCGGAGAACTCGCTCAGGGGCGCGTCCATATCGACCTGAAGCGTGTCTCAGGATCTCCCGGTGCGGGAGGGGAGAACATGGAGGTCAGCGTCGCTGGGCCTGTCGGCCTCCTCACCATTACGGGCATCGCGTGCCAGACCGGCCCGGGCACGATGTACGAAGTGCGGGCATCGATGTCGCACTACAGGAAGTACGCGTTCTTCCAACTGATTCAGGAAGACCGCGACAACACGGCCAGTGACGACGTGGAGTTCTGGGTCAGGCCGGGCGACGTGCAGGACATTCAAGCACCGGCGCTCGCGAATCTGCCATCCACCCTTCAGACGATGCTCAGCCAGGCGACGATGATCGTGGACAAGCCGGAGGACCGCGACCTGGTGGGCCTGTCCGGAAACGCGCTCTACAAGCAGATGGGCCCGTTGCGGAGAGCGTGCCTGCTCAACATCACGAAGAAGGCGGCCGACGGCAAGACCGCGAACAACTGCCTGCCGGCATTTCAGGACCTGCTGATCATGCGGCAGGATCGGCTGTTCGCGAGAGTCGCGCCCGGGCTGCGCGATCAACTTCGAGCGGCACCGATGTACAAGTCGGCCCCCGGCGCGCTGCACGAGCCACCGCCAGGTTTTTCACCGCCGCTCGAGAGCTTCAAGTCAAAGGACTCGCACGCCAACCTGCAGGTCACGTTCATGACCGAACTCGCCACGGGCGGCCTGGCCGCTGACATCGATATCGACGAGGCCTCGGGCATCGAGCACGGCTTCGAGGTCATCCGGAACGCCGCGTTCAAGAAGCGAACTAACCCCTACCTGATTCGCGAGTTCATGAATGCGGCCGATCCATCGGGACATTCGTTGAGTCCCGATTACGACTTCACGTTCTAGACCGCGTCGCCCCTCATCCGCGCCCTGTATGAGCGCTCGCTTCAGCACATGAAATGATGCAGCGCAAGTAACTTCTACCGGCCAATCGTCTTCGGCGTCTCAGAGACTCGGAATCGAGATGCCGTGCGGTCCTGCGGTCTTACCCAAGATGGGTATCGACGTGCCCGGTTCGTGAGTGACACTTGCTCAGGACTGCACGCAAGTGTTGATGCACACGATACTTGCATGGCACCTGGCGCTGACGTCAGCGCCAATGAACACCCTTCGCGTAATCCTGGTCGAAGACTCTGAAGACGACGCGGTGCTGGTGATCCGCGAGCTCGTGCGCGGAGGCTATGAGGTGACGTTCACACGCGTGGATACCGCGGAGGGCCTGATCGCCGCGTGGGAGGAGACGCGATGGGATGTCGCGATCGGCGACTTCAGCATGCCGCGGTTCAGCGGGACCGCTGCGCTGGCACTCGTCCGTCAATTCGATGCGGAAATGCCCTTCATCTTCGTGTCCGGCACTATTGGCGAGGATGCCGCGGTGGCGGCGATGAGGAGTGGCGCGCAGGACTACATCATGAAGGGGAACCTGAAGCGGCTCGTTCCCGCCGTCGAGCGTGAGTTACGCGAGGTCGCGAGCCGGCGTTCCCGGAGACAGGCGGAGGAACGCCTGGCGTATCTGGCATACCACGACGCACTCACCGGCCTGGCGAATCGAGTACTCCTCAACGATCGCCTGACGCAGGCCCTGCTCGTCGCCCAGCGAAGCGCAGAGCCAATCGCGCTGCTGATTATCGATCTCGATCATTTCAAGAGCGTGAACGACTCCTTGGGGCACCACGCCGGCGATCGGATGCTGCAGGAGGTCGGCGCCCGCCTGCGCGCCCTGGTTCGCGAGAGCGATACGGTCGCGCGGCTGGGTGGCGATGAGTTCGCCGTGATGCTGCGCAACGTCGACGCACAGCGGGCCACGACGATGGGAGGCAAGGTGCTGATCCGCTTGAATGAGCCGTACGTGATCCAGAATCGGCCATTCGTCGTGGGCGCGAGCATCGGCATTGCCACGTTCCCAGAGCACGGTACCACTGCGGATTCGATGCTGCAGAAGGCAGATATCGCGATGTATGTGGCAAAGAGCGGTGGTTGTGGTATCGCCGTGTATGCGCCCGATCGCGATCGACCGGCCCACCGTCGTCTGGCGCTGACAACCGAGCTCCGCGAAGGGATCGAACACGATCAATTCGTGTGTCATTACCAACCCATCGTGAGCCTGCGGACCAATGAGGTGATCAGGATCGAGGCGCTGGCCCGATGGCAGCATCCCACACAAGGACTGCTCGGTCCGGAGGAGTTTGTCAGTCTCGCCGAGCAGACCGGACTCATCGAACCACTCACGATGCTCTTGATTGACAAGGTGCTGAGGGAATGGGCGGCACCTCGCGTCTGCCTGCCGATTCAGGTTGCGGTCAACCTGTCGGCCAGGCATCTACGCGATCCGGATCTTCCCGATCGCGTGGCGGAGGTACTGAGAAGGCACCGTGCTCCGCCGTCGGCGCTCGCGCTCGAGATCACCGAGAACTCGATCATGTCGGATCCGGATCGGTCGATCGCCTGTCTGTCGCGACTGCGCGAGATGGGCATCAGCGTCGCCGTCGATGACTACGGCACCGGCTACTCCTCGCTCAGCTACCTCCGTGACCTACCGGTCGACGAGCTGAAGATCGATCGACTGTTCGTGTCGGGGCTGCCTATCGATGCGGCGATTGTTCGATCGACGATCGAGCTGGCGCACAACTTGGGCCTGAACATTGTCGCGGAAGGCGTCGAGTCGATGGCCGTTCGTGATCACCTCCGGACGCTCGGCTGCGATTCCGCTCAGGGGACCTTCTTCGCGGCGCCGGAGGGTGCTGAGGCGACTCGGCGCTGGGTCGTGCGCCACGCATCACAAGGGCTCGTGTGATTCCCGGCGCCGTGCAAGAGGACGCGCCCTTCCGGCTGCTGTTAGCTGCCAACCCTTTGCCGACGTGGCTGTACGAATCCGAGTCGCTGCGATTCCTCGAAGTCAACGACGCCGCGGTTAGCCGCTACGGCTACACGCGGGATGAGTTCCTGCAGAAGCGCATTACCGACCTGCACGTGCCCGAGGACGCGGGGCGACTGATCGACGATCTCCGTCGCGCTGGACCGGGCCTGCGCCGCTGGACGAACCTGCGCCATCGAACGCGCGACGCCCGTATCCTCGACGTGGAAATCGCGGCTCACACACTGCTGTTTCGCGATGGACCTGCCGTGCTCGTCGTTGTCCACGACGTCACCGAACGCAAGCGCGCGGAAGCGGCCCTGCGCCAAAGCGATGCTCGACACCGGGCGATCGTCGACGCGGCGCTCGACTGCGTCATTACCATGGACGGTGACGGTCGCGTCATCGAGTTCAATCCGGCTGCGGAACGGACCTTTGGCTATCGCAAGCGCGATGTGTTCGGCCGGCCGCTGGCCGATCTGATCATCGCCACGGATTTGGGTCAGGCACATCGCGATGGTCTGGCGTGTCATCACGCCACCGGCGACCTCACGGTGTTGGGGCGCCGCATCGAGATGCAAGCCGTCCGCAGCGACGGCAGTGCGTTCCCGGTGGAGCTCGCGATGGCGAAGATCCCTGGGGACGGCGAGGAGCTCTACACCGGTTACTTGCGCGACATCACCGAGCGGAAACAGTCGGAGGACGCGCAGCGGGCCCTCAACACGGAGCTGGAGCAGCGGGTCAGCCAGCGCACTGCCGAACTGCAGGCCGCCCTTGCGGAACTGGAGGCGTTCAGTTACTCGGTCTCACACGATCTTCTTGCACCGCTGCGCAGCATCGCCGGGTTCAGCCAGGCCCTGGTCGAGGATGCCGGCCCGGTGCTGAGTGGCGAGACACGAACCCATCTCGATCGCATCCGCTCTGCGACACAACGCATGGGACAGTTGATCGATGACCTGCTGCGGCTTTCCAAGGTGTCGCGTGGGGAGATGACGCGAGAGCCGGTGAATCTCGGTGAACTCGCGGTGCGCGTCGCGAACGAGCTCGATAAGCGCGCCGGCGGACATGTGCCAGCCGTCACCATCGCGCCGGCACTTGTCGCGATGGGTGACCCGCGGCTGCTGCGGATCCTGCTCGAGAATCTTCTCGACAACGCGTGGAAGTTCACGGGCCGACAGCCGAACGCGCAGGTTGAGATCGGCAGCAACGATGGGCCGGATGGCTCGACGATCTTCTATGTCCGTGACAACGGTATCGGCTTCGACACCTCTTACGCCGCCAAACTGTTCACGCCATTTCAGCGGCTTCACGCGGCCTCGGACTTCCCGGGCACCGGGATCGGTCTCGCAACGGTACGACGAATCGTCCACCGGCACGGCGGCCACGTATGGGCCGAGGGAGCGCCCGGTCGCGGCGCGTGCGTGTCGTTTACGTTGGAGCCGCCGCGGACGTCACGCGAGGAATCACGATGAATGAGATCCTGCTCGTCGAAGACAACCAGGACGATGTCGATCTGACGCTGCGAGCGTTCCGGAAGAGCAACATTGCGAACGACGTGGTCGTTGTGCGGGACGGCGTCGAAGCGCTCGAGTATCTGTTCACGACCGGCCGGTACGCGGGCCGCGACCCGAATGCGCTGCCACAGGTGGTGCTTCTCGATCTGAACCTGCCGCGGGTCGGCGGGTTGGAGGTCCTCGAACAGGTGCGGGCTCACCCGAAAACCACACTCCTTCCTGTGGTGATTCTGACGTCGTCAATCGAGGAGCGCGATCTCGTAAACGGATACAGCCTCGGCGCGAATAGCTACGTACGCAAGCCGGTCGATTTCGAGCAGTTCGCCGATGCGGTCAAGCAGCTGGGCCTCTATTGGTTGCTGCTGAACCACCGCGCGCCGACCACCCTGCAGGGATAGCGACTCGTGAGGATCCTGGACGATGATCGATTACACGGTGCGCGACTTGTTCGATCGCCCGCGGGCGCGCATCTGGGAGGAGTACTTCGAGAAAGGCATGCAGCGGCCGAACGCAGCCGACGACCTGGGCGGATTCAAGTGAAGCTCGGTCGATTCTTCCGATAAGAGTTCTTCACCGCGATCTTGCCGTCATGGAAGGTGAAGAGATCGCAGCCACTCACCTCCACGCGCTTGCCATCTGTGTGCGTGCCGGTGAACGTCCACTCAGACACGCCACGATTGCCGGCGACGAAATGCCTGGGGTTCGCCCAATGAGCGTCATGAAAGGTTTCGAATACTGCGGCGTACGCGGCGCGCACCGCCTGCTTGCCCTCGCTGCGCTGTCCGGTGACCTCAGGACCGGCCGATGCTTCGAACACACAGTCGTCTGTCATCATCGACATCAGCGCGTCGAGATCGTGCCGGTTCCAGGCATCGGCAAAGCGATCCAGTAACGTGGGGAGATCTACAGCCACGCGACTATGATCGCGGAATCATGTTCCACAGACAAACCCGGCTTGCCGGTCTAGCCGCGACACTGCTCGCAGCGCTGACCGTCGTACACGCGCAACCACGCGGGCCGGCGCGCGAGATCATTCCACTCACCGGCGACCTGTATCGAGCTCGCAACGGCAACTGGTACGCGATCTTTCTCGTCACTCCCGACGGCATCATCCTCGGCGACCCTATCAACCCGGCGTTCGCGACATGGCTGAAGGACGAGCTCGGCAAACGGTTCAAGGTGCCGGTGCGCTACGTCGTCTACAGCCATAGCCATTTCGATCACGCCTCCGGCGGCGCCGTCTTCGCCGACACCGCGAGGTTCGTCGCCCACGAGAACATGCTGCGGAACATGGACGGCCGCTACCCGCACATGCCGGGCGACATGATCGATCGCAACCACAATGGCGCCATCGACCCGGATGAAATCGACATCCCCACGAAAGCGGCGCCAGGTATCTGCGGCATGGGCCCTGGTTTCTTTGCGACGATCGATCGCAACAAGGACGGTCTCGTGCCGCCAGCGGAGTTGCAGGCCGACATCCGTCGCCCCGACATCGTCTATTCGGAGCGCATGCGCATCACGCTCGGCGGCCGCACGGTCGATCTGATCTATCCCGGACTGAATCATTCCGACGATGCAACCGTGATGCTGTTTCGGGACGAGCGGGTGCTATTCGCGACAGAGTTCCTCGCGGATGCGCTCGTCACCACGAACCCGCGCTCGCTGCCGAGTACCTGCAGTGCGTTCGACCGACACCCGCTGTCCGAGTGGATCCGTTCCTACAGGACGGTCGAGGCTCTCGACTTCGATCGTGTGGCCCCGGGTCACGGCGACGTCTTCGACAAGGCCGTTGTCACGGAGACGCGCGAGTATTTCGAGTATCTGGTCGCGCAGGTGTCAGCGGGTATCCAATCAGGCCGGCCACTGGCCGACTTGATCGAGACCATCACGCTCGAGCGCTACAAAGGCTGGGCGAACTACGAGCGATTGCGCCGCATGAACGTCGAAGCGGCGTATCGAAATCTGATCAGAAACTGAACGCAGATTTCATCCCGGATTCACGGCGATCTCAGGCGGTCCCTCGTCTTAACAGCGAATGCGTTTGACGCATGACTCGGGGCCGCGTCCTGCGCGAGCTCTCTCACGCCTGCGACTCGAGCGCCTTGTCGTCGGCAGCGGCTCGGCTGGCGTGATGGCGATGGTCTTCTGGTTGGATCGCTGGACCAGCTTGCCTGCCGTTCAGCACCTCTATTACTTCCCGATCGTCTTCTCAGCTGTCACGCTCGGGATGACCGGCGGCCTCGGCACAGCCTCGGCGGCGATCCTCCTCTACCACCTCGCGAACCCGCAGTTCGCGACGCTGCGCTACGCGGAGTCAGACCTCCTGCAGATCGCCGTCTTTCTCGCCGTTGGCATCGTGGCCGCGCGTCTGGCCGAGGATACGCGACGAGTGCGACGGCTGGCCATGACCGATGACCTCACCGGCCTTCACAACCTTCGATCGTTCGAGCTGGAATTGCACAGGATCGTACGGGAGGCTGGCGTGCGACGACGGCCGGTGGCGTTGATGGTCCTGGACGTTGATCGGCTCAAAGGCCTGAACGATGAACACGGCCATCTGGCCGGGGCGGAGGCGGTGCGCACGGTCGGCCGGCTCATCGCCGCATGCATGCCACCTGCAGCCGTCGCGTGCCGTTACGGTGGCGACGAATTCGTCATCGCGCTGCCAGACTGCCCCGCATCGACGGCAACGGCCCTGGCCGACACGTTGCGCAGCGAGGTGCACGACGATGCTCCCGTGCTTGCCGGCCAACCATTTCCCCAGGGGACGCTCACAATCAGCATCGGCCTCGTCGTTCGTGAGTTCGACGATCGGCTCATCGAGATGTCCCGCCAGAGCATGGACGAAGTGGGTGAGGCACTGTTCCGTACCGCTGATGCGGCGCTCTATTCGGCGAAACGTGGCGGCAGAAACCGCGTGCATGCGAGTGGCGGCGCTTCCGGCGGAGCCACGGAGAACGCGGAGTTCACGGAGCCGGCAGCGCGCCGGCCGTAGCCCGGCGTCAGGGAGCGAGGCGAGACCACGATCACAAGTGCCCGCCCCGCATTTCATCAGGCTCCCGTGATCGCGGTCTCGTCTCGCTCCCTACCGCGCTACGCGCGGCACCGCCGGTTCCGAGACCGTCACTGTGGACGCACCAGGAAGTAACGTCTCTGCGATCTCTGCGGTCTGCGTTCAGGATCTCCGTGCCCTCCGCTTCTTCGTTGCTCCGTGTGATCCCGTTACCTCCGTACCCTCCGTTACCTCAGAAGTCGACTTGCGCACTGAACTTGACGAAGCGCGCCTGCAACACGCTATTCGGCCGCAGCCACGTGGTGGTCGTCGGCGAGAACGTCTGGTTGTAAGTCAACACCGCGTTCGAGTTCACCAGGTTGTAGACGTCGAGGCCGACCGTCGTCCGCGAGCGGCCGAACCTCAGAATCTTCGCGAACCGCATGTCGATCTGGTTGACGCGATCGCCGTAGAGCGTGCCCGGCTCGATCAGGTTCACGGTGATCGTCTGGCTCCCCAGGCCGGCAAACGGACGGTTGAGTCCAACGGTCGCCGTGTTCGGCGCTGTCCAATTCGCAGCGAGCTGGCCGCCGGGATCGCTGCGGAGCGTGCCGGACACCTGCACGTCAACCTTCGGAATCGTGTACGAGCCCAACGCCGTTGCGCGAGTGACCCATCCTGACGAGGTGTCGCACCACGGGTTGGTCGGCGACTGCGCAAGGATCACCGTCCATTCGGGAACGGTATTCCTGATGTCGCAGTAGTCATTGGTGTTCGTTCCGCTGTTGAATCCGCCCTGCATCACCAGGCCGTTGCGCATGCGCGCCGTGACGTTCAGGTTGATCGAGTTGGCCACCTGCGTCCAACCGGCGTAGTTCGACGAGAGCGTCTGGTAGTTGTCGTTCAACCGCAACGCGGCTTCGGGCGTGACGTTGTAGAGCCCGTTGAGCACGCCACCACCACCTCCCGGCAGCCGGGAGTCGGTGGGAATCGTGACGCCGAATGCGGTGTGGTCCGCGGCCGATCGCGCGCGGTTGTCGGTGACGAGTGAGTTGACGAGCCAACGGCGCTGGTAGCCCACTTCGACGGCGACACGAGGGAGCACTTCGTGCTGCACTGACACGCCATACTGCCAGTCGCCGGAACGCACGCCCCACCCCGACAGCAGCCCCGGGTCCAATGTTGAATCGAAGACCTGCGTCCCGAAGTTCGCGCTCGCATTCGGTCCGCAGTTATCGCCGCCGGACGCGCTCAGGTCCTGAGCCGCCGGGTTCTGCAGGTTGCAGTCGGCCACGTAGTTGCGATTCGTATCGGTCCACGTCCTCGTCGTCGTGGTCGAGAGACGCCCGGTCGGATTGAGCGCGATGAACAAGCCACCGTTCTGCGCCGCCTCCAGGTACCGTCCGAAGTTGAATTTGA
>Ga0111538_10010777_pt1 | contig 12142 bp, 7 predicted proteins | sample SoiMethybrSBSTD1_FD_79669 | JGI IMG/M metagenome (GOLD analysis project Ga0111538, IMG submission 79669) | Bulk soil microbial communities from a Populus tree surrounding site in Tennessee, USA - Soil MetaG P. TD hybrid SBSTD1 (version 2)... | ecosystem: Environmental > Terrestrial > Soil > Tree...
CGCCCGGGGACGGCCGGCAGGTTTCGGCTCGGCACATGCCGCCGCAACACTCGGCATTCGAGCCGCACCTGCGATGATCGACGGTGCAGCAACGACCGTTGTCGCAGCGCCCGCCTGGGCATTCCTGTCCGGAGCTGCACCCGCCGCTGCAGTAGCCGTTCTGGCACTGCCCGTCGGGGCATTGGGAATCCTTGTTGCACTCAGTGCCGCCCTCGCAATAGTCGTTCACGCACGGACCGTGCGGGCAGTGGCCGTTCTCGTCGCACGCATTCGGCCCCGTTGGACGCGGCGGCGGCAGACAGCGCGAGTTCTCGCACTTTCCGACGCAGCAATCGCGGTCCGGCCCGCACGCACCACCGGTCTCGCTGCAGACGGGGTCCTCGATCGGCTGTTCGGCGGCGGACATCAAGAACGCGAGCGTGTAGGCGCTCGATTTCTCGAACAGCACCCGCATCCGGGACTGGTGGTCCTCGTTCAGGTAGTGCTCGGTTGCGGCGTCGGAACCCGCAAAATCCCCCACCGAGCAGGTGTCGCAGTACCAGTCGCCGCCGAGCAGGTCGACCGTCACCAGCGTGTCCTGTGCCAGCATCGTGATCAGGTCGCGTACGGGAGTGTCGTTCGTGCGGCCGAGCTCGCTCCGGCGTTGCTTGATGCGCTGGCGAACTCGATAGGCCTCGCCCAGAATGCGCCTTGCCTGCTCGAGCTGGGAAACGTGAAAGACGGTGGCGGCGGACCCGGTATCGAAGCGCATGGCGCCGAGGCTGGCGTTCATCGCTTTCTCGTACGGCACGTGCCCCCAACCCGTCGTCGAAGTGACGTGCATCGGTACCGTCGCGTCGCCGAGCGCGTGGAGCGGCCAGCGCAGGGCGGCGACGCTGCGCCGCCGATCGCCTTTGAACTGGTTCCAACCGAAGTAGGCGTAGTTGTCGAGCGGCGTGATCTCGGTGTGCCCGACCGTCTCGCGGTTCCACTCCCATTTGCTCCGACGGTGATGCCCTTCCGAGTGGCCGTCGCCCACGCCCGGTCCGAGGTCGTAACGGTCCACGAGCAATGCGTGCGTGTCGCTCGCACCGACGTCCACGTCGAGGACAGCGCCGGTCTTCTCGAGCAACAGATTGATCGCAACGTCGACGGCCCCGGGGTTGAAGTTCGGACCGGCCTGGTCGTAGAGCATTCCGCGGCGATCGTCGAAGCTGTTGTGAGGCAGGCCTGGCGCGCCCACGGCGTTGATGAAGTGCGGAATGCCCGTGAGCATCCCCATCGTGATATCGGCATCGATCGGCGGGACGAGTCCGGCGAGGGCCGTCGCGGGGTTCGCCTTTGCCGCGAAATTGCGCGCCGAATCGAGCGAGCAATCGTCTCCGCCCAGGATCGACCCGATGCAGAGGACGGGTAGCGCGACGGCAACGAGCGCGATGTCGAAAACCTGTCGGAGCGAAAGCCCGCCCAGGAACGGAATCGGAAAGTTTATCAGGATCTGCGCGACGTTGATCCCGAGCACGACGTCTTCCATGCAGTCGTCGCCGGCCTTCGAATGCCACCCGAGCGCGAGGCCCTGACCCTCCGTGCTGCCGAACTCACCGGCCAGCCCCGGCACGAAGTCCGCGGGGACTTCTCGAGTGGAGAACTGGGAAACCGGTCCCTGGCCGATCTGCGCATAGATACCGGAGCGGCTGTTTTGAACGAGCGAACAATTGTTGCCCTTCACGTCGTCCCCGCGGAACAGATTGTCTCGCCCGCTGTAGCTGGTCGAAATGCGCTGCGCGATACGCCCGAGCGTGCGCAAGGGCTCAATTCCAGCGCACCTCGAGTCGCTGTTCGACGACAGCCCCGACGGCATGCGATTGATGGCGAGAAGCGCCGCGCGGATTTCGGACAGAAAGACGTCCCATTCCGCTTGCGTGAGCGGCGCGTCCGGTGTTCTGAGCGAGCGGGGAGCGTGCTCGAGCGTGGTGAACAGGTTGCGTCCCGTCGTCAGCGCGGGGTCCTGACTCGCGAGCATCACTTCCCACGCCGTGTTCACGACTTCCTGATGCGTGCCGCCCTTGTAGGCGCCGGCCGGCTGCGCGAATCCGAGCACCACGAGCAGCGCGATCAGACGTAGAAAGTGCTTGGTCCAGGTGTCGTACATCGCTCTCTCCCCTTTCGCGCTCATGGGCATGCCAAAAGGCCCAACCCGACTTGCTTGCCGCTCTCCGAACGGCGGCCGGCGCCGTTCACCGTGTCGACGGTGCCCGCGAAGCCCTTCGCGAATCGGAAGCGAAAACCCGCGGGCGGTCGAAATCCGAGCTCCTCGAAGCTGAGCGTGTATTCGAGTCCTTCGGGGCGCACGCTGGGAACGAGCGGCGGCCCGAGCGCGAACTCGATGTATTTCCTTTGAGGTCCGACCAGGATCTCGGGCTCACCGGGGGGCGGCGGGATTTGATCGAGGCCGTAGCCGATGAATCCCCGGAGCATGTACCAGACCGGGCAATCCGCCGGCATGCGTTGGTCTTTCCGCACCACGAAGCGAAACGTGCCCTGCTCGGTCTGACACCCGGAAACGATCTCGCTTCCTTCGGGCGAAACGTCCACCGGACATCCCGGCGCGTAGCTGAACCTGAGACCGCCGAGCAGGCGCCGCACGTCGTCGCGACTCGGTGCGGGTGGCAGCGCGTCGGCGGTGCAACCGCGATCGTCGGTGGCGGCGAAGGAAGGAGTATCCGGACAAGCGTCGCGGCCATCGGGTATCAAGTCACCGTCGACGTCACCGCGACAGTAGTCGGCCACGAACGAGCGATCGCGATCGCTGATTCCCACCTTCCGAGTGCGATCCTGCTGAAAGCGCAGGTACTCCGCGGGGGAAAGCTGATCGTTCAAGAGCCGGTCGGCTTCGTGCCGGCGCTGCAGATTGATCGCCGCGAACAGATCGATGTCGCAGGCGGTCGCGGTGTCGGCGCCGCAGCGCAGAAAATCGCGCATCACGTCGAAGCGCGCGTTTGCGTTCGGTACCGGCGTGGCCGCCAGCGCTTGCTGGATCTTCTTCCGGCATTCGCCGGCGGGAACCTGACCCCAGATCCGCACCCCACGGAACGCCGTCGTCACCTCGACCGCAGCGAGCGGTGCGAGCACGGGCACGACCTTCAGTCGCGCGTTCCACAGGTAATTCCCGTCGGGCAGCGCCTTGCCGGAGCGGTCCTTGCCGTCCCAGGTCACTGCCACCGGGACTCTCGCGTTGGCGAGCACGCTCTTCGAGCCAGAAAGGGACGCGACCCGGCTGCACGAATCCGGTGAGTAGACCGAAAACTCGTAAAACAGGGTCAACGGCGAGAGCGCAGCGATGTTTCCGACGCGCATGACCGCCGACAGGCTCGTGCTGCTCCCCGGAGCGAATACGTCCGGCGCTTCCTCGGTTTCCGTGACCAATAGGCCGCGCGAACGCACCGCAACGCGGGAATCGAACGAGCCCGACGCCGAAAGCACCGTCACGTCGAGATCGCCGAGGCCCAGGCTCGCATCGACGGTCAACGTCCGCGACCCGGACTTGCTCGGGCTACGCGTTTCGAGCGGCGAGACGCCGTCGTCCGCGGGCGCAAGCTCCAGGCCGTCCAGGGCGACGCGCTTCGTTCGTTTGACGTCGCCCGCGAGCCGCAGGCACAAGGTCGAGTCGGCCGAGCCCGCGAAGGGCAAGGACAGGCTGCGCTCGAATCCATTGAGTTTCTTCGTCGCGATCGCCGTGCCGTCGACGCACGGATCGGCCACGCCTTCGACGCTCGTCACCACCTCGGTGCCGCAGCTTCGTCCGGGTGTCGCGCCTGCGACCGACGGTGCTCGGCCGAGCGTGCAAACACGCACGTCGTCGAGCGCAGCGGGGCCTCGCGGCGTGACGGCGAGCCGAGACACGCCGCAGGTGAGGCCGAACGAGACGTTGCCGCAGCCTCCGCCGTCGCTCACGAGCCGCCGCGCGAGCAGCGCGCCGTTCGCGCCGAACAGGTCGGCTTTTCCGTCTTTCTCGCGGTTGAGGCCGATGAACGTCAGCGAATCGACGCAGAGCGCTTCCGGAAACTCGAAGTCGATCGCGGCCGGTCCCGCGACGGGACTCGGCGTGTCCACGAAGCCGCGGACGACGTCCTCGTCGCCGAACGTGGCCTGGGAAATAACGACGTTGCCCTGTCCGGCGAGCCGTGGGTTGGCGGACGAGGAGTACGCGATGGCCAGACCCCGTTCGCGGCGGTCCGAGTCCTTGAACGCCCGAACATAGGCCGGTGCATAGAGGTTTTCGACGACAGCGCCGTTCGTCACGGGCTGTGCATCCGCGCTGCGCTCGAAGTCGAGCGTCGTGCAGACGGCGCACTGCCCGAGCCGGCACATTCCGGAAACGCAGTCGGCAGCGCTCGAGCAGCTTCCCGGCGGCGCGGCGAGCATCGCCTCCGCGCCGCCGTTGAAGTCGGTCACCGGAGCGTCGCCGCAACCCGAGGCAGCGACGAGGCCGAGCAGCACCGCCTGTTTCCAGCTCCGGGACCTCCATTGCATGGTCATCGCTCCCTCGCCCGCCTGCGCAGCGGTCTTCCTGGGAGATGCTCGTCGCCATCAAATGTGAACCGCGAGGCCCGCGTTTACGGGCTCGCGAACTCGAAGTCGCGTTTCTGGTGGCCGAGCACGGAGCGAGGACGGCGCCGGGCACGCGATCGATGGCGCGCATTCCTCGCAGTGCCCACAAGCCGCCGCGCTTCGAGCGTCTAGGATGATCGTCTTTGCGGTAGCCAAGTGCCTCGTACTTCCGGGCACGGCGACGTTTCGCCTCGATGGACCGACGGGCGCCGTCTGCGCACGCCGAGCGACGTTTAGCCACGATCGCGCGCTCGATGCGAACGCTGCCCGTGATGTCGGCGTGCGAGCTCGGGGCACGGTTCATGCTTCGACCTTCACGAGCGGCGCTCGCCGCAAAGCGAGGCGATCATGAAAGCCACACGAGTGCTGATCGGGGTCACCATGCTGGGCATGGCTGCCACAGCGAACATGGGATGCACCGCGCATGCGTACGGGGAGGCGGAATCGCCTCCGCCCGCGTTCGAACAACCTCCGACGCTGGTCGAGGTCGAGCCTGGAATCTGGGTCGTGCGCGACTACGACTACCCGGTTTACTACGTCGGCGACGCGTACTGGGTGTATCGTGACGGCGTCTGGTATCGTTCCGACGCGTACGACCGCGGCTTCACGCGCACGGACGTGCGGGTCGTGCCGCGCGTGATCGTGCACCGCGATCACCACGCTTACGCGCACTATCGCGGTGCGGCGACCGCACGCACGCGCAGCGCGCCGCGCGCTCCGCGCATGCGGCCCGCCTCGTACGATCAACAGCTCGGACAGCAGCGCAGCGACGAGCGCCGCCGTCTCGAGCGGGACCGGCTACGGCACCAACAGCAGCTCCAGGACGAGCACGCCGCCGCGCAACGCCGGATCGAGCGCCAGCGCGTTGCCGATCAGCGCCGGCTCGAGGACCAACGCGCAGCGGGTCGGCGAAAGCTCGAGCAGCAGCGCGTTGCCGACCAGCGCCGGCTCGAGAACGAGCGCGAAGCGGCTCAGCGTAAGCGCGAGCAACAGCGCGCCGTCGAGCGGCGCCGCAAGGAGCAGCAGCGCCTCGAGCACGAGCGTCGGTGATCAGCCCGCCGCGCCTACTTGCAGCTCACGGCGCGCGCTGCACCTACCGACTCGAGCGCGCGGTGCCGAGGCGTGCCACCCTGTGCCCATGGCTCGAGCCAGTCTCGTTCGCGAAGGAGTGAAGCTGTGGCGACCTTGCGGCGTGCCGGGTCTCCTCTGCATGCAAGGCATCACGGATCACTACGCAGTGGATCCCAATTGTGAAATCGTGCTCGGGTTGGTCACGCACGGCGCCATGCTCGCGCGGCGACAGCGTAGACGGCACGTCGTCAGCGCCGGCGAGGTGTGTCTATGGGACGCGTCGGCCAAGCACGAGGGCATTCCCTATCGGACTACCCATTGGGCGGCGCGGTTGATCGTGATCGAGGCGCAGACGATTCACGAGCTGTGGGACGAAGGATCGTCACGGCTGGTTCAAGGCCTGACGCGGCGCGTTCCGGTGATCCACGATGCCGAATTGGCGCGCCGCTTCGCATCGTTCCATGAAGTGTTGCACACAGCGGTACCGCCGCTCGCAGTGGAAGCGGGGCTGCTCGAACTACTGGCGTTTCTGAGCGGAGAGCGGGACAGCAGGATCAGTGCGGCGCGCGGCGATCCCGCCCTTCGCCGAGCATATGAATTGCTGGTTGCCGAAGCGCACCGCAACATCACGTTGCGCGAGCTTGCGGCGGAAGCCGGTACGAACCGCCATCGCCTGACGCGGTTGTTTCGCGCCGCCTACGGCCTGCCTCCGCATCGTCTGCAGCTCGCAGTGCGCATCGCGCGCGCGCGCCGCCTGCTCGAGCAAGGTGAACCGGTCGCCGAAGTGGCGCAGCAGGTCGGCTTCGCCGATCAGAGCCATTTTCATCGGTACTTTCGCCGGACGCTCGGCATTCCCCCCGGACGCTACGCGCGGCAGACCCGCTCAAACGTACAAGACGGTGCCGGACTTCGCCCCTAAAGGTCTCGCGAGTCGTCATCCATAACGCGAGAGGCAAACATGAAAATCACCGCGCATATCGTCGTTCCCGATGCGGCCGAGGCCTCGGACTGGTACGCGCGCGCCTTCGGCGCCTCCGAGCGCAACCGTGTGACCTTGCCACAGGGGCGCGTGATGGCGCTCGAAATCTCGATTGGTGAGTCGGTGATCCACGTCGCCAGTGAGTTTCCGGCCGCCGGCATCGTTTCGCCGTTGACGATCGGCGGCACGGCAACGGTACTTCAGATCGAGACCGACGACGCCCGCTCCCTGTGGCAGCGCGCGCTCGGCGCCGGCGCTTCGATTCACCACGAGCTCGGGGAGAAATTTTGGGGCGAGCTTCACGGCCAGATCGCGGACCCGTTTGGCCATCGCTGGAACATTGCTCAACGCCTTCGCGACGTCAGCGCCGCCGAGATTGAAGCCGCGGCGGCGGCCGCGTTCGGCGCTGGCGGCCAATGACGACGGCGAAGCGGTGCGGCGTTCCAGCGCGCTGAAGTGAGCGCGTTCGAGTGCGTTGCTTGAGGGAAATCGGGCAGCCGCGCAGCGAAGCCACGGTCCGCAGCGGCGTACAACGTGAGAAGACGCCGCAGAGCCGTCCGACGCGCTCAGCTTGCAGAAGCCAGGCCGCGTCGCCGCTCTTTGATGAAGGCTTTCGCGGTCGCGACGTCCGGAGCCTGCTCGAAGGAGACCCCGTGGATGATGCCGCTCGTCGCGGTAAACGCCGCCACTTTGGCGTCGACGTGCACGCGGACCGAGTAGCGTGTGTAACGGGAGTTCAAATCGGCCCGGTACTTACCCCAGGTCGGTCCGATCTTCGGCCCGAGCTTGAGATCGTCGCAGACGTAGATGATGTCGACTTTGCCGTGGAACTTGCTGAAGTAGCCTTCGAGTTGCTTGTGCCAGGCACGGCAGTCCTCTTCGGTCTCGATGAACCACTTTACGTACGCGATGTGAATATCGTCGACATGGTCATGCTCGAAACGGATCGTGCCTTTCATGAAGCCTCTCGTTGCAGGCTGAGGGATGCGCCGAACCGCACACGCCGCCGCGATCTCAAACTATAGCAGCTCCTAACACTACGACCATCCGTTCCTTCGCGTTTAGGCCGTGGCTAGCGCCTTCAGGCCGGAGCCTTTTCAAGCCTCAACCGTCTGGTTTTGACCGTCGCTTGCCTCGACGCGTCATTATGCGGACTGCTTGGGCCTTGTAGCTCGGCTGCCGTGAGTTTTGGGTCGAACGCGGCGAACGTGGTTGGTTCGAACGCGTAGTGCGTCGGGACGAAGAGCTGCTTCGGTGATGGCTGCTCTGCGTTCCGATGGCGGTTAGCTCGGAGGTGCGTGCGCGGAGGTTACGCGGAGCGCGCACTCGCGTTGCTCGAAGGCATGGGCAAGCGCTTCGCTCCGGCAAGCTCGTCCAGGAGAACAGCCCGTTCGCGACAGACGAACCGCCACGAAGTTGCGAGCCGTTGGCGCGCTGACACCGGCGGCCTTCCCCATCGCGCGCGCAGGCGGCCGCCCGCAAGCCGCAGCGGATTACGCTGTCAGTCACGCGGAGACGGTGCTGGCGGCCGAGCACGGAGCGAGGACGGCGCCGCACCGAGCGAAAGCCCGAGCGGAGCTCGGGCCGCGAGGTCCCGAGCACCGCAGGCGAAGCCGAGGAGCGCAAGGTGCCCGCGATCGGGGGAAGGCAGGGGATAGGCGCGAGCGCGAATCTCCCGTTCGCGTCAGAAGTACGCGTAGATTCTGCGCTGAAAAGGCACAATCAGCCGCTCTTCGCCGGCGCCCATGGCGCGCATCGGCGCACCGCCGGAATCGACCCACCCGAGGTCCTTGGGCGCCACCTGTTCGCTCCAGAACACCTTTCCCGTCGCGGCGGCGACCGCCGACAGCTTGCCGCTGAAAGTGACCACGTAGACGAACCCGTTCACGACCAGCGGTGGCATGGCGGGATGATGGTCGTAGGCAGCGCTCTCGCCCAGGGAGAGCTTCCAGCGCATGCGTGCGTCGCGCAGATCAACTCCGCTGAGCTCGGAGCCGACCACCAGGAACCCCGTGTCGCCGTCGCAGGCGGGCGCCCAGAATCCGTTCAACATGAACCGCCTCTGTGCGCCTGTGACCGCGTCCAGCACGCTGATCACGCTTTCGGGTACGAAGAGCTGGCCGCGGTGATACGTCGTCGGCTGCGACCCGCCACCGGAGCAGCCGGTCTTGAAGTGCCAGAGCTGCGTGCCGCTGCGGGCGTCCAGCGCGTCCGTTTCGTAACAACCGGCGCCGTTGAACAGCGTGGACTCGCCGAGTGTCAGCGGGCGCCCGCCGATCGATTCGGCATCGTAGAGGACGCGTCCCGTGCTGCCGTCGATGGCGAACAACGGCTCGCCCGAATTGACGGCCCCGGTGATGAACACCACGCCTCCCGCCGCCAGCGGAAGCGTGGTGAAAGCGTAGACTTCCGGTAGCTGGATTTTCCAGGCAACGACGCCCGAGGCGGCGTCGAACGCGAAGAGCTCGCCGCCGTCGCTCGCGACGAAAACCTTCCCGCGGTCGTAGGCCGGGTTGACGTCGTGACTTTCAAATTGCCCTCCGATGGCCTCCGACTGCCAGAGTAACCTCCCCGATTCGGCATCGAGCGCGTAGAGCTTCGTCTCCAGGTTGCCTTCTCCCTGCGCGGTGACGAACACGCGGCCATCGACGATGAGCGGGTAAGAAACTGCGCCGTCGAAGGAGTAGGACCAGCGCTGCGTGAGCGGCGGGACGAACTTGCCGTCCGGCTGCGCACCGCTGTGGGCAGGATCGATCTGATACGAGACCGCGAGGTTCGGCCGGCGCCTGAAATCGAAAATGGGGGCATCCTCGGGCACCACGCCCGCGTCGGTACCCGCGCTGCCTCCCGAGTCCGATCCGCTGTCGCTTGCGCCGCCCGAGCCGGCCCTTCCGTCGACGCTGCCCGTATCGCTGACCGCGTCCGTGATGGCGGCGCCCCCGCTTGCGTCCGACGCGGCCCCCACACCGGCGCTTCCGCTTGCGCCCGATGCGGCTCCCACACCGGCGCTTCCGCTTGCGCCCGATGCGGCTCCCGCGCTGCCGTCGGGCCTGCCCGCTCCGCCGTCCGGGTCGTGGCCGCCCGCAGGCCGGCCGTCTTCCCCGCAGCTCACGGCCAGCGAGGGCGCGATCGCATAGACCAGCGAAAGCACCGCGCTGCGGCGAGCCCTAGTTCGCACAGTCTCTCCCATGAAGGATGAAGAGTCCTTGGTTCTGGTCGGCGACCGCAACATCGGTACAGCCGTCACCGGACAGGTCACCGACTGCCACCCGATGATGGTTGATCGAGGCGTTCGCTGACGGGATCGCGTAGGTCTTACCCGGCAAGAGGGCGCCCCGCGACTGCAGGTAGACGCCGACTGTCCGCCATCCTCCGTGCTTGACGAGGACGTCGTCGTCGCCGTCGCGATCGAGATCGTGGACGACGAGATCGTCGCCCGCTTGATACTCGTAGAGCCACTCGGCGGGCAAGAGCTCGCGCGTTGCGGATTGGCGGATCACCCAGAGATGGCCCGGACTCCCGCCGCGTTCGGTCACGAAAAGATCGCTGCGCGAATCCCTGCCGAGATCGCCCGTCTCGATGCCGTGCACGGAGAGGGTCGGAAAGGTGAGCGGGAGCTCGTCCGCGCTGAAGGCGCGCGTGGCGTCGTGCGCGTACCCGTGGATGCGAGGGTAGGTGTTACCGCTGAGCGCTGCGATGTCGCGAACCCCGTCGCCCGTGAGATCGGCGAGCGTGAAGTCCGTGAAGCCCGGTCCGTAGTCACCGCCCGGACGGAAGCGACCGAGCTCGCGAATGCCGCCCGCACCATCGCCGTACCAGATGACGAACTCTGGCCTGACGCTGCCGATTGCCACCAGATCTTCGGCGCCGTCACGGTCAACGTCCATGACTCTCAACCGCCCGTCCGAGGGTTGGCCCGGAAAGGCCTCGCCCGGCATCAGGCGGCCGGAGCCGTCCGAGGTGAACACGACCAGTCCGGAATACTGACCCACCACGACGTCGAGCGACCCGCTCCGATCGAGGTCCGCGACGGCGATCGAGTAACCGCCGCCCGATGTGAATGCCTGAGGATAGGGTTCGGGTCGCCCCAGCGCTCCGTTCGCCTGCTGAGCGAGCACGAACAGGCCGCCATCGGCGACCACGATCGCGTCCGATCGCGCGTCGCCCGTGACGTCCGCGACCGCGACCGCGTGCAGCGAGGCGAGTCCTCCCTCTGGTATCATGTGAACCGTCGTGTCGCTCAGTGTGTAGCTCGCCCAATCAACCGCGTCGCCACGGCGGTCGTCTGCGGCGTCCGATGATCCTTTTCCGGCGTCCCCGTCCGAAGCCGCATCGAGCGCCGGCGCCGCGCGATCTGGAACGCCCGAGTCGCGCTGTCCCGCCGCCCCCGAGTCGCGCTGTCCCGCCGCGCCACCCTTGCCGGCGTCTTCAACGGGATGTGGCGTCCCTTCATTGTCCCGACCGCAACCCGCGTTCACGACGGCACCGATTGCGGCGATGACCAGCGCAACGACGACCCCGCGACGCCCCATGACCGGCGAGAGTATGCCAAACCTGGCTTTCGCGAGTAACTCGAACAATTCCAGCCGAAGGAGCGGCAGCGCCGGGCACTATGTTTCAGCCGTTCTCGCCGCGAGATCGGAAACCGGGCACCACAGGTCGGCGTTCCCGCGACGAGCAGCGAGCTCGTGTAGCGCCGGGTCTTCCCCTGCTGCGCGCAGCGCGGGCGGGCGGGGCGCTACCAGTCCTTCAGCCATCACCTCTCGCGCCCGCGCGAGCACAGCTTTGGGGAAGACCGCAGGCGCGCAGCCGCAGGCGAGCACCTGCGAGTTGGGGCAACCCAACCGTAAGGGTACCGTGGGTTCGAATCCCACTCTCTCCGCCCGGTTCTTCGCGCTGATGGCTCGACGAGCCTCTCGACGAAGCAAAAGGGGAGGAGCGGTGATCAGTTGTAGGTAACCGCGAGCAAGATCTCTTTACTCGAGGCGCCGCCGAAGAAGCCCCCTCCGGCAAGGTACCGCGGCTCGACCCCTACCCACCAATTCTCTCTTATTCGGAAGTCGTAACCCACCCACGCGGAAATGTTCAGAGTAGCCTCGCACCCGGAGCAGCCTCCCGTCCCCGGCATCACGCCCAAGTGAAAACCTCCCTGCGGGTAGACATACCAATCGATGAAGGGACCCAGAGTATTCACTCCGCGTATGTCGTCGCTGGCCCACACCTGGCCGTAACGTTCGTAGCGTTTCACTGCCCAAATCGTTCGCGCTTCGATCCCGAATCCCAGAGTGAGCCCAGTCCACGTCCAACCCGCGCGAAGGCCATAGGCCGCGCCCCAGCCTTTGATGGTGTGGTCGGGTACGGCTGTTTCGTTGGCGTGGAAATCGGAGCTCCAGTACGCGGCTCCGGCGCTTCCCTCCACGTAGACTCCAGCGTGCCGGGGGACGCTCGCGGGCTCCGCGGGATCGCCCTGCGAGTACGCGGGCGAGGAAATCGCGAGAACGC
>Ga0111538_10010780_pt1 | contig 12139 bp, 10 predicted proteins | sample SoiMethybrSBSTD1_FD_79669 | JGI IMG/M metagenome (GOLD analysis project Ga0111538, IMG submission 79669) | Bulk soil microbial communities from a Populus tree surrounding site in Tennessee, USA - Soil MetaG P. TD hybrid SBSTD1 (version 2)... | ecosystem: Environmental > Terrestrial > Soil >...
CTCTCGGGAGGAGAACATGAATATACGCGTTTCGGATTCAATGACCTGTTACAGGCAAATGCCTTGGATATTTTTCAGTTCGATACCAACAGGGTCGGCGGTTTTACTGAAGCACAAAAGATTTGTACGATGGCGCAGCTTCACGGTGTTGAAGTGATCCCCCATGGTGGTCAGATGCACAACCTGCATGTAGTTATGAGTTCATTTTCCTCGCCCATGGCAGAGTATTTCCCGCAAACCGCAATTGAAGTAGGAAACGAAATGTTCTGGTATATCTTCGACGGAGAAGCTGTAGCCAAAAACGGCAGGCTTCAACTGGATGACAACAAACCCGGTGTAGGATTGACGTTGAAAACAAAGGGGCTTGAAAATTTCGATATCATCGAGTGAAAATAAGATTCCCCTGGGGAGGGAACTGCGTGAGTTCCCTGGCATTGCCTTGTGTTTAGCTGCCCTCCTCTGAGTTTTACAACGGGTGGTATGAATGCAGTTGTCGATATTGCATTGTACAATAAATGGATAAATTGGTCCTCTCATGAGCCAAGCCCCGGAATCCTTACATCTTGTCAAACCTTTGCGCATGCGGTGGGTGATGGTAGGGCTTGCCTTCCTGGCCACAGTATTAAACTATATTCACCGGTTGTCTTTCAATTACCTGAGTGCAGACGGTCCGTTGCGGGAGCTGATCCCGGACGATGCCTTTGGGTATTTAGGTGCTGCTTTTTTTGTAGCCTACATGATATCAAATGCCGTTTCAGGTTTTGTAATCGACCGGTTAGGAACGCGAGTGGGTTACGCCTTGTGCATGGCCTTCTGGACCACAGCAGGACTGCTCCATGCATTTGCGGTAACACCATTTCAATTTGGTATCTGCCGGTTTCTCCTTGGTCTTTTTGAAGCTGGGAACTGGCCCGCAGCCATACGGCTCACAACCGAGTGGTTTCCTCCTCATGAACGCTCTACCGCCTCCGGCATCTTTAACAGCGGAGCTGCACTCGGAGCCATTATTGTTCCTCCCCTTGTCGCTTACCTCGGATTGCACTATGGTTGGCAATCCACTTTTATCATCCTGGCAGCATTTGGTTATTTATGGTTAGTTGTTTTCTGGTTTACATATTATACTCCGGGGGCATCAGCAGAGATCGCAAAAAGAAAAATCATTCCACCGATCAGACTTTTAAAAACGCGGTTTGTTCTATCATTCATGCTTTCCAAAGTGTTTCTCGAGCCTGTCTGGTATTTTGTTACCTTTTGGCTCGGAAGATATCTCGCGGATGTCCATCATTGGAACCTTAAACAGATCGGCTGGTATGCCATCATTCCATTCGTCATCGCTGATATCGGGAACATCATTGGTGGTTATTTCACACAGTTTATCATTCAACGGGGTGTGTCAATACCTAAGGCCAGGAAGCTTGCAGTAGCCATTTCAGGAGTCATCATGGGAGGTTCGCTTTTGCTTGCACCTTTTGTGGTTACAACGCCGTTGTCTGCTTTAATTATTTTCGGACTTTCTGGTTTCGGTTATACGGCATATAATGCCAACTCGCTGGCATTCCCAGCTGATGTTGTGCCCAAAACTTCGGCAGCCTCCGCCTGGGGTATCGCCTGTATAGGAGCAGGTGTTGGCGGCGCGCTTTTTCAATTCCTGTCGGGACGTACTGTCAAATCAATTTCAGAAAGCATGGACTACACCACCGCCTATAATTATCTTTTTATCGGCTATGGCCTTCTTGCATTTATTGGTGTTTTCGTTGTTCTGTTTGTTATGGGCCCATTGCACAAGGATGAAGCGTTACATGCTTATGTGGCCTCTGGTAAAAAAGACGATAGAAATGAACCTAGCGGCAACGAAAAATAAAACCCTGATTTCGCAAGAACACCACTTACCGGATAGTACCAAGTTGGATAGGGTAGTTAATGGGTTTCCCATCGCAACAATAGCCCAGTTCGACGTAAGGTTTAGCGGCCTTAGTATTTACTGCAATGGCGATAATCAATATCGAACCAGCAAAAAAAAATGCGTTGAAAAAGGATCATGTTTCCGCAAACCTGCTTGCAATTACCCCTCCTTAGTGTGGAAAAAACCTGAACACTCAAATCGCAAAAAAAATAAACGAAAAAAATTTTGAAACCTCTGCACGCTGGCCCACGTTACGGTGTGTAAATCAAAAATCAATCCCCGTAACAATGATTCTTAAAAATGCATTTCAACACAAAGTGTTGAATAGGACTACTCGTGTGTCTTATTTGGTCGCCTTCTTATTGGCGTCTGCTTTTATTACTTCTTGCGATGATGACGATGACAATGCGTTCCCGTCTGTATCAGGCAAATGGTCTGGTGACAAGACCGTGTTGGTAATAAACGTCGAAGGTGTTCCTACTCCGATAAATGAAACGGATGAGGATTTTGCAGGCAAAGTTGAATTCAAAGAAAATGGAGCTGCAGTTTACACTGAAGACGGAGACGTGATTAATGGTACATGGTCACAGAACCAAGACAAACTTACGCTCACTATTCCTGGCTCTGACGAGATCGATTTGTCAGGTGTGTACACCATTCAGGAAATCAGTGGCTCAAGGCTGAAACTTTACATAGAGAAGGAAACTACAATTGAAGATCCTGATACCGGTTTGGAATTTGACGCCACCATCAAAGCCACGCTGTACTTTGACAAGGACTAATCAGTAATCTTTCTGAATTTGTTGACGTATAATAGTTCAATGCAGGGTGCCACGGAAAATAGTTTCTGTGGCATCTTCTTTTTTTAAAGAAAAGAGTTTTTGCTATTTAGTTCTGATGCTGGACGTCATGAAAGGATGTTATTGACAATTCGAACTTGAAGGGCTAACGTAAGCTGTTATTCACTTTTCAAGGAGTTAATCGGATTTTTCAAACCAGCCTTGATTGCCTTATAACTTACAGTGATTATGGCGAGGCAAATTGTTCCTAATAGCGCCAATGGAAATACATTCCACGTTATGTCAGTGTGATAACTGAACTCATCCAGCCATCTTTTCATTCCCCACCAGCTTAACGGCGTGGCTATAAGTCCAGCGAGAACAATCAAACCGACAAACGGCGTAACAATCAACGATAATATGTTACCGACCGATGCACCAAGCGTTTTTCGAATACCGATCTCTTTTATTCTGAAGAGCACATCCTGACTCACCAATGCAAACAACCCCAGACATGAAATGCAAATTGCCACGACCGTAAATAGCTTAAACAAGAGGAAAAAGAATTTTTCGGCGTTGTACAAACTGTTCAGGTATTCGCCCAGGAAAGTAAAATCAAATGGAAATTCGGGAGCCACCGTTCTCCAGTCGCCTTGCAACGAAGTAACTAAATTCTGAAGGTGTGTTCCTGGTTGGAACCGAACATAGATATCCTGTATGTGGGTTCGTGGGTAATACATCACTAATGGTTGAATCGACGAGCGAAGCTGTTCAAAATTGAAGTCGGAGGTTACGCCAATGATCTTGCCATCTAAAACAATTTCACCCACTTTAATTTTTTTGCCCAGGGCTTCTTCAGGTGTCCATCCGAAGGTTTTTGCCGCTGATTCATTGATTAGCACACCTTGCAATGTATCAGCGGGTAACTGTTCCGATATTTCCCTTCCTGCGATTAAACGACCACCAATGGTTTTTAAGAAGTCGAACGGACTATCTTTGATCGCCATTGGTATGCCTTCGTCTTGATGACCTTCAACATAGATTGGTACGTTGCCCTCTTGGCCGTCCATTCTTCCTCCCCCAAGACTTACATGAGTAACGTGAGGATTTTGGAGAAGCTTTGCTTTGATCGACCCAAAACGTTGTGCAAGGTTTGCTCCAGGCATTCTTAAAAGAATCAGCTCATCTTTTGCATAACCAAGGTCCTTTCTTCCGATAAAATCCATCTGGTTGTTAATGATCATTATGGAAGAGATAAGACCAATCGTAACACAAAACTCAATGAGTAACAAACTTCTTCGTACCAAAATCCCTAAGGACGACGTTCGGAAAGTTCCCTTTATTAATTGTCGTTGATCAACACCCGAAAGCATCACTACCGGAGAGATGGCAGCTAGTCCTCCTGTGAGTATCGCCAGGCCGATGGTAATCCAGAAGAGCTCATTCCGTTGGATGCTGTTCATTGTGTACTCAAATCCAATAGATTTCAAATAGGAAAGTGGTACTGTTAATGCTCCGATCGCAACCAAGGCTGCAATTGTTGTGATGGCGATCGATTCAGTGAAAAGATAACGGGCAATAAAAGTTTTCCCGGAGCCCATCACATTGCGTATTCCCATTTCTTTAGCGCGGGTTAAGCTTGTCACGGTGTACAGGTTTGCAAAATTGAAACCGGCTACTATCATGATAAAACAACCGGTAATAAAAAGCACGACTATATAAACCTGGTTCCCGGAAGCGATTCTCTCATCTTCAACATCACCGAGGTAAATATCAGTAAGCGGTTGCAACTCCATCTTGAATGTTTTAGCGCGCTCTTGCGGCCAGTTCTTATTCACAAGATTGACAAGCTGTTTTTCGAGGATAGTTGCGTCTTCCCCGGGCTTCAATAAAACATAGGTGTGAAATGAGATCCATCCCCATGAATTAAGATTGACAGGGAAACCGTAGGGTACCTGAAATGCCTCAAATGGAATGAGAAAATCAAATTTGAGATGTGTATTCGTCGGCAGCGAGGCAAGCACTCCACTCACTGTAAGATTGGTGGCATTGTCCATAACTATTGTTTGGCCAATGGGGCTTTCGTCACCAAAGTACTTCGTGGCCATTTCTTGAGTAATGACGACGTTGTTGGGTAGCGAAAGCGCTGTTTTTTCATTTCCCTCCAGTAGTGGAAATGAAAAAACGTGAAAAACAGATGGATCCACATAAAAGACCCGGCTCTCATAATATTGACGGTCATTTACGCGCATGATTCGATCAGGCGAATAACGAAAACGTACCGCATCTTCTACCTGTGAGAACGTTTCTTTGAGGGCTGGCCCGACAGGCGGCCCAACTGTTGCCAGGTGGCGGATGCCAGGAATTTCTCCTGCTCTTTCGTTATGAGTAACGCGAAATATTCGTTCTGCATTCTTATGGTATCGGTCGTATGAAAGTTCATGCCTGATGTATATCCCAATGACAAGTATGCAGGTGAAACCAAACAACAATCCAAAAAAATTGATGAGTGATGATGTTGCGTTCTTATGAAGACTTCGCCAGCTGGAGATCAACAGGTTTCTGAGCATAAAAAGTGAAGTTATTACTAAAAGTAAACGGAGGATATTCAACCTAATGTTAACAACTTGTTAATGAACTGACGATACCTCAGTTTTCGGTATTTTGGGAAGGAATAAAAAAAAGGTAATAGAATAAACACAAGAGAACTTTCCTGTGGAAAGCACTCTCGTGTTGTACTCAACTAACTAACTATTAAATGGATTTCAGGTACTCAACCAAATTATCTATTTCAGTTGAGGTTAAATCCAACTGGAAATCATCATTGTAGTGATTGACAACATCTTTGAGCGTCGCATAACGACCATCATGGTAGAATCCACCTTTCGCTCTCGCATATACGCCTCTCAATGGAGTAGTCCGATATTTTCCTGTAGGCGACCTGCTTGCTTCATAGTTATCGATACCCATCTCTTCAGGCGTATGCAAAACATTGTCCGCAAAAATAGGAGCCTTATGGCAGGATGCACAATTTGCTTTACCTGTAAATAGGGCTTCGCCAAGGTCTGCAGATGCCTGGTCGTAACTACCTGCCGGAGGAACAGGTGGATCAAGCGACAATTGATATTCTTTTAAGGCCGGCAATTTAGAAGTTACTAAATCATTGCTGACAGTGACGTTGTACAAACCATTTTCGGTGGCAACAGGATATTTCGCAGCATCATTTATCCTCGGATCGGAAAAGTTACCTATGCCATGCATTTCGTTTACGGCCACCATATTATTCCAATAGGATAAGCTACCCCATCCTGTATAAGTAGTAAGTTCAATTCCTTGCATGCCGTATGCAGAGGGTATCAAGTCAGGCTTAATTGTTCCGTCGGGGCGTTGCGCTTTTCCATCTAAAAACAGAACAGCATCATACTTACCAGGTCCCCAGGCGGCAAGAACAGTCTTTAGTGTAGCCACATCCACATCCAGCAGGTCGCCAACTGGTTGAAGATTATCACTGAGGGAAAGGATAGCGCCTACATTGAGGTCCCGGTTTGCCCAACCATCCAACCGTTTTCCAATTCCCGGGCTAAAAGAATCATCTACCGTTGAGTGACATACTGCGCACGTTACGCCCAGGGAAATTAATTTGCCATCGGTATCAAAGCTTCCTTTCAGCCCGACTACCGCATTTAGCTCCAATAGGGCGACCGTAGTAGCAGGGTCGTCTAGATCCACGTCTCCGTTGTTGATGCTTGTAACCAAACTGGCTGGCAGTGCTTCAGCATCCACTTTTAAACCAACCGCCAACGCTGTGGCTGGACTAACTCCAGAACCAAAACCGCCGTTAGCGTCACCTAAAATGGCTTTGTCGATGTGCAGGACATCCGTCCAAAATCCTTCATCGCCAAACGTATCAAATCTAAAAATTTCCTTACCCTCGGCGACAAGGGCAGCATCAAGTTCAGGTTTGTCCAATGGTGGGCCAGTCTCACCATTATCATCGTCACATTGGGTGAGTGTAGTCACGATTAATAGTGACATTACACCAATCATATATAGATACTTCATAATTTTATATTTTTTTCAACTGCACATATTATACTCCTTATGAGTTAGAGTACAGGTTAGTGTGAAGGTTACAAGATTTATTTTTTTATTTTAAGAGGTGGAAGGCGCAACTATATCCACACATGTTGACTGAATAACTGTATAATATATTCCACACATTTGTGACGAACTGTTAAATTGCTTAACCGCGCTTGCGTTGGATCATGAGTGCATCGTGCGAACACGATCTAGATCCCAATTGGAATAAGTAAAATAGTTAACACCTTAATCGATGAAACGCAGAGATGTTATTAAGACCCTAACACTTTTGCCGACCGCTGGTAGGGTTCGTCCAAAACAATTCCTATTGTCCGCTCCTGTCACCGGCAATGATTTTCTTTCGATGCCTCAGAATAAGCCGATGCCTACACCTGCTAGACAAACCGTGGCATGAATTTCTTTATTGAAAAATATTGGAGTCTTGCTAGTTAGCGTGTCTCTGATAACTCCCACCATCACAGCAGTGAACATACTTGCTATTGCTGCGATTTCCTGCCACATCCAAGGCTTAGTGCTTAGGCCAGTCGGGGGATCCTGAAGGCTAAATCTCATGCTAAATAAACTACCCGGAATCGAATGATAATAAAAAATCGCAGGAAATAATTATGCGATACCATTTATTTATAATTTACCCAGCGTTAATAATATGCCTCCGTTCCGTCAACTCGCCGCTATCATGTTTACCGATATTGTCGGGTACACGACGTTGATGCAGGAGAGCGAACAACTTGCCATTCATCAAAGAGACAGGACAAGAAAGAACCTGGATACTTCATTAGCAAAGTATGGGGGTAAACTACTGCAGCACTACGGCGATGGAACGCTGTCTGTTTTCAACAGCGCTATAAACGCAGTAAGGTCAGCAACAGAAATTCAAACGGTCAACAGGGAGGATAAAATTGAAATGCGGATTGGTATCCATACCGGTGACGTAATGTTTGATGATAATGGTATCTATGGCGACAGTGTAAACATTGCTTCACGGATTGAATCACTCGCTGTTCCCGGCGCTGTTTTTATTTCTGAAAAACTTTTTACCGAAATCATTAATCAGGGAATCGAAGCAAGATCTCTTGGGTATTTTGAACTGAAGAATGTAAAGCAACCTATGCAGGTGTATGCTGTTTCCGATCCCGGGCTGGTGACACCTTCAAGGGATGAAGTGAAGGGAAAAGTGAGGCAAATACTGAATTCAATTGCTGTCCTTCCTTTTGCATCGTTAAGCTCGGATCCGGAGAATGAATTTTTTTGTGATGGCATTACAGAAGAACTATTGAATGTGCTGGCAAAAATTGAAGGGTTGCAGGTGATTTCCAGAACTTCTTCTTTTGCTTTCAAAGGCAAAACCGGGGATGTTCGTGAGATTGCGGCGAAGCTGAATGTGCGAAAAATACTCGAAGGCAGTGTCCGCAAAGTTGGTAACAAAGTTCGTATCACCGCCCAGTTGATCAATGCAGCTGATGGCTATCATGTGTGGAGTGAATCCTATGACCGCAATTTCGAAGACATCTTTGAGTTACAGGATGATATTTCAAGAGCCATTGCTAACAAACTCCGGAAAAACCTGTCTGCTTCCGATCATGAAAAAACATTGGTACCCGTGCCAACTGAAAATATGGAAGCTTATAGGAAATACATGCAGGGCATCCATTACAGGAATGTTCAAAGCTTTGAGGGTGCCATGAAAGCGATGCAATGTTTTTATGAGGCAGTAACTCTTGAACCCAACTTTGTTAATCCCAATTTCAACATAGTTGAATTGAATGCCTTTTTTGCTGATGCGGGCGTGATCACTGTAGAGGAAGCCGCTCGTATTTGCGGTGAGGCAACAACAAGAGCCATGCAGATTGATCCTATGAACGCCTGGTCGCAGCTGACAGCAGGAGTAAATGCATTTTACTTTGAATGGGACATGGAAAAAGCGAAGAGTTACTTGGAAAAGGCTGTTGAGTTAAATCACAATCTTGTGATGGCCCATCTTTTCCTGGCCCGTTTCCGTCTGCTAATGCAGCGGGGGGACCTCATTGAGGAACCTTTACGGAATGCGTACCAGCTTGATCCCATGGGAGGAATGACACTCGGAACAGCCGGTGAAATCGGTTTCCTGGCGGGTAAATTCGATCTAGCCAATGATTATTGCAATGAGGCGTTAGCCATTGATCCGAATAATGGTTATGCTGCAGCTTTTAAATCCTTTGTGATAGGCTTTCGGGGTGATTGGACCACAACGATAAAAATGTTGACACCAATCTATGAGCAAACTCCAGATTTCAACTATGTCATTGCTTTTCTTGGTTATGCTTTTGCCAAATCAGGTCAATCAGCAAAAGCCCATGCGTTTATCTTAAAACTGGAAGAAAGCCAAAAAAGACCTGGTGCACCGTCCCTCCATCATTTTCTCGCATTATTATACCTGGCGATTGGGAATAAAGAAAAATTCTACGAATGTTATGAAGAAAGTCTGAGACAAAAATTAATTCTATCCGTGTACTACTTTAACTCTCCTTTGATGGCCGAAGTGGCGGGAGAAGAAAGGATAATTAAATTGCGAAAAGAATACGGGCTTCCCGTGTAAAAGGCAAGTTTTCAAGTATGCAATTAATCACCCCTGGAGAAGGATTGAAACTAAAATGTCTTTATGCAGAATATGTCGGAGCGAATTATCTGAAGTAGGATGGTGGAAAAGATTTCTGAACTCGAAGTTTGGCAGCGAGGACCGATCGAAGGTGTTCCCGCCCTTTTGCAGCCCGTGGCCCATGCGCTCCTGCAAGCAATTGAGGATGTCGAGAAGGAGACCAGTGCTTTTCCATTAGAGCTGATATGGGAAAAACCAGGAGGCGTCGCATCTGTTGGTTTTCACCTCAAACACGTGAGGGGAGTAGTTGATCGGCTATTTACTTATGCACGAGGGGAAATGTTAAGTGATGCACAGATACACGCTCTAAAGGAAGAGTCATTTGCCGGTGATGCAGATTCAATTCACGTCCTGGTAGATAAGTTTAGAAACCAAGTGGCTAGTGCAATAGAGCAATTGAAGACCATAGACGTCAATACGCTTGCTGAAAAACGTGGGGTTGGTAGGAAACAAATTCCGTCAACTGTGATCGGATTGCTATTCCACGCTGCAGAACATGTCCAGAGGCACGTTGGGCAATTAATTGTTACTGCCCGAATATTGAGAGCACAGTTGTAATCAGATACCAACGTTTACATTTTACATTCGAAGTTTTACATTTTGCGGTTAAAATATCCAATGTAAAATTCTCAATGTAAAATGTAGAGTTATCTCCTGGGTGGACAATTACTAAGGTCGGGTTCATCGACTGTTTTGAGCTCATCGCCATTTTTGTCAAGATTATTAGTACGACCAACTTTTACATTTTACATTCGATGTTTTACATTTTGCGGTTAAAATTTCCAATGTAAAATTCTCACTGTAAAATGTAGAGTTATTTCATGGGTGGACAATTACTGAGGTCGGGTTCATCAAGTGTTTTGATCTCATCGCCATTTTTGCTAAGGGTAGTACGACCAACGTTTACATTTTACATTCGAAGTTTTACATTTTGCTGTTAAAATATCCAATGTAAAATTCTCAATGTAAAATGTAGAGTTATCTCCCAGCCAAAAAAAATCTGGAAAATCCGTGCGATTTTCTGAGGAACAAGGCCTGGGAAAGTCACACTTTTGCTGAATGGACAATGCAAGAAAATTCGATCTGGAGCACAGGTTAATTGAATTTACAATCAAGATTATCGATGTTGTCGAGTCTCTTCCTGACAGTAAAGTGTGCAATTATCTGGGTGGACAATTACTGAGGTCGGGTTCATCACCTGTTTTGAACTATGGAGAGGCTCAGGCAGCCGAATCGAAGAGGGACTTTATACACAAACTAAAGATCATTCTAAAAGAGTTAAGAGAAACGAGCATCTGCCTGACCTTGCTAAATCGAAAGTCATTTATTGCAGATGGTTCGTTACTAAAAGAATCAAGGGAGCTCATCGCCATTTTTGCTAAGAGTATTAGTACGGCGCAGGCCAACAATGCCAAGGACTAATTTTTACATTTTACATTCGATATTTTACATTTTGCGGTTAAAATTTCCAATGTAAAATTCTCAATGTAAAATGTAGAGTTATTTCCTGGGTGGACAATTACTGAGATCGGGTTCATCACCTGTTTTGAGCTCATCGTCATTTTTGCTAGGAGTACTAGTACGACCAACTTTTACATTTTACATTCGAAGTTTTACATTTTGCGGTTAAAATTTCCAATGTAAAATGTAGAATTACTTCCGGTAGCACATAAATTACAGCATGGTTAGAAATCTGCCATTAACGGTGTTTGTCAGTTGCCTGACAGGCGCCACACCCGTAGTCTTACAAGCACAACAAAATGAAACTGCCTGGTTTAAGGATGTTACGGCAACGAATGTACCCATTGACGGGAGAGAGCATGCTCTGGATGTTGCTTTCCTGGATGTGGACAATGATCGTGACTTGGATGCGATACTCGCCCTTGAGTCCGAACCCAATCGTTTATATCTGAATGATGGCAAAGGAAAATTCACATGGAAAAAGGGGGCTTTTTCAGAGACGAATCACGATTCAGAACATGTACGCATAGCTGATTTTAACAGGGATAATATAGCCGACGTTATTTTTGTGGCAGAAGACGACCAGGTACACGAGTATTACTTAGGCAAAGGCGACGGTACTTTTATTGACGCAAGTGACCGCCTGCCTGCCAAGAGTGAGGGGAATGGCCTTGATGTCGGCGACGTGAACGGCGATGGACTGCCTGATGTAATTGTTGGTAATTCCGGTTCCAAAGCCCAGAATTTCTTATGGATCAACAACCCCAAAAAACGCGGATACTTTATCGATTACACAACCGATGGTCTACCCGCCATTGAAAACCAAACCCAGGCCGTAAAACTGGTTGATTTAAATGGTGACGGTACACTTGATGTGGTAGTAGGTAATGAAGTGCCTCCGAATCGTTTGTTTTTTAACGATGGTAAAGGAAAGTTTACAGAACACCCGGAAAGACTCGAACTGTTGGTCCCATTGCATACTCGTGATGTGCTGGTGTTTGATGCTAACCGGGACGGGCATACGGATATTTTATTCGTTAACCTTACCAGCAACGGTGGTGAATGGGATAAAGATCCAACAGCTCGTTTGCTGATAAATGACGGAAAAGCAAATTTTAAAGATGAAACTGCCAAAAGGATTCCAGCACAAAAATTATCTAGTTACTCGGGTACTATTGTGGATTTTAACCACGACGGTTACATGGATATTATTTTAAGCGCCGTCAATACACCGCCCTTCGAAGCCGCTCAGGTGCAAGC
>Ga0111538_10010781_pt1 | contig 12139 bp, 6 predicted proteins | sample SoiMethybrSBSTD1_FD_79669 | JGI IMG/M metagenome (GOLD analysis project Ga0111538, IMG submission 79669) | Bulk soil microbial communities from a Populus tree surrounding site in Tennessee, USA - Soil MetaG P. TD hybrid SBSTD1 (version 2)... | ecosystem: Environmental > Terrestrial > Soil > Tree...
CCGCCCTTGTCGAGCACCTCGGTGCCCTGGTCGTCCTTGAACAGGAAGAACTCGAGCTCCGGGCCCAGGTAGTAGTGGTCGAAGCCCATGTCCTTCGCGCGCTGGAGCGCACGCTTCAGCACGTAGCGCGGGTCACCCTCGTACGGCTGGCCGTCCGGCTTCAGCACGTCGCAGAACACCCGCCCGACCTTGTGGTCGGGGCCCCTCCAGGGGAGGAGCTTGAACGTGGAGGGGTCCGGCATCGCGATCATGTCCGACTCCTCGATCCGGTTGAAGCCGGTGATCGACGAGCCGTCGAATCCCATGCCATCGGCGAACGCGTCCTCCAACTCGTCCTTGCCGACAGCGAACGACTTCAGCTGGCCGAGGATGTCCGTGAACCAGAAGCGGACGAACTCGACGTTCTCCTGCTCGACCCGGGCGAGGACCTCGCCCGGGTCGGCCTTCCCATTGGTTTTCGCCGTAGCGACTTCCATCAAGCGGTGACTCCTTCAGCGTCGTGGGCCTGCAGGACCTCCTCACCGGACTCGCCGGTGCGGATGCGAATCGCGCCCTCGACGGGAAGCGTGAAGATCTTGCCGTCGCCGACGGACCCGGTGCGGGCGTGGCGGAGAATCGTCTCCGTCACGACCCCGACCGCATTGTCCTCGACAACGCACTCGATCTTGATCTTCGGCCGCAGATGGATCGCAATTTCCGAACCTCTGTAGTGCTCGGTGATCCCCTTCTGCCGCCCGGAGCCCTTGACCTCGGTGATCGAGAGGCTCGGGAAGCCGGCGTCGAGCAGGTCCTGACGGATCGCCTCGAACGCCTCGTGGCGGATGTAAGCGACAACCATCTTCATCGCGTCACCTCCGCCGGTGTCATGGCACTGACCGTCGCCGCCGTCCCGCCACCCGCGTACGCGGGAGCGGCCGGGCCGGTCGAGCCAGCGCCGATCTCGGGCGCCGGGATGAACTGCTCCGGGTACCCGTACATGCCGTGCTCGACGATGTCGAGGCCGGCATCCTCCTGCTCGTCCGTCACGCGCAAGCCGATCGTCTTCTTGATCGCCCAGAAGGTCACGTAGCTCATCGAGAAGACGAAGCTGAACGCGATCACCACGCCGATCGCCTGCGTGGCGAGCTGCGTGAACGAGCCGGAGTAGATCAGCCCGCCGTCGGGATCGCCGAAGGCGTTGTACTGCGCGAACCGCGGCGCCGTGAAGATGCCGCAGGCGAGCGTGCCCCAGATGCCCGCGAGGCCGTGCGCCGACAGGGCGCCAACCGGGTCGTCCAGCTTCCGGTCGATCAGGATCACGCCTACCACCACGATCACGCCAGCCACGAGGCCGATGATCGGAGCGGTCCATGCCTCCACGTAGCCCGAGGGCGCCGTGATGGCGACGAGGCCGGCGATCATGCCGTTGCCGACCATGCCGATGTCGATCGTGCGCTGCATCACCTGCGTCGCGATGAACGCGCCGATCACGCCGCCGGCGGAGCCGAGCAGCGTCACCACTGCGACCTCGGCGAAGCGGACGTCACCCGCGCCGAGTGCCGAGCCCGGGTTGAACCCGAACCAGCCGACGAACAGGATGATGATGCCCAGGCCGACCAGCGGCATGGAGTGACCCGGGATCGCCCGCGGCCTGCCGTCAGGGCCGTACTTGCCCTTGCGCGGGCCGAGTAGCAGGAGCGCTGCGAACGCGCCCGTCGCGCCGATCAGGTGGACGGCCGTCGAGCCGGCGAAGTCCTGCATGCCGGTCAGCCCCAGGTCGTCAAGGAAGAACGCGCCGTTCTGAAGCCAGCCGCCGCCGAACACCCAGTGCGCGCCGATCGGATAGATGACCGCGGCGAACACGATCGCGTATGCGACGTAGGCGCCGAACTTGATCCGCTCGAGCGTCGTGCCCCACACGATCGCCAGCGACACCGCGCAGAAGGCGAACTGGAACAACCACTTCGACTCGACGGTCGCGTCGGACACGCCCATCACGCCGAACGCGTTCTGCGGGTCGCCGAAGCCCTGAAGCAAAAAGCCGTCGGTGCCCATGAACGAGCCGTTGCCGAAGGCGAACGCGAAGCCCACCGCGTAGAACGCGATGGCAGCGATCGACAGGTTGGTCAGGATCTTGGCGATCCCCGTGCCCGCGTTCTTCGAGCGCGAGAAGCCGATCTCCAGCAGGGCGAAGCCTGCCTGCATGAACAGGACGAGCACGGCCGCCATGAACACGAGCACCGTGTTCAGCGGGACCGTGTCCCCCAGCACGCCGTTGTTCGACGCATCGAGGGTGTCGGCCGATGCCGTTACCGGCAGAAGCAGCGTGGCTACCAGCGCCAGCGCCGCGAGCCCGAGGGCGCGTTTCATCGCTGTGACCTCCTATTGGTGGTTGTGAGGCCAAGCTATGGACCGCCGGTCCAGGCGTCTTTAGCCACCGGTCGAAGATTTCGCGCGCCGTTTTCGCCAGCCGGTCGAAACCGCCTGGAAACGACGCTTAACGCCTGACGACTACGCGGCGACTCTGCGCGGTTTCACCGGGCAGCGTGACCCATACGCGTACCCGCAGGCGCTTGCCCATCTGTTTCAGCGCACGCTTGCCGCGACGATTGAGCTCGGCGGTGACGCGGGTGGCGATGTCGGCGGGCACGTCGTCGCGACCCCGGGCGATCTTCCGTCCCCTACGCCTCACGACGACCTTGCACGTGCCTGGCTGGGCCGCGTCGCAGATGGCGCGGAAACCGTGGCGGCGCACGGCGCGACGCTTGACCCGCCGTTTCGTCGAGAAAGTCCCTGCCTTGGCGTCCGGGGACCCGAGGCCCTTGACGGCGGCGGCGGCATCGACGATGCCGGCGGCACACATCAGGCACGAACCCGAAGCGGTGTCGATGATCCGGTCGGAGGCCTGCTGCCCCCTGACCCCGAGCGACACGAGCAGCGCGGCGACGCCGGCGACGTGCGGCGCGGCCTGCGAGGTGCCGCAGTACGAGTCGTAGTCGCTCCCGATGACGGTCGAGAGGACATCTTCAGAGCTTCCGCCGAGGCATGAGCCACCCGGGGCCATCAGGTCGACGTTCGAGCCGAAGCTCGAATATGCCGCCTTCGTTGCGGTTACGTCAACGGCGCCGACGCAGATGATCCCGTCGACCTCCGGGTTCTCGCACTTCGGCAGCATGTTGTTGCCAGCCGCGATCGCGACGACGATCCCTTGGTTGACTGCGTGCTCCAGCGCAGAGCGATAGGCCGGGTCGTCGAACAGCGTCGACTGGAACGGGATGAAGTCTCCGAGGCTGAGGTTGATCACGTCGACGTCGTGGTCGATCGCGTACTCGATCCCCTTGATCGTGTCGTCCGCGTAGCCCTCGCCGTTGTCATCGAGCACGCGAATCGGCATAACGCGCGCGCCGGGCGCGACTCCCGTGATCCCCACGTCGTTGTCGCGGTCGGCGGCGATTATCCCGGTCACGTGCGTGCCGTGGCCGTTGCCGTCGGTCGGGTCTCCATCCTCGTCGCCGCCCTCGATCGGGTCGTCGCCGACGTAGTCGAATCCGCCGACGAGGCGACCCCCGAGGTCGGGGTGGTCGCGCTGGACGCCGGTGTCGATCACCGCGACGACGGCGCCGACACCGGTGGATGTCGCCCACGCCTCCTGCGCGTGGACCATCTCGAGTCCCCACTGCTCGTCACGCAGCGGATCCGCGGCGAACGCGGGACTCGCCATCATGAGCGCGACGACGCCGGCGATCAGGGCGCGAGAGAGCACGATTCGCGAGGATAGAGGGGGTCTACGGGCCTCCGTGACCTTGACACAACCGTGTTAAGGTTACGGTCTGCCCGGTGAGCATCCGGCTCACCCTCTGATTCAGAGGTTCGACCTCCCGTCTCACATTCCGTGCGCGACTTTCTCGACACCGTCCGCCGTCAGGTCGTCGTCTTCGACGGCGGCATGGGCGCGACCCTGGAGCAGTTCGACCTGACCCAGGAGGACTACGGCGGGCTCCAGGGCAAGTGCCACGAGGCGCTCGTCCTCAACCGGCCCGATGTGATCGAGGGCGTCCACACGTCGATGGTCGACGCGGGCGCGATCGTCGTCGAGACCGACACGTTCCAGGCGAGCCGGCTGAAGCTCGACGAGTGGGGGCTTGGGGAGCACACGCTCGAGATCAACACGAAGGCGGCGGAGATCGCGCGCAAGGCCGTCGGCGAGGACCGCTTCGTGGCCGGGTCGATCGGCCCGACCGGACACCTCCCCGCCTCCGACGACCCGACGCTCGGTCGGATCCGCTTCGGCGAGCTCGTGGAGACCTTCACCGAGCAGGCGACCGGCCTCCTTCAGGGAGGCGTCGACCTGATCATCATCGAGACGGCCCAGGACATCCTCGAGGTCAAGGCCGCCGTGTTCGGCACGCGCGAGGCGTTCAAGCAGGTCGGCCGGCAGGTGCCGATCCAGTGCTCTGTCTCGCTCCTGCCGCAGGGCGGGAAGATGCTGCTCGGCACCGACATCCAGGCGGTGCTGGCGATCCTCAGCGGGCTCGAGGTCGACGTGATCGGCCTGAACTGCTCGACCGGGCCGGAGGACATGCGCGATGCGATCCGGTACCTGGGCGAGCACTCGCCGGTGCCACTCCACTGCATCCCGAACGCGGGCATCCCGATCCAGGGGCCCGAGGGCGAGACGATCTTCCCCGAGCAGCCGGAGCCGCTTGCGAACGTGCTTCAGGAGTTCGTCGAGCGATTCGGCGTCGGCATCGTGGGCGGCTGCTGCGGCACGACCCCCGACCACATCGCGGCGATCGTCGAGCGCGTCGGAGGCAGGGAGCCGCAGCCGCGCCCGGAGCCGGCCGCGCCGTTGCTCGCGTCGATGATGACCGCCACCCCGCTCGTGCAGGAGCCGCGCCCGACGCTCGTCGGTGAGCGCGTCAACTCGCAGGGCTCGCGGAAGGCGAAGGAGCTCCTGCTCGCGGATGACTACGACGGCCTCGTCTCGGTCGCCGAGGACCAGGTCGAGGGCGGCGCCCACCTGCTCGACGTCTGCGTGGCGCTGACGGAGCGCCAGGACGAGGACGAGCAGATGCGGCAGGTCGTGAAGCGCGTCTCGCTCACGCAGCCCGCCCCGATCCAGGTCGACTCGACCGAACCGGACGTGATCCGGACGGCGCTCGAGCAGATCCCGGGCCGCGCGGTCGTCAACTCGGTGAACCTCGAGGCAGGACGCGACAAGCTCGACGTGGTCGCGCCGCTCGCAAGGCAGCACGGTGCGGCGCTGATCGCGCTCACGATCGACGAGGTCGGGATGGCGAAGACCGCCGACCGCAAGGTCGAGATCGCGCAGCGGATCACGGAGATGGTGTGCGACGAGCACGGGCTCGACCGCGAGCTCCTGATCTTCGACGTGCTCACGTTCACGCTCACGACCGGCGACGACGAGTGGAAGCCGTCGGCGGTCGAGACGATCGAGGGCATCGGCCGCGTGAAGGCGGAGATCCCCGGCGTCAAGACCTCGCTCGGCGTGTCGAACGTCTCGTTCGGAGTGTCCCCCGGCGCCCGCGCAGTTCTGAACAGCGTGTTCCTGCACCACTGCGTCGAGGCGGGGCTCGACCTGGCGATGGTCAACCCGAACCACATCACTCCGTATCCGGAGATCCCCGAGAACGAGCGCGAGCTCGCGGACGACCTCGTCTTCAACCGGCGCGAGGACGCGCTCGAGCGCTTCATCGGGCACTTCGAGCAGAAGGGCGAGGAGGACGACACCGGCGGCGCCGACCCGACCGCCGACATGGAGCCCGAGGAGGCGCTCCACTGGCACATCCTCCGGCGCAAGAAGGACGGTGTCGAGGATTGGATCGACAAGTCGGTCGACAAGATCGGCGCCGTCCCGACGCTGAACGACGTGCTGCTTCCCGCCATGAAGGAGGTCGGCGACAAGTTCGGTGCCGGCGAGCTGATCCTGCCGTTCGTGCTCCAGTCCGCCGAGGTCATGAAGCGCGCCGTGGCCCAGCTCGAGAACTACCTCGAGCGGATCGAGGGGCACGCGAAGGGCAAGGTCGTGATCGCGACGGTCTTCGGCGACGTCCACGACATCGGCAAGTCGCTCGTCAACACGATCCTCACGAACAACGGCTACACGGTCGTCGACCTCGGCAAGCAGGTCCCGGTCGACACGATCATCTCTGCGGCGCAGGAGCACGAGGCGACAGCGATCGGGCTCTCCGCCCTACTCGTCTCGACCTCCAAGCAGATGCCGCTGTGTGTCCAGGAGCTCCACGAACGCGGGCTCGAGTACCCCGTGCTCGTGGGCGGTGCCGCGATCAACCGCGACTTCGGCCGCCGGATCCTCTACCCGAAGGGCAAGGAGTCCGACGACGTCTACGAGCCGGGCGTCTTCTACTGCAAGGACGCCTTCCAGGGGCTCGACACGATGGACCAGCTCGTCGAACCGGACGCGCGCAAGGCGCTCGTCGCGAAGATGCGCGACGAGGCGCAGAAGCTGCGCGAGAAGCCGGAGGTCAAGGACGACGCCCCGCCGACGACCGATGACTCGGTGCGGTCGGATGCGCGGACCGACACCCCCATCCCCGAGCCGCCGTTCTGGGGCGTGCGCGAGATCGACGTCGACCTCGACGAGGTCTTCCCCTACCTCGACCGGCACGTCCTGTTCAAGCTCCACTGGGGCGGCCGCGGCAAGAAGGGCGAGGAGTGGAAGCGCATCCTCGAGGGCGACGGCGAGGACGAGGGCTTCGTGCCGAAGCTCGAGCGCATGTGGCGCGAGCAGGACTACATCGAGCCGCGCGCCAAGCTCGGCTACTTCCCGTGCAACGCGGACGGGAACGAGCTCGTGATCTTCGACCCGGACAACCCCGACACCGAAATCGAGCGGCTCGTATTCCCCCGCCAGCCAAAGCACGACCGCATCTGCCTGACCGACTTCTTCCGCCCGCTCGACTCGGGCGAGCGCGACGTCGTCGCCCTCCAGGCCGTGACGGCCGGGCCGAAGTCGACCGAGCGGCTCGCGGAGCTCGAGGCCGCCGGCGAGTTCTCAGAGCAGCTGTTCGTCCACGGTCTCGCCGTCCAAGCCGCGGAGGGCATGGCGGAGTGGCTGCACTCCGACGTCAGGCGCGGGCTCGGCATCGAGCTCGACCAGGGCCGGCGCTATTCGTGGGGGTATCCGGCGTGCCCCGACCAGTCCGAGCACGAGAAGGTCTGGAAGCTGCTCGATCTCGAGGAGGTCGGCATGACGCTCTCGGGGGGCTACGCGGTCATGCCCGAGCAGTCGACCGTCGCGATCGTGGCGCACCACCCGCAGGCGGTCTACTTCGGCATGAAGTCGGGCTTCATCCCGAAGAAGAAGTCACCCGACGAGTTGATCGCCGGCACCGACCGCGGCGGCGAGCTCCCGCCCGCGGACGAGCCGCGCGACGGCTCAGTCGAGGAAGAGGCCGTCGCCTAGCTAGGGCACTACGCGGAACTCGCCGCGCATGAAGGGATGGATGCGGCAGAAGTACGCGTACCTGCCGACCGGCAGGTCGGGCGGCGTGGACGAGACCGGGTCGGGCGTGCCGCCGTCGATCGCGTCGTAGCCGAGCGTCCCTGAGTCCCAGAGGCCGTTGGCGTGCGGGTAGTTCGACACGTAGCGCCCGTTACAGGGGTAGTTGCACGTCGTGACCGAGTGGCGGATGTTCGCCTGCTGGTCCGCGTTGAAGAAGGTCAAGCTGCTGCCCTGTTTGACCGTCGGCGGCAGCGCCATGTCGCCCGGCGCCCCGCGGCCGCCCGGGTAGTACTGGAAGTTCGCGATCGTCACGCGGCTGGCGGGCGCGCCGTCGGGCGGGCTCTTGAACGCCGCCGGCTCGCAGGGATCGAAGCCGAACTTGACGCCGCAGAAGGTGTCGTGATCGTGGCCCCACTTGCGGTTGGGCACGCCCACGGTCGGATCGATGCGGCGGCGCACGATGCGCGTGCGGCCCGCGCGGCCGGTGACCTTCCGGCGGACCTTTCGCTTGCGGTCCTTGCCGACGAGGTATGGCTTGCAGCGGCCCTTGGGCGGCTGAGCCTCGTCGATGTAGATCCCGTTGTGGGTCATCGCGGTGTACCACGCGTGTTTCTTGTTCTCGTAGACGCCGGTGATCCGAATGCGGTCGCCCTTGTGCAACGGGGCGCGCCACGAAGGCCGGGTCACCTCGGTCTGGTAGTCCTCGGACAGCGGCGTGTGCCGGTTGATGATGTCCGACCACAGGAGCAGCGTGCCGCCGTACCCGCGCCCGTCGTCAGGGCATGGGTTCTCCTCTGAGCCCATGTTCTCCGTGATCACACGGAGGCCTCCGGGATGCAGGTGCGAGCCGGTGCCGACCATCGTGCCGTCGATCGTCGAGGTCCACTCGATCGCGCCCTTCTCGGAATCGTCGGTCGTGTTCCACTCGCCGTCCTTGTTCCCGTCGCGCTTGCGTTGGCGCGGCACGTTGAACGTGCGGCCGAACAGGACGCCCGAGAGATCGTGGTGCTCTCGCCCGGTCTCGTTGAGCTGCTCGATCGTGCCGTACTTGAAGGTGACGTTGAGCGCCACGTAGCCGACCATCGTCTCGGCGGTCTTGTTGTGGAGCATGTAGATCATCGCCTGCGGCCCGGCGAGGCCGACGTACTCGCCGTAGAACGGTCCCTTCGGCTGCGCCTTCGACCGCAGCGTGAAGTCCGCGCGGGTCTCCTCGTCGCCGTTGCCGAAGATCCACTCGGTGTTGCCGCCGGTGTAGTTGTCCTCCTGGTTGCCGGGGTCGAGTGCGAACCAGTGCGCGTGGTGGATGTGGGCGACCTGGTGGCTCGGCTCCATCCAGTCCGGGCCGACGCGCAGTTCCGGCTCGACCTTGAGGATCATGCCGTTGTGGACGGGGATGTCGAGGTCGACGCGGTTCGCGTCCCAGCCGGCCGGCATCACGTACGGCCCGTACCAGAAGCGCATCTTCTTGACCGTGCCGGGCGGCTCAGCGACGTAGCGGTCGCCGCGGTTGGCGATGGGGTCGTCGCCGGCCTCGTCGGGCTGGTCGCTGTCGTGCTCCTGGGCGAACGCGGCAGTCGCCAGCACGGCCGAGCACGCGCAGACGAGCGCAAGCATCCGCAGCAACCCCTGTCTGCCCTCCCGCAAAGGCATCGTGCGAAACCATAACGCAGTCTCGCGCCGAAACTGGCGGTCGCGGCGCTAGGTCTTCGCTTCGATGGCCGACCGCAGGTCGACCGGTGCGGCGTGCAGCGCCCGCAGGCGCATGTCCTTCCAGGTCATGCCCTCGCGGACCAGCGCCGGCATGCCCATCGCGAACGCCGTCCCCATTTCGACCGCCTGCAGGATGATCCCGTAGGCGAACGCGTCGGAGTGGCCGACGCCGTAGGCGGACAGGACAGCCACGCAAGCGGCCTGGAAGACGCCGAGGTTCGACGGGGTCGCCGGCAGCACGGCCGTGACGTTGACCGCGAACAGCACCGCGGCGGCGGCGCCGATCCCTGCACGCTCGTCCAGGCCGAGCGCGACCAACAGGACGTAGCACGCGATCCACTGCACGCCCCACGCCGCGAGCTGCGCCGTGGTCGCCCAAGCACCCAGCCGCGGGTTGCGGAACACCCGCAGGCCAGAGCGCACCTCTACGAGCGCGCCACGCGCGAGCGTGACCGCGTTGCGCAGCCGGACGAAGCGCGACGGGCGCCCACGCCGGAGCAATGCGGGCGCCGCGAGCAGGACCATGATCAGGATCACGGGCGCGAGCGATGCGGCGACGAGCTTGTCCTCGTTGCCCTGGAAGAGCCCGATCGTCGCGAACATGACGATCCCGAGGACGACGAGCGCGATGACGTTCAGGAACGTCTGTGCGACGAGCGTGCCGAGCACGACCGGCAGCCGCTCGCGCACTCGGCCCATCCGCCGCGCGACTATCAACGCGCGGGACGGCTCGCCGAGACGGGCCGGCAGGGTCGCCGACATCAGGACGCCGATCATCGTGCCGCGAGCGGCGTCGCGTCTCCGGACGCGCGCGTTCGGAAGCGCCGCGCGCAGAACGGCGTGCCACGCCTCGGCGCGGATCAGCATCGACGCGCACATGAGCGCGAACGCGACGAGGACCCACACGGGCGTCGCCGCCAGCAGCGCGTTCCCGATCGGCTTCAGCCCGATGTGGTCGAGCGCGAGCGCCGTCAGTCCTACGCCCAGTGCGGCGCAGCCCACGACCGCGGCGCGGCGAACGGCGCGGAATGCGCGACGCCGGCCGGCGCCCGGATCGGGCGCCTCGAGGGACGGGACCCTACGCGCGGGGACGCGCGGCCCCATGTCGGCGTTGCGCAGGCCCGTCCGGACGGCGACGCGCTTCGCCGCCGAGCTCGGCTCGGGCACGTCAGCAGCCTCCTCGTAGAGCGACACCAGCTCACCTGCCACCCGCGGCCATGCGAACCGCTCGGCGCGCTCGCGCGCGTGATCGCCCATCGACGCGCGCCGGTCCGGATCGCCGGCGAGCCCGTGAAGAGCTGCGCCGAGCGCCGTCGGGTCACCTGGCGGAACAAGCAGGCCGTCGCGGCCGTCGCGGACGACGTCGCGGTAGCCGGCGATGTCGGAGCAGACGACGGGAGTGCCGGACGCGAAGGCCTCGGTCAGAACCATGCCGAAGCTCTCGCCGCCGAGCGAGGGCGCGCAGAGCAGGTCGGCGCCCGCGAGCAGAGACCACTTCTGGTCGTCCGTGACGCGGCCGGCGATCTCGATCCCCTCGTCGTCCATCAGGAACGGCTGGACCTCTTCGCGCGTCGCGCCCGCAACGGTGAGGCGCACGTCGACGCCGATGGCCCGTAGACCCTCGTACGCCCTCAGCAGGACCGGCAGGCCCTTGCGCTCCTCGGCCCGGCCGAGGAACAGGAGCTGCAGCGGGCCGTCGCGCCAGACGGCCTCGGCCGGCCGCGCCGCGTTGAGATCGACGCCGTTGGGCACGATCCGGTAGCGGCCGCCGTAGAAGCGCTGCGCCGTCCAGCGCGCCGCCTCCGACACCGCCACGCGCACGTGAAGCTTGTTGTAGAGCCGTCGGGCGCCCGCGAGCGCGGCGACGTTGTTGGAGAAGCCGCTCGTCGAGTAGCAGTGGAAGGTGCCGACGACCGGTGAGCGCGCCGCCTCGACCGCGTACCAGCTGACGATCGGAGCGTTGGGCTCGTGGACGTGCACGACGTCGTAACCGCCGTGCCGCAGCTCGCGCCCGAGGGTCGCGACGGCGTACGGGGTGACCGAGAGGTTCGACACGGCCCCGTTCATCGGGAACCCGACCGTCCGGCCGAGCGGGATCAGGTAGTCGGGCGCCGGGCGGGCGTCCGGGCGCGCGCCGCGATGGCCCGCGCGCGCGAGGCGATCATCCGGGTCGTAAGGGGCAAGCAGGCGTACGTCGTGCCCCTCGCGGAGCAGCTCGTGGGCCAGAGCTTCGACGTGACGCCCGACCCCGCCCGGATACGTGTAGGAGTAGGGCGAGACGAGCGCTATGCGCACCCGCCTAGGTTAGAACACTCGCCCGCCGTTTTCCTGTGACGTAGGCCGCGGCAAGCACGAGTGCAGTTGCGCCAATCAGGAAGATCGTGGGGCCCGAATCGTTAGCGAGGGCGCCCACGACGGTGGCCGCCAGCGTGCCCCACATCCCCGCCTGGAAGGCACGGTCGTCGCCCAGCGGGGCGAACAGCTCGCGGCGGCGCACGACGCCGTAGCCCAGGGCAACCGCGAGCAGCCCCACGCTGAGCGGAGTGGTGCCCCGTTTGAGGCTCTCCCAGGAGGTGTCGAACCGCCTGTCGACGATGTCCCAGAGCTCGCCGGGCGAGTCCGCCGACAGCACCGAGCGCGTCAGGTGGGAGTCGCCGCCCGTGACGACGTCGATCACGGCAAGGGCGGCCAAGGCCAGGACCGGCACGAGTACCGCGACCACCACGGCGCGCCGGGTGATGCCGCCGGGAAGCGCGGCGAGCACCGCAGCGGCGGCGCCTGCGCCAAGCGTGATCACGCCGCCGACGTCGGCGCCGAGCCGGCCCGCGCCGATGAAGAGCGCCGCGGCGGCGCAGATGACCGCGAACCCAAGCGGCACGACACGGCCGCGCCGGCCCGCGAGGAGCGCGCCCGCGCCGAGCAGCACCGTCGCGCTGAGGATCGCCTCCAGCTCGTTGCCGATCC
>Ga0111538_10010783_pt1 | contig 12138 bp, 6 predicted proteins | sample SoiMethybrSBSTD1_FD_79669 | JGI IMG/M metagenome (GOLD analysis project Ga0111538, IMG submission 79669) | Bulk soil microbial communities from a Populus tree surrounding site in Tennessee, USA - Soil MetaG P. TD hybrid SBSTD1 (version 2)... | ecosystem: Environmental > Terrestrial > Soil > Tree...
CTGAGCGGTCAGGTTCGACGCCATCCAGTTGACCGAGTCGGTCAGATCCTTCCAGGTGCCGGCCACCCCGGGGACGTCCGCCTGGCCGCCGAGCTTGCCCTCGGTGCCGACCTCGCGGGCGACGCGCGTCACCTCCGAGGCGAACGACTGCAGCTGATCCGCCATCGTGTTGATGGTGTTCTTCAGCTGGAGGATCTCGCCCTTGACGTCGACCGTGATGCGCCGGGTGAGATCGCCGCGCGCTACCGCGGTGGCCACGTCGGCGATGTTTCGCACCTGGCCGGTCAGGTTCGACGCCATCGAGTTGACGTTGTCGGTCAGGTCCTTCCAGGTGCCGCCGACGCCCGGCACCTGCGCCTGGCCGCCGAGCTTTCCTTCGGTACCGACCTCGCGGGCGACGCGGGTCACCTCCGAGGCGAAGGCGTTCAGCTGATCGACCATCGTGTTGATGGTGTTCTTGAGCTGGAGGATCTCCCCCTTCACCTCGACGGTGATCTTCTTGGTGAGGTCGCCCTTGGCCACCGCCGTCGTCACCTCGGCGATGTTTCGCACCTGCGCGGTCAGGTTGCCGGCCATGAGGTTGACCGAGTCGGTCAGGTCCTTCCAGGTGCCGGCGACCGCCTTGACCTTGGCCTGGCCGCCGAGCTTGCCCTCGGTGCCGACCTCGCGGGCGACGCGGGTCACCTCCGAGGCGAACAGACCCAGCTGCTCGACCATGCCGTTGACCACCTTGGCGGTGGCGAGGAACTGGCCGCGCAGTGACCTCCCGTCGATCTCCAGCGTCATCTTCTGCGACAGGTCGCCCGAGGCGACCGCGCCGATGACGCGTCCGACCTCGGTGGTCGGCTGCACCAGGTCGATGACCAGCTCGTTGACCGACTCGATGCAGTTGTGCCAGGCGCCGCCGGTCGAGAGCGGGAGCTGGGCACGCTGTCCCAGGCGCCCCTCCTTGCCGACGACCGTGCGAATCCGGGCGAGCTCGGAGGCCAGCGCCTCGGACAGCTCGATGACATCGTTGACCGCATCGGCGATCTCGCCAGCCACCCCTGTGTAGCCGGCCTCCATCCGGGCCGAGAAGTCGCCGCGCCGATACGCGCGCAGTGCCTTCAAGAGATCGCTCGTCTTCAGGACTGCGGTGACATCGGTAACCTTCGGCGTCTTGGCAGACGCGCCCCTCGGCTCGCTCGTAGACATAAGAACGTGCTCCCCAACCGGAAGGACCGGTGAGCGTCAAGTTGACCCCGCGGGAACGGCTCGGTCAATCGCCCAAACTCCCGGAACTAGAGAGAAGTTCTGAGCGCGAGTCCGGATTGTTACGGCTTCACCACGGTCTCGATCGCCGACTTCAGCTGCTCGAAGAGGAGCGGCTTTCTGAAAACGCGTTGGATTCCCAGCGCAACCATGGTGGCGGGCGGGTCGCCTCGGGCGCTCAGGAGGAAGACCGGCACCTGGGCGATCGCCGGCCTCTGCGCCTTCTGCCGGACGAATTCCTCGCCGTCCATGACCGGCATCATCCAGTCGAGGAGGATGAGCGAGGGGAGCGGATTGGCTGTGAGATAGCTCAGCGCCTCGAGCCCGTGGACCGCGGTCGCGACGGTGTAGCCGCACTCGGTCAGGAGGTCTGTGAGGACCTCCGAGAGATCCTCGTCGTCTTCGACCAGGAGAATGTCGGCTGCGTCGCTCACAGGGGCAATATTGTCCTCTGGCAAGTCCAGCCTACCCTGACCCCTCTGATTGCGAACACCTCGCCCGCGTGCGATCGTTCCGGATATGCAAGGGGCTCCCGGGCCCGCCGTGCGCCTCATCGCCATGGCGCGGAGCGGCCGGCACGTCGTCATCCGGCGCGCCGATGGGTCCCGATTGCTCGACGGGGTCGAGCTGGTGGACGCGCTCGGTACCGCGCCGCGCCGCGCGATCGCGGCCCCCGGACTGGTCGATTTCGGCTGCGCCGGCGAGGAGCTATGGCTGGTGGCGAGCGGCAACCTCGTCCGCTACGAGCTCCTGAGCGGCGAGCCGGTCGCCGAGCCGGTCGCGCTCGGCGATGAGGCCGGCAGCCTGTGGCCGGCGCCGGTCGACAGCGAACCGAGCGCCCTGTGGTCAGGGATGCGACGCCTGCTTCTGCGTGCGGTGGACGGACACATCGAGGTCGAGGACGTGTCCGACGACGTGCCGGCCGGCGCCTTCGCCGCCGCGGTCGCAGGCCGCCGCCTGGTCATCGCGCGCGGCCGCCAGGTGCTGGTGCGCGACGCCGGCCGCGGCGACGTCGGCAGCGCATCCCTGCCGGGGGCCGACGGCGGTCCGGTGATCGCGGGCGGCGCGCTGTTCGGCGGCCGCGCGGTCGCCGTCATGTCGGGGCTCAACGGCGTGTCGAGCTTCGACGTGGTCCGCCCGGGCGGATCGCTCGTGCACCACATCGAGCTGCCCCGCGGCGGCCGCTGCGCCCTGGCCGAGGCGCGCGGGCTGGCCCTCATCGCCACGCCGGACACGCGGCTGCTCTCGGTGGATCTTCGCTACGGCCGGATCCTGGCCGACGAGCCGGCGCCGATCGCCATCGCCGACCTGTCGATCGACTCGAACGGCCGCTTCCTGGCGCTGGCCGGGTTCCGCCGCGAGGGCGGCCCGCTGCGCGTCCTCCACATCCCGTACACCGATCTGTTCGCGACGCGGCGTCCCACCCGCGTGGCGCCGGTTCCAGCGGTGGCCGACGCGGGCGCCGAGGCGACCACGACGAGCGAGACGACCTCGGAAACAGCCGCCGCGCCCGCCACCCTGCCGGTGACGCCGCCGCCGGTGGAACCGCCGCCGCCCGAGCCGGTGCCCGACCTGCCGCTGCTCTCGCTCGGCTCGCGCGGCCGCAAGCTCAACGTGGCCTCGCCGCCCGGGGTGCGGCCCTACGACAACCCAGCCGAGCACCTGACCGACACGCTCGAGCTGGTCGCCGCCTGGGTGGCGCGCGCCATCGCCGACTCCTGGGACTCGGGACGTCTGAGCCTGCCCAACCAGGACCCGCGTCCGTTCCAGCGCGAGGTCATGGCGCTGGTCGGCAGCCGCATGGGCGCGGCGACCGACATCCTCATGGAGGCGGACAAGCGCGTGGAGGAGGCGTCGCGCCGGGTCGGGCGGCGCGCCCAGGCCACGCTGGCGGCGGGCCGCTCTCTGCCGCTGGTCGACCTGGCGCTCGAGTTCGGCCTCAGCGACATCGCGATCAAGGTGCTGGCGGTGGCGGCGGCGCCCACCCTGCGCGGCGAGATCGCGCGGCTCTACGGCGTCCTGGCCAACGACGAGGGGCGCCCGATCTGCGACCGCTACCTCATCGAGCTCATCCTGGCCGGTCAGGACTGGAACCGGCGCAACCAGGTGGCCGCCGAGCTCGACGGCGACGCCCCGCTGGTCAAGTACGGCCTGGTCCGCGTGCTCGCCACGCCGGGCGACCAGTACCTGTTCGCTCCCATCACGGTCGAGCCGGTGCTCCTGGCCCGCCTGCGCGGCGACCCGTTCGCCTCCACCGGGGCCGGCTCGGTGTCCACCATCCGCCACGCCGATCGCGCGATCGAGGAGCTGGCCATCCCGCACGAGCTCAAGCGCGAGATGGTGATCGCGATGGCCGACCCGGCCTCGGCCGACCGGCCGATCCGCGTGGTCCTGCGCGGGCGTCCGGGCTCGGGGCGCACGACCTCGCTGGCGGCGCTGGCGGCGCGCGCCGGCAAACCGCTGGCGGTCATCGACGCCGAGCTCCTGCCGCGCGGACGCGTCCTGGCCGGGGCGATCCGGGTCGAGCTGCGCCTCGCGCTCCTGCGCGGCGCGGTGCCCTGCCTGTCGAACCTGGAGCTGCTCGACCGCGACGACGCCGAGGGGATCGAGCACGTGCGCGAGGTCCTGCGCTCCCACCCGGGCCCGATCGTCTTCCGCATGTCGCCGGAGCTGCGCGCCCCGCTCGACCCCGGCTTCCTCGACTACACCTTGCCCTCGCTGTCCGAGGGCGACAGGCTGGATTTCTGGACCAGCGCGCTGGGCCGCCGCAGCATGGACATCGCCGGCGCCACGGCCCTGGCCTCGCGCTTCCGCATCGGCCCCGGCACCATCGAGCGGGTCATCGACTACGTCGCCACCCGCCGCACGGTCGAGCGGCGCGACGACACCGACTTCGCCGGCGAGATCGACCGCGCCGCGCGCCAGCACATCGACGTCAGGCTCGGCAAGGTGGCCACCCACATCGACCGCCTGGCCCGCTGGGAGCAGGTCGCGCTGCCCGAGGACATCCTGGACTCCATCCGCGAGTTCATCGGGCGCCTCAAGCACCGCCGCCTGGTCTACGAGGCCTGGGGCTTCGAGCACAAGATGGCGACCTCGCGCGGGCTGGTGGCGCTGTTCTACGGCCCGCCCGGCACCGGCAAGACCATGGTGGCCGGCCTCATCGCGCGCGAGCTCGGCCTCGACCTCTACCGGGTCGACCTGGCGCGCATCACGTCGAAGTGGATCGGCGAGACCGAGAAGAACCTGGCCGAGGTGTTCGACGCCGCCGAGGACGGCCAGGCGCTGGTCCTGTTCGACGAGGCCGACTCCCTCTTCGCCAAGCGCACCGAGGTCAAGTCCTCGGTCGACCGCTACGCCAACCTCGAGGTCAACTACCTCCTGCAGCGCCTCGACACCTTCGAGGGGGTCGCCATCCTGACGACCAACCTCGAGGGCTCCATCGACATGGCCTTCAAGCGGCGCATGTCGCTCCGGCTCGCCTTCCCCTTCCCCGACGAGGAGATGCGCATCCGCCTGTGGGCCGCGCACATCCCGCCCGAGGTGCCGACCCTGGGCGACTTCGACTTCGCCGATCTCGCCCGCCGCTTCCCGATGTCGGGCGGCTACATCAGGAACAGCGCCCTGCGCGCCGCCTTCCTCGCCGCCCAGGAGAGCCGGCCACTCGGGCAGGAGCACCTCCTGCGCGCCATCAACCTCGAGTACCGCGAGCTCGGCAAGCTGGCCACCGGCGGCCGCATGGAGTGATGGTGGCCGCGAACATCGACGAGGCCCCGAGGCTGGTCAGCACGGCGCCGGTGTTCCAGGTGGCCGACGTGGCGGCGACGATGCGCTGGTACGAGGAGCACCTCGGCTTCGAGGCGTTTCCGTTTCCCGCCGCGCCGCCGCATGCGTTCTGCGTCCTGGTGCAGGGCGCGATCGAGATCATGCTGCAGCGGGTGGAGGGCCAGCCGAAGCTCGACGTCTACCGGCAGCGGCCGGGCGGCGTCTGGCACGCATACATCAGGATGGAGGGCGTCGAGGAGCTCTACCGGCGGCTGCGCGGGCGGCCGGAGGTCGTGATGCTCGAGCCGATCAAGCGCCAGCCGTACGGCGACACCGAGTTCGTCATCGCCGATCCGGACGGCCACGCGCTGGTCTTCTCCGAGCTCATCTCCGACAGCCAGTGACCCTGCACAGGCGGCACTTCGTGCTCGGCTCGCTGGCGATGGCTGCCTGCGGCTCGCGGCGGCGCGGCCCGACCCCGTCCGCCCATCCGGCGCTCGGCGTGCAGAGCGGCGACGTCACCGGCGAGAGCGCGACGGTCTGGTGCAAGGCGACCCGCGCCGCCCGCCTGGTCGTCGAGTGGGGCGCCGCGTTCGAGCACACCGTGGTCGGACCGGCAGTGGACGCGGCGGGCGATCTCTGCGGCCAGGTGCAGCTCCGCGGCCTGTCGGCCGGCCGGCGCATCCGCTACCGCTGCTACTTCCGCGACAGCGGGGGGCGGGCCGGCGAGGCGGTCGAGGGCTCCTTCACCACCGCGCCCGCCGACCGCCGGGCCACCTCGCTCGTCTGGTCGGGCGATCTCTGCGGCCAGGGCTGGGGACGAAACCCCGACTTCGGCGGCTACCCGATCTTCGACGCCATGCGCGCGCTCGAGCCGGAGCTGTTCGTCTGCTCCGGCGACCTCATCTACGCCGACGATCCGCTCAGGCCCGAGGTCGTGCTGCCCGGTGGCCGCGTCTGGCGCAACCAGGACTGGCGCGCCAAGCAGCGGGTGGCCGAGAGCCTGGACGACTTCCGCGCCTGCTTCGCCTACAACCTCGGGGACGGCGCGATGCAGCGCTTTGCCGCGCGCGTCCCGATCGCCGCGCAGTGGGACGACCACGAGGTCAGGAACAACTGGTTTCCCGGCGGCGACACCGCCGGCGACCCGCGCTACCGCGCCGTCCGGTCGGAGAGCGAGCTGGCCCGCCGCGCGCTGCGCGCGCTCCGCGAATACGTCCCGTTCGGCGAGCGCCGCATGGTGCGCCGGATCGCGCGCGGCCCGCTGGTCGATCTGTTCATCACCGACGCGCGCAGCCACCGGTCGAGCAACGGCCCGGGCGGCGAGCCGGCGCCGGGCCCGACCACCGCGCTCCTCGGCGGCCCGCAGCTCGACTGGCTCGAGCGCGAGCTCGGCGCCTCGCGCGCGCGCTGGAAGCTCATCGCCCTCAGCCTGCCGATCGGCCTGGTGGTGCGCGACGGGCCGAACATCGAGGCGATCGCGCAGGGCGCGCCGGGGGCGCCGGGCGGGCGCGAGCACGAGATCGCCCGCCTGCTCGGCTTCCTCCACCGGCGGCGGGTCGACAACGTCGTCTTCCTCACCGCCGATGTCCACTACCCGGCCGCTCACCTCTATCAGCCGGAGGCCGCCGCGCTCTTCGCCCCGTTCACGCCGTTTCACGAGCTGGTCGCCGGCCCGCTCCACGCCGGCGGCTTCGGACCCAACGCGCTCGATCCGACCTTTGGCCCCAGCGTCCTGTTCCAGCGCCCGCCGCCGGGCGACAACCCGCCGCCGTGGGACGGCTACCTGTCGTTCGGGCACATCGCCGCGCGCGACGACCACCTCGCGGTCAGCTGGCGCGGCGCCGCCGGCGAGCTGCTCCACCGCCTCGACATCGCCGCCGCGCCGCGTGCTGGTTGAGCTGCCGCGCTAGAATCCGACGTCGCAGAACGCGTTGCCGGTGGCCGGGTAGCGGTAGAAGCCGACGAAGCACATCTCCCGGTTGGAGCTGTCGCCGAAGGTGACGTCCACGTCGCTCTCGTTGTAGCTGCAGGTCACCCCGATCTGGTCGCCGACCGAGACCTGTCGGTTGGTCGGGTAGTTCTTCTGCTCCATGAAGTTGAAGTCCTCGTCCTGGACCGCGTCGCCGTTCAGCTCGATCAGCATGTGCTTGCCGAGCTGGTGCATGTGCGGCCACCAGTTGAGGATCGTGCCGTTCTGATCGATGGTGCAGGTGCCGGACGCCTCGGGGTTGGGATCACCGGCGTCGATGTGGATGGCGATGGTGCCGGCGAAGGTGAACTCGGCGATGGTGTCGGCCTGCTCGACCTTCTTCACCGCGACGCCCGAGGTCCCCGCGATGGCGTGGTCGGACGCGTTGAAGGTGTGGACGTTGAGGAAGAGCTGCTGGCCGGCCTGGACCGGCAGCGCGACCCCGTCGGGGAAGTTGAAGTCGTCGGTACCGACCCCGGATGCGAACAACAGCGTGCCCTGGTTCTGGATGAAGTCGCACTCGAATGATCCGTCGGGCCCGTCCGGCGAACCGACGCTCAGCACCAGGTGGTGGGTGCCGATGGGCGAGATCGAGCTGAACCCGGACAGGAGCATGTCCTCCTGCACGGTCAGCTTGGCGCAGAAGTACTTGTCGGGCTCCGGCCCCGACGGCGGCGGCAGGTTCCAGTCGACGGTGACGAGCGACTCGAAGCCGTCAGGCAGGTCGGCGTCGGCGGCGCCGCCGCCCCCGCCGGCGTCCGGATCGCCAGCGTTGTCGCCGTCACCGGTGGTGCCGTCGTCGCCTCCGCCGCCGCAGGCCGGCGCGCAAAGGACCAGGATGAGAAGGAAGGCGATGGGAAGACGCGACATGGCGCAACCTCTGACCAGGGTGGTCCGATTATAGATGCTCGGCGTCACCGCACAGTCGCCCATCTCACACGGGAGGCACCCACATTGGCGTACACTGGCAACATGCGAGTCCTTCTCCTCGCTGGGGCGTCTGCGATGCTCGCAACCTCCACCGATGCCGCAGCCGATCCCATCGTGATCGAGTCCTACGGCGGCCCCCGACCCGAGGGGGCGGACCGCCTGCTCGCCCCGGTCATGGCGGAGCTGGCCAGGGCGGGCTTCCCCGCCATCGCCGAGGTCGAGCGGCAGATCGACAGCCGCATGTCGCACTCGGCCGGCGCCATCGACGACGCGCGCGCCGGCGAGGCGATCCGGTCGATCGAGGCCGGCTACAAGAAGTTCCTGGCCGGCGACTTCGAGGGCGCGGTGGGCGACATCGAGCGCGGCCTGGCTCCGCTGCGCGCGGCACCGGGTGCGGTGGCGGGCAAGAACGAGCGGCGACACGCCGTCATGCGGGGCCTGCTCGGCCTGGCGCTGTCGCACCGGCGCCTCGGGCGACAGACCGAGGCGACCGCCGCGATGGCCGAGCTGGTGCGCAGCTTTCCCGACCGGGAGATCAGCTACAAGGACTACGGGCCGGAGCCGCGCGACTTCTTCCAGAAGGTGCAGCGCGAGCTGGCGCGCGAGGGCCAGGGCTCGCTGGCGGTCGACGTCGACGACGACCGGGCGGTGGTCTTCATCAACGAGCGCTACGCCGGCGTCGGAGACGTGACGGTCAAGGACCTCTACGCCGGGCGCTACCGGGTCTTCCTCCAGCAGGGCGACCAGCTCGGCCGGGTGCACGAGGTGGAGGTCGAGTCCGGCCGCGCCGCCACCGTGAACGTGTCGTGGCAGCTCGACGCCGCCCTGCGCGCCGGTGCCAGGCTCCTGTTCGCCGACGAGGCCGCGCGCCAGGAGCAGGAGGCGCGCCACGCGGTGCGCATCGCGCGGGCTCTCGGGGCGCCGAGCGTGGTGGTGCTCGGCATCCGGGAGAACCGCGGCCGACGGTCGGTGGTCGGCGCGGTCTACACGGCCGATTCGACGCGTCCGCTGCGCAGCGGCGCGGTCGCCGTCGAGCCGGTGGTGCCGGCGGCCGAGCGGCTCGCAGCGCTGGCGCGCCTGCTGGCCGGCGACGAGGCGGCGGCCGGCCTGGTGGCTCCGCTGGCGGAGACCCGGACCTCCCCCGAGGACGATCGCGGAGGAGGAGGCGGCGGCGGGCGCCCGTTCAGGATCTGGAAGTGGGTGGCGCTGGGCGGTGGCATCGCCGCCATCGGCGCCGGGGTCACGCTCATCGCCATTCACAAGACGCCGGAGGACGGCAGCCGCGACCCGTCGTCGCGCAACACGCGCGTGCCGGGCATCGTCACCGCGGTGGCGGGGGCCGCTCTGTCGGGTGTAGGCATCTATCTGTTCGTCAGGGACTCGCGGGATCGGAGCGCCCTTCGCTCGGCGGCGATCGTCCCGCTGGTCGACAAGGGCGGCGCCGCGTTCGTTCTCAGCGGCTCGTTCTGATCGTATCCTCGACCTGGATGGCGCACCCGATGTCGGGGTCGGAGGGGCCCGGTCTGGTCGGGCGCGCGCTCGGCGAGTTCATCGTCCGCGAGCCGCTCTCGGCCGGTGGCTTCGGCACCGTCTACCGCGCCGAGCAGCCCGCGCTGGCCCGCGAGGCGGTCGTCAAGGTGCTGCACCGCCGTCTGCTCGGCAGCGACACGATGGTGCAGCGCTTCCTGCGCGAGGCGCGCCTGGCCTCGCGGCTCGACCACCCGTACGCCGCCCACACCTACGCGTTCGGCGCCGAGCCGGACGGCCTCCTGTGGATCGCCATGGAGCTGGTGCGCGGCACCCCGCTCGACCGCCTGCTGCGCAGCGAGGGGCCGATCTCGCTCGAGCGCTTCGTCCCGCTGCTCGAGCGCATCTGCGAGGTGGTCCACAGCGCCCACGAGCAGGGCATCGTCCACCGCGACATCAAGCCGGCCAACGTGATGGTGCTCGAGCGATCGGGCCGGCTCCTGCCCAAGCTGCTCGACTTCGGCATCGCCAAGCTGCGCGCCGGCGACGCGATGATCGACTCCGCGATCACGCCCACTGCAGTCGACGCAGGCGCGCGGACCGAACCGCTGTCCGTGTTCACCCCCACGACCACGCCGACGCCCATCCCGCCGCCGAACGATGGCGACACCGTGAAGCTCTTCTCCACCCCGGTGACGCCGACCACCGGCGGCGCGCAGCCGGGTCACCTGACCGAGGTCGGCACCACCGTCGGCTCGCCGCTCTACATGGCGCCGGAGCAGTGGACCGACGCCGGTCTGGTGGACGCGCGCTCCGACATCTATGCGCTCGGCGTCCTGTGCCACGAGGCGCTGACCGGCTCGCCACCTTTCCGGGGCGAGAGCCATATCGACCTGGCGATGGCCCACGCCAGCGCCCCGGTGCCGCCGCTCGGCCGCGGCTTCCGGACCGAGCTCGACGAGGTGCTCGGTCGGGCGCTCGCCAAGCGCGCCGAGGACCGCTACGCCACCGCCCTCGAGCTGGCCGCCGCCTTCCGCGCCGCCAGCGGCGTGGTGCGCGAACCGATCCCCTTGCCGCGCATCGAGGCCTCGCTGCGCGCGGCGGCCATGCTCGGCCTGCCGCGGCCTCTGGCGCTGGCGGTGGACGCCTTCGACGCTGCGCACAACGCGCACCAGGCACGCGACGCCTGCTGGCAGCTGGTCCGCACGGCGGTCCGCATGGTCTCGGTGATCGCGATGGCGGCCCACGGCCACGTCCAGGACCCGCGCGGAGCCGCCGCCCTGCAGGCGCCGCTGCGCCGCCTGCGCGAGCGCCACCCGCCCGACACCACCTGGCTGGCGATCGCGCGCGGCCTGGTGGCGCCGTTCGCCGAGGTCCGCGACGCGCACCCGGTCAGCGGGCTGGTCGAGCTCCTGAGCCGGCCGAGCTGCGCGCTCGACGAGCTGGTCCAGCTGCGCGCCGAGTCGAGCGACGCCGGCGGCGGCAGCGAGGAGCAGGCGCTCGAGCTGGTCGAGCGCGCGCTGCCGCTCCTGGTCCGGCTGCTCGAGGACCTGTCCTTCCTCTATCAGCACCCGATCGCGGTGCCGGGCGAGCGCGGCGTCGCCGAGGAGTGGATGGGCGTCCGGCGCGATCGCCGCCCGCGCCGCCTGGGCGGCGAGCTGGTGCCCGGGCGGGCGGTCCTGCTCGACCACGAGGGCGACGTCGCCGTCATGCTCTGGCCGTTCGTCCAGCTGCACGCGCCATCCCCCGGCGCGCCCCCCGACCTGTTCCTGTTCGACGGCAAGGGGCGCCGCGGCGCCCGCCTGGTCGCCCTGCCCGACGCCTTCGAGCACGAGGACGACACCTTGTGGGAAGCGCTGGGGGACATGCTGAGCGACACGCTCGACTCGGCGGCCGATGCGGCCGAGATCGAGGCGTGCCCGTTCCCCGGGCTGGCCGCCTTCACCGGAGCCGAGGCGCAGAGCTTCGTCGGCCGCGAGCGCGAGAGCGAGGCGGTGCTCAACCGCCTGCGGGTGCAGCCGCTGCTCACGGTGGTCGGGCCATCCGGCGCCGGCAAGAGCTCGTTCGTCCAGGCCGGCGTGCTGCCGGCGCTGCCGGATGGCTGGGAATCGATCGCGGTGCGCCCCGGCCCGGCGCCGCTCATCAGCCTGGCGGCGCGCCTCGAAGGCAAGCGGATCGACCCGCGCGGCGATCCGGCCGAGTTCGCCGTCGCCCTGCGCGCCAGCGCCGAGGCCCGCGGCACCACCGTCGTCCTCTTCGTCGATCAGCTCGAGGAGCTCTTCACCCTCTGCCAGGATGCCGACGAGCGCGAGCGCTATGCCGAGCTCCTGGCGCGCGCCGCCCGCTCGCCGGACGATCCGGTGCGCGTGATCGCAACCGTGCGCGACGACTTCCTCTTGCGGCTCGAGTCGCTGCCCGCCCTGCGCGAGCGTCTCGGCCCCGGGCTGCACCTGCTCACCACGCCGGCCGAGCCGGAGCTGCGCCGCATCCTCGTCGAGCCGACCCGCCGCGCCGGCTACGAGTTCGACGACCCCGCCCTGCCCGACCGCATCATCGAAGAGGTCGCCGGCACGCCGGGCGCCCTGGCGCTGCTCTCCTTCACCGCCTCGAAGCTGTGGGAGCTGCGCGATCGCCGGTTCCACCACATCACCGCGCGCGCCTACGAGTCGCTGGGCGGGGTCGGCGGCGCGCTGGCCCAGCACGCCGAGGCCACCCTCGAGTCGATGCACGCCGAGCAGCAGCGGCTGGTCCGC
>Ga0111538_10010785_pt1 | contig 12137 bp, 8 predicted proteins | sample SoiMethybrSBSTD1_FD_79669 | JGI IMG/M metagenome (GOLD analysis project Ga0111538, IMG submission 79669) | Bulk soil microbial communities from a Populus tree surrounding site in Tennessee, USA - Soil MetaG P. TD hybrid SBSTD1 (version 2)... | ecosystem: Environmental > Terrestrial > Soil > Tree...
AGGCGAGAAAAACGCCGCCGACACGCTCACACTGTCCGTACCAAACAACGTTACGTCGGAGATGGGGCTCGCCCTGCTCGACGTCGCGGATGTGATACGCCCGCATCCTGAAGTGGTAGCATACCTGCGGCGCGTCGAGGACGATGGTTTCCTGGAGAGGTTGCACGGATTCGAAGGCGGACGCGACGCGCGCGACGCAATCCAGGCCTGGCTCGCCAGGTACGGCATGCGCGGCGTCGGCGAGATCGACATCACGAGGCCGCGATGGAGCGAACATCCTGCGATGCTCTTGCCGATTCTTCTGGGTCACGTCGAGAACTTCGAAAGAGGCGCCGGCGCTCGCCGTTTCGAGGAAGGGCGACTGGAAGCGCGGAACAAGGAAGAGGAGATTCTCGCGCGTCTGCGTCTCCTGCCTGACGGCGAGCAGAAGGCCGAAGAGACCAAGCGGATGATCGACCGCGTGCGAACCTTCGCCGGATACAGAGAATACCCGAAATTCGGATGGGTCAGCCGCTACTTCCTCTACAAGCAGGCGTTGCTTGAAGAGGCCGAGCGTCTCGTGCAGTCCAATGTGCTCGTCGAGAAAGAAGACATCTTCTTTCTCAGGTTCGACGAGCTCCGCGACGTCGTGCGCGAGAAGCGAGTGGACGACCAACTCATTCGCGAGCGCAATAACGCGTTCCAGGAGTATCGTTTGCTCACTCCGCCGCGGGTGCTCACGTCGGACGGCGAGGCGGTCCCGGGGTCCTACCGCCGCGACGGCTTGCCGTTAGGCGCGCTGATCGGCTTACCCGTTTCCGCCGGCGTAGTCGAGGGACGGGCCCGCGTCGTGCTCGACATGGCGGAGGCCGACCTCGAGCCGGGGGACATCCTGGTGACCACTTACACTGACCCGAGCTGGACGCCGACGTTCGTCGCGATCAAGGGCCTGGTGACGGAGGTGGGCGGCCTCATGACCCACGGCGCCGTGATCGCGCGAGAGTATGGCCTCCCGGCCGTCGTGGGAGTGGAGCATGCGACGCGGCTGATCCGCGACGGCCAGCGCATTTGCATAAACGGAACGGAAGGGTACGTCGAGATTCTGCCTTGACGGACGCGAACCGGGCCGGTTTACGGCTCCCCGTTCCGTTGAACCAACCGAAGGAATTCGGCGCGGGTCATCGGGCAGTCGCGGAAAGAACCGCGAAGCGCCGACGTAATGGTTCGCGAATTCTGGCGCTCCACACCGCGCATCATCATGCACAGGTGGGCTGCTTCGACGACGACCCCGACGCCGCGCGGTTTGACGGCTTCCTGGAGGGCGTCGGCGATCTGCTCGGTCAACCGCTCCTGCACCTGCAACCGCCGCGCAAACATGTCGACGATGCGTGGCAGCTTTGAGAGGCCGATGATGGTTCCGTCCGGGATGTACGCGACGTGCACCTTGCCGAAGAACGGCAGCATGTGGTGCTCACAGAGCGAGTAGAACTCGATGTCGCGCACGAGGACCATCTGCTCGTATTCCTCCTCGAAGAGCGCGTGCCCAACAAGCTCCGAGATCTCCATGTCATAGCCGCTCGTCAACACCGAGAGCGACTCGGCGACGCGACGCGGCGTCCGGAGCAGTCCGTCGCGGCTCGGGTCCTCGCCGAGCAGCTCCAGCTGTTCGGTGACGAGTGACGCGAGGGCGGCGACGTTATCGCCGCGCGTCGGAGCCTGGCGAGACAGGACGAGCTTGGGCGTCTCCACTGCGGTCATTTCAAGCGCCTCGGTTGGTGAATGAGTTGGCATTCTCAACCAACCAAGCTCACCATAATTTGTCAAGTAGTGGCTTGACTTATTCTCTGGCGCACAAAAAAATCGCCGGGGATCTGGTCCTCGGCGATTGCTGTTCAGAGCGGGCGACCGGACTCGAACCGGCGACGTCCAGCTTGGGAAGCTGGCATTCTACCAACTGAATTACGCCCGCAAGGACGGATGGCGGTTGGCGGATGACTTCGCGGATGAACTGCCTTCCGCCTTCCGCCACCCGCGTTCCGACAAGAGCCAGCGGTCAGGATTGAACTGACGACCGCCCGATTACGAATCGGGTGCTCTACCACTGAGCTACGCTGGCGACCTGCAAGACATCAGGCACCAGGACGAGGCATCAGCGGCGGAGATGGGGGGCCCTCGCGCCTGATGTCTGGTGCCTGTTGCCTATTTGTGATCATGCCCTGGCACGGACTCGAACCGTGACGCCTTGCGGCACCACCCCCTCAAGATGGCGTGTCTACCAATTTCACCACCAGGGCGACGGAATTCAGAATGCAGATTTCAGAATGCAGAATGCAGAGCTGAATTCTGAGTTTTGAATTCTGCATTCTGCATTCTGCATTCAAACGGGGCTGACGGGGCTCGAACCCGCGACCTCCGGTGTGACAGACCGGCACTCTAACCAAGCTGAGCTACAGCCCCCGTACTCTTTTCCCTGCCTAACGCTAATCCCCTCCACAGCCCCAAGGGGAGTCGAACCCCTCTCTGCACCTTGAAAGAGTGCCGTCCTAACCGATAGACGATGGGGCCTTTCCCCTCGATGTCGGAAGTCCGTTGTCGGATGTCGGTGGCCACTCGACAACCCTCCGGCATCTGACATCCGACTTCTGACATCCGTTCATAGCGGTAACGGGATTCGAACCCGTGTTCCAGCCTTGAGAGGGCTGTGTCCTGGGCCCCTAGACGATACCGCCAACACCGGATGTGAGATGGGGGATGTGGGAGAACCCGACATCCGATTACCACGGAATCCCGTGGCCATCTTCTTCCTCTCACATCCCACTTCTCACATCCACCATCCGTCCTCAACAGGCCGGGAGGGACTCGAACCCCCAACCGCTGGTTTTGGAGACCAGTGCTCTACCAATTGAGCTACCGACCTACGTTCCGATGCAGGGGTGACTGACGGGAATTGAACCCGCAACCCCCGGAGCCACAGTCCGGTGCTCTAACCAATTGAGCTACAGTCACCAGGTATTGCTGAGTGCTGAGGACTCGATGCTGACTGCCCCAGCAGGAAAGGTTTGCATCTTAAGCCGACCACCGGGCTCGTTCAACCAGCGCCAACCGCTCAGTCCTTCGCGCGATCCAGATACTCTCCAGTATTCGGATTCACCCGTACGCGAACACCCGACGGAATGAACTCCGGTACCTGAATCGTCACGCCGTTCTCGAGCTTCGCCGGCTTGAACGATGACGTCTTGGTCGCCGTCTTCATCACCGGCGACGTGTCGACGATCTCGAACGTCAGCGCCTGTGGGAGCGTGATGCCGATCGGCCGACCGTCATAAAACTCGGCCTGGAGCCGCATGTTCGGCACCATCCACTGCGCGTTGTCGCCGAGCGTCTCCTCATCCATCTCGAGCTGGTCGTAGTTCTCGACGTTCATGAAGTGGTACGTGTCGCCGCCCTGGTACAGGAACTCCAGGTCGTGCGTTTCCATGGACGCGCGCTCGACCGAGTCATCGGCGCGGAACCGATGCTCGAAGCCGGCACCCGTACGGATGTTCTTGAGCTTGGCCTGCACCATCGCGCGCAGGTTGCCCGGCGTGTGATGGCGGAAGTCGATGATGCGACAGGGCTGGCCCTCGAATACGATGACCATGCCGCGGCGGATCTGAGTTGCTGGTATAGCCATAACTACGATATCACTGGATTGGTCTTGAATAGGCTAAGTTCAAATAGCTGTTAATGTTAGATGGCTCGATGCCCGGAGTCAACCGGCCGATTCTCAACCGAACGCGGACGGCAGACTTCAGACTTCGGACTTCAGGGCAGCTAGCAGACTTCAGCGCGCTAAGGGGTCGGCGTTTCTCCCTTGAGCCCGACGCTTATACCTGCCCTGAAGTCTGGAGTCTGCCGTCTGAAGTCTCGCTTTAGCGCGCACGAAGCACCGGCAGAACTGCACGGAAGACATTTTCAGCGACGATCTTCGACCCTGCTTCATTCGGATGAATGCCGTCGCCCTGATTCATCTCGGGGATGCCTGCCACCCGGTCGAGGAGAAATGGCACCAGCGTGATCCCTTCCTCGCGCGCCACTTGGGGAAACATCGACCGGAACGCGGTCGTATAGCGGTCACCCAGGTTTGGAGGAGACTCCATTTGCGCCAGCAGGATGGTCGCGTCAGGCAATACCGCCTTGACCCGTCGCACGATGGCGCGAAGCGTGGCCCTCGTCGAATCCACATCCTGGCCGCGCAAACCATCGTTGGCGCCGGTCTCGATCATCACGACGCGCGCGGTGTCGCGCAGCAGCCACTCGATCCGACGAAGTGCGCCGGCCGAGGTCTCTCCACTGTAGCCCGCGTTCACGATTCGATAGCCAACGCCCGCCGAGTCGAGCTTGCGCTGCAGGATCGCGGGATAAGCGCTGTCCGGATCCAGGCCCAGGCCGGCCGTGAGCGACGTTCCGACGATGAGCATCCGCGGACGAGGGTCGTGAGCCGTCGATGAGTCGGTGACCTGACCATTCGCGGGCGCAACAGTCGGCGTAGCCCGCGGCGTATCTTTCGCCGACTTCGCCTTACACGCTGAAAGCGCACAGAACAGCGCTGCCATCGACATCCATCCGACTCGCATGCTTGTAGCGCAGGGCCTCACCAAGGAGTTCGACAGCGGCTCGCACCATCTCACGGTGCTTCGAGACGTGTCGTTCACGATTCCGCAGGGCACGTTTGTCGCCATCGTGGGACCGTCAGGGAGCGGGAAGACGACATTGCTGGGCCTTCTCGCCGGTCTTGATACCCCGACGCGGGGTCGCGTGCTGCTCGACGACGCCGACCTCACTGCCATGACCGAGGACGAACGCGCGAAGCTGCGTGGCCAGAAAGTTGGGTTCGTGTTCCAGAGCTTTCAACTCATTCCCACGCTGAACGCGCTGGAGAATGTCCAGGTGCCGCTCGAGCTGCGTGGCGATTCGGGCGCATCGCACCGAGCCACGGAGCTGCTTCAGCGCGTGGGACTCGGCGACCGGCTCGATCACCTGCCGTCGCAGCTGTCTGGTGGTGAGCAGCAACGCGTCGCGATTGCCCGCGCGTTTTCGAATCGACCGGGGATCCTGTTCGCTGATGAGCCCACTGGAAACCTCGACGGCGCAACGGGCACTCGGATCGTCGAGCTGCTCGAGGAGCTGAATCGCGAGTCAGGGACGACCATCGTCCTGGTGACGCACGACCTGACTTTGGCCCGTCGCGCGCAACGGCTGATTCGATTGGCCGATGGATTGGTCGTGGAGGACACAAATGGGTCGGGCGTCGGGGGTCGGGGGTCGCGAGAAACCGCAACGCAGCCCGCTGGCGCATTGGGCGAATGAACAGTCCAAGAGAGTCCCCCGACCCACGACCCGCGACCCGCGCCCCGCTTCTCGGCCTCGCCTGGCGTGAATCACGCAGCACGCGGCGCAAGCTGCTGCTCTACATGTCGTCGATTTCGCTCGGCGTCGCGGCGCTCGTCGCGATCGATTCCTTCGCGGGGAATGTCACGCGCTCGGTGCGTGAGCAGTCGCGCGCGCTGGTCGGCGGCGACGTCGTCTTTTCGGTTCGCAACGGCTGGACCCCCACGACCGACTCGCTGCTCGACGAGTTCAAGGCCAGGGGTGCCGTCATCACGAAGCAGACCGCGTTCGCCTCGATGGCGTACGCGCCACGGACGAACGCGACGCGCCTCGCGCAGGTGCGCGCCGTGGGCGAAGCGTACCCGCTCTACGGCACGATCACCACGCGTCCTGCCGGCGAGTGGGCGCGTTTGCACGAGGGCCGGAACGTCCTCCTCGATCCCTCGCTCATGATCGGGCTCGACGCGCGCGTGGGTGACACCGTCTCGCTCGGATACCAGTCGTTCGAGATCATCGGCTCGCTCGACCAGGTGCCCGGTGATCCGGGAATGGCCGCCGCGATGGCGCCTCGCCTGTTCATGTCCGAGAAGTACATGGCCGACACGAAGCTCCTCATCACGGGGAGCCGGGGCGAATACGACGCGTACGCGAAACTCTCGTCAGGCAGCCCTGACGAGATGGTGAAGTCGCTGCAGACCAGGCTCGATACCGCGCAGCTGAGGGCGCGCACCATCCGCCAGCAGGAGTCGAACATCACCGAGGACATCACCGACATGTCCAACTTCCTCGGGCTGGTCGGGATCATCGCGCTGCTCCTGGGCGGCGTCGGGGTGGCCAGCGGCGTCAACGCGTGGGTCATGCGGAAGATCGACACCGTCGCGATCCTGCGATGCCTGGGCGCCACGACGCGGCAGGTCATGACGATCTACATCAGCCAGGCCGTGGTGATGGGACTCCTCGGCGCCGCCATCGGCGCGGCGTTAGGCATCGGCATCCAGTTCCTGCTGCCGGGCGTGATCGGCGACGTGCTGCCGGTGGACGTCAGCGTGCGGCCCGAGCCTCGCGCGATCGGCATGGGCATGCTCCTTGGCCTGTGGATCGCGCTGGCGTTCGCGCTCCGCCCGCTGATCGCACTGCGCCGGGTTTCGCCGCTGCAGGCGCTTCGGCGCTCGGACGACGGTTCGCCGGCACGAAAATGGTGGCGTGACCCGCCCCGGGTCATCGTGAACCTGCTGGTGGCGCTCTCGGTCATCGGCCTCGCCGCGACGCGCGCCGAAGATCTCCAGGAAACCTTTGCCTTCAGCGGCGGGATCGCCGGTTCGCTGGCGGTCCTCGCGGCCAGCGCGGCGCTGCTTTCGTTCACGGCGCGGCGCGCGCTCAGGGGCGGATGGCCGTATGTCGTCAGGCAGGGCGTCGCGAACCTGTATCGACCCGGCAACCAGACGCGAAGCGTGGTGCTGTCGCTGGGGTTCGGCGCGTTCCTGGTCACGACGCTCTACCTGGTGCAGTCCAACCTGCTGGCGACGTTCACTCGCGCGGAGTTCAACGCGCGCGGCAACGTGGTCTTCTTCGACATCCAGGAAGACCAGGTGAAGGGCATCGACTCGATCGTCGCCGGCCAGCAACGCGACTACGCGGCCCGCGTTCCCATCGTGACCATGCGCGTTGCGTCGATCAACGGTCACAGCGTCCAGGAGCTCATGGGCGACACGACCAGGCGCGAAAGTCCGTGGGCGCTCCGGCGCGAGTACCGCTCGACCTATCGCAGTGAGGTGAGCGGCACCGAGAAGATCCTCAAGGGCAAGTGGTTCGGCGAGCAGCCTACCCCGCCGGGCGGGGTGCCACAGGTATCGCTCGAGACCGAAGTGGCGAACGCGATGCGCGTGAGCCTCGGCGACACGATCACCTGGAACGTGCAGGGCGTCGAGGTGCGCACCGTGGTCACGAGCACGCGCGAAGTGAACTGGCAGCGCTTCGAGCTCAACTTCTTCGCCGTTTTCGAGCCGGTGGCGCTGGAGCAGGCGCCGAAGACGTTCGCGGCCCTGGTGATGGCGCCTGACGATTCAGCGGTTGCCATGCTCCAACGCGACGTGGTCCGGCACTACCCCAACGTGGCCAGCCTCGACCTGTCGCTCGTCAGGCGGACGGTCGCCGAGATATCAAATCGCGCCACGACGGCGATCCGTTTCCTGGCGATCTTCAGCCTGGCGATGGCGGTGCCGGTACTGTTCTCGGCGGTCTCCGCGACGAGGCGCGACCGCGTGCGCGAGGGCGTGCTGCTGAAAACGCTCGGCGCGACGCGGCGCCAGATCACGCGGATCATGTTCAGCGAATACGCATTGCTCGGCGTGCTGGGGAGCCTGGCGGGGATGATCCTTTCGTTCGGTGGCGCCTGGCTGCTGCTGAGGTACGTGTTCGAGCGGCCTTTCGAACCCGCGTTTCTGGAAGCGGTAACGATCGCGGGGTTGCTGATGTTGCTGACGGTGTCGATTGGATTGCTCGCGGGACGCGACGTGTTCAAGGAGACGCCGATGGCGGCGCTTCGGGACACCTGAACACCAGACTTCAGACGGCAGACTTCAGACTTCAGGGCAGCAATAAGCCTCAGGCCCAAGGGAGGATTGTCATCCCTTGGGCCTGAAGTCTTTACCTGCCCTGTAGTCTGTAGTCTGAAGTCTGAAGTCTCGCCTTAATTGATCCTGACGACGTAGACTCGCGCCCCGGTGAATCCAACCATGCCGCCACTGGTCCCCTGCATGCGGAACGTGGTCTCTGGTGATGAGGTGGTTCTCGTCAGGCGGAAGTAATTCCCCGAGCCGGAAATCGACTTGGTATCCACGATCGTCGGCAACGGCGTGACGAGCAGCGGGAAGGTCCCCTGGCTGGCGCCGGTCATCGCATCGCGCACCGCCCAGCTCTTCATCTGGTACGCCGCGGGAAGGTTCGCGATGTTCAGGTCCGTCGTGAACTGGCTGATCAACCAGCCACTCAGCATGTCATCGAATTGCACGTTCGAATGCTGGAGCAGGTTACGAAGCCCGATGTCAGGCCCGCCAACCACCTTCCGCAGGAACGCTTTCAGGTTTCCGCCGCTGTAGAAGTCTCCGCTATAGCGCAGCAGCATCCACGCGGCGCCGCGCGGCGCGAGCTGGCTCGCCGTCAGGTTCGACGTCGGCGATGAGGTATCGGGCCGGGCCATCCAGCTGCGATACCGGAGGAGGTTCTGCCGGAAAAACGCCTGGTAATCGTCCGCATTCGACGGATCGGGATTCACGTCGGCATACGTCAGCTTCTGGAAGTCGCCGAACCCACGCTTCGCGCGGCCGACAATCTCCTCGGCAAAGTGCGAGAGCGCTTCGTTCAACCAGGTCGTCTCGGCGCTGTCAACCGCGGGATTCAGCAGGCGGCGCCCCTGGTTGATCATGTGCTGGAACTCGTGCGCGATCGTCCCACGCGTGTTCTGCCTGACGGTGGCCACGCTGCGCGGATTCGAGTTGATCGTGCCCGCGGGATCAGGAACGAGCATGTAGAACACCTCCTGCTCGTTCGTCTGCGGGCACTGGAGACCCAGCTGCTGGTACTCGGTCTTCTTCACGAGATCGCCCGGCCAGAAGAAGCCGGCGACGAAGCCCACCGCGCCGCTCTCCGTGGCGCGATTCACCTCGGGTGTGTACAGGATCGTCACGCGCCCGTCGGCATTGCGATCGGATTCCTTGCCGAAGTAGAGCGTGTCGGTCGGGTAAATGAGCGACTCGAATTCCGCACCGATCTCCGTGAAGTCCGATGCCGCGAAGCCGGACGCTGGAGATGCGACGTCCTGTGCAATGGTGGCATGCGCGGTCGTCTTCTTCACCACGGCACGAATCTCCTTGAAGCCCGTCGTGCAAAGGTTCGAGCTGTGGATATCCGGCACTCGGATTACGATGGTGTCGCCTTCAGCCGCAATCGCGCTGGACACTGCGAGCGCCGCGCGCGAGTCCAGTGAACTCACGTTGCGGAACGCCGGATGAACGCGCTTGAAGAGATCGCGTCCCTGGAGACGGATTTTCTCCTCGGCGCGATCGCGCTGCTCGACCGCCTGCTGCTCGAGGTAGACACGCGGATCGAAAACCATGGCACGCGCCGCGGCAGCCATGGCGGAAACACCGCCCTGCTGCAATGCGACGGAATAAAAGCCCGTGTTGTCCTGCTTCTGCTCCGCGTTCGCGGTAATGAAGAGGTAATCCGAGGGCCCGGTGGTTGGATTCAGCTTTACGCACGCCACGCCCTGGGGCCCGGAAAACATCCGGACCTGGCCGACACCAAGTGAAATGGGCGAGGTGCAGGGGTCAGGCTCCACTGCAATGCTGACCGACCCGCTCTTGCCTGACGCTTCCGCCTCGATGGTCACCGTGCCAGTCGTAAGGCCGGTGACTACGCCTGACGAGGACACCGAAGCGACGTTCGGCGCGAGGCTCCGCCAGGAAACGGTGGCCGTCGTAATGCGCTTGCCATTCTGATCGTAAACGGACGCGGTCATCGGCACGGTCGCGCCGACCACCATGATGGTCTGCGGCGTCGTAATCGCGACCGCCGCGGCAGGCCCCGTTCCCGGTTCCGTTGGTGAATCCTTGCCGCACGCCGCCAGCGCGATGGCTGCGGCAAACAAAAGAGAATATTTCACGATGTCAGTCCCCTTCGACGACGTCGGTGATAGCCACATTGACGATGACAGACACGTCGGACAACGGATTGCCCGTACGGTCAGGATGTTGAGCGACGCGGACTTGGCCGAAACGCGGGAGGCTGCGGCCCGAGTACCCGTACTCGGGTTCGCCGTTCCCAGGCGTTTTTTTGGTCGCTTTATGCGAGCGCCCCACTGAGGTCATCGATCAGGTCATCTGGATGTTCGAGACCGATCGAGATCCTGAGAAGACTTTCTGGCGCCCGTGTTGCTGCTCCTTCAATAGAAGCCCTGTGTTCGATAAGGCTCTCTGCGCCGCCAAGACTCGTCGCGCGAGTAAAGATACGACACCTGGCCGCCACGCCCAAGGCTTCCGCCCGACCTCCTCGCACCTGAAAGGAGGCCATCCCCCCAAACAGGCGCATCTGTCGGGTGGCGACATCGTGACCTGGATGTGATCCAAGTCCCGGATAATGGACGACCTCCACCGATGGATGAGCGGCGAGAAACGTCGTCACGGCAGCAGCGGTGGCGGTGTGCGCCCGCACGCGCCACGCGAGCGTTTTCAGGCCGCGGTGCACCAGCCACGCGTCGAACGGCGCTGCGATTCCGCCCGATGTGCGCTGTACGGTCCGCACCCGCGCGAAAAACTCGTTGTCCTCACGCGCCACGAGTATGCCGCCCATGACGTCAGTGTGCCCGCCGAGGTATTTGGTGCTCGCGTGCATGGTGATGTCCGCGCCCAGCTCGAGTGGGCGCTGACCGATGGGAGTCGCCCACGTGTTGTCGACTGCCACCATGGCGCCCGCCTGGCGCGCGATGCCCACGATGCCGGCGATGTCGCTGATGGTGAGCAGGGGATTCGATGGCGTCTCCACCCAGACCAGTCGCGTGTCCTCGCGAACGGCAGCCCGCACCGCGGACAGGTCGTTCATCGCAACATTCGTCGCCTTGAGTCCCCACGGCACGAACATCTCATTCACGAGCTTGGGGGTGCCGTAGTAGACGGAGTCCGGAAGGACGACGTGATCACCGGGCTTGAGCGCCTGGAACACCGCCGCGGTTGCGGCCTGCCCTGATGCAAACGCGAGCGCGGCCTGTCCTCCCTCGACCGCAGCCATCGCCCGCTCGAGTGCCTGACGAGTGGGATTGAGGTCGCGCGCGTAGATGAATCCGCGACGGAACTCACCGTCCTTGTCGCGCTCGAAGGTCGTGGACAGGTGAATGGGCGGAGCAACGGCGCCGGTTACCTCGTCGGGAGCAGTGCCGGCGTGCACACAGAGGGTTTCTAGGCGCATACGCGCAGATGTGGGATGGTAGATGTGGATGTGGGAGAACACCCGCTCGATTTACGGCTTACCTCCAGGATTCCACTCCAGCCGTGGACCGTTGGCAATCGTGACGACCGCTTTTGCCAGCAGGTTGATCATCGCCGTCATGTGATCGAAGTCGACGAATTCGACCTCGTCGTTCACCGTGTGGTACTCGGTGTGCATGTTGTACGACGAGAACGTGTGGGCGACGACGCCGAGGCGCGCGAGGACGATGTTGTCGCTCCGCTCGAAGAAGCGCATCGCCGGACGCGGGTCGGCGATCACCGGAAGTCCGGCCGCTGCCAACGTCGGTCCCATCGTCGAGCGCTCGTATCCTGTGAGCCACGCCTTGCCGGGGCCTCCGGCCGCCGAGTCCGGGCGGCCAATCATTTCCACCTCGAGGTCCGCGGCATGCTTCTCAAGTGGCACGATCGGGTGCTGCGAATACCAGCGTGCGCCGAAAATACCCGACTCCTCGCCCGTGAACGCCGCGAACAGGATGGTGCGCTTTGGCCGCGGGCCCGCAGCAACGATGCGAGCCGCCTCCATCACCGCGACAACGCCCGAACCATCGTCGTCGGCGCCGTTCACGATCGAATCTCCGTTGACGGGGGTGCGAATTCCCAGCGCGTCGTAGTGCGCACCAACAATCACCACTTCGGACGCGAGCGCGGGATCGGCGCCACGCAGCACGCCGAGCACGTTCGCACTCGTCAGGCGACGCTCGAGAGGCACGGTATCGAGGTCGGCGAACGAGGGGAGCATCGCTGGGGCGGTGCGGACACGCTCCTCGCCGCCCGGCAGCCGGGTCC
>Ga0111538_10010789_pt1 | contig 12135 bp, 11 predicted proteins | sample SoiMethybrSBSTD1_FD_79669 | JGI IMG/M metagenome (GOLD analysis project Ga0111538, IMG submission 79669) | Bulk soil microbial communities from a Populus tree surrounding site in Tennessee, USA - Soil MetaG P. TD hybrid SBSTD1 (version 2)... | ecosystem: Environmental > Terrestrial > Soil >...
GCTGCGTCCGGCACCACCCGCAAGGTCAGCGGCTACATCACGAGCCAGCAGAGCGGTCACGCCGAGTTCGTGCGGCTGCTGGTGCAGGCGTTCGACGACAAGGGCGCCGTCGTCGAGCGGCGCATCTGGGCGATTCCGGGTGGAGTGGGCGGGGGGCAGCGGGCCTACTTCGAGGTGCCCGATCTACCGTCGGCGCACGAGTACCGCGTGTACGTCTGGGACTACTCGCTCACGCAGAGCTAGTCTCGCCTGCCGACGTGCTCGCGGCGCGAGCCGATCGAGCTCGAAGCGCGTTCCGATCGATCTTCCCGGCCGGCGTCTTCGGCAGCTCGTCGAGCACGTCGACGAGCCGCGGATACTCGTGGCGGCTCAGCCGTGCCTTGACGAACTCCTGGATCTCGCCGGCGAACGCGGCGTCGCGCCGGTCGGAGGCGACGAACGCCTTGGGGACGTGGCCACGCTCCGCGTCGGCTATGCCGACGACGGCCGCGTCGCGTACGTCGGGGTGCTTGCGCAGCACCTCCTCGATCTCCACCGCGCTCATCGTCCATCCGGCCGAGATGATGACGTCGTCGGATCGTCCGCTGTGGTGGAAGTAGCCGTCGGCGTCGATCCAGCCCCGGTCCTTGAGTGGAAACCACTCGCCCTTCCGTCGTACGGAGATCTCCCCCGGCTGTCCCGGCCCGAGCACCGCGCCGTCGTCGCCCACGACGGCAACCTCCCAGCCGGGCGCCGGCTTGCCGAGGGCTCCGGGACGCACCTCGTGGCCCGCGAACCCGGGATAGTTCACGACGACGACGCCGACCTCGGTGCTGCCGTACATCCCGCACGGCCGGAAGCCGAGCGTCCCCTCGAGCCACTCGAACGTGGCCGCGTCCATCGGCTCGCCGGTGAACGACACCTTGCGGAGGGCGCGCGCGGCGCCGGCGTCGAGTCCGGCCTGGCGCAGCATCCGGAAGACCGTCGGCGCCGCCGCGAGGTTGGTGATTTCGAACTCCCTCAGCGCTTCGATCACCCGCGCGCCCTGGAACTTACCGGAGTACGAGCCGACCGGAATGCCGAGGGCCAGCGGCGCGATCGTGCCGTGCCAGAGGCCGTGGCCCCACGCGGGCGATGACGGGCAGAAGTACCGGTCGCCGCGCTCGAGCCCGACACCGTAGAGCGCGCCGACCATCAGCGTCACGACCGAGCGATGCGTGTGGCGGATCGCCGCCGGGCGCGCGCGCGTCGTGCCCGAGGTGTACTGAAACACCGCGAGGTCGTTCGCGGCCGTGTCGGGCGTGTAGCGGTCGGATTCGTCGCCGAGGCGCGTCGCCACGTCGTCGACCGACAGCACGTCGAGCCCGGGGAAGATCGCGCGCCAGCGCGGCGCGTCCCGCTCGACCAGAAGAAGCTTCGGCCGGCAGTCCTCGACGCGCGCGGCCACGCCGTCGGGGCCGAAGAGCGTGAAGAGCGGCACCGCGATGGCGCCGCGCTTGACCGCGCCGAAGACCGCGCCGTAGAACAAGAGCGACGGGTCGAGCATGACCGCGACCCGATCGCCGCGCTCCACGCCCCGCCGCGCGACGAGGTGCGCGAAGCGCGACGACCACGCGGCCAGGTCCTGGAAGCTGTGCGTCTGGGAGCGGCCGTCGTCGAACTTGATGCGCAGCGCCGTGCCCTGCCCGGCGTGGCGATCGACGCACTCGTGGGCCAGGTTCAGCCGGTCGCGATCGCCGTCGAACAGCTCCCAGAGCGCGTCCCAGCGGAAGGCGCGCAGCACGTCGGGATAGCGGCGGACGTCGAGCAGGCCCGGCATCTCAAGAGCCGGCGCGCCGCTCCGGCAAAACTACCGTCGCCGATCCCGACGCGGTCGTCTCGCCGCGCTGGTTCTCCGCGCGCAGCGTGAGGTGCACGACGCCCTCGGGGTCCTTGCCGGACACGGTGCCCCGGCACCATGTCGTGTCGCCGATCAGGTTGTGCCGCAGCACGCGGACGTTGAGCCGGCGCAGGAATCCGGCGTCGCCCATCCAGTTGGTGACCAGGTGCCCGAGCCAGGCGACGCGCTCGGGTCCGTAGTCGTAGGCCCCGGGAACTCCGACGGCCTTCGCCATGGCCTCGTCCCAGTGCACGCGCTCCGGCGGCTCGGGCACGCCGGACGGATTCGGGATGCCGAGGGCCGGATGGCGCTCGAACATGTCGAAGGCGAGGCCGTGAGCGCGCACGTAGAGGCTCCCCCACCCCTGCACGAACGCGATGACGGACGTGACCGTGAGCGGCCCCTTGACGAGCTCGGTCACGGCGTCGCCGACCGCCACGTCGCTCCAGTAGCGCGGCTCGCGCCCACGCGCCGCTTCCCGGCCGTAGGCCGAGGCGATCTCGTCGATCTCGCGCTCGGTGTAGCGCGGCGTCTCGGCCGCGTGATACTTGCCGCGCTCGCGGGCCGTGTCGCGCTCGGTGCGGAAGCACCAGGAGTCGGCCTCGCACACGACGTCGTTGCTCTGGTTCCGAAAGGTCGTCCGGTAGGTCTGCTGGATCGCGCGGCGCGCGAAGCGAGACGGCTTCTCCACCAGATCAAGGAGCACGCTCTCTCCCATGATGGCGTCGCCGATCCGGATCGGCCGCTGCCATCGGAAGTCGGTGCCGCCGTACATCGCGTGGATGCCGGGGAGCCCGCCCACGTAGCCCGAGACGATGCGGTCCATCGCGAACAGGATCGTCGGCGGCGCCACGCCGGCGTCGAGCCAGAACGGATTGCGGTCCCCGATGCCCGCGGCCCAGTGGCGCACGGCGTCGCGCGTGGCGGTCTCGATGTACGGCTCCGGACGGCGCACGGGCTGGCCGATGCGCCGGCGGAGCGCGGCCAGCGCGTCGTCCGTGATCACGGGAAAGCTTGTCTTCCTGCTCATCGGATCGGGACCGGTCGGCGTTCTACCAGAACTCCCGCGTCGCGCGGCGCGCGCCCTCGGCCATGCTGGCGAGCTTCGCCCAGGCGATGTCGGGGTCGACGGCCGCCTGGCCGACCCACGTGCCGAAGCCGCAATCGGTCCCGGCCACGACGTTCTCGCGGCCGACCAGCCGCGCGTAGCGGCCGATGCGCTCGGCGACCAGGTCCGGGTGCTCGATGAAGTTGGTCGTGGAGTCGAGCACGCCCGGGATGAGGATCTTGCCCGCGGGGAGCTTCACGCGCTCGAACAGCCGCCACTCGTGCGCGTGCCGTGGATTGGCGGCCTCGAACGAGATGCACGCCGGGCGCGCAGTGAAGACGACGTCGATGATGTCGGCGAAGGCGACGTCGTGGTGGTGCGGCCCTTCGTAGTTGCCCCAGCACACGTGCAGGCGCGACCGCTCCGGCGGCACGTTGGCGAGCGCATGATTCAGCGCCTCGATGTGCACGCGCGCCATCCGGCGAAACTCGTCGAGGCTCAGGTCGGCAAACTGGATGTGCCGGCCCATCCCGAGGTCGGGACAGTCGACCTGCAGGTCGAAGCCCGCCCGCGCCACCGCCTCATACTCTGGCCGCATCGCCTCGGCGATCGCGAACAGGTACGCCTCGTGGCTCGGGTAGTGATCGTTCCGGAAGAACAGCGAGATGACGCCGGGGGACGCGGCCGACATGAACGCGTGCTCGGCCTTCGCCGCGCCGCACGCCACGCGCAGATTATCGACGTCGGTCTCGGCAGCGCGCCGGTCGCGCACACTGATGGGTGCGTCGCACGCGGGCGTCCGGCGCCGCGAGCGCCCGGGATCGCCGAAGACGCGCTTGGCCATCTCGGGGAAGTCGACCAGGTCCCGGTACTGCAGCGGATGGCTCGCGCCGCCGAAGCCGTTCAGGCGATCCTTCACGTAGGTCGCGTAGCTCGGCTTGCTCATCTCGCCGTCGTTCACGATCGAGACGCCGGCGTCCACCTGCTTCTTGACCACCTCGGCGACGGCGGCGCGGATGCGCGCGCCCAGGGCGGCCCCATCGACCGGCACGCCTTCTTCCTTTGCGAACATCATGCGGATCAGGTCAGCCGGACGCGGAAGACTCCCGGTGTGCGTGGTGAGAAACCGCTCGGTGCTCCGCGGCGCCATGGCGCCGCGATGCTAACACACCCCTCAGAGGCCGGCCGGGGACTGTCATGCACCCTTCGCCGACCAGCACCGTGAAGCCGCCGACCCTGACGGCAACCGTCCGGCCACCGCGCCGCTCTGCCGACGCTCCAGTTGGCTCGGGCGGCCCATACAGACGCCCTACCAGGCGGAGCGGAACGCGCGCTTCACCTCGGCGATCCGCTTCTCGTCCCGCTTGTAGAAGGTCCACTGCTTGATGCGCCGAGCGCGCACCAGACCGGCGTGGGCCAGAATCTTCAGGTGCTCGCTGGCGGTCGGCTGGCTCACGCCGAGCTTCTGGGCGATGAACACGCCGCACACGCCGTCACGCACGAGATCGCCGTCGACCTGGGGCGGAAAGTGGGCCCGTGGCGTCTTGAGCCAGCCGAGGATCTGCAGGCGACGCTCGTTGGCCAGGGCCTTGGCGACGTCGACAGAAAGCATATTCGCCACTTTGCCAATCGACTAAGTCCATGTCAAGATGCATGCGCGAACGATTTCGTTGACTCGGGAGAGGAGGCGCGCCGTGTTGATCGATCGCAAGCGCATCGAGGAGGTCGCCGCGGTCATCGCGCCCTACGTGCGGGTCACACCCGTCCTCACGCTCAGCGGCGCCGATTTCGGCCTGGCGCCCTTTTCGCTCACGCTCAAGCTCGAGCTCCTGCAGCACTCCGGCTCGTTCAAGTCGCGGGGCGCGTTCGCCAACCTCCTCCTGCGTCCGCTGCCCGCGGTCGGTGTCGCCGCCGCCTCCGGCGGTAACCACGGCGTCGCGGTCGCGTACGCGGCGATGCGTTTGGGCGTGAAGGCGAAGATCTTCGTGCCGACCGTGGCGTCGCCGGACAAGGTGCAGCGCATTCGCGCGTACGGCGCCGACCTCGCGATCGTGGGCGATCGTTACGCGGACGCGCTCGCGGCCAGCCAGGCTTGGATCGCCGAGACGGGCGCGCTCGCCGTGCACGCGTTCGATCAGGTCGAGACGCTGCTCGGCCAGGGAACGCTCGGCATGGAGCTCGCCAGCCAGGCGCCGGCGCTCGACACGGTGCTGGTGGCGGTGGGCGGCGGCGGGCTCATCGGCGGCCTGGCCGGCTGGTACGCGGGACACACCCGGGTCATCGGCGTCGAGCCCGAGCTGGCGCCCACGCTCACGGAAGCGCTCGAGGCGGGTCGTCCGGTCGACGCGCCGGCCGGCGGCATCGCGGCCGACTCGCTCGCGCCGCGGCGGGTCGGCGAGCTCATGTTCCCCATCGCGCGCGCTCACGTCGCACGGGTGGCCCTCGTGAGCGACGCGGAGATCCGCCGGGCGCAGGACGCCCTGTGGCAGACCGCGCGGATCGCGGCCGAGCCCGGCGGCGCGGCCGCGCTCGCCGCGCTTCTGAGCGGCGTCTACGTGCCGGCGCCCGGTGAGAGGGTCGGCGTCGTCGTCTGCGGAGGCAACACGACCGCGGTCAATTTCGGCGACCCCTGAACGGCTGGCGCGCCGAGACGCGGGCTAGTCGCCGGCGCTACTGAATGATGAAGTGGGCGTCGGTCGTCCGGCCGCTGCGACCGTTGATTGGCAGGATGTCCTGGGGACACGCCGAGAGGGCGACCACCAGATCCATCTCGGCCTTGAACACCACGTAGCTGCCTGGGCTCGACACCGGCTCGCCCCACTCGAGCCGCCCGTCAGCCGTCCACGGAATGTTCATGAAGAGGTTCAGCGACGGCGGCGTGGCCCGGATCACCACGCTGAGGTTCGCGAGCGCCGCGTGCAAGTTGTCTCGGCAGTTGTCGTGATAGCCCTCGACGCCGAGGAGACCGTAACGCCACCGGTCGCAGGGCGCCATGAGCGTGTCGTGCGCGCAGCCCGAGGTGTCCTCGATCAGGGTCATGATCGGTTTGCGCTGAGTCGTGACGAACGTGTCGCCGACGGCGGGCGTCAGCTTCATGAACGCGGCGCGGCTCGCCTCCATCGACATCCACTCCGTCAGGTCGAGCGCGTTGAACGCCCACGCATCGACCACCTGGGTGCCGGAGGTATTGATGACCTTGATCCGCTGGCCCGCGCTCACGCGCGCCGCTTTCCCCGAGCGAGCCGGAATCGTGACGAGGTCGGCCATCAGCGGCTCCCCGCCTTCTCGCGATAGTAGGAGTTGATCCCAGTGTCCGGCGGGGGTGCGCTCACCATCGTCAGCATGGTGGCGAGCTCGCTCCGGTGATGCGCCGCATGGGTCGGGACGTGGAGGAGCAGCATGCCCAGCGGCCGGCTGAAGATCTTGCCCTCCGGGGTCGTGCCGTCCACGGGCTTCCACAGATCGATCTCGACCAGGTCGGCGAGATAGCCGCGCTGCTCCGCCTCGAGCGCGTCCCAGCGGCGCCGCAGATCGTCGAGCGTGCGGATGTCGAGCCCGTAGCTGGCGTCGCCGCGGACGACCGCCGGGGGCCGGCCGCGCCACGTCTCGAGCCAGAACCAGTCGGCGCCGTACATGTGCACGAGCATCGCCCGCGGCGTCGGCTCGCTGAACTGCTTGCCGACCTCGCGCGCGGCCGCCGGCTCACCCAGCGCGGCCACGACATCGAAGAGCCGGCGGTTGGCCCAGTGGTGATACGCCCAGTACTCCCGGATCAACTCGACCGACATGATGCTTCCTAGTATCCTACGCGCGCGCCGAATCCAGCGAGTCTCGACTGCGCGCCAATGAACTAGGGAGGACGCCAGCATGACGACCCAGCGGCCGGGCGGTCTTTCGGTGATCGAGCAGTTGGCCGGCTACGTGGCGACCGAGGCATTCGACAAGCTGCCGGAGGCCGTCGTCGCCGCGGCGCGGCGGGCGATCCTCGACACGCTGGGGGTGACGCTGGCCGGCGCGGTGGAGCCGACCGCCGCGCGCGTCCGGGAGCTGATCGCGCACCGCCGCGCGGGCGACGAGGCCACGGTGATCGGGACGCCGCTGCGCGCGTCGGTCGAGGACGCCGCGCTCGCCAACGGCACGGCCTCGCACGCCCTGGACTACGACGACCTGAATCAGTCGCTGTCCGGGCATCCGTCGGTGCCGATCCTCGCGGCCGCGCTGCCCTTGGCGGAGCGGCGGCGCGCCTCGGGCGCGGCGCTCGTCACCGCGTTCGTCGCCGGCGTCGAGATCGAGGCCAAGCTCGGGCGCGCGCTGAACCCCGCCCTCTACGAGATCGGCTGGCACGCGACGGGCGTGCTCGGCATCTTCGGAGCCGCCGCCGCGGCCGCCAAGCTGCTCGGCCTCTCGACCGAGCGGACCGCTCACGCACTGGCCATCGCCGCCTCGATGGCGAGTGGCATCAAGGCGAACTTCGGCACCGACTGCAAGCCGCTGCACGTCGGCCACGCCGCGCGCTGCGGGATCGAGGCGGCCCTGCTCGCCGAGGCCGGCTTCACCGGCAATCCGCGGGCCCTCGAGCACGGCGACGGCTTCGGATCGACCCACGTCGCGGGCAATCGCCCCGCCTGGGACCTGACCACTGCCGGGCTCGGCTCGCCGCACGACCTCGTCGATCCGGGCATCGGCGTCAAGCGGTTCCCCGCCTGCGCCAGCACGCACCAGGCGCTCGACGCGACGCTCGCGCTGGCGGAGGAGCACGCGATCGATCCGGCCGCGGTCGTCTCCGTCGAGTGCGGCGTCAACTACATGGCGCCCCACCAGCTCATCTACGACCAGGCCGAGACCGGACTGCAGGGCAAGTTCTCGATGCCGTACTGCGTCTCGGTCGCGCTGCTCGATCGCACGGTCGGGCTCGCCCAGTTCGCCGAGGAGCGCGTGGGGCGCACCGACGTGAAGGCGCTCATGCCGAAGGTGCGGATGTTCGTGCATCCTGATCAGACCACCCGCGCGAGCCTACCCACGCGGTTCACCGAGGTGGCGATCAAGCTGGCGGATGGCCGGCGGCTGGTGAAGAACGTGCGCCTGGCGAAGGGACAGCCCCAGAATCCGCTGACCGACGCCGAGCTGACGACCAAGTTTCACGATTGCGCCGCGCGCGCCATGACCCGCGAGCGGGCGGAGTCGGTCCTGGCCGCGGTGCGCACTCTCGAGACCGCGCCGGACGTGAGCGCCTTCGCGCGGCTCCTCGCCGGCAGCGCCCGCTGACGCGGGCCCCCGGATCTCAGCGCCGGAGCGTCAGACCTTCCAGGTCGAGCTCCGGCATCCGCCCGGTCATCAGGTCGCTGACGATCCGCGCGGTACCGCAGGCCATCGTCCAGCCCATGTGCCCGTGCCCGCAGTTGAGGAACAGATTGCGATGGCGGCCGAGCCCGAGGATGGGCGGCCCGTCCGGCGTCATCGGTCTGAGGCACGCGCGGTACTCGCCGCGCTCGTAGTCGGCGGCGTCGGGGAAGAGATCGCGTGCGAGCCGGAGGATGTTGTTGAAGTCTCGCGGCGTCCAGCCCCAGTCATAGCCGGCGAACTCCGCCGTCGAGGTGAGTCGGAGCCGGTCGCCGAGCCGCGACCAGCCGACGAGCCACTTCTCGTCGACGCCCGGGACCGTCGGCGCGAGCCCGCCCGCCTTCAGCGGAAAGGTCGAGGAATAGCCCTTCGCCGGATAGATGGGCAAGCCGACGCCCGCCGTCTGCGCGACGCGCGCCGCGCCGACGCCGAGGGCCAGCACGTAGCTGTCCGCGGCCATCACGCCCTCGCTGGTGACGACGCCGTCGATCCGGTCACCATCGGCGCGCAGGGCGCCGACGCGCACGCCGAGCCGGACGACGACGCCGAGCTTCTCCCTGCACACGCGCGCCAGATTCTCGACGAACAGTCGCGAGTCACCGCTGGAGTCGCCGACGTCGCGAATGGCGCCGGCGATCTTCCCCTGGACCGGCTCGAAGACCGGATCGAGCCGGGCGACCGCGCGCGCGTCGAGAATCTCCTGCTTCTGCCCGCGCTCGGCCAGGATCGCCATCTTCTTCGTGCCCGCCTCCAGCTCGGCCGGGTCGCGATAGAGATAGAGCGCTCCGCGCGCGATGGCGTGATACTCGATGGACTCCGCGCGCGCCAGCTCGTTCAGGAGCGCCTGGCTGTACTGGCAGAGCCGCAGCTTGATCAGCGTGTTCCGGCGCGCCCGCTCCGCCGTGCACTCGCGCAGGAAGCGGAGACCCCACGTGTAGAGCCGGACGTCAGGGGTCAGCCGCACACGGATGGCCGTCTCGGCGCCACGCAGGGACTGCCAGAGCATGCGCGGCGCGCGCGGCGAGGCCCACGCGAACGAGTGACCGGGCGCGATGATCCCCGCGTTGCCGCCGGTCGCCTCGAGCCCGAGCGCGTTCTTTTCCTCGAGGATTGTGACCTCGTGGCCGGCGCGGGCCAGGAAGTAGGCCGTCGTCACACCCACCACGCCGCCGCCGAAGACCAGGGTCTTCACGCGTCGAGCCGGTAGCCGGCCGACACCGGATCCTCGGGATCGAAGAGGATCTGGCTGAAGCCGGTGAGGTATGCGGTGCCGGTGATCTCGGGAAGGATGGCGCGCCGGCCCGCGGCCTCCGTCTCGCCGGCGATCCGGCCCTGGAAGTCGAATCCGAGAAGGCCACGGCTCGTGAGCGTCGAGCCGACGCGCATGAGACCGCGATGATGAAGGAGCGCCATGCGCGCGCACGTGCCCGAGCCGCAGGGGGCGGCGTCGACCTGGCCCGCTCCCCACACCAGGGCGTTCGGGGACACGCCGTCGGCGACGGGAAGCTCGTGGACGAGGACGTTGTCCACGCTCGCCTTTCCCACACCGGGGACGTCGATCTGGAGCTGCGCGTTGACCGCCTCGCGGACCGCCATGCCGCGCTGGGCGATCCGCTTGACCATCTCGCGCTTCACGGCAACGCCAAGGCGCGGCGCCTCCACGATCGCGAAGACGTTGCCGGCGCCGAGCGCGATGTCGACGGCGACCTCGCCGACCTCCTCGACCTCGACGGCCTGCCCCGCGAGCAGGACGAACGACGGCGTCCAGCGGAGCGTGACCTCCGCCACGCGGTCGCCCGTCGAGCGCACGCTGGTCTCGACCAGACCGGCCTCGGTGTCGACGGCCACGGTCGTCGCGGCGCCGGCTCGCGGGACCATCCCGGTCTCGACGGCAGCCGTCGCGGCGCCGATCGTGGCCTCGCCGCACGATACGTAGTAGCCGCCGGCATACGCGAAGAAGAGCCCAAAATGAGCGTCGGGGGTCACCGGCTCGGTCATGACGGCAATCAGCAGGCCGGGATGCCCGCGGGGCTCGAGACAGAGCGCCGTCCTGAGGTGGTCCAGGCGCTCCTGGAATTCGCGCCGCTTGTCGGCGATCGTGCTTCCCGGCAGGCGGCCGAGCCCGCTGGTGACGAGCCGCATCCCGATCCCCGCCGTGTGGAAGTCGATGGTCGAGATCAGGCGATCGGATCGCATGGCGGCATGATAGCGCAGACAGTGTGGCGGCGATCCGGCCGGCACGGCCTCACACCGACTCGCCCTCGAAGCGGCGGTTCAGGGCGACCGCGCGGCGACGCTTGCGGTAGCGCATGTTGAGCAGCTCGACTAGGAGCGAGAAGGCCATCGCGGCGTAGATGTAAGCCTTCGGCATGTGCTGGCCCATGCCCTCGACCACCAGCATGACGCCGATCAGGAGCAGGAAGGCCAGGGCGAGGATCTTCACGCTGGGGTGCCGCTCCACGAACCCGCTGACCGCGCCCATCGAGGCGAGCATGACGAGCATCGCGATCACCATCGCCGTGATCATGACCGGCAAGTGGTCCGACATCCCGACGGCCGTGATGACGGAATCGAGCGAGAAGACAATGTCGAGAACAAGGATCTGCGCGATCGTCCAGGCGAAGCCCGCACGGCCGCCGCCCCGCGCGGGCGCGTCGTGGTCGACTTCCAGCTTGTCGTAGATCTCCCAGGTGGCCTTGAAGATGAGGAAGAGGCCGCCCAGGATCAGGATGATGTCGCGGCCGGAGAAATCCTGGGCGAGCACGGGCACGGTGACGAGCGGACGCGTCAGGCGCATCATCGAGGAAATCGCGAAGAGCAGCCCGATACGCATGCCGAGGGCCATGGCCATGCCGAGCTGTCGGGCCAGGGCCTGGCGCGCCTCCGGCAGACGAGCGGTCAGGATGGCGATGAACACGACGTTGTCGATGCCGAGAACGATCTCCATCGCGGATAGCGAGACCAGCGACACGAGCGTGTCGACGGTCAATAGATATGTCACCCCGGTGTCTCCTTCGTCATCGGTCCCTAGGCGCGCCTCGGCCGGCGGGGCCCCAGCCCCGCGACGGCCTGCAGCGCGTCCTTGATCCCTAGGCGCGCCTCGGCCGGCGGGGCCCCAGCCCCGCGACGGCCTGCAGCGCGCACATCGGTCTGGCGCGCGCCAGTCTAGCGCGTCGCGCGCTTGAACTCGCAAGCGCCTCGCACTACTCTCGCCTCGTGACGACCATCACGCCTGCGGTCAAGCAGATCGTCTCCGGTCTTCGCTTCCCCGAGGGCCCGGTGGCCATGCCCGACGGCTCGGTGATCCTGGTCGAGATCGAGCGGCGAACCCTCTCGCGCGTGACGCCGGACGGCAAGGTGCGCGTCGTCGCGACGCTCGGCGGCGGCCCCAACGGCGCCGCCATGGGCCCGCGCGGCAAGATCTACGTGACGAACAACGGCGGGCTCAAGTTCGTCGAGCGGCCCGGGAAGATGTTCCCGATCGCGCAGGCCGACGACTATCGCGGCGGCCTCATCCAGACGGTCGACCCGGAGACCGGCAAGTTCGAGACGCTCTACGACGCCTGCGACGGGCGCCAGCTCTGCGGCCCCAACGACCTCGTGTTCGATCGCGCCGGCGGATTCTGGTTCACCGACCTCGGCAAGACGCGCGATCGCGATATGGACCGCGGCGCGGTCTACTATGCGAAGGCCGACGGCTCCTTGATCCGGGAGGCGATCTTTCCGCTGGAGCGCTCAAACGGCATCGGCCTCTCGCCGGACGAGCGCACGCTCTACGTTGTCGAGACGCCGACGGCGCGCTGCTGGGCGTTCAAGCTCTCGGCGCCCGGCGAGATCGAATCGGCGAACGGCACGTATCGCGGCGAGAAGGGCACGGTCGTCGCGGGAC